>Ga0209270_1000684_pt1 | contig 63762 bp, 53 predicted proteins | sample MTBAKSrepl1MetaG_FD_187456 | JGI IMG/M metagenome (GOLD analysis project Ga0209270, IMG submission 187456) | Enrichment culture microbial communities from Arthur Kill intertidal strait, New Jersey, USA, that are MTBE-degrading - MTBE-AKS1... | ecosystem: Environmental > Aquatic > Marine >... | reverse complement strand
GGAGGCCAGTGAAAAAGGCCGACGGCAGTTGATAGGGGCATTTTCCGGGCAAGGGATCAAGATGCCAGCGTACCGGGGCTTCCCTTTAAATGAGGGGCAGCGTCTTACATCATCCTCAAACTGACCCACTACCCGGACCCACGTAAATGATGAATGATGAATGCGGAGTGATGAATCCAAGGCTCCAAACTTCGGATTAATTCTTCATCACGCATCACGCATCGTTCCCTGCCGTCCCGCCCCTTGACAAGGACCCTTGGTCTGAAGGATATTGAATTTCCGGCTTGGGACCCGCCCAAGACCATAAGAAACAGGAGCATTTTCATGCGCGTCCTCTCCGGCATTCAACCCTCCGGCTCGCTGCACATCGGCAATTACTTCGGCATGATGAAGCCGATGATCGCCTATCAGGAACAGGCCGAGCTGTTCGTTTTCATCGTCAATTACCACGCTCTGACCACCATCCAGGACGGCGAGGTTCTGAAAAAGAACACGCTCAACGCGGCAGCCGACTTTTTGGCCCTGGGCCTGGACCCGGACCGCTGTATCTTCTGGGTGCAGGCCGACGTGCCCGAGGTGACCGAGCTGACCTGGGTGCTGCACAACGTCACCTCCATGGGGCTGCTGGAACGCTGTCATTCCTACAAGGACAAGATCGCCCGGGGGATCGTGCCCAGCCACGGCCTGTTCGCCTACCCGGTGCTCATGGCCGCCGACATCCTGATTTATCAGTCCAATATCATCCCGGTGGGCCAGGACCAGAAACAGCACGTGGAAGTGGCCCGGGACATCGCCCAGCGGTTCAACTTCGCCTATGGCGAGACGTTCGTGCTGCCCGACCCCGAGATCAACGAGGACGTGGCCGTGGTGCCGGGCCTGGACGGACAGAAAATGTCCAAATCCTACAACAACGCCATCGACATCTTCACCGATCGGGAAACCTTGAACAAGACGGTCATGCGCGTCGTGACCGATTCGACGCCCGTGGATCAGCCCAAGAACCCCAAGACCTGCAACCTGTTCGCCCTGTATCATCTCTTCGCCTCGCCCGAAGAGGTCGAGGCATTGCGAGCCCGCTACCTGGCCCCGGGCCTCAAGTACGCCGAGGTAAAAAAGGAACTGGCCCGGCGCATCTGGGATTTCTTCGGACCGTCCCGCGAAAAACGCGAGGCGCTGATGAAAGACCCGGACACCATCCGCGATATCCTCAGGCAGGGCGCGGCCAAGGCCCGGGCCATCGCCCGCGAGACCCTGGAGCAGGTGCGGGACAAGGTCGGGTTGAATTATTAATTACGGGGGCCGTTCGTCGATTTTCCCGTAGGGGCGAGGCATGCCTCGCCCGCGGCACACCCGCGAAGAAACGAAAAGGGCGACGCATGCGTCGCCCCTACAGGGAGGCGCATGAAGCGTGGATTTGGCCGAGGCCATTGGGTTTCGCTTCGCTCTACCCCGTCTTCATCTTGACGCCTGATTAAAAGGCGGCTTTTCATTTCAAGCACGCGGGCCGGCCGCCGTTTTTCTGTAGGGGCGGGTTTCAAACCCGCCCGCGGCATCGCTTTCCGGCCAAGGAAGGAAGGGACATGGTCAAGACGATCGCGTGGGACAAGGATCGGGTGCTGATGATCGATCAGCGGAAATTGCCCTGGGAGGAACGCTGGCTGGTCTTCCGGAATTACAAGGAAGTGGGCCGGGCCATCCGGGTCATGGTCATCCGCGGGGCTCCGGCCATCGGCATCGCCGCGGCCATGGGTTTGGCCCTGGGCGCGCTGAAAATCCGCACGAAAAACCCCACGGCCTTCTTCCGCGAACTGGGGCGGATCAAAAAATTCCTGGCCGGCCAGCGGCCCACCGCGGTCAACCTGGTCTGGGCCTTGGACCGGCTGGAGGCCCTGGCCGTTTCCATGAAGTCCGAGCCGGTGGCGGCCATCCAGCAGGCCTTGGTGGTCGAGGCTCAAGCCATGCTGGCCGAGGACATCGCTCTTAACCGGAGGATGGGCGCCCACGGCGCGGCCCTGGTCCCGGACGGGGCCACCATCCTGACCCATTGCAACGCCGGGGCTCTGGCCACGGGCGGTTACGGCACGGCTTTGGGCGTGGTCCGGGCGGCCAAGGAGGCCGGCAAGAAGGTGCAGGTCCTGGCCGACGAAACCCGGCCGTTTCTCCAAGGCGCGCGGCTGACCGCCTGGGAGCTGAAAAAGGACCGCATCCCGGTCAAGGTCATCACCGACAACATGGCCGGGCATCTGTTCAAGAGCGGCATGATTGACCTGGTCGTGGTCGGCGCTGACCGGATCGCGGCCAACGGCGACACGGCCAACAAGATCGGGACCTACACCGTGGCCGTTCTGGCCGACCGGCACAAGGTGCCCTTTTACGTGGCCGCGCCTCTGTCCACCATCGACCGGGCCACGGCCACGGGCGAGGGCATCCCCATCGAGCAGCGGCCGGCCGAGGAGGTCACCCACGTGCGCGGCCGGCGCATCACGCCCGAGGGCGTGGGCGTGCTCAACCCCGCCTTTGACGTGACACCCAACGAACTGCTCACGGCCATCGTCACCGAGGTCGGGGTGGCGCGGCGGCCCTTTGTCAGAAGCATCAATCGGTTGTTCCGGGAACGGGACAAAGAGGAAAAGGGGAAGGCAACCAGCCACCCGGCCAAGAAGAAAAGACCGTAGGTCCGGCGCGATTCATTCCTGGTTCTTCGGGGTGTCGTAGGGGCACGTTGCACGTGCCCCTACGTTTTTTGTCGAGACTTGGTTCGGGGAAGCGTGGAAGCGGAAGAAAAAGCGCGTGAAAGACCTGGACCCTGGATTCAATCATTCCAGGGTGACGACCCTTCCCACACCCTAGTCCCCCACCACGTCATTCTGGCATGCTTAAAGCCAGTCGGTAGGTTGGGTTGAGCAAAGCGAAACCCAATGGATTGGCCGGAGCCCCGCCGTGCATGAGATTGCCACGTCGTCCGCCTTTGTCCCGCCGTTCGACAGGCTCACGGCGGGCTACGGCGTGACTCCTCGCAATGACGGCATGGGGCTTTTTTTGTAAGAAATTTTCGACACCGGAGATGCGGGCGGCCACAAGGGGTCGTCCCTACGGCCGATCATCAGGAACACGTCCTAAAATCGGCGCCCCCACAATCAATCTTCCAAACCGTAGCGCTTGATCTTTTCCCGGAGCGTCTTGCGGTCGATGCCCAGGGCCTGGGCCGCCTCGGTGCGGCGTCCCTGGAACCGTTCGAGCACCTTGATGATATGTTCCCGTTCGACGCTGTCCAGGCTGAGTCCCGGCTTGGGCTGGCCGTTGGACGTTCCCTGTTCGATGAAGGACACGTCCTCGGCCTCGATGGCGCCTTCGCCGCCCAGCACGGCCAGCCGTTCGATGGCGTTGGCCAGCTCGCGTACGTTGCCGGGCCAGGCGTGGGCGGACAGCCGCTTGAGGGCGGCCGCCGAGATGCCAAGGGCTTGGGCCCGTCCGCGTTCCCGGGCCATCCTGATGAAGAAGTCGATGAGCAGCGGGATGTCCTCGCGCCGGTCCCGAAGCGGCGGGAGGTGAATCGAGACCACGTTCAGGCGGTAGAAAAGGTCCTCGCGGAACCGCCCCTGCTCGATGGCCTGGCGCAGTTCCTGGTTGGTGGCGGCCAGGATACGCACGTCCACGTGGATGGTCTGGTGGCCGCCCACCCTGGAAATCTCGCGTTCCTCCACGGCCCGGAGCAGCTTGGCCTGGACTTCGAGGTTGATGTTGCTGATCTCGTCGAAGAAGATGGTCCCGCCCTGGGCCATCTCGAACTTGCCCACCTTGTCCCCGCCCGCGCCGGTGAAGGCGCCCTTGACGTGGCCGAACAATTCGCTTTCGAAAAGCGTTTCGACCAGGGTGCCGCAGTCCACGGAGATGAAGGGCTTGTCGGCCCGCAGCGACAGTTCGTGAATATAGCGGGCGACCAGGCCCTTGCCCGTGCCGCTTTCGCCGGTGAGCAGCACGGTCGAATCGGTGCGGGCCACCCGGTGGACCATGTCCATGACCTGGGCCATGGCCTGGCTCTGGTAGATGATCTGGGCCTGGGCCCGGCCCGGAGCTGGAGCCGGGAGGGCCTCTTGCAGGGCCTGCTTGACCAGCCGGCGGAGTTCCTTGGGCGTGAAGGGTTTGGTCAGGAAGTCGTAGGCGCCCAGTTTCATGGCCTCGACGGCCGATTTGACCGTGCCATAGGCCGAAACGATGATGACCGGCAGGTGGGGGTGGTTCTTGCGTACCTGCCGCAGCAGGGCCAGCCCGCTCTCCCCGGGCAAAATCAGATCGAGCAGCAAAAGGTCAACGGGTTCCTCATCCAGGAGCCTCAGTCCGGTAGCGCCGTCCGGCGCGGTGCTGACCCGCACATCGACCTTGTCCAAGATGCGGCGACAGGAGTCGCGCATGGCCTCTTCGTCGTCGATGATCAGGATATGGGGCGCGGGCGATGCGGGCACGGGTGGCTCCGAAATCGAGATTGTGAAAATTTGGACATGGTAGATTGTAGCCCACTAGACCCGCTCTGTCAATGCACTCTTGGACAGGGTGAGGCTAGGGGCTGGAGGCTGGAGGCTGAGGATAAGAGCCAGCGACTAGAAGAAACCGGAAGGCCCGGTTTTAGCCTCGCACTTGCAATATAATATATTGTTTTTATGTATTATTTTATAAAGGCAGGCTTGCGTTTGTCCTCTCCGGTCAGCCAGGCAAAAGATAGAGGCAGGCCCTCGCGCCTGCCCGGACCCCAAATTCTTACACACTTTTAATTTAGGAACAAATTCTCAAACCTTGTCATGGCCCCCAGTCTCCAGCCTACGGCCGCCTTCTTTTCTTGTGGAGCCGGCCGGGATTGGGTATAGTACCTGCGGTCGGATACCTGCGAATGGCCTGAAAGCCCAACCTGTTTTATGAGGTATGGATCGTTATTTTATTTCACGACCCCGTGACGGGGCAGGGGGGACCGGCGCGGCTTGAGCGTGCAGCGCCGGTGGCCCCATAGAAAGGAGAAGCGCGATGTTTGAGACCAGGGTGACCAAGCTGTTGGGGGTGAAATATCCCATCCAATGCGGCACGATGCAGGGCATCACCACGGCTCCACTGGTGGCGGCCGTGGCCAACGCGGGCGGTTTCTGCTGTTTGCCCGCGGCCTTTTATCCCACCAAGGAGGCCCTGATCGACGAGATCAAGAAGACCCAGGACATGACCGACAAGCCCTTCGGCGTCAATGTGGGCCTCTTTCCGTCCATGCGGGACCTGGCGCCCGAGGACCGCATCAAGTGGGTGGCCGATTCCGGAGTGAAGATTCTGGAAACGGCCGGCCGCAGCCCCGAGCCCTTCCGGCCGCTCATCAAGGACAAGGGCCTGGTCCACATCCACAAATGCGCCCGCATCCGGGACGCGGTCAAGGTGGACAAACTGGGCGTGGACATCGTCTCCATCGTGGGTACCGAATGCGGCGGTCATCCCAGCATGGAGGGCGTGACCTCCCTGGTCCTCGTTCCCCAGGCCGTGGACGCCATCCAGGCGCCCCTCATCGCCGGCGGCGGCTTCAGCGACGGCCGCACCTTTGTCGTGGCCATGGCCCTGGGCGCGTCCGCCGTGAACATGGGCACCCGCTTCATGGTCACCCAGGAATGCCCCATCCCCCAGGTCGTCAAGGAGAAGATGGTCGCCACCCAGGAAAACGAGACCGTCATCGTCCAACAGTCCATCGGCAATCCCAGCCGCGTCCTGCGTAACGCCTGGGCGGAAAAGGTGCTCGAACTGGAAGCCCAGCACGCCTCCTTCGAGGAACTGGTGCCCTACATCAGCGGCCAGACCAGCGAGCGCGGCTGGCGCCTTGGTAACCTGGAAGAGGGCCTGGTGCCCATGGGACAGGTCGTGGGCCGCATTCACAACATCCCCACCGTGGCCGAACTCATGGCCACGATCGTCGAGGAAGCGGTCCAGGCCAAGAAAAATCTGGACGCGCTCTTTTAGGCGCTCGCATCCTCCGAGATCTCGCTTGATCGTTTCGCCGAATCCGGGCCGGTCGCATTCGACCGGCCCGGGGTCCGGCCCGCCTTGGACCTTCCTCGCTCCGTTCCTTCGCCGACCTTTGTTTCCCCTGATTGGCTTTAAAATCGATTGCCTCATGGGCATGAGCGTGCTAATTTTCATAAGATATGCACGAGAGGACCGAGCCAGTGACCGGGGACTTGTTCGAGCGCGAGATTCTGACCGTCAGCGAGCTGACGGACCGGGTGAAGGCCCTGCTGGAGGGCGAGTTCGACCAGGTTTGGATCAGCGGGGAAATCTCCAACCTGGCCGTGCCGCGCTCGGGCCATTTTTATCTGACCCTCAAGGACGCCCGGTCTCAGATTCGGGCGGTCATGTTTCGCACCCAGCAGCGGTACCTGGCCTTTGCCCCGGCCGACGGCCAGGAGGTGCTGATCCGGGGCAGACTGTCCGTGTACGAGCCTCGGGGCGAGTATCAGATTCTGGTCGAGTACATGGAGCCTCGGGGCGAGGGCGCGCTCCGGCTGGCCTTCGAGCGGCTCAAGGCGCGTTTGGCCGAGGAAGGGCTGTTCGACGAGGCGCGCAAGAAGCCCCTGCCTTTTTTGCCCGGCCGGGTGGCCGTGGTCACGTCGCCCACGGGCGCGGCGGTGCGGGACTTTGTTCGGGTGGCTCGGGAGCGCTACGAGAACGCGGTGCTGTCGATCTATCCGGTGCGTGTGCAGGGGGACGGGGCCGCGCGGGAGATCGCCGCGGCCATCGAGGATTTGAACCGTTGGGGCGGGTTCGACGTGATCGTGCTGACCCGGGGCGGCGGGTCGTTGGAAGACCTGTGGGCCTTCAACGAGGAGGTCGTGGCCCGGGCCGTGGCCGCGTCGAAGATACCGGTGGTTTCGGCCGTGGGCCACGAGATCGATTTTTCAATGGCCGACTTCGCGGCCGATCTTAGGGCGCCCACGCCCACGGCCGCGGCCATGCTGGTCTTCCGGGAAAAGGCGGCCCTCAAGCACCACTTGGCCGGGGTGGCCGCCAGGATGGCCTCGGCGGTGCGTTCCCGAACGGCTCTGGGCCGGGAAGAGGTGGCCCACGCGGCCACGCGGCTGGGCGATCCTTTGCGGCGTCTGGCCGATCGGCGGCTGCGGCTGGACGATCTGACCGAGGTCCTGCGCGAGGCCGTGACCGACGGTTTCGAGACCCGGCGCCGAGCCGTGCAGGCGGCCGAGCACCGGCTGGCCGTGTCCAGTCCGGTTTCCCACTTGGCGCTCTCCCGGACGCGGCTGGCCGGTTTCGAACGCGCCTTGTTCCGGGCGGGCCAAACCCGTGCGGGCAGGGTTCGGGAACGTCTGAACCTTTTGGCCGCGCGGCTCTCGGACCTCAGCCCCCTGGCCGTGCTCCAGCGCGGTTACGCCGTGGTCCGGCGGACCGAGGGCAAACGGGTGGTCCGTTCCAGCCGGGCCGTTGGGCTGGGCGAACGGCTGAACGTGCTCCTGGCCGAAGGCGAGCTGAACGTCCGCGTGGATGAGGTGATCTGAGTGACGAAGAAGAAGGAAGAGGAGACAACCTTCGAGGCCGGTCTGGGCCGGCTGGAAGAGCTGGTTGAGTCCCTGGAAGGCGAAGACCTGGACCTGGACCGGTCCCTGGCCGTGTTCGAGGAAGGGGTCCGCTTGGCCCGGCTGCTGAACCGGAAGCTGGACGCGGCCGAAAAGAAGCTGGAACTTCTGCTCAAGGACGAGGAGGGCCGGCCTTTGAGCGAGGCCTTCAACCTCACAGCCGACGAACCCGAAGACGAGGACGAGGGGGAGGATTGAGCGTGGACCTGGCCGCCTATCTCCAGCGCCGGCAAGAAACGATCGACAAGGCGCTCGATACCGCGCTGCCCGAAAACCATGGGCCGGCCGGGGAACTCAGCCGGGCCATGCGTTACAGCCTGTTGGCCGGCGGCAAGCGGCTTCGGCCGGTGCTCTGCCTGGCCGGGGCCGAGGCCGTGGGCGGGACCGAGGACGACGCCCTGCCGGCCGCGCTGGCCCTGGAGATGGTGCACACCTACTCCCTGATCCACGACGATCTGCCCTGCATGGATGACGACGATTTCCGGCGCGGCATGCTGACCAACCACAAGGTCTTTGGCGAGGCCATGGCCGTGCTGGCCGGGGACGGTCTTTTGGCCGAGGGGCTGGCGCTGCTCATCCAGGCCGGGGCCGAGGGCCGTCTGCCGGCTGACCGCGTTTTGGCCGCGCTGAACGTGATCGCCCGGGCTTTGTCCTACGAGGGCATGGTCGCCGGCCAGATGGTGGACCTTCAAATGGAGGGCCAAGAGGTGGACGAGGCCGCGGTCCGGTTCATTCACACCCACAAGACCGGCGCGCTCATCGCCGCCTCGGTCACCAGCGGCGCCCTGTTGGCCGGAGGCCGTCCGGAGCAGGTACAGGCCCTGGACCTTTTCGGCCGGCGGCTCGGCCTGGCCTTTCAGATCGTGGACGACATCCTGGACATCGAGGGCGATCCCGAGGTCATGGGCAAGGAGCAAGGCGCGGACCTGGCCCGGGGCAAGGCCACCTATCCCAGCGTCGTGGGCATCAAGCGGTCCTGGGAGATCGCCCGGGACCTGGTCGGCGAGGGTTTGGCCGCCATCGAAAGCTTTGGCGCCAAGGCCGATCCGTTGCGGGCCATCGCGGAGTATATTCTTGCCCGAAAAAAATGACACAAGCCGGTTGCTCGACCGCATCGACAGCCCCGGGGACCTGAGAAAGCTCTCGGTGGATGACCTGCCCGCGCTGGCCGCGGAAATCCGCGAGACCATCATCTCCACCGTGTCCAAGACCGGCGGCCACCTGGCCCCGTCCCTGGGCGTGGTCGAACTGGCCATCGCCCTCCACTACGTGTACGACACCCCCAAGGACCGCCTCGTCTGGGACGTGGGCCACCAGGCCTACGCCCACAAGCTGTTGACCGGCCGGCGCGACGCCTTCCACACCCTGCGCCAGAGGGGGGGGCTGTCCGGGTTCCCCAAGCGGAGCGAAAGTCCCTACGATGTCTTCGACACGGGCCACTCCTCGACCTCCATCTCTGCCGGGCTGGGCATGAGCGTGGCCCTGGAACTGAAAAACGCGCCCCAGCGCGTCATCGCCGTGATCGGCGACGGCTCGATGACCGCGGGCATGGCTTTCGAGGGGCTCAACCAGGCCGGCGAGCTGAAGAAGAACCTCATCGTGGTGCTCAACGACAACGAGATGTCCATCTCGCAGAACGTGGGCGCCCTGTCCAGCTTCCTCAGCCGCAGGCTGACCAAGAAGACCTACATCAATTTCAAGAAGGAAGTGCAGAATTTTCTCCGCACCGTGCCCGGCATCGGCGAGAACATCATCCAACTGGTCCGGCGCAGCGAGGATTCCTTCCGGGCCTTCATCTCGCCCAGCTTCCTTTTCGACGCCTTTGACTTCGAATACATGGGGCCGATCCGGGGACACAACTTCAAGCGGCTCATCGAGGCCTTCAACGACAGCAAGAACCTCGAAGGCCCGGTTCTGATCCACGTCCTGACCGAGAAGGGCAAGGGCTACGAGCCGGCCGAGAAGAACCCGGTCCACTTCCACGGCGTGGGCGCTTTCGAGGTCCAGACCGGCAATTCCACCAAAAAGCCCGGGCAGCCGCCGAGCTACACCGAGGTCTTCGGCCAGGCGCTCGTGTCCCTGGCCGAACAGGACGAGCGGATCGTGGCCGTGACCGCGGCCATGCCCGAGGGCACGGGCCTGTCCCTGTTCCGGGAGCGGTTCCCCAAACGCTTCTTCGACGTGGGCATCGCCGAGCAGCACGCCGTGACCTTTGCCGCGGGTCTGGCCGTCGAAGGGTTCAGGCCGGTCATCGCCATCTACTCGACCTTTATCCAGCGGGCCTTTGACCAGATTCTGCACGACGTCTGCCTCCAGAACCTGCCCGTGGTCTTCGCCTTGGACCGGGGCGGACTGGTGGGCGAGGACGGCCCGACCCATCACGGCCTGTACGACCTGTCTTTTTTCCGCTCCATGCCCTACATGACCCTCATGGCGCCCAAGGACGAGCGGGAGCTGATGGCCATGTTGGCCCTGGCCGTGAACCATCCGGGCCCCATCACGCTCCGCTATCCCCGAGGCCAAGGGCTGGGCGTGCCCCTGGACGGCGAGATCGAGCCGGTGGTGCACGGCCGGGCCGAAATCCTCAAGGAGGGTCGCGATCTCCTGATCCTGGCCGTGGGGGTCATGGTCCGTCCGTCGGTCGAGGCGGCCGAGGCCCTGTCCAAGGAAGGGGTCCAGGCGGCCGTGGTCAACGCCCGATTTATAAAACCCCTGGACGCGGACCGCATAAAGACCCTGGCCCGTCTGGCCGGCGGACGGGTGCTGTGCGTCGAGGAGAACACCATCCTGGGCGGGTTCGGATCGGCCGCGGCCGAACTCCTGACCGAGGCCGGGCTGCCCGAGCTTCGCCTCAAACGGCTGGGCATCCCGGACGTTCTGGTCGAGCACGGCACGCAGACCGAGCTGCGCGCGGGCCTGGGCCTGGACGCCGACGGCATCCGCCGGGCCGCGCTGACGCTTCTCGGCCGGGGCTAGCGTCTATCCGCGCACTTCAGCGCCCCAGGAAAATGGGTTATCACTCCAAGCAAGGCAAAACGGTAGGGGCGGGTTTCAAACCCGCCCACGCGCAAGATTGTTCCACCGAAAGTGACGCGCAATATAGTAGGGGTCGTTCGCGAACGACCCCTACAGCTTTCCGTTCGCTTTTTTCTTCGATGAGGGATTTGGAATGAAAAAAATTCGCGCCGATCAGCTCCTGGTGGACCGGGGATTGGCCGAGACCCGGTCCAAGGCCAGGGCGCGGATTCTGGCCGGGGAAATTTTGGCCGACGGGGTGCGCGTGGACAAGGCCGGCCAGATGCTCGGGGCCGAGGCGGCCTTGGAGGAGCGCGGGCGGAGCAGCCGGTACGTCAGCCGCGGCGGCATGAAGCTCGAAGGGGCGCTGGACGATTTCCACCTGAAGGTGGAAGGCGTCCGGGCATTGGACATCGGGGCTTCGACCGGCGGATTCACCGACTGTCTGCTTGAGCATGGGGCGGCCGAGGTCACGGCCGTGGACGTGGGTTACGGGCAGTTGGACTGGCGGCTCAGGCAGGACCCGCGTGTCCGGGTCATCGAACGGACCAACGCCCGCTACTTGACCCCGGAGATGGTGGGCGGGCCTTTTCCCCTGATCGTGATCGACGTGTCGTTCATCTCCCTGGCCTTGATCCTGCCGGCCGCTTTGCAGGTCCTGGCTTCGGACGGGGAGGTGCTGGCCCTGGTCAAGCCGCAGTTCGAACTCGGGCCGGAGAAGGTGGGCCGGGGCGGGGTGGTGCGCGACACCGTGCTGCAGACCGAGGCCGTGGAAGCCGTGGCCGAGACGGCCCGTTCCCTGGGGTTGTCTGTTTTAGGCGTGGCTCCGTCCCGGATCAAGGGACCCAAGGGCAATCAGGAATATTTTTTAAGGCTGGCTCGAACCGCCTAGAGCGCTTCTTCCGGGCGGTTCCTGCGGGCCAGGGTTTTGAGCATGGTGCGGGTCTTTTTTTCTTCCCGTTTCATGCGTTGCGATTCATAGACGAACGATCCGAAAAGCAGAGCCAGGCAGACGCCGGATGCGGCTAAAAATTCCATGGTCCGACTCCTACGCGAGTTTTGCCCTTAAGGGGAGCAAAAACAGTGCCAGGGAGAACCGCGCGGGCTCTGATTTTAATCTATTGATTTTACTTTAAAAATTTATAGGCAGCTCGGATGCGACCGTCGGATTTTTGACGGACGGGCAGAACCTGCCCACGAGGTGGGCAGCAAAAGCAGGGTCGCAAAAAGGCGCCGTCCGGACCTGGGCGGCGCCAATTTCCACGGAAACGCTACCGGAAGTATATACTTAACGGGCGGCCCGTTTGGAGGCTTTGAGCGGATTCAGTTTGGGAGCTGCCGCTTTGGCCTCGGCCTTGATGTGGGTGGCCAGGTTGCAGTTGCCCCGTCGCCATTTCACCTTGGGATCCGGGACGCTGATGCAGTACACACCGCTGGGGAACGTTTTGGCCCGGTCGCAGCCCGTACATTCGTCGATTACGGTATGACATGTGCCGCCATTATAGCCGCACCCTTTTTTGGACATGAACACACATTCCACGCCTTCTTTCACCGTTACGCAATTCATTGGAATCACCCCCTTAATGATCAGGTGAGGCCGGCGGGAGCCGACCTCGAACTCCAACCGGGCCTTATAAAGGACCAGGCCCGGCCTTGTCAAATTTTTTTTTCCAGGCCGGATTCGGCCGGCTCCGGATGCGCCGCGGAACAAAAGCGGCGTTTGACCCGAAATATAACCCGCTTTCGCGCCTTGGCAAGGGGGCGGTGTTTTTTTCTTTTGGGGAGCCTTCCAGCCGCCTTTTTCTTTTTCCTTGCCAAGCAAGGTAATGTCTAATAAAATTCAGCTAATTATCGAAAGCATCGGGACGTGGGGGAGGCTGCTATGCCGTTTTTCGTCTGGAAAGGCATCAACCATAAAGGCGTAAAGCGCAAGGGAAAGATCGAGGCGGACAGCGAGCAGGCGGTCACCGCGCAACTCAAGCGGCTGCGCATCACGCCGACCCAAATCAAGCCGGCGCCCAAGGATCTGTTCGAAGGCATCTCCTTTTTGCAGCCCAAGGTGTCGCGGAAGGACATCATTGTTTTCACGCGGCAGTTTTCGACCATGATCGACGCGGGCCTGACGCTGGTCAAGTGTTTGGAGATTCTGGGGTCCCAGCAGCCCAACCCGACCTTCAAGCGGATTTTGAAAGAGGTCAGCGGCGACGTGGTGACCGGGGCCACGCTTTCCGAGGGGCTGAAAAAGCACCCCAAACAGTTCGACGATCTGTATTGCAACCTGGTGGCGGCCGGGGAAGAGGGCGGTATCCTGGACATCATTCTGCAGCGGCTGGCCACCCACATTGAAAAGGCGGCCCGACTCCGGTCCCGGGTCAAGGGCGCCATGATGCTGCCATCCATCATCTTTGTGGTGTTCATCGGGGTCATGGCCTTCATGCTGACCTTTGTCATCCCGGTCTTCGCCGAGATGTTCGAGGGCATGGGCGCTTCGTTGCCGGCGCCGACGCAGTTCTTCGTCAATCTCAGCAATTTTTTCAAGGGCAACTTGATCTATATCGCTGTCTGCACCGGCGTGTTCATCTACCTTTTCCGCCGGTTCAAGAACACGGATCGGGGCAAGGTCATCTGGGACCGGTTCATGCTCCAGGTGCCCATCTTCGGGGACCTGCAGCGCAAGATGGCCGTGGCCCATTTCACCCGGACCCTGTCCACCATGATGAGTTCGGGCGTGCCCATTATGGACGGCCTCGAGATCACGGCCCGCACGGCCGGCAACGTCATCATCGAAGAGAGCCTCATGGACACGCGCAAAGCCATCTCCGAGGGACGGTCCATCGCCGATCCGCTCGAAGAGAGCGGCGTCTTCCCGTCCATGGTCATCCAGATGATCAGCGTGGGCGAGGAAGCCGGGGCCCTCGAAACCATGTTGGGCAAGATCGCGGACTTCTATGACGAAGAGGTGGACGCGGCCGTGGACGCCTTGACCACGGCCATCGAGCCGTTGATGACCGTCATCATGGGTGTCGGCGTCGGCGGCCTCATGGTCGCCATGTACCTGCCCATGTTCCAGATCGGCGACCTGGTCTAAAAGAACCCCCGGCGACCCTGTCTGGTATCGGGCCAGGGAGCAAGTCCGCATGGCGGCCCGAGCGGGAAGCGCGGGGGCCAAGCGACCGCCGGGCGGGCATGGAGCCTGCCCGCTATCCTGGTCCGCCGTGACGGCCTCCCATGGAACGTCAAATCCCATCAGCCTCTAGCCCGAACGACGCGCCGATGAGGGATTGAGAATGGCGCCAAGGTCCTGGTTTCAGCCCGTGCAAGGATCGGCCGGCAGGCTCAGCCTGCTCATGTTCTTCCGGGTGCTGATGATCACCTTCCTGCTGGGCGCGACCGTCATCGTCCAACTCAGGGAGCCGTTTCTCTCGGCCAACATCAGCCTGACCGGGCTGTACGTCCTGATCATCGCCATCTACCTGCTGACCGTTGTTTACGCCCTGCTCTTGGCCCGGCTGGCCTCCGTCACGATACAGGCCTACATCCAGAGCATCGGGGACGTGCTCATGACCACGGTCATCATCTATTTGACCGGCGGCATCGAGTCCATTTTTTCCTTCGTGTACATCCTGGCCATCATCAACGCCAGTTTCGTGCTGTATCGGCGGGGCGCGCTGATCATCGCCTCGCTGGCCATCATTTTTTACGGCTTGGTGCTGGACTTGCAGTACTACCAGTACATCACGCCGGCCTACAGCCGGGGGTTGTACACCGGCCCGTACTGGGCCCTGGAGATTTTTTACCGCATCCTGATCAACATGGTCGCTTTTTACCTGGTGGCCTATCTCTCCGGGTACCTGTCCCAGCAGGCCGAGGAGACGCGGCGCAAGCTCGAAGCCCGGGAGTCGGACCTGCAAAAGCTCGAACGGCTCAACGAGAGCGTCATCCAGAGCATCGACGCCGGGTTGATGACGCTCGAAGCCGATGGCCGGATTCTGTCCTTAAATCCGGCCGCGGCCCGGATTACCGGCCGTCCCGAGGCCGTGGTGCGCGGCCGCCCCTTCACCGAGATTTTTCCCAAGCTCGAACTCACCTCCCTGGTCGGCTCCCCGGAGCAACCGCTGTTGCACACCTACGAACAACCGGACGGCCGGGTGCTCTGGCTCGAAATGTCCATGATGGACCTCAAGGAGCCGGCCGGCTCGGTCGGCGGGAAGCTGCTCGTCTTCAAAGACCGCACCCAGATGCATCAGATGGAGGAGGAGGTGAAGCGGGTGGAAAAGCTGGCCGCCGTGGGAGAACTGGCCGCCGGGATCGCCCACGAAATCCGCAACCCGCTGGCCTCGATGAGCGGCTCGATCCAGATGCTCGAAGCCGAACTCAAAGGTAAGCCGGACCATGAGCCCTTGATGAAAATCATCCGGCGGGAAATGGACCGGCTCGAACATATCGTTCATGACTTTCTGCTTTTCGCCCGGCCCCGCGCCGCCCGGCCCGAGCGGCTCGATTTGGCCCTGACCGTGGGGGAAATGGTCCGGGATTTCAACCGGCAGTCCCTCAATGACAAGGTGCGGCTTCAGGTGGACCCCGGCTCCAAGGTTTTTATTCATTTCGACCCCCATCAGCTCGAACAGATTCTCTGGAACCTGCTCCGGAACGCTCAGGAGGCCGTGGAGACGGGCGGAGAGGTTACGGTGCGGGTGGACGTGGAGGCCGCCATGCCGCCGCTGGCCCGCCTCCGGGTGCACGACACCGGACCGGGCATTTCGCCTGAGCACGCCCCTTTTATTTTTGATCCCTTTTTCACCACCAAGGAGGACGGGACCGGGCTGGGTTTGTCCATCATTTCCCGTATGCTGGAGCAGGCCGGCGGACACATCAAGGTCAATTCCCGGCCGGGCGCCGGCGCCACTTTTACCGTGCTTCTGCCGCTTTCCGCCTAACCCGCCCTGTCTGTCTCGTATTTTGTTGAGGTTTCGAGCATGTAGGGGCCGTTCGCGAACGGCCCTACTTGACTGACACGTCGATTTGGACTATAAGTCCTTTCCAAACCGCGCGTCCGGAAGTTCAGACGATTCCGGGCCGTCCCGCGCCTTGAAAAGTGGCGACGGCCCGTCCGTTCTTTTGAGGGACCTCCGCGAAGAAAGTGAAATAATTTTGGAAGAAGAAAGCATAGTCATCCGCCAGCGGCGGGACAAGGCCGAAGCCCTCGAAACCGCGGGCATCGACCTGCACCCCAACCGGTTTCGGCCCGGCGACACCATCGTCGCCATGCGGTCCCAGTGCGAAGACCTGGACGGCCCGTCTCTGGAACAGACCCCCAGACCTTTCAAGCTGGCCGGCCGCGTCGTGGGCCGCCGGGATTTCGGTAAATCCGCCTTTTTCGACCTCCAGGACGCCGGCGGCAAGGTCCAGGCCTTCCTGCGTCGCCAGGACGTGGACGAACCGACCTTCGAGCTGTTCGGACAGCTCGACATCGGCGACATCGTCGGCGTCGAGGGCCGGGCCTTTCGCACCCGCACCGGCGAACTGACCCTCATGGTCAACCGCCTCGAACTGGTCACCAAGGGACTGCTGCCCCTGCCGGAAAAGTACCATGACATGAACGTGGAACTGAAATACCGGCAGCGCTACGTGGACCTGATCATGAACCAGACCTCCCGGGACGTCTTCACCGTCCGCACCCGGATTCTGGCCCTGATCCGCCGCTTTCTGTCCGAACGGTCCTTCCTCGAGGTGGAAACCCCGATGATGCAGCCCATCCCGGGCGGGGCCACGGCCCGGCCCTTCGAGACCTTCCACCTGGCCCTGGACACCAAGCTCTACCTGCGCGTTGCCCCGGAACTCTACCTCAAGCGGCTCCTGGTGGGCGGCTTCACCCGCGTCTTCGAGCTGAACCGGAACTTCCGCAACGAGGGCATCTCCACCCAGCACAACCCCGAGTTCACCATGCTCGAATTCTATCAGGCCTTCTCCGATTACAAGGACCTGATGGACCTGACCGAGGAGATGTTCACCTTTCTGGCCCGGGAGATTCTCGGGTCCGAGACCGTGACCTATCAGGGGCAGAGCATCTCCCTGGCCCCGCCTTGGGCCCGGGTGGATTTCAAACGGTCCCTGGTCGAAATCGGCCAGGCCCCGGCCGAGGTCCTGACCTCTTTCGAGGCGGCCATGAACTACTGCCGCGAGATCGAAGTCGAAATGCCTCCGGCCGAGGTCCACGGCAAAATCCTGGCCAAGCTCTTCGACGTGCTGGTCGAACCCCGGCTCGTCCAACCGACCTTCGTCATCGGCTATCCGACCGACATCAGTCCCCTGGCCCGGCGTAGCGCCGACGATCCCGACGTCACCGACCGCTTCGAACTGTTCATCACCGGCCGGGAGATGGCCAACGGTTTCACCGAACTCAACGACCCCTTTGACCAGCGGGATCGTTTTCTGGCCCAGGTCGAGGAGCGCAAGGCCGGGGACGCGGAGGCCCTGTTCATGGACGAGGATTACATCCGCGCCCTGATGTACGGCATGCCTCCGGCCGCCGGCGAGGGCGTGGGCATCGATCGGCTGGTCATGCTCCTGACCGACTCGGGATCGATCCGGGACGTCATCCTTTTCCCACTCCTAAGACCCGAACAATAGGGAGAGCGGCCGCGTGGCCTTCGAACCCTTCATCGCTTGGCGTTACTTCAAGGCCAAGCGGAAGCAGGCCTTCATTTCGCTGATCACGGTCATTTCCCTGGCCGGGGTGGCGGTGGGGGTCATGGCCTTGATTGTGGTTCTGGCCGTGATGAGCGGTGTGCAGGAGACGTGGAAGACCAAGATTCTCGGGGTGAACTCCCACATCGTTCTTTTGAAGTTCGGCGGGATCATGGAGGATTGGCCCGGTGTTCTGTCGCGGGTCGAGCGGGCGGACGGCGTGGCCTCGGCCGAGCCGTTCATCTATTCCCAGGTGATGATCAGCGCCTTGGGGGGCGTATCCGGGGCGATCCTACGCGGGGTGGATCCGGAGATCACGGCCCGGGTGGGGTATTTGGCCCACAGCCTGACCGCGGGCCGGCTGGACCTCTTGTCCGACCCGGAGCCGGGCCGGCCGGCCAACGCGATCCTGCTCGGCCAGGAAATGGCGGCCAACCTGGGGGTGATGGTCGGGGACCGGATCAACGTCATCGCGCCGCTGGGCCGCATCACGCCGCTGGGCGGGCGGGCGCCCCGCACCCGCACGTTGACCGTGGTCGGGTTGTTCAAGTCGGGCATGTACGAGTACGACTCGACGCTGGCGTACGTCTCCTTGAGCCAGGCCCAAGATTTCCTCTCCCTCGGTGCGGCCGTGACCGGCGTCGAGATCAAGGTGAAGGACATCTACCGGGCCGACCGGATCAAACAAACCGTCCTTGGACAGCTCGGCGAGGGGTACTGGGCCCGGGACTGGATGGAGATGAACCGGAACCTGTTCTGGGCGCTTAAACTCGAGAAGTTGGCCATGTTTGTCATTTTGATGTTGATTGTCATGGTGGCTGCCTTTAACATTGTCTCGACGCTGATCATTGTCGTCATGGAAAAGGCGCGGGACATCGCCATCCTGAAATCGATGGGTGCGACCGATCTGAGTGTGATGAAGATTTTTGTCTTGCAGGGGGTGGTCATCGGCGGGGTGGGCACCTTGCTGGGGTTGTTGGGCGGGCTTGGCGTCTGCCGGCTTTTGGCCCGATACCAGTTCATCAAGCTGCCCAGCGACATCTATTACCTGGATCGGCTGCCGGTGCGGATGGAGGGATCGGACGTGGGCCTGGTCATTGTCATGGCCCTGGGCATCAGCTTCCTGGCCACCCTGTATCCGGCCTGGCGCGCCTCCCGGGTCAACCCGGTGGAAGCCCTGCGGTATGAATAGGGCAGACGGCCCACCCGGCGAGGCGTCCGCCGCCTTTGTTCGGGTGGAGAACCTGAGCAAGAGTTTCCGGACCGGGGATTCGCGGATCGATGTCCTTCGGAGCGTGAATTTTTCCATTGGACGGCGCCAAAGTTTGGCCGTGGTGGGCGCCTCGGGCGTGGGCAAGTCCACGTTGCTGCACATGCTGGGGGCCTTGGAGCCGCCCACGGCCGGCCAGGTGACGCTGGACGGCCTGAACCTGTACGAGCAGGGTTCGAAAACGCTGGCGCGCCTTCGGAACCGGAAGATCGGATTCGTCTTCCAGTTCCATCATCTGCTGCCCGAGTTCAACGCCCTGGAGAACGCGGCCATGCCCGCTCTGATCCAGGGCCGGAGCCGGAGCGAGTCTTTCCGGCTGGCCGAGGAGATTCTGGTTCGGGTGGGTCTCAAGGACCGGCTGACCCACCGGATCGGGGAACTGTCCGGCGGCGAACAGCAGCGGGTGGCCGTGGCCCGAGCCTTGGTGGTCGAACCGGACCTGCTGCTGGCCGACGAACCGACCGGGAACCTGGACCCGCGCACCGGCATGATGATCAACGAGATGATTTTGGAACTGAACGCGGAGAAAGGCTTGACGACGGTGGTGGTCACCCATAATCTGGACTTGGCTCGCCTGATGCAGAGACAGATTCGTCTGATGGACGGCCAAGTCCTGGAAGAAAGATGAGACGATGACGAGACGCTTCGCCCTTCTCATGCTGCTTATTCTACTGGTTTCCGCCGCGGCTCTTGGCGATCGGCCCATGCGGGTCGCGGTGCTGCCCTTCACCATTTACAGCGAAGAGAAGCTGGACTTCTTGAAGCAGAACGCCCAGCAGCAGCTCAACGCCCAGCTTGAGGAAGTGGGCCTCGAACCGGCCAGCGTCGAGGAGGTGGACCACGCGGTGGCCGCCCTGCCCGGGGAGCGCGTCGGCGAGGAAGAGGCCCGCCGCGTGGGCCGGGCGTTGGGCGTGGACTGGGTCGTTCTGGGCAGCCTGACCAAGATCGGCCGCAGCGTCTCCATGGACGTGCGCCTCATTGATGTTTCCGGCGAAAAGAAGCCGATCGCCGTTTTCGCCCAGGGCGCCGGGCTGGAGAACCTTCCGGCCATCGCCACGGAACTGGCCGGTCGGGCGGCGCTGCGTTTGGGCTTGAAGCAGATCATCGACACGGTGCTCATCAGCGGCAACCAGCGCATCGAGGTGGATGCCATCCGGGCGGTGCTGGAAAGCAAGGAGGGCGGGATTTTTTCCCAGGCCAAGGTTTCGGCCGACCTCAAGCGCATCTACGCCATGAACTACTTCGACGACGTCAAGGTGGACGTCGAGGATGCGCCCAAGGGCAAGGTCATCCGTTTCATCGTGGATGAAAAGCCTTCCATCCAGCAGATCGAAATCAGCGGCACGCGCAAGGTGGGGGAGGAGGATGTGCGCGGGGTCTTGGGGTATCGGGTCTATTCCATTTTGGACACGACCAAAGTGCACGCCAGCGTGGACCGTATCATGGGGCTCTATAGCGAGAAGGGGTACTACAACACGCAGGTGACCTATAACATCGAGACCGTGGCTCCCAAGCGCGTGATCATTCAGTATAAAATCAAAGAGGGCGGGCGGCTTTACATTCAGGAAATCAAGTTCGTGGGCAACGAGCATTTCCCGGCCAAGAAGCTTCTGAAGTTGATGGAGACTTCGGAAAAGAATCTGTTTTTCTGGATCACCGATGCCGGCATTTTGAACCGGGATACGTTGACCAAGGACCTGAACAAGGTCGTCGCCTTTTACAACAACAACGGCTATATCAAGGCCAAGGTGGGCGACCCGGACATCCGGGTCGAAGAGGATGGCATTTTCATCACCATCGCCGTGAGCGAGGGTCCTCAGTATAAGGTCGGCCTGGTCAGCTTCAGCGGGGACCTGATCGAACCCACGACCAAGATGGCCGAGCTTGTGCGCATCAACAAAGAGTCGGTGTTCAACCGCGAGGTCGTTTACAAGGACCTGCAGGCCATCGACAACCTGTACACCGCGAGCGGATACGCCTACGCCGATATTCAGCCCATCATCCAGGAACACGACGAAACCCTGTCCGTGGACATCAACTTCAAGATCACCAAAAATCGGTTGGTCTATTTCGAGCGTATCGATATCGCGGGCAACACCAAGACGCGGGAAAAAGTTATCCGGCGGCAGTTGAAGATCAGCGAGGGCGATCTCTTTTCGGCGGAGAAACTGCGGACCAGCAACATGAACCTGCACCGGTTGGGATATTTCGAGGATGTGGAGATCACTCCCAGCAAGGGCAGCGATGACAGCAAGATGAACGTGCACATCGAGGTCAAGGAACAGCCCACCGGCGCTTTTTCCTTCGGCTTCGGTTACAGCTCTTACAACCAATTCTACGGCGTGGCCAGCGTCAGCCAGTCCAATCTCTTCGGCCGCGGCCAGCGGCTGAAGCTCGAAGCTTCGATCGGCAGCCGGATCACCAACTACAGTTTGGCCTTTACCGAGCCCTGGCTGTTCGATATTCCGTTGTTGGCCGGCTTCAGCATATTTGACCAGACCCAGCAATACGATACCTATGACCGGGAAACGAGAGGCCTGAGCCTGGTGGCCGGTTATCCGCTCATGGACTATGTCACGCTCACCGGGCGATTTCGGTATGACAACTCGGATATCAGCGACGTGGACGATGCGGCGAGCGATCGGATCAAGGATATGGAAGGCCAGTGGCTCACCCGGTCGATGTCCTTTATCCTGCGGCGCGACACCCGCAACAGGTATTTCAATCCGACGTCCGGTTCGGACAACTCGATCTCCGTGGAATACGCCGGCGGGATTTTCGGCGGCGACGCCGCCTTCACCCGGTACATCATGGATTCCGGCTGGTTCTTCCCCTTGCCCTGGTTCGAGCACGTCTTTTTTATCCGCGGCAAGGCCGGATACATTGTTTCGCGGACCGACGACGGTTTGCCGATCTACGAAAGATTCTACCTGGGCGGGATGAATTCGGTGCGGGGTTTCGCCTACGGGGACGTCAGTCCGAAAGATCCGGAAACGGGCGATGTCATCGGCGGAATCAAAATGGCTCTTTTCAACGTGGAATATATTTTCCCCCTGTACAAAGAGAGCGGGCTGGTGGGTGTCTTCTTCTTTGACGCCGGCAACGCCTGGGAGGAGGATGAGCCCGTGAAGGGACTCCGGCAGAGCGTGGGCGCCGGCATACGGTTCTACAGTCCGCTCGGACCTCTGCGCCTGGAATGGGGGTACATTCTGGACCCCGAGCCCGGGGAAGAGCGCAGCAGATGGGAATTCAGCATCGGTACGTTTTTTTAATCCGAACATTGAAGCAAGCCTAAGCCACGGGCATTTTGAAAGAGGAGGTTGGCATGTACAGAAAGACATTGATCGGGGCATTGGTCCTGGCCCTGGCCTTGGGATGGTCCTTCTTCGCCACGGCGCCGGCGGTGCAAGCCGCCGAGGTTGTTAAGATCGGCGTCGTCGATATCCAGAAGGTGATTAACAATTCCAAGAAGGGCAAAGAAGCGAAGGGCATGCTCATCAAGAAGTTCGAGGCCGTGCAGAAAGACCTCGACCTGCGTCGCGCCGAGATTGAAAAAATGAAGCTTGAAATCGAGCGTCAACGTACGGTTCTGGATCCCGAAGTGCGGTACGAGAAAGAAAGAGCCATGCAAAAGAAGATGCGGGATTACGAGGACAAATACCGGGACGCGACCGAGGAAATGCGGCGTGAGGAACTCCGCAACACCCGACCTTTGTTCGTGGGCATCACGAATATCGTGGGCCGTTTGGGCAAGGAACGCGGCTACACCATTATCCTGGAAAAAACGCGCTCCACGCTCCTTTATTCCCTGGACACCATCGACCTGACCGACGAGGTGACCCGTCTCTACGATCAGGCTCCCTGACCCGGGCCGGAATAAGGAGAGGGCATGCGATTCTCTCGCCCCTTTCCCCTGAAAGAGCTGGCCCGGCTGGCCGAAGAACGCATCCGCGACCGGCTCGCCTTCCTGGGCAGCCCGGACCTCCCCTTTGAGGTTCGCCTGGTTGGGGATGGGGATACCGCCGTCCAAGCGATCTGTCCCATCGAGGCCCTCGAAGCGGGCTGCCTGACCTTTGCCGTGAGCCGCTCGATTCTGGCCCGGGCCGAGGAATCCGAAGCCGCGGCCCTGATCCTGCCGCCGGACCTTTCAAGCTCGGTCAAGCCCTACCTCTCGGCGCCCATTCCGCGGCTGGTCTTTTCCGTCCTGTTGGAGCTGACCCAGGCCGAGCCTTCCCTGGTGCCCGGCCTGGAGACCCATGTCCGTTTCAAGGACCGGTCCCGGGTCTCGATCGGGGAGAACACCGTCATCGGCGACTGGTGTTATATCGGCCGGGACGTGTCCATCGGCCGGAATTGCCGCGTCTATCCCCAGGTCTTCATCGATGACGACGTCACGTTGGGCGACGGCTGCGTGGTCTATCCGCGGGTAACCCTGTTTCGCAACACCCGGGTGGGCCGGCACGTCATCATCCATTCCGGCGCGGTCATCGGCGACGACGGTTTCGGCTACAACCAGGTGCCGGACGAGGCCCAGGGCCGGCTGCTGCACGTCAAAAACGAACACGTGGGCCACGTGGTGCTCGAAGACCACGTCGAAGTCGGCAGCGCGGTTTGCATCGACCGGGGCCTGGCCGGTCCGACCATTGTCGGGGCCGGGACCAAGATCGACAACATCACCCAGATCGGTCACAACGTGCGCATCGGCCGGGACTGCATCGTGGTCAACGCCTCTTTTGCCGGCCGGGTTCGGCTCGGGGACCGGGTCTTTGCCATGGGCGCCAGGATCAGCGACGGGAACACCATCGGGGACGACGCTTTGTTGCTGGCCGGGGCCCTGGTCATCCAGGACATCCCGCCGGGCCGGAACCGCTGGCTCGGCTTCCCAGCCCAGGATGCCGACCGGGAATTTAAGACCGTGGCCCTCTCCAGACGGGAACTCCCCCGGCTGAGACGTTTCTTCCAACTGCTGAAAAAAGCGGGATCCTTCCAGGAACTCAAAGAGCTTTTCTTCGAAACATCGGCCAAGAATTCCAGCCAAACGGAGGAATAACACATGGGCGAACCGGTTGACATCCAAAGCATTTTAGAACTCTTGCCGCACCGTTACCCGTTTCTGCTCGTGGACCGCGTCGTGGACTACGAAGTCGATACCTCCATCCGAGCCTACAAGAACGTGACCATGAACGAGGCCTTTTTCCAGGGCCACTTCCCCGGCACGCCCATCATGCCCGGCGTCCTGATCGTCGAGGCCATGGCCCAGGCCAGCGGCATTTTGTACTTGATCTCGAATAAGGACAAGGTGAAGGACAAGCTGCTTTTTTTTCTTGGCATCGACAAGGTCAAGTTCCGCAAGGCCGTGGTCCCGGGGGATCGGCTGGACATGGAGATCACCGTGCTCAAGACCGGCAGCCGGGCCTGGACGTTTCGGGGCGAGGCCTTTGTGGACGGCAAACGGGTGGCCGAGGCCGAAATGAGGGCCGGCGGCCGCATCTGAGCTAGGGAAAGGAATTTTTAAATGAATATTCATCCCACGGCCGTGGTGGACCCCGGGGCGAAGCTGGGGCAGGACGTCACGGTCGGACCATACGCCATCATCAGCCGGAACGTGGTCGTGGGCGACGGCTGCCAGATCATGGCCCACGCCCATCTGGACGGCCGCATCACCCTGGGCCGTGATTGCATGGTCTATCCTTCGGCCTCTTTGGGCGCCGCGCCGCAAGACGTGACCTACGCCGGAGAAGACACCGAGCTGATCATCGGCGACAAGGTGATCATCCGGGAGTTCGTGACCGCCAACCGGGGCACGGCCAAGGGCGGGGGCAAGACCACCATCGGCGACAACTGCTATCTCATGGCCTATGCCCACGTGGGGCACGACTGCCACGTGGGCCGCAACGTCATCATGGTCAACAACGCCACCCTGGGCGGGCACGTGCTGGTCGAGGAGGAGGTCACCCTGAGCGGTCTCGTGGGCGTGCATCAACACGTGCGCATCGGCGCTTACGCCTTCATCGGCGGCATGAGCCGGGTGGTGCAGGACGTGCCACCCTACATGCTGGGCCACGGCGCCGATAATTTCCAATTGTTCGCCCCCAATATCGTGGGGTTGAGGCGCAAGGGATTCGACCGGGAGACGATCAACATCCTGCGGGAGGTCTTCCATATGATTTTCCGCACGGATCGGCTGCTCAACGAAGCCTTGGAAGACGTGGTGACGCAGTACCCGAACGTCAAGGAAGTGCAAAGGCTGGTGGAATTCATTCGGGCTTCGAAGCGGGGGGTAAGCCGATAGACGGCGACGAAAAGATCGGGCTGATCGCCGGTTCGGGTCAGTTCCCGCTGCTTTTCGCCCGTGGCGCCAGGCGGGCCGGGGCGCGTCTTTTCGTGGCGGCGGTCGAGGGGGAGGCGTCCCCGGACCTGGCCGGCGAGGCCGAAGAGATCCAATGGGTCGCCTTCGGCCAGATCGAACGGATCGTGGACTTCTTCCGGGCCCATGGCGTGACCCAGGCGGCCATGGCCGGCGGCGTGACCAAAGCCAACCTGCTCCGCAGCTTCAAACCCGACGCCAGAATCCTGGCCGCCTTGGCCCGGCTGAGCACGCTCAACGACGACACGGCCCTGCGCGCCTTGGCCGCCGAGTTCGAACGGGACGGTATCCTGATCCGCCCCTCCACCCTGTACACCCCGGAACTGCTGGCCCCGCCCGGCGTCCTCACCCAGCGCCCCCTGGCCCCCAATGAAGCCACCGACGCCGACTTCGGCTGGAACATGGCCCGGGCCATCGGCAACCTGGACATCGGACAGTGCGTCGTGGTCAAGAACCGGAGCGTGGTGGCGGTCGAGGCGGTCGAAGGCACGGATGAGGCGATCCGCCGGGGCGGTCGGTTGGCCGGACCGGGCGCGGTGGTGGTCAAGACGGCCAAGCCCAGCCAGGACCTTCGTTTCGACATGCCCACCGTGGGCGCGGGCACCGTGGCCGTCATGGCCGAGGTCAAGGCCGCGGCCCTGGTCATCGAGGCCGCTAGGACGCTCATTTTCGATCGGGCCGAGATGATCGCCGCCGCCAACCAGGCCGGCGTGTCCATCGTGGCCCGGACCGGCGGGGACGGACATGCTTAAGGTCGGAGTGGTCGGCGTGGGCCATTTGGGCCAGTACCACGCTCAAAAATACGCGGCCATGCCCGACGTGGAGCTGGTCGGCCTGGTTGACCTGGACTGCGACCGGGCCCAAGAGGTGGCCGACCGCTGCCAGACCCAAGTGTTGACCGAAGTGGGCGATCTGCTGGGCCGGGTCGAGGCGGTGAGCATCGCCGTGCCCACCCAGGCGCACCACGCCGTGGCCGGCGCCTTTCTTAAGCGGGGCGTGCACGTTCTTTTGGAAAAGCCCATCGCCCGCACGCTGGAAGAGGCCGACGACCTGATCGACCTGGCCAGCCAAAACGCGGCCCTGCTTCAGATCGGGCACCTGGAACGGTTCAACCCGGCCGTGCGCGCGGCCCGGCCTTTTCTCGACCGGCCCCTTTTCATCGAGGGAACGCGGATCAACCCCTTTACCGAGCGGGGCACGGACGTGGACGTGGTTCTGGACCTGATGATCCACGACCTGGACCTGGTGCTTCACCTGGTGGGCCAGGCCCCGGTCCGGGTCGAGGCCGTGGGCGTGCCCGTGGTGACCCATTTGGTGGACATCGCCAACGCCCGGCTCGAATTCGAATCCGGCTGCGTGGCCAACCTGACGGCCAGCCGCGTCTCGGGTCGGAGCGAGCGCAAGATGCGCGTCTTCCAGGCCGACAGCTACCTGTCCATCGACTGCGGCCGGCGCACCCTGACCCGGGTGCGGCGCGTGACCCGGCCAGAATTCCCCAGACCGGAAATGATCGAGGAAACCCCCGAGGTGGCGGTCGAGGACGCCCTGGAAACCGAAATCCGGGCCTTTGTCCAGGCGGTTCGGACCGGAAGCCCGCCCCCGGTCACCGGCGGGGAAGGGCGCCAGGCCCTCCGCCTGGCCCTGACCGTCCTCCGGGAGATCGAGGCCCGCCTCGAAAAACAACCCGACATCCTGGGCCGCGTGGTATCGTGCCCCAAGTCATGATCGTGGCCGGAGAGGCCTCCGGCGATCTTCACGGCGCCCGTCTGGTGGAAGCGGCTCAAGCCCTCCGGCCGGACCTCGAATTCTACGGCATGGGCGGCCGGCGGCTGGCCGAAGCCGGCGTTCGCCTGCTTTTCGATCTCTCCCATCACCAGATTATAGGGTTCACCGAGGCCGTGTTCAAGCTGCGCGGGGCCTGGTCCACGTTGAAAACCCTCAAGACCTCCCTGGCCGAGAACCGGCCCGCGGCCGTGGTCCTGATCGACTACCCGGATTTCAACTTCTCCCTGGCCAAGGCGGCCAAGCGCCTGGGCGTGCCGGTCTTCTATTACATCAGCCCCCAGCTTTGGGCCTGGCGCACGGGCCGGGTCGAAAAGGTGCGGCGCTTCGTGGACCGGATGGTGGTCATCTTCCCCTTTGAAAAGGCGTTCTACCAGGAGCACGGCATCGAGGCGGATTTCGTCGGCCATCCGCTTTTGGACACCCTAGCCTTGCCTCGGCCCCGGGAGACAGTCAAGGCCGAGTTGGGTTTCGAGCCGTCGCGGCCCCTGCTGCTGCTTTTACCGGGCAGCCGCCGCTCCGAAATCCGGCAACACCTGGCCCCCATGGTCGAGGCCGCCGGCCTAGTGGTTGAACGGAAGCCCGAATTGCAGGTCGCCGTGGCCGCGGCCGAGACCGTCGAACCCGAGGTGTTGGCCCCGTTCCTGTCCGCCGCGCCCTGGGTCCGGGTGGTGCGCGGCCAGACCCATGCCCTGGAGAACGCGGCCGACGCGGCCCTCAGCGCCTCGGGCACCGCCACCCTGGAAACCGCGCTCATGTTCACCCCCCTGGTGGTCATGTACCGCCTGAAACCCGTGACCTATTTCCTTCTTCGACGGATGACCAGCGTCGAACACGTGGCCATGCCCAACCTTATCGTCGGCCGCCGGTTGGTACCCGAACTCTTGCAAAAGGAGGCCCGCCCGGATAGAATGGCCGCCGAAGTGTTGGCCCTCTTTGAAGATTCCGAGGCCTATGCCCGCAGCGTCGAGGGACTGAAAGAGGTGCGCGAACGGCTGGGGGCCCCCGGCGCGAGCGCCCGGGCGGCCGGACTCCTGGCGGAGACGATCGAAACGGCCTCATCGAGCACGCGCGGCTAGAACAGGCTAGGAATGTCCGTTTTCAAACGACTGCTGGGCAAAGTCAAACCCTACTGGTGGCGTCTTTTCTTGGCCATGATCGCCATGGCCCTGGTGGCCGCGGCCACCTCCTCCATCGCCTTCCTCATGAAACCCATGGTCGATCAGATTTTTCAGAGCCAGGACCGGAGCAGGCTTTTCCTGGTCTCCGGCCTGGTGGTGCTGGCCTTTGTGGGCAAGGCGATCTGCTATTTGTTCCAGGCCTACCAGATGAGCTTTGTCGGCCAGAGCGCGATTCATAACCTTCGGGTCGAGCTGTACGCCCATCTCCAGACCCTGTCGCTCTCCTTTTTCCACCGCAACCCCAGCGGCGTGCTCATCTCCCGCATCACCCATGACGTGAACCTGATCCAGACCGCGGTCACCGAGGGCGTGACCGGTCTGATCATGGACACCTTCACCGCCATCGGCCTCCTTGGCGTGATTTTCTTCCGGGATTGGAAGCTGGCCCTGGTGGGAATGCTTATTATTCCCGTGGCCGTGTATCCGCTCTACAAGTTCGGCCGGAAGGTCCGGGTGGTTTACCGAGATGCCCAGATCAGCATGGGCCGGCTGACGACCATTTTGCAGGAGACCTTTCAGGGAACCCGCATCGTCAAGGCCTTCGGCATGGAGGGCTACGAGAACCGGCGCATGGCCGAGGAGTCCCATAAGCAGTTCAAGTATCGGCTGCGGGTGGTGTTCATCCAGGCCCTGTCCTCGTCCTTCATGGAGACCCTGGGCGGGGTCATGATCGCCGGCATCATCCTCTACGGCGGGCTGAACGTCTTCAAGGGTCTGTCCACGCCCGGGGCCTTTTTCTCCTTTCTCACGGCCCTGATCCTGCTCTACGATCCGCTACGCAAACTCAGCCGCCTGAACGTGACCGTGCAGCAGGGCCTGTCCGCGGCCGAGCGCGTCTTCGATATCTTGGACGAAGCGCCCGAGATACAGAACATGCCCGGCGCCGAGGTCCTGCCCGAGGGCGAGAAATCGGTCGCCTTCCAGGAGGCGACCTTCGGCTATGGATCGGAGACCGTGCTGGACCGGATCAGCTTCAAGGTGCGGGCCGGCGAGGCCGTGGCCCTGGTGGGTTCGTCCGGGGCGGGCAAGACCACCCTGGTGGACCTCATCCCCCGCTTTTTTGACGTGCGTTCGGGCGCGGTGCTGGTGGGCGGCCGGGATGTGCGTCAAGTGACCGTCGAGAGCCTCCGGGCCCAGATCGGCATCGTCAACCAACTGACCATCCTCTTTGACGACACGGTGCGGAACAACATCGCCTACGGTTGCCCCGAACGCTCGGAGGAAGAGATCGCGGCCGCGGCCCGCGCGGCTTATGCCTACGACTTCATTATGGAAATGCCGAACGGTTTCGACACCATGATCGGCGAGCAGGGTGTGCGGCTCTCCGGCGGCCAGCGCCAGCGCCTGGCCATGGCCCGGGCCATTCTCAAGGACGCACCCATCCTCATCCTGGACGAGGCCACCTCCTCCCTGGACGCCGAGGCCGAACTCGAAGTCCAAAAGGCCCTGGCCAACCTCATGCACGGACGCACCACCTTCGTCATCGCCCACCGTCTGTCCACGGTCCGGGACATCGCCCGCATCCTGGTTCTGTCCCGGGGCCGGATCATCGAGGAGGGCGACCACGACACGCTGCTGGCCAAAAAAGGCGAATACGCCCGGCTGTACGAGCTTCAGTTCCGGGAAAGCCCCCCGACCGCCGACGCCCCGACCGCAAGCCCGGCGCGGACAGCGGCCTGGGCGGAAGACCGGTAAGGAGGACCGGCCCGTGTCCAGGCAGCCCGGCGCGCGCAACACGTCCAGATGGATCGGTTTCTTCCTTCTGGGCTTTGTCGTTTGCCTGGCCGCGGCCTATGACCGGCCCTTGATGCTGGCCCTTAGCCAGGCCCCGCAGCCGGCTGGGTGGGTCGCCGATGTGGGCTACTATCTGGGTCTGGGCTACGTCCAGATTCCCCTGCTTCTTGGCCTGACCGTGATCGGCCGGATTCGGGCCTCGGCCCGGCTTCAAAGCGCCGGCCTTGAAGCCGCGGCCGCCTTTGTCGCGGCCGGGGTCATGACCCAAATCCTCAAGCATCTCATCGGCCGGCCGCGTCCGCGCCTGGTCTCCGAGGTCGCGGTGCATTTCGGGCCGACCCTGGCCTCGGGTCTGGATTCGTTTCCTTCCGGGCACACGGCCACGGTCGTGGCCGCGGCCCTGGTGCTCGGGGCGCGCTATCCCCAAGCCTCGCCTGTGTTCATGTTTGTCGCGGCCTTCGTATCCGCCTCGCGGCTCTTCAGCGGCTCCCATTACCCCACGGACATACTAGGCGGCGTATTGTTGGGGCTTGGCGCGGCCCTGGTGCTGGACCGGTTGTGGCTGGCCCGCTCGCGGAATACGGGCCGATAGGCAGGGACCGACATGGGCCGCATTATTCCCCTCTATATCCTCAAGGAGATCCTGCCCAGCTTCCTGGTCTCGCTCCTGGTCTTCACCTTTATCCTGCTGTTGGCCAAGATTCTGGAGCTGACCGAGCTGGTCGTGGTCGAGGGCATCCAGCCGCTGACCCTGCTTCGTTTTCTTCTTTACAGCCTGCCCTTTTTCCTGTCCCTGACCATTCCCATGTCCACGCTTCTGGCCGTGCTCCTGGCCTTTCTGCGTCTGTCCGGGGACAGCGAAATCGTGGTGCTCAAATCGGCCGGGTTCAGCCTCTACCGGCTGCTGCCCTCGGTGATCCTGTTTTCCCTGTGGGCCTTGCTGGTGACGAGCTACCTGACCTTGTTCCTGGTGCCCGCCTCCAACCGGGCCTTCCGCAACCAGCTTCTGGCCCTGGCCAAGATTCGGGCGGACATCAGCATCAAGGAACAGATTTTCAACACGGATTTCGAGTCCCTGGTGCTGTACGTGAACCAATTGAACCGCCAGGACGGCTGGATGCACGAGATTTTCATCCGGGACGCCCGCGAGACCGACACGGCCAACGTCATCACCGCGGCCCGGGGCCGGTTGACCGCGGACACCAAGCAGCGGATGCTGGTCCTGGAACTGTACAACGGCGTGGTGGACCGGATGGAGGAAAGCATTACCTTCGATCGCTACGACCTGCGGCTGGACATGGCCAGCGCGCTATCCACCAAGCACCTGGCGCCGCCGGACCAGTTCGAGATGACGCAGGAGGAGTTGTTCACGGCCGTAAGAACCGTTCCGCCCTCGAACCCGCGTCACTATCAATACCTGCTGGAAATCCACAAGCGGTTTTCCCAGCCGTTTGCCTGCCTGGTGCTGGGTCTGATCGCGGTGCCGCTGGGGGTGCAGTTTCGAGGCAAGGGGCGCAATTGGGGCGTGAGCATGGCTCTGGCCGTCTTTTTGGTTTATTATCTGTTATTTACGGCCGGGTGGAGTTTCGGGGAGACCGGGGCCTACCCGCCGGGCCTAGGCATGTGGATGCCCAACCTCCTCATCGGCCTGGCGGCCCTGTACATGCTTCACCGGGCCAATCTGGACGCGCCCTTGGGGCTGGTGGCCGTGCTGGATTTTATCGTGGCGCAGCTTCGGACCGCGCGTGAGGGCCAGGCGTCATGAAGCTCATCCATCGCTATCTTCTGACCGAGTTTCTGCGCTACATGGGGCTGGTGCTGCTGACCTTCATTTTGGTCTTTCTGCTGGTGGATTTCCTGGAAAAGATCGACAATTTTCTCGAAGCGGGCGTGGCCCTGCACCGGGTTTTGTTTTACTATCTGATGCTCATCCCCTCGGTGGTCTTCAACCTGACCTCGGTGGCCATGCTGGTTTCGGTCATGATCACCGTGGGTCTCATGGCTCGGCGCAGCGAACTCGTGGCTCTCAAGGCCTCGGGCGTAAGCCTGTTCTCGGTATCGCTGCCTTTTGTTCTGACGGCCGCGGCGGTCAGCCTGCTGCTGTTCGGGCTTTCGGAAACCGTCATTCCCTATACCTCGGTCCAAACGAACGCCATCTGGAACATCGAGGTGGAAAAGAAGCAGGACGCCTCGGCCGGCCGCTACAAGAACGTCTGGTTCCGGGCCGGCAGCCTGATTGGCAATTTCCAGGTTTACAACCGGCCCAAGCACGAGTTGGAGGGGATCAGCCTCTACCGCTTCGATCGCGGCTTTCATCTGGCCGAGCGGGTCGAGGCCGCTGAGGGACGCCTGGTCGATGGCCGGTGGGAATTCGACGAGGGCTTGACCAAGACGTACGAGCCGGGAGGCCGCTTCATCGTGCAGCCCTTTCAGCGGGAATTCTTCGATCTGCCGGAGCTGCCCGAGGACGTCTCCCGGGTGTCGCGGGCGCCCGAGGAGATGAGCTTCGAGGGACTCCGGGCCTACGCCCGCCGCGTGCGATCCGAGGGGCACGACCCGGTTCGCTCCTACGTGAACCTGCACCTCAAGCTGGCCTTCCCCTTCATCAGCCTGGTCATGGTCCTACTCGGCCTGCCCATCGCCTTCTGGCGGGAAAAGGACGGGGGCATCCCTTTGAGCATCGGCGTGGGGATCGGGCTGTCGGTCATCTATCTCGTCTTTTTGGGCCTGGCCCGGTCCATGGGCTATATCGGCTTCCTGCCCCCCACGGTGGCGGCCTGGCTGCCCAACGTCTTTTTCATTCTGTTGGGCTTGTTTTTATTCACTTTGGTGAGATTTTAAGAGGAGCGGCCCGGAACCTTCCGGCCAAGATTGGGGAACAGGTATGAGCGTCTCGAAGATCGCGGCCCGGCTGACGGCGTCCATCATGGACCGCCTGTGGCGGCGGTTTCCGCCCGTGATCCGCATCGAGACCACCAACCGGTGCAACGCGGCCTGCACCTTCTGCCCCCGGTTGACCATGAAACGGCCGACCGGTATCATGGATCAGGGTCTGTTCGAACGGCTGGTGCGGGAAGCGGCGGAAAGCGGCTGCCGGCGTCTGCACATGCACAACTTCGGCGAGCCGCTCTTGGACCCGGACCTGCCGGAACGGGTGGCCCTGGCCAAGAAGCTGGGCATCCAGCGGGTGAAGATTTTTTCCAACGGCAGCCTGCTCTCCGGCGAACGGGCCGGGCGGATGCTTCGCAGCGGTTTGGACGAGATCAAGATCAGCATCGACGGGGCCGACGCCGAGGAGTTCGCCCGGCTGCGCAAGGGCCTGTCCTTGCCGACCATCGTGGGCAACGCCCGGGCCTTTGTCCAGGAACGGGACCGGGTCATGGCCGGTCACGGCCCTCGGGTGGTGGCCGCCTGCACCGAGACTTCGGACCGCGAGGCCACGGGCCGGATGCTGGCCGGCGTGGTGGACGACGTGGACTTCGGCCGGCTGCACAACTGGGCCGGAGTGATGGATTCTCTCAAGAAACGCCGCTTAAGAAAACCCTGCGCCCGGCTGTGGCAGACCTTCACCGTGCTGTGGAGCGGCGACGTGTCCCTCTGCTGCCTGGACTACGAAGGGGCCGAGATTTTGGGCCAGGTCCGGGACCATCCCATCCGGGAGGTCTGGCAGGGCGAACGCTACCGGGAGGTGCGGAACCTGCATCGGTTCTCGCGCCAGGAAGAAATTCCTCTCTGCCGGGAGTGTTCCAAGAGTTTTTATTAGGTTGTGGCCCCTTCGTTTTTTGCCGATCTCGATTTTGTCTCGTCATCCTGGGTTTGGCCTCGTTCGCTCGGGCCGAAAAGGGTTCCTTCAACACACAGCTCGCCTCGGTCCTCTTGGCTTTTTCGGTTGTTCATCTCACAACAGCCAGTCCCAATCGAATCTGCGTGCCCGCGTGTTCGTTGTAGGAAAGCAGGGTCTCGCCGTATCCGTGAAATATTTGCAGATAGATATAGCCGCCGGCGCGGGAAGAAAATATCTTGCGAACGGGATAGGAGAGGTCGAGCTGCATCATGGAACGTCCCCGGTATCCCGGCCGCAAGGTCGCGGACGCCATCCAGTCGTCTTCGTTGCCGTAGCGTAGCCCGAGGTCCACGTATCCCCGGTACTCGTCGATGTTCTCGGTGTGCTCGCCCTTGGAAAGATAGGCATAGAATTTTGGAGCAACGATCCAGTCGCGTCCGTGCCATTTTCCTCCCCAAAACGGCTCCACAAAGAACGTGTTTATGCTCCGCGACGCCCCGCCGCCTTGGCCATTGGATTCATGTTCATACCCGGCGCGGATAAACTTCGGCAGATACTCCGATTGCGGCAGATTGAAATCCCAATAAAAGCTCGGCCTATAGCTGGTGTCTTCAAACGGCGCGGAATCGGCGCTCAGGTTCCAGAGCGAGGTTTGCGTGTAGGCGAAATGAAACAGTTTCATCCAGCCCGCGCCTCGGACGATGCCGCTGTCTTCGTCAAAGACGCGGTACTTGAAGCTGATCTGGAATCTGGCCTTGATGTCGTCGCCTCCGCCCACGATGAAGTAGATCGGCTCATGCGCGGAGAGGGCCGCTTTCGCAGGTAGCTCGCTTTGTTGCGACTGGTTCGCCGGGACCTCCGCGGCGGAAAGCCGCGCAAAGACTTGCAGGAGCAGTCCTGTAACGGCGACCAGGAGCCAGAATTTTTTGGACATCGACATCATGGCCTCTTATGGATTGGGGCATCGAACAGATTGCGTTTCTTCATCGATTTTTCAGCCAAGGCAATGCTATTTCGGGAGCCATGGGAATGCTGGATTCTGGCTTTAGGCATGCCAGAATGACGTTATGGGGCCTGGATACAAAAAGCCGTCACCCTGGAATGATTTAATCCAGGGTCTAGGATTTTTTCGTTTTTCACAAATATGGCCAATGGGTTCACTCCGAGGTGACGTGCTCGTATTTTCGTTCCAAAGCCGCGCCCGCTGGATCGCGCGAAGCGCGAGCCAGCGGGCGTAATTTTAAAGTTTTTAGGAGGGGGTTTGAGGGAACCCTTTTTACAAAAAAGGGTTCTCTCAAAAACGCCTTTCCGCCTAGACCCGCACCACGGCGCCGGGCAGGGCCTTTTCCATCAGTTGGCCGTCCTTTTTGACTTGAACGCCGCCCACGAACACGGCCTCGATGCCCGTGGGGCGCTGGTCGGTTTCGGTGATGGTGTTGTTGTCCTTGACACGTTGCCAGTCAAACACAGTCACGTCCGCGGCCAGTCCGACTTCCAGCCGGCCGCGATCCTTGATACCCATGCGCTCGGCCGAGGCTCCGGTCATCTTGCGGACCGCTTCCTCCAGCGGGATGAGTTTCCGGTCCCGGGCGTACTGAAGCAGCAGGGGGAACGAACCGAACGAGGCCGGGTTCTGCACGCCGACCTGGGAGACGACCGAGTCGGTCATGAACAGGCAGGCCGGGTGCTTTATTAAAGCGTCGATGATCTCCATGTTCGAGTAATTGTGGTTGAGGATGCGGGCCCGGCCGCCCGTTTTTTCCGACAGGTCCACGACCACGCGTTCCGGGGCCATGCCCTTTTTCTCCGCGATCTGGCTGACGAACAGCCCGCCCATGTCCTCGTAGTCGGGGTGAGCGGCGTGCATGAGCTGGATGTCGTCAAAGCCGAAGCCGCCGTGTTCGGGCATGCGGGACAGGCCGCGCAGAACGCGCTCCAGGGCCAGTTCGTCGTGGTAGTTGTCCGGCAGTTTGGACAGGAACCACGGGGGCAGGAGCACGTTGATGACCGAGAAACCGCAGTGGTAGGGGTAGGTGTCGGTCATGACGTCCACGCCGTCTTGGGTGGCCTGGTCCAGCGTTTCCAGGCATTCCACGTAGGTCGGGTGCGACTTGGAGCCGGCGAACATGAGGTGCGAGTACTGAAGCCGCACGCCGGTGTCGCGGGCCACCTCGATCATCTCCTTCATGGACAGCACGTTGTGCGGCGTGCCTCCCCGCTCTCGGTACATGCCGGTCAGCAGGGAATAGGCCCGGCCGTGCACGCTGATGGCCTTGCCCCGCTCGGCCGCGACCCGGGCCACGGCCTTGATCTGGTCAGTGGTGAAGAACATGCCCGGCTCGTACCCCAAGCCGAAGGAGACGCCGCCCGCGCCCTGGTCCATGTCGTCGGCCAGGGATTTCAGCAGGGCCGCCATTTCGGCTTCGCTCAGCGGGCTGGGGTCCAGGCCTCGGAGGGCCGCCTGGGCCGAGCCATGTCCGGCGAAGGTATAGAGATTGTGGGTCAGGCCGATGGTTTCCAGGTGGTCGAAAAAGCCGGCCATGGAGTCCCAGGTCAGCTCTTGGTCGGTCATGTCGTCCAGGGCCAGGCGCGGGAAAAAGCGGCTGGATTTGCGCAGGCTGCCGGCGCTGTTGCCGCAGTTACCGGCGACGAAGGTGGTGCAGCCCTGGTCGGTGAAGGGCAGCTTGAGCTTCTCGAAGCCGGCGAAGGCGACCACGCGGTCCATGTGGGAGTGGATGTCGATGAAGCCCGGGGCGACGACCAGGCCCGCGCAGTCCATGACCGGGGCGTCGGTCTGGACCGCCTCGCGGGTGATGTCCGCGATCCGGCCGTTTTTAATATGCAGACTGCCGGTGTATCCGGGCCGGCCCGTGCCGTCCACGATCAATCCATTTGTAAGCCACATTTCGCCTTGATTTGCGCCGACCATTTCCTCATGCCTCCCTTACGCTCTTTGGATGAGGAAACATTATACCCGGATGAAGAGCCGGCGTCCAGAAAAGGCGGGAATGGCCTAGGGCAATTCCAGGGGGCGTCCCTACTTGCAATACATTGTATTTTGAGCGATACAGATGCAGTATTGGCCTTAATGTGAAATGTAGCAGTACACAAGCCAAAGGTTAACAGAACTTTGATACGAGGTGAGCTCAATGATTGATGTTCCGACATTGTTTATTTTGGGAGCAGGAGCGAGCGTACCTTATGGGTATCCTACCGGAGCTTCGCTCAGGAAGACGATCATCGAAGATTTCCACAACGCCTTTGAACGCATGATAAAGGAAGATTCGTCTATCCGCGCTAAAGAACAAGGGCAAGAACTGAAGAGGATGAGAGTCTTTGTAGATCGATTTGAAAAATCGAAAATAGATTCTATTGATAAATTTTTGTCATTGAATCCAACTTTTCAATACCACGGAAAAATAGCAATTACCTGGGCTATTCTCCGAGCAGAAATGTACTCTCAATTTGCGGAAAATATGGAAACATCTTTTCAGGATCAAGATTGGTATAAGTATTTATTTAACCGGATGATTGATTTATGCAAGAAACCGGAAGATGCTTGTCTCTTTAAAGGGAATCGAATATCATTTATAACCTTCAACTATGATAGATCGCTAGACTTTTTTCTGTACGAAAGCTTCTTGAATTCGTTTCATGAATACTGGAAAGAGATAGAAGGTTCGAAATCTCCAATAGATCAGATAGACTATTTAAAGGAATCTATTCCTTTTTCTATCATTCATGTCTATGGTCAGGTAGATAATATTCAATGGCACGGAGGAACTCCTTATCGGAGCGGGTATAATCTCAAAATTTTAAAAGAATTGTCTAGTAATATTAGAATAATAGGCGAGAGAACAAGGGATACTCCGCGTGCGATTATGGAACACATGGCTAATGCCCAAAGGACTTTCTTCCTCGGTTTCGGATATGCTGACGAAAATTTAGAATCAATTCGTTTTTTAAATTTAATGCATAGAGAATTGCATATATATGGGACCGCCTTGGGAATGACCGACCAAGAAATAAATATAGTCAAAGGCAAGTTTATCCAAAAAATGGAGGAAAGGAAACTGCCACGCGCGGAACCATCTCTGCGCAAATGGAATTGCTATGATCTATTAAGAGAATATCTATAAGTACTGCAGCTCTCCCGCGACCTCTTTAATACCTCTTCACGCACACGCTCACTTCGGCCGCTTGGTCCGGGTCGATGCCGGTTACGGCTTTTTGGCGGTCAGGGCCGAAATTGCCGGCCAGCATGCCGGCCACGGCCTGGCGGAGTTCCTCGTCCGGGTACGATGCGGCCACGGTAAACCCCTGGTGCTGGTAGGTCTCGGTGGGCATGCCGCCCATGTACTCGATCACGGGCCGGAAGTTCGGGCAGCCCTTGGCCACCACGGCCTCGAAGTTTTCACCGGCCGCCCAGTTCAGCACCTGATCCAGCAGCTTGAGGCCGATGCCTCGGCCGAAGTAGCGCGGGTCCCGGTCCTGGGTGTTGTCGGTCTGGCCCACATGGAAGCAGAACAGGGCCAGGGTGCGCTTGGGCAGGTCGGGCGCGTGGCCCTGAAAGTCCATCCAATACAAGGGATGGTGCAGGCCGCTGGGAGAAACCGTGTTCGGGACATAGGGCCGGAACTGAAGCTGGCCCACGTGCCGGCCGGCCTCGAACACGACCACGGCCGAGGCGCCGATGCGCGAGATCCGGTCCAGGATCTCCTGGCGGTCGCCTTGACAGCGCGTGGGCAGCGTGTCCACGTCCGCGGCCGTGAACAGCCGAAAGGTCAGGTTTTCCGCCTGGGTATTCATAATCTCCTCCAAGTCAGGGGGTCACTTCAGTTGCTGTCGGACCGTTCATTTTCAAAACGGCCATCCGAGACCTTTTTCTGAACCTTGCCCCGCGCTTTTTCCAGCCAGCCCACGCGAACCTCTGTCCGGTGGTCGAATTCGGGCACGTAGGGCTTGATGTCCAGAAGCGGCGTACCGTCCAGAACGTCCACCTCCTTCAGCTTGAGCGTCGAACCCTCGATCCCGGTCAGCCGGACCACGGACAGCCCGATGGGGTTGGGCCGCGTGGGCGCGCGCGTGGCGAACACGCCGCGGGGTTCCGCGTCCAGGAACGGGGTCACGGTCAGGTCGCCGCGCCTGACCTGGTGCAGATGGTAGAGGAGGATGACGTGGGAGAATCCGTCCAGGTCCTTGAGTCCGGCCGCGAACTCAGGAAAGATTTCCGCGATGCCCGGCCCGGCCGCCTCGCTGGTGGGCTGGATGGGCATCTGCTCGAGCCGGGTGAACGGGCTGTGGATGACGCCGATGTAACGAAAGGTGACGCTCAAAGTCTCCTCCCGGTCTGGTGCGGATGGGACCACTATATCAAGCCCGCTCCCCCGCGTCCAGGAAACCGATGAACGCTCGATTTGCCCAACCCCGCGCCGCGTGCTATGGTCTCTTGGAACAAAAGTCGGATGCGTTCAACTCACAAGTTTAGACAGGGAAAGAAACCAGGGGTCCCAAGACAAGGAGGACGCGCCATGGCTGTCGATTATGCCAAGGAGGGCCGCATCGCCCTCATCACCATCAACCGGCCCGAAGCGATGAACGCGCTCAGCGCCCAGGTCCGCGGCGAGATGCAGGAGGCCTTTCGGGATTTCCGGGACAACGATGATCTGTGGGTGGCCATCATCACCGGGGCCGGAGAAAAGGCCTTTTCCGCCGGGGCCGACATCAAGGGATTCGTGGCCGAACCCGAGCGCCGGGATGACCGGTCGCAAGGCCCGCCGCTTCGGGCCGATACCATCTGGAAGCCCTTTATCGCGGCCATCAACGGCTATTGCCTGGGCGGCGGGCTGGAACTGGCCATGACCTGCGACATCCGCATCGCGGCCGAGCACGCCCAGTTCGGGCAGCCCGAGATCAACATCGGGCTTATCGCGGGCGCGGGCGGCACGCAGCGGCTGCCCCGCTTCGTTCCGAGGGCATTGGCCTCCGAGATTCTGCTCACCGGCAACCGGATCGACGCCCAGGAGGCCTATCGTATCGGGCTGATCAATCGGGTCGTGCCTCTGGATAAGCTCATGTCCACGGCCATGGAGATGGCGAAGGGCATCTGTCAGCGGGCGCCGCTGAGCGTGCGGGCAACCAAGGAGGCCATCATCCGGGGGTACAGCATGCCTTTGGAAGAGGGCCTGGCCTTGGAACACGAACTCGCCGGCCGGGTGCGGGCCTCCGAGGACTTCCGGGAAGGCACCCGGGCGTTTGTCGAGAAGAGGCCGCCGAATTGGAAAGTAAAATAGGTGTGAGGGATCGCAAGATGAAAAGGGACGAAGAGAAAATCAAGGTGCTGCTGGCCCGGAAGCTTGATCCTGTGTACAGCGCGCTGGCGGCAAAAGTCGGGGAGGCGGACTCGAAGGTCATGCCCCACGTTTTCGCCGCGCTGGTCGATCTGGAACAGGCCCGCATCTTGAACGATTTGCCCGCCCCGGTCGAGCAGCTTGCCGAGAAATTCGGGCTGAGCCAGGAGACGGTCGAAAGTCACATCCAGCTCATGTATGAAAAGGGGCTGCTTTTTCCCGGCAAGACGGGCTGGCATTTGACGCGCAGTTGGGGGTCCATGCACGACTCGGTGGGCGCTTCCCACCCCAAGCATGACAAGGATGAGTTTTTCGACCTGGCTCACGCCATGGCCCGGGAGTCGAACCAGAAGCAGTACAACCTGGTGGAAAGCGGCGAAGCGCCGGCCGTGCGGCAGGTGATGCGGGTCATCCCCCGGTGGCGCTCGATCCAGAACGTACCGGGCGTGCTGCCTCACGAGGACGTCAGCGCCATTCTGAAACAAGCCGAACCCATTGTCCTCATTAACTGCGCCTGCAAGAAGATCGACCGGGACCGCGCGTGCGAGGGCGTCATCCCCACCGAGACGTGCATCACCATCGGCCGGGCCGGCGAATACAACCTGAAGCGCGGGGCCGGCAAAAAACTCTCGTACGACGAGGCCATGCGCCTCATGGACGATTTCGACGAGCACCCGCTGGTCCACCTGACCGGCAACACCGACCAGATGCCGCCGCTGCTCTGCAACTGCTGCGCCTGCTGCTGCGGCGTTTTCGTACGGAACGCCGAGACCCGCGAGCGGTTCGACCAGTACGCCCTGGCCAAGAGCCGGTTTATCGCCGTCGAGGACCCCGGCCTCTGCCAGGGCTGCGGCCTGTGCGCCGGGGACCGCTGTCCTGTCGGGGCCATCCGCGTGGAGACCGACCCCGCCTCCGGCAAGGAGCGGGCCGTGACCGACCCCGAGGAGTGCATCGGCTGCGGGCTGTGCGTTCTGACCTGCCCGGCCGAGGCGCGCAAGATGAAGCTGGTCCGGCCGCCGGAGCACGTGCCGCGGCCCGGCGGTCAACCCTACGCGACCGCGTGATCGTTCATGGGGTTTGGCATATTTTTGAACAAAACGAAGCGAACCGCTTCGCGGATACGTGTTAGGCCATTTTGAAACAGAAGGAGAAGGACGTGATCAAAACGAAACTCACCGAGATGCTGGGCATTAAGTACCCCATCATCCAGGCCGGCATGGGGCCGTTCAGCAACAACAACCTGTGCGTGGCCGCGGCCAACGCCGGCGTGCTGGGGCTTCTGTCCACCAGCGGGCTTTTCAACCGCGAGATGCAGCCGCTCATCTACGAGGCCTTTGTCAAGAGCGGCGAGGCCTCGCTGGACGACGACGTGCCGGCCGTGCTGGAGACGGTGCTCAAGCGGACCCACCGCCTGACCAAGGACCAGGGTGGCATCTTCGGCATCAACGTCATGGTCTCGGCCGAGCTGTTGGACCGGGCCAACTTGGTCATCGACACGGCCGTCCGGGTGGCCGAGGAGAACCCGGACATGAAAAAGAACTTCAAGGTCATCTTCACCTCGGCCGGCGACCCGGTGCCCTGGCGGGACAAGATCAAGAACGCGGGGTTTCACTGGTTCCACGTGGTGCCTTCGGTTAAGGGCGCGCAACGCTGCCGGAAGGCCGGGGTGGACCTGATCGTGGCCTCGGGCCACGAGGGCGGGTTCCACATCGCCTGGGAACCGGTCCACTCCATGGTGCTGCTGCCCTCGGTGGCGGACGCCCTGGCCGGGTCCGGCATTCCCATTGTCGGCGCCGGCGGGTTCTGCGACGGCAAGACCCTGGCCGCGGCGTTGGCCCTGGGCGCGGCCGGCGCGCAGATGGGCACCCGGTTCCTGGCCACGGAGGAGAGCGATTTTCACCCGGCCTGGAAGGAGCAGGTGGTCAAGACCGAGGACCGGGGCACCCTGGTGGCTCGCGGCATCGTCGGGCCGGCGCGGTGGATCAAAACCGCCCGCAGCAAGGAGCACCAGAAGAACACCATGGTCCATTCGCCGGGTGTCTATCTGGACACGCCGGACGACATGAGCACCGTGCCGTTGGAATTCATCCGCGTCGAGCGGGAAGCCATCAACGCGGTCTGCCGGGGAGAGGCGGACAAGGGTCTGATGGCCGCGGGCGAGTGCGCCCAGCGGGTGCAGAGCCTGCCCAAGGTGAAGGACCTGGTTGGCGGCATCATGAGCGAGGCCGAGACGGTCATCCGCAACATGCCGCAGTTCTTGGCCTAGCGCTCACTTCGGCGAAACGCAAAATCCACTGCGCGGCCGAGACCGGGACAAGAGGAAACCGCCCTTGAACTGACGCCGCGCCGTGGAGTATGATACGTCTTTGATTTCGGCCGCGATGGGACGCGGCCTTTTGGAGAAGCGCGTGAGATTCAAAGCGGTTCTGTTCGATCTGGACGGCACCTTGCTGGACACCATCGAGGACCTGACCGAGGCCATGAACGAGGTCCTCAGGGCCAACGGCTGGCCCGAGCACGACCCGGAACGGTTCAAGTACAACGTGGGTTTGGGCGTGCGCGTCATCACGACCAAGTCTCTGCCGCCCGAGCATCGCGACGAAGCCACCATCGAGGCCGCAACCCAGGCTTACAACCAGGCTTACGACCGGCGCTACAAGGAGAAAAGCCGGCCCTATGACGGCGTGGACGCGCTGCTGGCCGCCTGCGCCGCGGCCGCCATGCCCATGGCCGTGCTGTCCAACAAACCGAACGAGTTCACGAGGCGCATGGTGGATGAACTCTTGCCGGGTGGGCGGTTCGAGGTGGTCTGGGGGACGCGACCCGGTGTGCCGCACAAGCCGGACCCGGCCGCTGCCCTGGACATCGCGGCGCGGTTTGGGGTTTCGCCCGCCGAGGTGCTTTATCTGGGGGACAGCGAGGTGGACATGGAGACCGCCCAGCGCGCGGGCATGTATCCCGTGGGCGTGCTGTGGGGTTTTCGCACCGCGGACGAGCTGATCGCCAGCGGGGCGCGCGTTCTGGTCAAACACCCGGCCGATCTCGTGGATTGGTTGGGCGGCTCGTAGGGGCACGCTGCGCGTGCCCAGGGCGCGTGCCGCCCCTACAAGACCAAGGCCTTGCCTGTCATTGCGAGCGAAGCGTGGCCATCTCGCGTGGGGGCGGGTTTCAAACCCGCCCGGATTCTCACAGGCCGTGGCGGGCGGGTCACAGACCCGCCCTTACAAAACCAAGGCTTTGAACCTTACCAAAGCTTCGAGCTTAGATATTGCCATAGCCTCACCCGGCTTCGATTTTTAAGAAAACCAGCGCGGAGGGAGAACATGCCACCTGTGGACGTTTCAAAGTATCGGCCCGTATTTTACCCGGAGAGCATCGCCGTGATCGGCGCTTCCGACAGCCCGCGCAAGTTCGGCGGGAATTTTCTCAGGACAAACATTCAATTCGGTTTCAAGGGCCGGGTTTATCCGGTCAATCCCAAGGGCGGCATGATTCAGGGCATGCAGGCCTATGCCAAGGTCTCGGACATCCCGGACCCGGTGGACTTCGCGGCCATCACCGTGCCGGCCCCCCTGGTGCTGGACGCGATCAAGGACTGCGTGCGCAAGGGCGTCAAGGGCGCCGAGATTCTGTCGGCCGGCTTCCGGGAGAGCGGACCGGCGGGTGATGCCTTGGAGCAAGAGGTGGTGCGCGTGGCCCGGGAGGGCGGCCTTCGGCTGGTCGGGCCCAACTGCTTCGGAGTGCACACCCCGGCCGTGGGGCTGACCCTTTTGCCCGGTATCGATTTTTCGACCACGCCCGGCCCCATCGGGTTCTTTTCCCAGAGCGGCGGCGGCACCTGTGAAGTGGTCTATATGGCTAGGGGCCGCAACCTCAATTTCTCCGTGGTGGTCAGCTACGGCAACTCATGTGACATCGACGCGAGCGAGATGCTGCGCTACTTCGAGGCCGACCCCAAGACGCGGATCGTGGGGGCCTACATCGAGGGCGTGAAGGACGGCCGGGCCTTTTTCGACGCCTTGGCCTCCTGCGCGGCCAAGAAGCCGGTGGTGGTCATGAAGGGCGGGTTGAGCGACCAGGGTTTTCGTGGCACCATGGGCCACACCGGGTCCATGGCCGGCACGCGGCAGGCCTGGAACGCTGCCATTAAATCGGCCGGGGCCGTGCCGGCCCGGCACGTGCTGGATCTGACCGAGTGCCTGATGGCCTTCAACTGCCTGCCGGACTTCCAAGGCGGCGGGGCCGGGATCATGGGCGGCGGCGGCGCGGCCGTGGTGGCCGGTCTGGACTCGGCCGGGGCCGCGGATTTTAACGTGCCCGTGATCGACGAAAAGACGGCCGACCGCATCCAGGCCTACCTGCCTCCGGCCGGCGGCCGGGCCGGCAACCCGGTGGACCTGGCCAATCCGGGCAACCTGCCCACGGTCATCAATCCCATCATGGAGATTCTGGCCGAGCAGGAGGACGTGGATTTCCTGGTTATCTTCGAGATGCTCTTCTTCATGCTGAATCAGGTTCGCCGGACCGAGATGGAAACCGGTCAGAAGATGGACACGCTCGGGCTGCACCAGCAGATCGCGGACAAGGCGAAGGAGCTTCGCGAAAAGACCGGCAAGACCCTGTCCGCGGTGCTCATCGACATCGCCTCCGATCCCGAGCACTGGCCCATGGAGTTCGGCCGGGTCCAGGCCCGTTACCTTTACACGGCCAACGGCATTCCCTGTTTCGACGACGGATATCAAACCTTTTCCGTGCTGCGCCGCGTGGCCGATTATTACCAAAAGCGGCGGGCCGCTCAAGCGTTCAAGGGATAGCGTATGGATCAGGGGGAAGACGCCGCCTCATCGTCACGGCCGGCCGACGTTTCCAAGACCGTGGCCCGGGAGATCGAGCGCGCCCGGACCTTGCACGCGGCGCACGGGGAGGCCGCGCTGGCCGACGCCGGCCTCGTGGCCGCGATCGAGGCCTACCGCCGGGGGATCGACCGGACCTGGGAGGTCATGGTCGAGACGGGCGTGGTGCGGGGCTGCACGGCGTGCACGGAGCGCTACGGCGGGAGCTGCTGCTTTCAAGGGGTGGAGGAGCAGTTCGACGCGATTTTATTTTGGATCAATTTATTGATGGGCTACGAACTGCCCGCGAGGCGCGACCTCGCGGGCAGTTGTCTGTTCGTGGGGCCGGCCGGGTGCAAGCTCCGGGGCCGGCCCTATTTCTGCATCCACTACATCTGCCCGCCGCTCCAGAAGGAACTGGGCCAGGCCGTGCTGGACCGCTTGGAAACCATGTGCAGTCGGGAGGTCGCCTTGGGCTGGGAGGCCGAACTGTCCCTCCGCCGCTGGCTTAAGTCCCGGCCGGTTTGAGGCGGCGGCGGGGACTTGACTCATCCCACTAAATTGGGATTGACCGCGCGACGACCTTTTATACCGGTCGCTGGAATCGTTCATGCCACGAGATTCGGGTTGACCACCAGCACGGGCACGGGCGCGTACTTGACCACCCGGTCGGCCACGCTGCCGAAGAGCACCCGCTCGATACCGGCGCGGCTGTGGCCCATGACGATGAGGTCGATCTTTTCGTCCACCACGTAGCGCAGGATTTCCTCGCCCGGATACCCGGTCACGACCTTGGCCGTGATCGACATCCCCGGGAACGCCTCCGCCACCAGGGCCGCGAGTTTCTCCTTGGACCGGGCCACCACCTCGGATTCGAAGTCGGCCACGTAGGCGTAGGACATGTCGATGTTGGCGTAGTACTGGGTCACGTGGGCCACGAAGAGCACGTGCACCTCGGCCCCGAATTTTTCGGCCATGAGCTTGACGTAGGGGCTGATCTTGGGAACGGCTTCGGTCAAATCCAGCGGGAACAGGATTTTTTTAATGGAAGCCATGGTTTCCTCCTTGGCGTTGTGAGGGACTATTGACGAAATCCGGGTTGTTTTTTCGCGCCCCTTGCGAGGGTAGGACCGAGTCTATCGGAAAAGACGTTCGGCTTCAAGATGTTCCAGGAGCCGGCCCGGCCTGACGGGATGCAGGTAGTGGGTCGCTTTGAGAATGAGGTAAGATGTTACCCCTCATTTGAAGAGAAGCCCCGGTATGCCGGCCTTTTGATCACTTGCCCGGAAAATGCCCTACCAATCGCCGTCGGCCTTTTTCACTGGCCTCCAAGCTCTTCTCGTCATTCCCGCGAAAGCGGGAATGACGGTTCGAACCGTTGGAAAGGACACACGTCACCCCGATAGGAGCGAGGGACTAAAAACACCTGGGTAACCGCTGGCGCACACGTCTTTGTTTACAGTGACCACGACCTACGGAGAATGAGATAGTTTCCAAGCTGGCCCACTACCGGGATGTAAATTGTTTTGACCTTTTTTTGGCTTCCATGGTATAGTCCGATCCGAAAATACCGGCGCGAACACGGCTCGGCACCAGAGCTTAAGGCCTTGTTCCGGCCGATTCGATTTGTTGGAGGTCAACATGACGGAAGCGGAAAACAAGGCCGCGGTCGATGAAAACTTCGAGCCCAAGATTCTGGCCTATTGCTGCCAATGGTGTTCTTACGCCGCGGCCGACCTGGCCGGGTCCATGCGTCTGCAATATCCCACCAATGTCCGCATCATCCGCGTGCCTTGCACGGGCCGCGTGGATCAGCTCTATCTGTTCGAGGCCTTGGAGAACGGGGCCGACGGCGTTTTCATCTCCGGATGTCTGCCGGGCGACTGTCACTATGTGAGCGGCAACGAGAAGGCGGCCCACAGGGTCGTCGCGGTGAAGAAGGTCCTGGAGCAGATCGGCATCGAGCCGGACCGGGTCGAGATGTATTACAACTCGGCGGCCATGGGTCCCCAGTTCGCCCAGACCTGCACCGAGTTCACGGATCGCGTCCGCAAACTGGGGCCGCTCTTCCGAGGCAAAAAGGAGGCCGCGGCCTAAACGCCCTGGTATCCGAGATTCGTTGAGGGAACCCTTTTTCAAAAGAGGTTCCCTCAAACTCCACGAACATCGTAAAGGTATCGGCCGGTTTCGATTGACGAAGCCGGCCGTTTTTTCGCGCCTTTCAGGACGCGGGCCGCGAGATTACCTCTGTGTCGCCGCCGCCCTTTGGTCAAATGTCGTCCACGAACGAGGGCGCCGATTCCATGACCGGCCCCCAGTCCTCCCCCCAAATCTTCCTGAAAATCCACGGCCGGTAAACAATGCCTTTGGGCCGGCCGCCTCGCCAAAGATCATACTTGGGGTCGGAGTAGCGGCTGAAGAAATCGACCAGCCGTCGATCGAGTTCCTTGGCCTTGTCAGCGTATTCGGGCCGGTCGATCACGTTCCGGTCCTGGTTGGGGTCGGCCACGAGATCGTACAGCTCGTTCGGCCCGGTTCCTTCCAGGCGCTTGGTGTAGAAAAAGCCGGCCGTGCGCACGGATCGGCTTTCCAGGTGCTCGAAAAAGATCTCGGACCTCCAATCCGGGATGGCCTCGCCTCTTAGGGCGGCGGCGAAACTGCGACCGGGGCTGTCGTCCACGTCAATGGCCTCGAAGCCGGCATATTCAAGGAGCGTGTGGATAAAATCGCATTGACCGACCAGCGTGTCGCAGGTCCGGTACGGCTTGATGCGCCCGGTATGGCGGAAGATCAGGGGGACATTGAAGGTGGTGTCGTACATGTACGACGGCGTGGTGAACATGGGATGGCCCCACAGGCCGTGCTGGCCGTAGAGATTGCTCTGGTCGGTGGAAAAGACCACCAAGGTGTTTTCCTCCAGGCCTTGCCGGCGAAGCGCCTCCAGCACCCGGCCGATGCCTTGATCGAGCAGGGCGTTTTGGGCGGCCATGTTGGCCATGGTCGCCGGATCGTTGTGCATGTGGGTAAACGCCCTTTTGGCCCCGTTGAGCCAGCGGCGGAGCATTTGATCCACCGGACGCGCCGGGTCCGGCTCGTCGGGGTCGGGACCAAGGTAATCGGTCATTTCAGGGCGCAGGGCGGGAAAAGGCGCGAAGAACCGCCCCTCGAATTTTTCGTAAAACGGATTTTTCCGGTCGGGACCCATGCACGTGGGCGGCAGGTAGTAAGGGCCGTCGTAGTTTAGTTGGAGATAGAACGGTTGTGAGCTTTCCTGACCCTCGATGTATTCGATGGCCTTGTCCGTGAAAAAATCAACGATGTGCCTGTCCCGTACCTCGTACTCCCGTCCGTTGTCCACGACGCGGTTGTTGTAGAAGTCCGTGGTATGGCCCTGGGAAAACGTCACCCAGTGTTCGTAGCCGAGGGCGGGTTCGCGGAACCGGCCCAAATGCCATTTGCCGATCATGCCGGTCCGGTAGCCGCGATTTTTCAGGGTCAGGGGCAGGGTGCGAAACTCCTTGACCACGACGTAATCGTCGGGCATGCCGCTCAGATCGTCCGACAAGGCGCAATGCACCCCGTGCTGGGAAGGCATCAGTCCGGTTAGGATGGACGACCGGGTCGGCGAACAGAGGCCGTTGGTGCAAAACGCGCGGGTGAACCGCACGCCCTCGCGAGCCAGGCGGTCGATGTGGGGCGTTTGATGCTCCCGGCTGCCGTAACAACCCAAGGATTCGGTGGTTTGGTTGTCGGTCAGGATGAACAGGATATTCGGCCGTTGTTCTTGGCCTTGCCGGATTTTGGCCATGGCGTTCTCCCCTTGGCGTCGAGGGACTGGCATCTCAACGATTTGATACAACGGGAGGAAACAAGGGTCGTTCTCGAACGCCCCCTGGCGCTGCTGGGAAAGGCCCGCCTTTTACGCTTTCAGCTTCTCCCGGTCCGCCTTTTTCAGCCCCTTGACCACCAGCATATAGCTGTCCTCGATCATGGCCTGAAGCTCTTCCTCGGGCACGGTGCCGTCCAGGGTAACCGTGTTCCAGTGCTTCTTGTTCATGTGATAGGCGGCCGTGACGGCCGAATAGGCGTGCCGGAGCTGCACGGCCAGGTCCGGGTCGCACTTGAGGTTGACGGCCAGGGGCTCGGCCTTCCACATGACCAGGCCGAACATCTTGCCGGCCACTTTATAGACCAGGGCGTCGGGGCCGAAGGGCGTGTCCTCGGTCGCGGCGGGTTTCGAGAGCAGCACCTGGCGCAGGGCTTCCAGGTCCATGGGGCCTCACGGACAGAGCGCGGCCAGGGCCGCGTCACAGCCGGCCACCATCCTCTGGATGACCTCGGCCGCGGTGGGGATGTCGTTCACCAATCCGGCCGAGGAGCCCGCGTAGGCCTCGCCGCCCTCGATGTCACCTTCGAGTCCGCCGCGCCGGGAGGCGGCGTGGCCCATGAATTCGCGGATGGCGTCGCCGTCGGCCCCGCCGGCTTCGAGTTCCAGCAGAATCTGGGTGTAGGGGGTCCGGAGGCTGCGGGTGGGGATGAGCGGCCGGTTGGTGACGGCCGTGTCCGTGTCGCCCGCGTCCAGGATGGCCTGCTTGTAGGCCGGATGGGCGATGCATTCTTTCACGGCCACGAAGCGCGTGCCCATCTGTACGCCCGCGGCGCCCAAGGCCAAAGCCGCGGCCAGGCCCCGTCCGTCGGCGATGCCGCCAGCGGCCACCACGGGCACGCCGACCGCGTCAACCACCTGGGGCACGAGCGAAAAGAGCGGCACCTCGTCGAAACCGTTACGGGCCGCCGCCTCGATGCCCACGGCCACGATCCCGTCCACTCCGGCCGCTTCGGCCACCCGGGCGTGCTTGACCGACCCGACCACGTGGAGCACCTTCACCCCGCCGCTTTGCAAAAGTTCGGTGTACAGCCTCGGGTCCCCGGCCGCGGTGACCACCACCGGCGCCTCGAAGGAGACCAACAGGTCCATGATCAGGCCGCAGTCCCGAAGGTCGAGGGGCACGTTCACCCCGTAGGGCGCCTGGGTCAGTTCCTTGACGCGGCCGAGCTGCACGGTCAGGTTTTCCACCGGGTCGCCGTGGGGCTCCATGCCGGCCATAGGGCTAACCACGCCCAGACCGCCGGCGTTGGACACGGCCGCGGCCAGGCCGGCGTCGGCCAGCCAGAGCATGCCGCCCTGGAGGATGGGGTAGCGGATGCCCAGCAGTCCGGACAGGCGGGTCTTTTTCATGGCAGCCCTCCGTTGGGGCAAGGTGTGGGGAAGTCGCTTAAGGGGACCGTCGCGCCGGGCATACCACCCCTTTCCCGGCGGCCAAGGGCCGGGATGGGGCCGGACAGACTCCGGCCCGCCATCCGTTTTCGCTGGGTCTGGTGAAGACCTGGGGGGTTAATCGGAAGAGGGCGACTTCTTGGGTTTTTGAAGCTCCATCTCCTTGTCGCAACAGACCGGGTTGCCGTCGCTGGCCTTGGTGCAAAGAATCTCGGTCTTGCATTCCGCACAGATGTAGCGTTTTCCAAGCTGGCTCATCGTTTACCTCCTGTACTCCAAGCTAAATGAATCGTTGACTCGTTGCCTATTGTTGTTTCATCGGCTGTCCGCAGCAAATCAGCGTGCCCTTTCCGCCCTTGGTCACGATGTAGGTGGCGCCGCATTTCTCGCAGGTGTATTTCTTGCCGACCTGATTCGCCATGAGTTTAACTCCCTTTCTGATACCAAAAATAACAACAGATAACGTAGCCTGCCCGCGTAAAATTGTCAAGCAACCGGAAGGCTGGGTAGTGGGTCAATTTAAGGATTCAGTTGTTTCCCTTGCCAAATGCCCCGATTCGACGGCAACCCGTTTTCACCGCCACCCAAGTCCCTCCCGTCATTCCCGCGGAAGCGGGAATCCAGGCGTAAAGTCTCCCTGCGCGGCGTACCATTCAAAAGCCATCAGGCCGCCAAACTTCCATTTCCAGGCAGTTCGGACTCCCAGTTGTCCAAGACTGGATTCCCGCCTTCGCGGGAATGACGTTTCGAACTACGGAAAAGGGAAAACACGTCACCCCGGTGAGCGCGAAGACCCAGGAATTCCTAGGAAGGGGGGCATGGAATTTCCCAAACTAACCCACTACCCTGAAGGTAGGTCTATAAAAGATCAGGAGGGGATCAGCCGACCTGGCCGACGGCGTCGGGCAGGCCCAGGTCCAAGCGGTCCACGACCTCGCGCACCAGCCGGAACCCGGGGCTGGACAGGTCCGGATCCCGGGCCAGAATGTCCCGGGCCAGGTCCCGGGCCTGGTGAAGCATTTTCAGGTCAGCGGGCAGCCGGGCAAAGGTCAGGGCGGGCAGACCCGATTGCCGAAGCCCGGCCGCGTCGCCCGGCCCGCGCTCTTTCAGGTCTTCCTCGGCCAAGGCGAACCCGTCCTGGATTTCAGCCAGGAGCCGGAGCCGCTTGAGACCCGGTCCGTCTTCCGCGCCGCCCACCAGCAGACAGAGGGCCGGCCGGTCTCCGCGACCCACCCGGCCGCGAAGCTGGTGCAGTTGGGCCAGGCCGAAACGCTCCGCGCCCTCGACCAACATGACCGTGGCCGCGCCCACGTCCAGACCGACCTCGATCACGGTCGTGGAGACAAGGGCCCGGATGCGGCCCTGCCGGAAGCCGCTGAGGACCTCCTCCCGCTCGTCGGGCTTCATCCGGCCGTGCAGCAGACCGACCGAGGTCTCGGGCAGGACGTGGCGGTCCACGTGGCGAAAAAGCTCCTCGGCCGCGGCCAGGTCCGGCGCGGCCGGGCCGGCCTCGTCGCCCGCCCCGTTTTCCACGGCCTCGATGCGCGGAGCCACCAGATAGGCCTGGCCTCCGCCCGCGATCTCCCGGGTCAGCAATCGGTAGGCTTCGCGTCGATGGGCTCCGTCATAGACCCGGGTTTCGACCGGCTTGCGGCCCGGCGGCAGGCCTTCGATGAAGGAGATGTCCAAGTCGCCGTAAAGGACCAGGGCCAGGGATCGGGGAATGGGCGTGGCGCTCATGACCAGCACGTTGGGCCGTCCGGCCTTTTCCCGAAGGGCCAGGCGCTGGGCCACGCCGAAGCGGTGCTGCTCGTCCACCACGACCAGGCCCAGGTTCTGAAAGGCGACCGAAGGCGAGAACAAGGCGTGGGTGCCGATCACCAGCTTAGTTTCTCCCGTGGCCAGCCGCTCAAGCCGCCGGCTCCTTTCGCCGCCGTTCAATCCGCCGACCAAAAGGTCCGTGGCCACGCCGAGAGACTCGGCATAGGGCGCCAGGAACCGGGCGTGCTGCCGGGCCAGGATTTCAGTCGGGGCCATGAGCGCGGCCTGGTAGCCGGCCGAGACCGCGGCCAGGCAGGCGGCCAGGGCCAGTACGGTCTTGCCGCTGCCCACGTCGCCTTGCAGCAGCCGGTTCATGGGCCGGGGAGCAGCCAGGTCTTGCCGGATTTCAGTAAGACACGCGGTCTGGGAGTCGGTCAGCCGAAAGGGCAGGGCGCCTAGAAAATCTTCGACCAGCCGGGCTTCATAGGGAAACGAGAGACCCGGTTCGCTGGCCAGCCTGGCTCGGGCCAGTCCTTGGGAAAGCTGCAAATAGACCAGCTCGAACAGGGCCAGGGACCGCCAGGCCCGGGTCTCTCGAGGCCGCCGGGGCAGCGGGCCGGGCCGGTCGGTTTGAGGCCGGTGCAGGGTCTTGAGCGCGGCGATGGGATCGGTCAGGCCGTGCTCGGCCAGCCAGTCCGCGGGAAAGACGGGCGGCGCGCCGGCCAGTTCTCGGCAGGCGGTTTTCATGATGCGGCGCAGCACGCCGGCCTTGATCTCCTCCATCTCCGGATAGACCGGCCGGATTTCGCCCTCCTTGGGTTTGTGCCCGTCCCAAGCCTTCATTTCCGGGTGCAGCAGGTAGAGCCGGTCGTGGTAATCCTGGACCCGGCCGAAGAGCAGCACGCGGTCCCCTTTTTTGATCGTGCGCCGCATGTAGGCCGGCAGCCGGAACCAGTAGGCCTTGACCCGGCCGGTCTCGTCCGCGACCGTGATTTCGAACAAGCTTCGTCCGGTGCGGCGGGAGCGCTTGGGAGAGACCTCCTCGATGCGTCCGGCTACCAGGGCCTCGGTTTCGGGCGTCAGCCGGTCGATGGGCGTGAGGAAACGGCGGTCCTGGTAGCGCGTCGGCAGGATGGCCAGCAGGTCGCCCACGGTGCGCATGCCGCGTTCGTGGAGGAGGCTTTCGAGCTGCGGGCCCACGCCGGACAAGGCGCGCAGGTCCTTGACCAGGCCGGGGTATGGGGGCAGGGGGAACATGACGGTCGTCAGGCCTTTCGCGCGGCAAGGGCCGAGAAATCCATTGACATCCCAAGGGTCCAAGGGTAACTAGTATACAGCAGTTCCAAAGGGTTTGTCCCGCGGAAACGACATCACCGGGACAAGCCTCGGCATACTCGGAACCCCCCGAACCGCGCCCTTATCGAGGTGATCCATACATGAACACAGCAGGTAAATCCGGAAGCGACGCCCCTTCACCCAATTCCAAAACCTCGGCGGCGGCCCGCAAGGCCTGGACCTACCAGCAGGCGGGCGTGAACGTCGAGGCCGGCAACGAGTTCGTGCGCCGGATCACCCCCATGGTCAAAAAAACCTTCAACTCCAGGGTGGTCACCGACATCGGCGGCTTCGCCGGCCTGTATAATTTCGATTCGGCCAGTTACGAACGCCCCATCCTGGTCTCGTCCACGGATGGCGTGGGCAGCAAACTGAAGGTGGCCATGCTGGCCGGAGAGCATCGCACCGTGGGCATCGACCTGGTGGCCATGTGCGTCAACGACATCCTGGCCCAGGGCGCCAAGCCGCTTTTCTTCCTGGATTACCTGGCCATGGGTCGGCTGGAACCCGACCTGGGCGCTCAGATTCTCGAAGGCATCGTGGCCGGGTGCACCGACGCCCAATGCGCGCTCATCGGCGGGGAAACGGCCGAACTCCCCGATTTTTACGCGGTGGGCGAATACGACCTGGCCGGCTTTGTGGTGGGCGTGGTCGAACAGGACCGCATCATCGACGGCTCCGAAATCCGGGTCGGGTACAAGATCATCGGGCTGGGTTCCAGCGGTCTGCACAGTAACGGCTACTCCCTGGTGCGACGCATCGTCTTCGACGAACTGAAGATGAAGGCGACCGACCCTCTGTTGGACGCCACCGTGGCCGAGGAACTGCTCCGGCCCACGCGCATCTATGTGCGCACCCTGCACGTGCTCATGCGGGACTTCAAAATCGCGGGCCTGGCCCACATCACCGGCGGCGGGCTGGTGGACAACATTCCCCGCATCCTGCCCCAAACCTGCCAGGCCGTGCTTGAACGGGGTTCATGGCCCCGGCCGCCCATTTTCGATTTCATCCAGGAAAAAGGTAACGTGGACGAAATGGAGATGATGCGCACCTTCAACCTGGGCCTGGGCATGGTGGCCGTGGTGCCGGCCGAGCAGGTGGACGAGATTTTGGAGCGGCTGTCCAGCATGAACGAACCGGCCTTCCTGGTCGGGGAGATCGTGGAGCGCGAACCCGAGGCCCCGGCCTTCCGCATGGTCTGATCTCTTAGGAAAGATGGAAAACATACCCCGCTTAAAACTCGGCGTGCTCGTCTCGGGCAGCGGCAGCAACCTCCAGTCCATCATCGATCATATCGAGGACGGGCGGTTGGCCGCCGAAATTCGGGTGGTCATCTCGAACGTGCCGGGCGCCTTTGGCCTGACCCGGGCCGAGAAACACGGCCTTAAGACCGTGGCCTTGGACCACCGGGAGTTCAAGGACCGCGCGGAGTTCGACGCGCGGCTGGTCAAGGTGCTCCAGGAGCACGGGGTTGAACTGGTCGTCCTGGCCGGGTTCATGCGCCTGCTCACCCCGGTCCTGCTGGAGGCTTTTCCCCTGCGGGTCATGAACATCCACCCGGCCCTCTTGCCGTCTTTCCCGGGCGTACACGTCTGGCAGAAGGCCATCGATTACGGCGCGAAATTTTCCGGCTGCACGGTCCATTTCGTGGACCAGGGCACCGACACCGGCCCGATCATCATCCAGGCCGTGGTGCCGGTTTTGGACGACGATGACGCGGACCGTCTGGCCGCGCGGATTCTCAAACTGGAGCACCGCATCTATCCGCGGGCCATCCAGCTTTTCAGCCAGGGCCGGCTTGAGATCGAGGGCCGCCGGGTGCGGGTCAAACCTCTGGATCGATCCCAAGACGCGGCCCGCCTGGTCAATCCCGTTTTGGAGGAAGAGAATCCATAAGACCGGGCCACGACGTGCCGGAACAATGATTTTCTCTTGATTTTCCCGGGTCGACCGGCTAATAGTAAAGACGTACGGGCGGTTAACTCAGCGGTAGAGTGCCATCCTCACACGGTGGAAGCCACTGGTTCAAATCCAGTACCGCCTACCAGACAATAAAAACAAGGGGTTAGAGACGACAGCGCGATCTCTGACCCCTTGTTTTTTCTCCTGAAAACCACAACAAAACCACAACAAGATCAATATTTATGGAGTGGCCCTCTACACTGCCTCAACACCTCCCATTCGGTCTTTCTGGAGAGGTCGTAAGAGCCGCTGGCGAAAGTGGCTTTGAACTGGAAATTGACCTTTTCGGTAGTGATACGCCCTGCTCACAGTAGGTCCAAAAGAACTGATCAGTTGAGACGGCCCACGACCCGGCTGAAGACATCGTTCGAGTCCTGGGCCGTCTCGGAGTCCTAAAGCGCCCTCGTATCCACTTTCTTCTCAATCCACTGAGCAATCTTCCCAGTAGTGGTCATCCAACATGGGCTTTTGGCGGCCGGGAAGGCTTCCTCCTTGATCCATTTTCGAAGAGTGCTGACAGATATTTCACAGTGACCGGAAATGGCCTTGAGGCCGATCAGGGGAAGGTTGAGAGGTGCGGAGTGCATACGCTCGCTAACGTCGAGTTTTGATCTGGTGCATCCTGCCGGCGACAGGGCAGCTGCCAGCAGGTCGTGTTTGGGCTTTGGGCCCGGGATGGTAGGAACGTGAGAGGGGTATGTTCGGGGAGTTGGCGGTCATCGCTGATGAGTATAACCCTGGTTTGGGCGAAATCGAAAAATGCGCATTTTTGACACGAATATGAGCGGATATGCGCAATTTTGCGCTTGACAGAGGCGGGACAATTCACCTGCAAGGGATTTCAGGTCAACTAAAAGCAGTAGATTGAATATATATTTTTGTTATACTTTTTTACTGGGACACAAGCTATATTTGGCATCATAATTAGGCAGTGGAAGTTGTATATATGCTTTTTTTGAACTATTTCTATAAGTTATTGCCGAATAGCATTAACGGTTATTTTTTTCTTGACAGAAGAAAATGTCGTGAGCTAAAAAATTATCAACGGGGTTATTCTTATTTCTCAACAATTTTGATGAATAATCGTCTTTCAGCGCAAGCGCTTTTTCTTTTCGAAGCACATTAACTGTCTTCGTTTTGAAAGGATAAGATAAGAAAGGGAAAATATCGCGAGCATTCTTATTTTACCAAAATAATTATAAAAAGTTATACAATTAGGCACGGTTTTAGGCAACATAGCTTCTCCCTCTCAACTTCCTCAGGAGGCGTATTATGAACACCTCGGGTGATGTGAAGGGCTCGATGCTCGCCGTATTCCTCGCCGTTTTTCTAATGATTACTCCGATTGTAGCCTTCGCAGCCGATGACACCGGAGACACTTCAAGCTCAGATTCATCCCAAACCACCGATACACAACCCGCCGACAACGATTCCTCGTTAGAGGAAGAATCCCAATCCACCGAATCCGACTCCGAGGCAACCGAAGCCGAGCCCGCCGAAAAAGAGGCAGAGGCTCAGGCATTGGAATCTACCCTGAGTGGAACCCAGGAAGAGGAACCTACAGGAGTAGCCGAAAAGCAGTTTCTCATTCCTGATGAATTCATTCCAGATAACAACTTCGGAGGCGCACGGTTTAAGATTCCCTTGAAAACCTATCCTGGCCGGGCAGGTTTGACCCCGGACCTGACCCTTACCTACAACAGCCAGCGTGGTAATGGGTGGATAGGCGTCGGCTGGAATTTCGACATGGGATATATCCAGCGCAATCCGCGCCTTGGAATCGATTACACGGCCAATGATTTTGTAGTGGTCAAGGATGGAACGATCATAAGCGAGCTAAAATCAAGAGAGAATGACTGGGGGACTGGGTATTACGGCGCGAAGATTGAAAATCAATTCACCAAGTACTACTACAACGGAGCTTCCTGGGTAGCCACGTCAAGAGATGGCATTAAATACTATTACGGTTCGACGTCCGATTCTCGTCAGGATAATAGCCAGAGTGGCATATTCAAGTGGTGTCTCGACAAGGTGGAAGACACGAATGGTAATCAGATCAAGGTGTTCTACCATAGAAGCAGCTCCGGTCATCTATATCTCGAACGGATTGAATACAATTACAAAGATGATGAAAGTCCAGGTGTGACCATTACCTTCTGCAGAGAACTAAGAAAGGATACGGGCGGCAATCCCTATGATTATGTAACCTATGGAGACGGTAAATCCTTCAAAATATTAGCATATCGCTTGAAGTCGATCGATATTCAGGCCAGCGGGCAACGCACGCGTGCTTATGCCTTCGACTATAGTCAGAAATACGAATCGAAAGAATCCAGGTTGACGACTATAACCCAATACGATGCTGATGCAACCGTTAATGTCAATACCGGTGAGGTCTCCGGGAATCACCTGCCGCCTATCATTCTTGATTATCAGGATGGTTCGGCGGGATTTCAGTGGTCTTCTTGGTCAACATCGGATCTTATAATTGCACAAACAATGGATTTCAACGGAGATGGGATAACAGATTTCTTCAATGGTTTTACTTATGGTAATCCGCTCGAACCCAACGGAATTAAAGTGATATATTCTGATGGAGAAGGGCTTGAAAATGATAGCTATCCGATGGATATCTGGATTGAAAACATTGCACTTGGTGACTATAACGGAGACGGTCGTATTGACGTAATCAGCGGCAATGAAGGATCAACTAATTTCTATAGGGTATATTACTCCAATTCAGAAGGTGAATATTCATATCAATATATTGGCTCTTCAGGTCCGTCTTTTGTTCTCGGCATAATGGGAAGTTCCATTACGGCTGACTTTGACGGCGACGGTAAAACTGACATTCTCGGATTCCCGCAATACGCGGGAATGACTGTTGCTTACTCGAATGGTCAACAACATTCTCCACAATTTCAAAATCAAGTGGTTGACTATATTACCACTCCAGACTACGTTCTTGTTGGAGACTTTAATGGAGATGGAAAAGCAGATATAGTTTGCCGGACAAATAATCAAACCAAATTTTATTATTCAACAGGAAGAGGATTTACTTCAGGAGTGAGTTATTCAGGAGTAACCCTGCTTTTTGATCCAACTACAGGTCAGTATAACAATTGGATTGGTGATTTTAACGGGGACGGATTAGCTGATATAGCTGTAGCTTTCAGGGATTCATATTTCCAGACAGAAAGTGTGAGTATTTATTACAGCACTGGTGACGGATTTTACACGAAAACATTTGATAATATCGATCTTGTTTTTGAACCATCATTTAAAATAGGATATGGATGGGTTTACAAATTAAAGCAAATAGCTTTCGCAGACTTCAACGAAGACGGTCTAACAGATATCCTTTCAGGATTTGGAGGGAGCCAAGCGAAGATATATTACTCCACTGGAATGGATTTTAAAGGAATTACACATTCTGATTTGAGCTTGGGATCATCTGAATATTATAACCGCGTTGAGGATTTTAATGGTGATGGTAAGGCGGATTTAGGGTATATTTATTCTTCGACTCAATTTCGTTTGAATAAATCCATGACTCCTCTTGATTTGCTCACCTCTGTTGAAAATGATAACGGCATGGGCCGGTCTATTAACATCACTTATGAACCTTACATGATTTATGAAGACCATAATCTACCATTCGCCGTTCAAACTGTTTCCTCAGTCACGGCTGATCCAGGTTCCAACCAGGGCATCGTTTCGGTCGACTTTGAATATGAGGGCGGGAAGTATGATGTAGCAAACAGACGATATCTCGGTTTTGAGTCGGTTACCAAAACTTATGCCGCCAATGGAACCTATGAAACCTCACTCTACCATCAAGATGAATTTACAATTGGACGAAAGCATCAGTCCGACTTTTATGAGCCTGGTTCACCAGGCAGTCTATTGGTTAGCACTACATGGAATTTGGATATATGGCCAACGACATTTTCTGAGTGGAAATTTGTCCGTCTCAACCAAAAGGATATTAAATATTACGATGATGACATCGAGACGGCCTCTGGGACAGAGACATACACTTACGATACTGAAAACGGTCTGGTTCTGACCGCTAGTGTCTCTGGTACAAATCTCGGCGAAACGGTTACCACAAGCCACAGCTACAGCAATATAAGCCAAGCCTGGATATGGCGAGTGGCCACAGAGCAACTGAGTGGGAGTTTGACTGGGCTGGCTCGGCATACTGCCAACACCTATGATGCTTTTGGTAATTTAGAGACAGAAACGCGCTATTGCAACGATGCTCAAAGTTACGATCTGATCACGACTTACGCCTATGATGCCTACGGAAACGTAATATCCGTTCAAGTTGGCAGCAATCCAGCCACGACCACGATCTTTGAATCATTGTTCCACGCTTTTCCAGAAACAATCACCATCGGACTTACTCTTCAGACATACCGAACCTATAATTATCGCTACGGAACCGTAGCTACTGAAAGAGATCCGAACCAACATACCACCACATTCGGATATGATCTGTACGGCCGGGTGACGAGTGTAGACTTCCCGGATAATGGCTTAAAAACCATAAGTTATCATGACGACGTTCTGCCTCGCTATATCGAAACTTCCGTCCGACAGTCCGCAGAGAATAGTATTCTCGCCTACGATTACTTTGACGGTTTTGGCAGAAAAATTCAAACTTCAAAATTAGGAGATTCTTACTACATCACCACACAGTTGGAATATGACAATATGGGGAGAAACGGATATATTAAAGGTCCGTTTTTTGCCTATAGTAGTACATACAACGCATCAGCTTATGGCGCTTTTTCTTCTGTAACAAATTCATTCGATTCCCGTAACAGGCTTATCTCGGCGGATCGTGGTTCGGGAGTAACTACGATATACTCTTATTCCGGCCTTGACACCTCCATCCTCGATCCGGACCAGAAGGAAAAAATTGAAACCAAGGATTGGCTCGGCCGTCTACGTACAGTCAAGGAAACGAAAAGTGGCCAACAGTACACGACTCAGTATACTTACAACGCCGCTGGCGACCTGACCAGTGTGACCGACACGAACGGCAACACCACGACCATGACCTACAACACCTTGGGTCAGAAAATCGCCATGAACGATATGGACATGGGCAGTTGGACCTACGCTTATAACAATAACGGCAACATGGTGAACCAATACGCTCCTAACGGCAAGAACACGATTTTTATCTATGACGGCCTCAATCGCGTGATCCAAAAGCAATTCAGCGACAGCACACCCACGGCCTTTTTCGTTTACGACGCCTGTCAGAACGGCATGGGGCGGCTGTGCAGCATTGAGAATTCGAACACCACGACTACTTTCACCTATGACATTATGGGCCGCGTGGTCACCGAGACCAAGAGCATCATCGGCGGGGGAGGGCCTTATGTAACGGCTTACGAGTATTGGGATGACGGCAAGCTGAAAAGCATCGACTACCCCGGTAACGGGCCCACGGTCTTCTATACGTATTACCCAGGCTCGGACCTGCTGGACACGGTTTACGCCGGAATGGTTACCTATGCCGCCTTCTATAACTATGAACCGACCGGCCTGCCCGGCGGGATCGAGTATCAGAATGGGGCCGTCACCACTTACAGTTACGACCGCTTGTTGGCCCGGCTGTCAAGACTGACCACGACCAGCGGCGGGAACACGATTCAGGACTATGAGTATTTGTACACTATGCGGGGCAACGTGAGCTCGGTCATCGACAATCATAGCAGTGTTACCTATAATTACGCCTATGACGACCTGCACCGGCTGACCTCTGAATCCATTTCCGGAGGCGGGACTACGATGACCTTGGACTATGACCCGCTGGGTAATATCGTTTCCAAATCCACTTCCGGAAACAATCTGGTGTATACTTATGGGACGGCCGGTAAGCCGCACCGGCTGACCACTATCACCCAGAACGGGAATGCTTATAACTACGCCTATGATGCGAACGGTAACATGACCACTAGCTTCGATCTGGTAAATCCGGCCAATGTGATGCAACGGAGCATCGTGTACAACGCCGAAATATGCCCATCCAGATCGACGTCTTCCCCTATGGAGGCGGGACGCCTACAAGTTTTGGGCTTGCTTATGACGCGAACGGCACGAGGGTCTTAAAGCGAATCGGCGGCAATGTCGATACTGTATACGTGGGATCGCATTTCGAGGTGGCCAGCAGCGTGGAGACCAGTTACATCTTTGCCGGCGGACAACGCATCGCTAAGGTGACAAGCAGCGCGACGCAGTATTTCCACCAAGATCATCTGGGCAGCGCAACTCGCGTGACCGACGAATCCGGCCAGCTCGTCGAGCAAGCTGAATTCATGCCTTTCGGCGAAATGCGCGCTGGGTCGTCCTCTCCACCATTTGCATCCAACTATAAGTACACGGACCAGGAATTGGACGTGGGAACTGGGCTATATAATTATGACGCCCGGATGTACGATCCGATTATTGGCCGATTCATTAGCCCGGATTCTGTTGTGCCTGATCCTGCCAATTCTCAAGGTTTAAACCGGTATAGCTACACGTTGAATAATCCACTGAGGTATGTGGACCCGACGGGGAATAGCTTGAGCGGTCCTAGCAGTGCATCAGTCTCAAGTGGTGTTGACAGCACGTTTGGGGGAGATAGGGGGCTTGATTCCTATGAACATTATAAAGCTTTGATTTCGGGAAAGGATTATGATTGTTCGGAGATACCCCAAAAAGACTTTGTTCGAGTTGCATATGAATATATAACCTTCGTTCTTGAGAATCAGTCAGAACTAGAATTAACTGAAAAGGAGAAGAAAATATTGGAAAAAGTCCCCGAGGAGGCACTGGAGTTTATTCTTCAGGCGCGAATATTGGTAAGAACAGGAAAATCCCCAATGATGGTCTCGATTTTGACAGGGAAATGTGAAACCGCATTGGCGAAGGAAAGAGAAAAGGTTGTCGATGCACTCATTGCCGCATTCAGTTATCCTAACGCGATAAAGGCTCTGGCGGGAAAGATAGATATAAAGGAGAAAGTGTTAAAAACTATAATAGAGACGATGAAGGCAGATAAATTAAATGGACTTAGTATACATGTATGTGTTGAATTAATAGGACATCCATTTGATCGCTACTATGGTACTCATACTCATAATTTTAATTATCCATTAAGGAGATATCTCTATAATATTTAATCAAAAGGTAAAACATATTATGATAATATATGTTCCTCTTAAAATACGTAAATTTTTTTTATCAATTGGTTTGCTTGCTATCGCATCAATGATATCCTGTTCCCTTATATCTGGAGAAAATCGTACTGATAAATCGTTTCTAATGGCGATAGAAAGCAATAATATAAATGTAATTAAGTCGATACCAAACAACAGTAGAATATTGTCCAAAATTGATAACAGAGGATCAACTCTTCTTCATCTCGCGGTCGAAAATAATCGAGCGGAAATAGTAAAGCTATTAATAGAAAAAGGATCAGATGTCAATTCAAAAGACACCTTTGGTAACACGCCATTAATCAAGGCGACGAGAGATGGATATAAAGGTATTGTAAAAATTTTGATTGACAATCGTGCCGCAATAAATATTTGTAACAACTTTGGGGAAAATGCTGTTTACGTAGCAACCGATAACTTTCAAAATAATATATTAAATTTTTTATTAAAGTCTAAAGCGCAGACTAACTTAAAGACAAAAAGATCATGGACACCTATTTTTTCTGCTGCGAAAGAAAATAACATAGAAGCGATTAACCTGTTAATCAGCATGGGTGCAGATGCGAACAGTAAAGACGATGATGGATATACCCCTCTTATTACCGCAATTCGATCTGGACATAAGCAAGCGGTTGAGACCCTGATTAAAGGAGGAGCAGATGTTAGTGGCGCTACCGCATCTAGTTGGACGCCGCTTGATTTTGCATGTGTTGAAGGTCGGTACCGCATAGCACAAATCCTCATAGATCATGGTGCAAAAGTAAATCGTCAGAATGTAGGGGGAGTCCCCTCGTTGTTTTTTGCTGTATACGTGGGGAATATAGATATGGTAAAGCTGCTATTGAAAAATGGCGCTAGTATTTCTATCTCCGATATTACTGGGAAAACGGCTCTTCATTATTCGTGTATGTATGGAAATATAGAAATGACTAAATTTTTGATCCAACAAGGAGCTAACCTGCAATCCATGGATAACAAAGAAAAAAGGCCTTATGATTATGCGATTGATTACGGCTTCGATGAAGTAGCCAACTATCTTATTTTATTAAAAAAGTAATTTGTAAAAATCAAAAACTTTTCGGGCAGTTTGCCCTTTCAGGATAAGGCGGCTTAAGCCGCTTGAGGCGTAAGTTCCTCCGTGGGAACAAACCCAAAGCATAAAGTATTAGAAGGAAACTCACCCAGATAGCTGAGAGTGGAGATGGTCTTATAGACTATTCATCCCCACTCTCTCCTCAACCCACTGAGCGATCTTCGCCGTCGTCGTCATCCAACAAGGGTCCTTAGCCGCCGGGAACTTCTCTTCCCTGATCCACTTTCTCAACAGATTCACGGACACGCCACAATGACCTGCGATGGCCTTGAGTCCGAAGAGGGGTCTATTCTGGGGTTCAGGGTACATGGTTGCTCGTGATCCTCGCTGTCTGTGATCCTCATCGTTTTGATTTTTAGCTCAACTCGGCATTGTCTTTCATGCTAATCAATCTTAGCGTTCTCCTGAGCCACCTGGGCCTTTTGCTTGGTGTTCAGATCGACCTTCTGGACCTCGATTTCACCGTTCGGCACCCACTCCGGCCGGACCGCATGGAAGTGATGC
>Ga0209270_1000670_pt1 | contig 64631 bp, 63 predicted proteins | sample MTBAKSrepl1MetaG_FD_187456 | JGI IMG/M metagenome (GOLD analysis project Ga0209270, IMG submission 187456) | Enrichment culture microbial communities from Arthur Kill intertidal strait, New Jersey, USA, that are MTBE-degrading - MTBE-AKS1... | ecosystem: Environmental > Aquatic > Marine >... | reverse complement strand
CCCAATTGGAGCGCCGGGCGATCCATCGCGGCGTTTTCACCAGCGTCAAGGCGCTCAGAGACGAAATCAAGCGATTCATCAGGGTTCATAATGACCAAACCGCCAAGCCGTTCCGATGGACAAAGAGTGCTACGTCAATCATAGACTCGGTCAATCCTTCAAAATTAAATGACACGACTAACCAAACAGGACACTAGGGCCCTATCAGGGGCTGGCCGCAAGGAGGATACGGCAAGTGTCGCATGATTCCGGCTGATAACCTTAAGAAACAGAAAAGGGTCAAACGGTTGGATGGATATTGATTCAGGGCTTTTTAAAGTCGCTTCTTTTGGAGATGCACTTCTTCCTTCTCCACCAGTTCCACTTGATAGTATTCCTCGGTGTAAGTGCGTTCAATAATGCCGCCGCCCAGGACGGCTTCCAGGGGCCGGGTGAGTTCCTCACATTTTCGGCCTTTGGCCCCTCGGACTTTCAGTTCCACGAAACCGTCGGTGCGAATGAAGGCCTCCACTTCTTCCATAATTACCTCATAAATCTCAGGTTCTTGTATTTTTTGCCGGTTTAACCGGTTTGGCCGGCTTTTTGGCGGCGGTTGGCTGGTCCGGCTCCATCATCGAACTGCCTTTTTTGGGGGAGGCTTCCCAATCAACTTCATCAAGATCCAGATAGATGCGTTTCCTTTTGGCGGCTTTTTTTACCTTGCTTTTATCCGGGCTGGAGGGAGCCTCGGGCTCGGACGTCCGGACAACAGGCAAAGCCGGTGGAGCTGGCGGATGCTCCGGGGCCTCAAGGCCTTCCAGGAAGTCCGAAATCTTGGTTTCAGGCGCCGATACCGGCCCCGGCGCGTCATCGCCCACACCAAAGGCTTCCTTAAGTTTCATTATGATGGCCTGATCGCTTTGATGGTGAGCCAGGCAACGCAGGGCGACCTCACGGTTTTCCGAACCGATAGGGAACATCCGGTTGAATTGAATCCGGGCATTTTCCACTTTTTTCGTTTCAAAACTGCCGGCCAGCCCGATAATTACCACGCCTAGCGCGAAGGCGAACCCTATCGCCATCCCGATTGTTTTTAAAAGACCCAGGTCAACTGAAAAATACAAAATAGAAAAAATGATGGGGGCGACTATCAGGGACACATTGCATCCCCAATTGGTCCCTCGCTCCCCAAAGACTTGCAACGGATTTAGAATGTCCTGAAGCAGCCTGTCTTCGACCTGATTGGGAGGTATTGAATCGGACCGGCCACTCATGCCGACCTCTGTAAAAGCAGCCGGATGGTGCCGTCTTCCTCTATCACCTGTTCGGAGACATGGAAATTACGCGCGGAAAGGGTATCTATCGTGGCGTGGTAGGCATACCTTTGGGCCATAGCCAGCAAAAATTTCCGGCGGTCGAAATCCGGCAGCCCATACCAGTCCCCGACCAGCAGATAAGAGCCTTCCTGGCAGACGAAGCCGAAATCATATCTCGGATTGTTCGTCTTTATCTTGACGTCCACTTGGGTGGTTTGACCGACGAAACCTCGGATGGACTGGCGGCCCACCGAATAATTGAGTTTTAAATCATCCAACGCTTTTTGCAGGAAAGCCAGGCTGGTGAACCGAGTCCTTATTTTGGTGAAATGGGACATAACAACTCCCTTTCCTATACTTCCAGTTCCGGTTCGATCCTTAATCGAGCGACATCATCATGGGTGTTTTTTATGTCAGGTAAAGAAGCCGATTTGCTGCGGCCTTCATGGAGCCACTGCCTGAGTGCCTCGACTGTTTCAGCCTGAGTGCGGCTCATGGGCACCATGCGCCTGACGGCTTCGGCCACATCTTCGGTGTTAAACTCCCGGCCCGGCTGATTTTCATCGCAAAAAGCGATATACATGCCGTCAATCACGGCCTGTTCGATCTCCGCCCCCACATAATCGTTGGACAGAGAGGCCAGTTTATCCAGGTCAAACAATTCCGGTTCCCGACCGCGCCGACGGATATGCACCTTGAATATCTCCCGGCGCTCTTCGGCATTGGGTAAATCCAAAAAGAATATTTCGTCGAACCGGCCACGCCTGAGAAGTTCCGGAGGCAATAGAGAAATGTCATTGGCTGTGGCGGCCACGAAGACCGGTTTGGCCTTTTCTTGCATCCAGGATAGGATACTGCCGAGTACCCGCATGGAAGTCCCTGCGTCTCCCCCGCCCGCGGCGAGCCCTTTTTCGATCTCATCAATCCATAACACACACGGAGCGATGGTTTCGGCCAGGGTAAGCGCCCGTCGAGTGTTTTCTTCGGATTGGCCCACCAGGCTGCCGAAGAGAGCGCCGATATCCAGGCGGATCAAGGGCAGGCCCCACAGCCCGGCGATCATTTTAGCCGTGAGCGATTTGCCTGTTCCGGATATACCGATCAAGGCGATCCCTTTGGGTTCGGGCAGACCGTAAAGGCGTGCTTCCCGGCTGAAGGCTTGGCCTCGCGTCCTGAGCCAATCCTTGAGCACTGACAGCCCGCCCACATCCTTCATGGTCTCCTGAGGCGTGATAAATTCCAGGGCTCCGGATTCCCGAATGATATGCTTCTTTTCGGACAGGATCAGTTGCAAATCGTTCTTGTCCAGAACACCGCCGCTGACCACGGCTTTGGCAAAAACCCTTTGAGCCTGATTGGCGCTCAAGCCTAAGGCGGACCTGATCATTTGATGGTATTCCGTTTTGGTCAGCGCCACCTTGGCCCCGGGGGTGGTGGCCAGGGAGTGTAGAATCGCCTCAAGCTCCTCCTCATCCGGCGGCGGCGCCTCATAAATGACGACGTCGTCTTTTAGCTCCTCCGGGATCTGGGACGACGGGGCGATGATAATGACCGTTTTCTTTATGTATTTAAATTCCCTGGCCATATTGCGCAACTGACGAATCAGGCGCGGTTGGTTTTTCATGATAATATGGAAATCCGGTAATAGGAAGATGCCTTCTTCTTCCAGGCCGGACAGCGCCGCCAGAGCCTGGTCCGGAAGTTGAGCCGAAGGTCTGGCCTTGTCACTGGTGGCAAAAAGCGATTTGAATCCGTCCGCCAAATCCCAGGACCACAGTGGTAGCTGTCTTTTTTCGCACAGGCTCAGAAGCAGCCTGGTGATGCGCTCCTCCTCCGTGGTGACCAGGTAGATTAACGTGGCCCGAGAGCGGATATGCATATCTAGTTCTTTTATCAGTTCCACGCTCACAAATAAGCCTCCCCAACCTCGATTTAGTATCCTTTTCAAATGACTAGAAATACAGGGTCCATGGATCAATACCGCTTGAAATTATGTTTCCCTCCGGATCGATAACAATCTCGGCCGGCGGAGTCTTATCCACGTCTTGTAAGTGATAACGATTCGTTAAAAAATGAACTTTCTGGTTGGTCGAGCCGCGCAGGCCCCTGGGAAGGCGCAGATCGCGCACGTAAGGCCCATCGATCAGCACATCGATCAGTTCCAGGACCTCGGGCCCGTGGGAAAGCGACCGGATCTGATCGATTTCATATCCGGAAAACACCAGGATCGAAAGATCGGTATGAGCCCGGACCATCGTCAGGAGTTCTAACAGCCCGGCCGCCTGCTGGAACGGCTCCCCTCCGCTGACGGTGAGTCCTTCGACTCCGGCGGCGTGAGATTTGATGTCGCGGAAAACCTCGAGCACACTTTTCAGGCGTCGAATGTCGGAATTCTGGGAATCCGGGTTGAAACAGCCGGGGCACTTGAAGGTGCAGCCTTGAAGCCAGACCACATACCGCAGACCCGGACCATTGCTTGCGCTTTGTGGCAATGTGGCATGAATGTTTAAATATACATTGCTCACAGCTGTTTCCAATGGAGGTATCAAGGTTATCTACAATATATTTAAGGGGATGTCAAATCCTGGGATAAGGGGTTTCGGCGGGAATGGGAAGAGGCGCCGGTCCCCCAATTTTTAAATCAAGCAAGTTTCCATCTCTTTGGCCCGGAAAACCCACCTTAAACGTCCCGTCTCGGGATACCCCTTCCGGCCGGCGGGACCTAGAAACCGTAGGTGACGATGCGCCGGGGGTCGCCGGCGTCCAGACCTCTTTCCTGGGCCAAACGCACCATCTGCTCCCTGGTGTCGGCCGGGGGACGGCGGTGAAGTTCCGGGGGTTTGGGGACAAGGCTGACGGCCTCTTCCGGGCAGGTGGTCACGCATAGGCCGCACCCGATACATCGGTCCAGGTCGATTCCGGCCCGGCCGTCCTCGCCCAGGGATACGGCCCGCATCTGACAGCGTTCCAGGCAGATTTCACAGCCGGAGCACCGTTCCTGATCGATTTGGGCCTGATAATTGGAAAAAACCGCTTCCGCCGGTCGGGGGTGTTGGTTGAGGGCCCGCAGAACACCGCAACAATCGCCGCAGCAATTGCACATGACAAAAGGATTCTGGGCCGAGGCCGGCTGGCTGACCAGGCCGGCTTCCTGGGCCTTGGTCAGGATGTCCAGGGCCTCGTCCAAATCAACCTGACGGCCCAGGCCATGGTCGAGGTAGTATTGCCCCATGAGGCCGAACATGAAACAGACCTCCATCGGCTTGCCGCAATCCTTGTCAAACATGGAGGTCTGTTTGCGGCAGGCACATTCAGTCACTACGATCAAGGCCTGGTTCTTGAGAATCTCCCGGGCGTCGTCATAAGCGGCCACGTGGTGACCGGCCGGCACCGCTTGCCGAACCGGAATCGTCCGCAGGAAAGCGGCGCTGTGGTCGGCCAGGGTTCGGCTGAATTTCTTTTTAAAGTATTTACTGATCAGGACCACCGTGTTCTTCTCGTTCTGGTTTATCCGGAATTCCAAAAGTCCGTGGACAAAAGGCACGGCGCTGTATTCGAAAGTGTCTCCCTGTTTCCGGCTGTACACCAGTCCTTTCCGGGCCATGTCGGCCAAAAGGGCGGCCACTTCCTCGGTCGGGCGGTTTATCCTTTGGGCCACCGCCGCCGGTGTTTCCAGCTCCCCGGTCAAGGCGGTGAACATGACCGCCTCCTCCTCGGTGAACATCTCCTTGAGGATCTCTATTTCGATACCCGAATCCGTGGCCGGGTAACCCATGGAGTATTGATCCAACTGTTCCTGAATTCGATGAAAAACATCTTTTTCCATACCGTCCCCCTTTCGGAAGGGCATTGGATAAACCAGCTTAAAGTTAACGGGATTGATTTAAATTGTAAACCATGAAATCCGGCCGGCTGGTCCTCTTGCGCCTGCCAGGCGGAAAGAGCAGGGGCGACCGGCCGGTCGCCCCTTGTATCTTGGTACAGAGATAGGTTCCATCCTCGGGCTCAGGCTTCGCCGGGGAACGTCCTGTCTTCGAGGCTCCGCCTCATTGGGAGTTAAACATGACCCGCTCCGTTATCGAAACCTTGAAACCCACCACCCGCACTTCCTCACCTGCACTCTTGTGCGCCTCTGGCGCAATGGTCGCCTGGCTCCCGGTCTCGGCCTATCGCCGGTTTGGCAACGAGCATTGGAGACCGGAGGTGCACGGCCGGCCGTGCCCCTGCCAGAGCGCCGGCAGAGCCGGCCGGGCAGTGCGTTTCCAGGCGGAGAGACTGTGAAAGAAATCAAGAAATCAAGAGTCGCTGTCAGTAACTTCAGATAGTTACATGTCTAAGAAATACAAAATAGGCAATACTTTCACAGTCTCGAAGCGAAACCCCACAAATTCATTCCGAGACCGTCTCCGATTAACAATTCCGGCGGGGCGGTCTCAGTCGATTAAAACATCCTTTTTCTTGCAGGATATCTTGTTTTTCAGGCCCCTTTTATCATCACGCCGCCGTCAATGTTTATGGCCGTGCCGACCAGGTAGTCGCCGGCCGAAGAGGCCAACAGAAGGGCCAAACCGGCCATTTCCTTGGGGTCCCCGATCCGTCCGCTAGGAACCCTTTTCTTGATTTCCTGTTCCACCTTGGCCCCGAGGACCGGGTTGAGGTCGGTGCGGAAATAGCCCGGACAGATGGCGTTGACCTGGATGTTGTGCTTGATCAGTTCCAGGGCCATGACCCTGGTCAGCAACAGGGCCCCGCCCTTGCTGGCGCAGTAGTCGCCGCTGTGAGGCAGGGGGACGAAAGAGGCCACCGAGGTGACGTTGATGATCTTGCCGCTCTTGCGCTTGATCATCTCCCGGGCCGCGGCCCGCGAGCAGTTGAATATGCCGGTCAGATTGATCGAGAGGGTCTGCTGCCACTCTTCATCGGGCATGTTGACGATGGCCTTGGCGGCGCCGGTGATGCCGGCGTTGTTGACCAGGATGTCCACCTGGCCGAATTTTTCGACCGTGGCGGCGATCATGTTGTCCGCGTCTTCGACCAGGCTGACGTCGCATTTGACGGACAGGGTCTCGACCCCGAAGTCTTTTTTAATTTCGGCGGCGGCCTTTTCACAGCCCTCGAAGTTCCTGGCGGTGATCACGATATCTGCCCCGGCCCCGGCCAAACCCTCGGCGATGCCCCGGCCGATGCCCTTGTATCCGCCGGTGACCACGGCCACTTTCCCCTTGAGATCAAAAATAGCTAAACTCATCGTTCTCCCTTCCTAATTTCAATCAGGTCTGAATTAATTTGATTTACCTGTAACCAACAGTGCATTTAGACTTCTTTACCCCTGTCCCGGATGATCGCCCGAAAAACCCGCCGTCCGCTGGCGGTGATAAAATTATATGGTTAAATCGGCCATCCAGGTCTTCGTTGTTCTCAAAGGTGGAGATCATCCGAATCCTTAATGCCCGATCACCAGACGTTCTCAGCCGTTTTTGACGGTCCTATTTCGATTTGAGCCGTTCCGTCTCCGCGATCTCCCGACGACTGCCCAGAGTGCTCACGTTTAACCTCATGCCGCCGTCGATGTGGATTTCTTCGCCATTGATAAATCCGGCCCGCTCCGAAGCCAGAAAGCAGATCAAATGGGCCGCTTCCTCCATGGCTCCCAGGCGGCGGGCCGGAATCGCGGACAAAACATTTCTGAGGATCTCCTCGGGCATCATCCTGACCAGCTCGGTCTCGATCATACCGGGCAGAACCGCGTTACAAGTGATTCCGTCCCGGGCGTGTTCCAGGGTGACCGTCTTGGTCAGGCCGAGCAAACCGGCTTTGCTGGAAGCATATCCAATCTGCTTGTGCAGACCGCCGGTGGCGCCCCCGGATGAAATATTAATGATCCGGCCCCACTTCTTCTCAATCATGGGTCCGATAACCAGTTGAACCATAATAAAGGCCCCCGACAGGTTGACCGAGATTTCCCTCTGCCAAGCCGTCAGGGTCATCTTGGTCAGCCGGGCGATGTTGTTGACGATCCCGGCGTTATTGACTAAAATGTCGATGTCGCCCAGTTCCCGCCGGATTTTTTGCACTCCTTCCTCGGCCTGGACCGGATCGGAGATATCGAACACGGACGCGGCCGACTCGCCGCCCCCCTCACGAATAGCGCGGGCCGTTTCCTGGACTTCGGGAAGAAGGTCGGCCACGCCGACCTTGGCGCCTTCGGCCGCCATGACCATGGCCGTGGCTCGCCCGATCCCCCGAGCCGCTCCGGTGATCAAAGCCACCCTTCCTGCCAGCAACATGAATGAAGGCCTCCTTCTTTTTACTTCATCAGCTTAATCGCTGTCCGAAGGACTTGTCCCGCCGGGATGGGGTGGAAGCCAAATGGGCTTTCGCGCTTAATTCTATTTTACATCGGACAGATCACATATCCTTTAAAACAGTCTTCGAGATTTTTCCACCAGGTTTTCTGGGCAGAGGCTCCTTGTTAATGACAAAGACCGGAGCGTGCGTCCCATTATGAGCGGTAAAGGCGACCACGGCGGATTCTCCGGAGACGAATTTTCCCGGAACCGCCGAATAGGGAACCATTTTCCGCCACAGACACAAGCTTTTTGTCCACCCAGACCGGCCGGCGGGTCCAAGTCGAGGTGATGGTGAGTCCTGGACATCCCGTTATACAGGCCCAAAAGCTTGTTTCCCCATTTTCCCCTGGCTGTCGATTCTGATGGGAGGAATAGGCTGTGGGTCGGAGAAAACGTCCGGGTCCGAAAAGCAGAAACTGCCCGGCGTGTTCCCGCCAATATCGTTCCGCTCTTCGATAATGCCCGTCCAAGGGAAGATTTAACCGCCCACAAAAACCGGACTCGTCAGGCCCACATCAGGCTGATGAACCGGGCCGATCCAGGGATCATTCATTGAAGCTGCCCGTGGCAGACTGCGGGAAATTAACGAAAACCTCGATTACCAGCCCAATTCGGTCGTCGGTTTTTAGACAAAAACGACTATTTATACAAATGAACCCGGCACGGTTCCTGGCCGACTTTTTCCGCGGGTTCGGTGACAAAAAGCGGTCGGCCGTCCACTTCATCGGCTATCATGTTTTGAAAAAAACAGTGGGCGCAATACACGGGATAATTTGGCCGGTCGAAAGTCATGGGTTGGGGTTTCTCGATGCGCAAAAAGCCGTCGGGTTGGTCATAGAGGCCGTCCCTGATCTGCCGACCTCCGCTGTAACAGACATCGACCGTGATGGTGTATTTTTCCTCGTCCTCGGTAATTTTCAATGGACCCAGGTGTCCCCTCAATCCGGCGACCAGGATCTGGAGCTTCCGGTCGGGGGTCTTGCCCGCGTAACGTTTGGCCAAAAGCTTGGTGAAACCTTTTTGGACGGTCTCTTCCAGGGCCTCGTGCAAAACTTCGTCGCCCAGGCGCCGACCGATGAAGGACAGGAGGCCGGTGACCCAATCCCGTAACAGGTCGTGCATGGATAAAAACTCATTATACATCCTCTGACTCAATTTTTGGGCCGTTTCCCGGTCTCCGGCCTCGAGGGCCGCCAGAATCAGGTCCAAGGTCCTTTGACCCATGGCCTCCAGTTCTTCATCCGAAAAACGCCGTTCCTTGCTCATCATCTGTTTCCTTTCAGGTCGGACCGGGCTGGTTTAAAACCCGGTTTCATATATGGATCGCCTTTTTGTCCACGTCCAGGGCGGCTTCCATCATGGCTTCCGAGACGGTCGGATGGGCGTGGACAGCCGCAGCCAGGTCTTCGAAGCCGGCTTCGAGGGACATGGCCACCACGGCTTCGGCGATCAATTCGGTGGCGTGCGGGCCGACCAGGGTCACTCCCACGATCTCGCCGTATTTGGGTTCGGCCACAATCTTGATCAGGCCTTCGTTTTCGCCCAGGATGGCGGCTTTGCCGTTGGCCGTCAACGGGAACCGGCCTATCTTGACCTTGTCGCCGTATTGTTCCTTGGCCTCGGCTTCGGTCAGGCCCGCGCCGGCCAGTTCCGGGACGGTATAGACGCACCTGGGGATAAGACGATAGTTCATGCTTTTGCCGGCCCCGGCGGCGTTTTCCACGGCCCGGACGCCTTCGGCCATGGCGGCGTGGGCCAGCATGATCCCGCCGACCACGTCGCCTACGGCGTAGAGGCCGGGGACGCCGGTTTCCATTCTTTCATTCACGACAACATGGTTTTTACCGGTCAAAGGGACACCCAAGCGGTTCAGGCCCAAATGGCTTATTTCCGGCTTACGGCCCACGGCCATCAGGACCAGGTCGGCCGAACGGCGGTGGTCTTGTCCGTCCAGACTGAAGACCACCTGCCGGCCTCCTTGGCCGTCCGCTTCGATTTTTTTAACCGCGGCCCCGGTGATGATTTCCAAGCCCTCTTTCTTCAAGAGGCCGGCCAAGATTCGGACCGCTTCGGCGTCTTCGGTCGGAAGAATCGAGGGCATCAGTTCGATGACCGTGACCTTGACCCCCATCCGGTGCAGAAGCTGGGCGAATTCGACCCCGATCACGCCGCCGCCGATGATGACCAGACTTGACGGCAGTTGTTCCAAGTTCAAGGCCTCGTTGCTGGTGATCACCCCTTTTTGATCGAAACCCTCCACCGGAAGACCGGCCGGCACGGAGCCCGTGGCCAGGATTATCCTGTCGGCCTTGATCTTTTCCCCGGTCTCCCCAATCGAGATGGTCCGGGCGTCGGCCAGGGCCGCTTCGCCCTTGATCACCTTGATCCGGTTTTTTTTCATCAAAAACCCGACGCCGTTGACCAGGCGCTTGACGATGGCGTTTTTGCGCTGCAGCACGGCCGGGTAATCCAAACCGACTTGGGGAATCTTGACGCCGAAAGCCTGGCTGTTTTGGGCCTGCCAATAAACATTGGCCGATTGAATCAAGGCCTTGGTCGGGATGCAGCCCCGGTTGGTGCAGGTGCCGCCCAGTTCATCCTTTTCGATCAAGGTGACCTCGTTTTTTAACTGGGCCGCCCGGATGGCCGCCACGTACCCGCCGGGTCCTCCGCCGATAATGGCTATCTTCTGACTCATGACCGCTTTCCTTGACGACTGCCTTTCATAGGAGCAAAAGGGGGTCCTCGATCAGCTCGACCACCCGGTTGAGGAACTGGGCGGCGATAAAACCGTCCAGAATCCGGTGATCGATGCCCAGGGTGATGTTCAGGGACAGCAAGGGCGCCACTTGACCGTCCACCACGAAGGGCCTTTCCTTGATGGCCCCCAAGGCGATGATGCTGGCTTCCGGCGGATTGATGATCGGGTAGCCGTATTCGATGCCGGCCATGCCCAGGTTGGTGATGGTGATGGTGCTCCCGGCCAGTTCGTCCAGCCCCAATTTACCGTCCCGGCCCCGGGTGACCAGGTCCGACCTGATCTTGGTGATTTCGGCTAGGGATTTCAAATTGGCCTGGCGGATGACCGGGACGATCAATCCATCCGGGACACTGGTGGCCAGACCCACGTTGATTTCTTCCAGCATCTCGATCCCTTCGGCCGTCCAATAAGCATTCACCCCCGGAAAACTCTCTAAAGCCCGGGCCACGGCTTTGACGATCAGGTCGGTGTAAGTCAGCCGTTGGCCGGTGTCCCTCTCCACCGCCGGCAGCAGGCGTTCCCGGGCTTCCTTCAGCCTGACGGCGAAGGCCGATTTGGACATCCAAAAATGGGGCGTCTGGAAGCTCTCGGACATCCGGCGGGCAATGGTGCGCCTCATGCCGCCGGGCTTGACCAACCGGCTCCTGGGCGGCCCGGCTTCCGCCGCCTGGGCCGGAGGCGCGGCCACCGGTTTTTGGGCTTCTTCAACCGCCCGCAGGACGTCTTCCTTGACGATGCGGCCCTGAGGTCCGGTGCCTTTTACCAGGGTAATATCCAGGCCGTGTTCCTCGGCTATTTTTTTGGCCACCGGGGAGATTTTAATTTTTTCCGCGCTCTCCCGGCTCGGCCCTCCGGACTCGGGCCCGGCGGGGACAACCGCCGGTTCAGGTGAAGGTTGAACTTGAGCGGCCGATCTCGGGGGCGGGGCCTTGACGGGCGTCTCGGCCAGGGTTTCGCCGGGCTGGACGATATAAGCCAGCGTTTCCCCGATGGGTCTGGTTTCCCCGGCCGGGACCAGGACCTTGGCCAGCAGCCCGGATTCCGGCGCTTCAACCTCGTAGGTCACTTTTTCCGTTTCGATGACAAAGAGAATCTCCCCTTTCTCGACCCGGTCTCCTTCGTTCTTTCTCCATTCAATGATCTGCCCCTCGACCATGGTCAGGCCGAGCTTGGGCATGATTACCGCCGTAGGCATTCATCCTCCGTTTTTGTAATCCATCAGTTATTGGTGGCCCGGCTTCCCGCTTGCGCGGGAATGACGGTGATAACTATACGTCATTTATCTGAAAGTCGATATTTTTACCTTCTCCGATGCTCCACCCGTCACCCCTGCGTCAGCAGGAGTCCAGAAAAGAACCATATCGAAGACCGGATAGAAAAAGCCGAAAAACACCACCGTTCACCGAGCTTTCCTCCGTTTTCCCGATGGAACCGCCTGGGATCGGTCCGGTTACTTGCCCTGCCAGGCCGGTTTTCGCTTTTCCAAAAAGGCCCTGGTTCCTTCCTGGGCGTCCTTGGTCGTGGCCGTAATGATAGCCCCGTACTGGCAATATTCCATGGCCCCTTCCAGGGGCATGTCCAGGCCGACCTGGATAGCCCGCTTGATCAAGGCCACCGAGGCCGGGGCGTTCTTGATGATGCGCGCGGCCAGTTCCTCGGCCGCGGCCATGACCTGGTCCGGGGGAACCACTTTGAAGACCAAGCCTATTCTCAAGGCTTCCTGGGCGTCGACCGGGTCGCCGGTCAGTTCTATGTACAGGGCCATCTGTTTGCCGATCAGACGGCCTAGTCTGGCCGTGGCCCCGGCCCCGGGCATGATGCCCAGCCCCACTTCAGGCAGACCGACCTTGGCCTTCTCGGACATGATCCTGAAGTCGCAGGCCGTGGCGATTTCCAGACCGCCGCCGAAAGCGAAGCCGTTGATCGCGGCGATGACCGGGATGCCCAGGCGTTCCAGGCGGAAATTGAACCTGGTCAATTTGTCGTGGATGCGGAAGAAGGCGTAAGGCGCCTCCAGCCCCTTGTTGATCATGTTGATGTCGCCGCCCGAGACAAAGGCCTTGCCCGCCCCGGTCAGGATGAGCGCCCCGAGTTCTTCATCGGCTTCGATCTCGGTCAGGGCCTCATCCAGTTCCAGGATCATCTGTTCGTTTACGCCGTTGAGCACCTCCGGCCGATTGAAGGTGATATAGGCGATTTTACCCTTCTTTTCATAAACGATCGTCTGGTAGGCCATTTCAGTTTGCTCCCTTGACCCATTGAGGTCAGAGTTCCGGCGAGACCAGTATCTTGCAATGTTGCAGTCTCCTCTCGCTGGTCAGTTCCTTGATCCCTTTTTCCAAGGCGTCTTCCACCTTGACCTTGGCGCTGATCATCATCGGATCGCATTTGACCTGGCCCCTGGCCAGGAAAGATATGGCCGCGGGGAACTCGTCCACGTAACCCTGGCTGGTGATGATCGATTTTTCCCGCATGAAAAGGTTGATGAAGGGGAAGTTGCACGGGTGGGTCATCAGGCCCACTTCGACGATGGTCCCGCCCCGACCGCAGACCGTATCGGCCAGGAGCAGGGCCTCGCAAGGTCCGGCGCACTCGAAGACCATCTCGGCCCGGCGGCCGTCGGTGAGTTTGGCGATGGTCTTGCCCGGATCGACTTCCTTGGGGTTGATCACTTCCGTGGCCCCCAGTTCCTTGGCCAGCCTCATTCTTTCGGGGAGAAACTCGAAGACGAAGACGTCCCCGGCCCCGCAGGCTATGGCCGACTGCATGGTCAAGAGACCGATGGGTCCGGCGCCGACAACGGCCACGGTCGTTCCCGGTTGCATCCGGCCGCGCTTGACCGCGTGGACGCAGCAGGCCAAAGGCTCGACAAAAGACCCGGCCTCGTAACTGATGCTGTCGGGAAGTTTATAGACGTTGTCGGCGGGGACGACTATGTATTCGGCAAAGGCTCCGTCGGCGGCCCCGCCGATGCTGCCCAGCATGACGCACTGGATATGCTGGCCTTTTTTACAGTAATAACATTGGTAGCAGGGCATGGTCGGCCGGACGGTCACCCGGTCGCCGACTTGGAATTGGGTGACTTGGTCGCCCGTGGCCACGACATCCCCGGAGAATTCGTGGCCGCCGGTGATGGGCGCCTGCCGTCCCGTCAGAGGGTGGGGTCTCTTGACCGGGAGCAGAATCGGACCGGCCAGGTATTCATGAACGTCCGAACCGCAGACCCCGCACCATTTGACCTTTATCTTGACCTCGGCCGGGCCGGGCCGGGGCTCGGGGATGTCTTCCAGCCTGATGTCTTTTCCTCCGTAAAATCGCAAAGCTTTCATATCCTCACCTGTCGCCTTTCATTGAGGTGATTCCGTAAATTCAGGTCAAGCCAGTTCCTTGACGGCGGCGATGATGTCCGCCTCCTGGGGCAGAACGGCGGCTTCCATGGCCGGGCCCCAGGGCACGGGGGAAAAGGCCGCTCCGACGCGCTTGATCGGGGCATCCAGACTGTCGAAGGCCGCTTCCATCACGGCGGCCGCGATTTCCGCGCCGAAACCGCCGGTCTTGACCGCTTCGTGGGCAATAACCAGTTTGTTGGTCTTGGCCACCGATTCGATGATGGTCTCCAGGTCCAAAGGCATCAACGTCCTTAGGTCGATGATTTCCGCGTCCACGCCCTGTTCGGCCAGTTTGCCCGCGGCCGCAGCGACCTTGTAATAGAGCTGTCCCCAGGTGACGATGGTCACGTCCGAACCCGGCCGTTTGATCTCGGCCTGGCCCAGAGGCAGGGTGTAATCTTCCTCGGGCACGTCGCTCTTGACCCGCAACATCTTGTGCTCGATGAAGAGCACCGGGTTCTCATCCCTGATCGAAGACTTGAGCAGCCCCTTTACGTCGTAGGGCGTGCTGGGGTAAACCACCTTGAGGCCCGGCGTATGACAGAACCAGGCTTCCAGGCTCTGGGAATGATGAGGTCCGGCGCTGAGGCCGCCGCCGCCCTGGGTCAGAAAGACGATGGGGACCTTGAACTGGCCGCCGAAGGCGTACCTCATCTTGGCCGCCGAGTTGACCACGGCGTCCATGGCCAGAGTGATGAAATCCATGAACATGATCTCGGCCACCGGGACCAGCCCGGCCATGGCCGCGCCGGTGGCCACCCCGGCGATGGCCGATTCGCTGATGGGCGTATCAATGACCCTTTTCTCGCCGAATTCCTGAAACAATCCCCTCGAGGCGCTGAAACTTCCGCCGGACAGCCCGACGTCTTCGCCGATGATTATCACCCTTTCATCCCGGGCCATTTCTTCCCGCAAGGCTTCATTGATGGCCCTGACATAATTGAGTTCTCTCATGATCTGCCCCGCCTTTTATACATAAATGTTGTCAAATACGGTTTCCGGGCTGGCCGGCGGACTGCTCCGGACAAAGTCCACGGCCTCCTCGATTTCGGCCTTGATCTCTTGTTCCAGCTTTTCAACCGATGCAGCCGTCAATATTTGTTCGCCCAAAAGCTGCTCCTGGAATTTGGTTACGGGATCGATTTTTCGGGCCGCTTCGATGTCCTTGGGGTCGCGGTACTTCTGAGGGTCGCCTACATAGTGCCCCAGCCAGCGGTTGAAACGGCATTCCAGCAAGCTCGGGCCTTCGCCTCTCCGGGCCCGGTCCACGGCTTCCAGCGCGGCCTGGTACACCGCCAAGACGTCGGCGCCGTCCACGAGCCGTCCGGGCATATTGTAAGCCTCGCCCTTGCGCCAGATATCGGGCTGGGCCGCGGTGCAGGCCTGGGGGGTGAACTGGGCCCAGCGGTTGTTTTCCACCAGGAAAACGATGGGCAGCTTCCACACCGAGGCCATATTGACGCTCTCATGGAAATTGCCCTCATCCACGGCCCCGTCGCCGAAATAGCTGACCACCACCTGGCCGGTTTTTTTAATCTGGCAGGCCAGGGCAAAACCGACCGAGAGCGGAATGTTGGCCCCGACCAATCCCTGGGTGCCCAGGATGCCGTATTCGATGTCGGCGTAATGCATCTCCCCGGCGATTCCGCCGCAGGGACCGTCTTTTTTGCCCAAAACTTCCAAAAGGAACCGTTTGAGAGGGACGCCCTTGGCGACGATGATGGGCCGGCCGCGATGGGTGTTGTTGATGTAATCCTTCGGCTCGAGGGCCGCGGTCACTCCCACGCCCACGGCCTCGCCTCCCAGGTTGGGATGAAGCCAGCCGGCGATCTGGCCCTGGGTCGTCATGTCAATAAGCTTTTCCTCGAGTCGCCTCGACTTCAACAAGAAGGTGAAAAGCTCCATCTTCTTTTCCTTGGTCAATATAACCTCAGTCATTTTGAGCCTCTCCGGTATGGTTTAGAAGACACCATGGGAAAGAACTTGTTCAGCGACTATCTCCCGATGATAATCGACGTCGCCGAAAGCCGCCTCGGCCACCCGGGCCCGCCGGAAATAGAGAGGCAGATCATGCTCCTCCATGTACCCGATGCCGCCGAAGACCTGGTGGCCTAAGGCCACGACCCGGCGGTAGGCCTCGTTGCACCAGGCCTTGGCGATGGAAGCCTCGGTTTCGAAGGGCAGGCCTTGATCCAACATCCAGGCGGCCTTGTAAGTGACCCAACGGCAGCCGTCCAGGTCCACCAGCATATTGGCACAATGATGCTGGATGGCTTGAAAGCTCCCGATCAGTTGGCCGAACTGTTCCCGCTCCTTGACGTAAGCGGCGGTCAATTCCAGGACCTGCTGGCCGCCGCCGACCATTTCCGCACATTTGGCCACGGCCGCCTTCTGCAGGACCTTCTTCAGCGGCGGCCAGCCCTGATGCAGCGCACCAAGCAAATTTTCCTTGGGCACGCCGACCTGGTTGAAGACAACTTCGAACTGTTTGTCCCCGGCGATGGTGTTCAGGGGTTTCCGGCTTATCCCCGGAGCCCGGCCGTCGACCAGGAAAAGGGAAATCCCTTCCCCCGAGTCACCGCCCGGCCCGGTCCTGGCCGCGCAAATGATCCAGTCGGCCACGTGAGCGTCGGGGACAAAGAGTTTGGTCCCCTGGATGACGTAGTTCTCTCCGTCTTTCTTGGCCGCAACCGTAATGGAACCCGGATCATAAAGACTTTCCGCCTCGTTGAGGGCAAGGGTCATGATCAGGTCGCCCCTGACCATCGGGGGCAGGAACTTCTTTTTCTGCGCCTCGTTGCCGGCTTCAAGCAAGGTAAATCCGCCCAAAACGGCCGTCGAGAAAAACGGACCGGGAAGCAGGGTCCGGCCCATTTCTTCCAACAAGACGATCAGATCGAGGAAACCCAGGCCCGAACCTTCATTTTCCTCGGGAATGATCAGGCCCATCCAGCCCAGCTCGGCCATGCCTTTCCACAGCTCTGCGGTGAAGCCCTTTTCGTCCTGGACCATTTCCCGGACAAACGAACTCGGACAGTTCTTAGTCAAAAATCCCCGAGCGCTGTGGCGGATCATCTCCTGTTCTTCGGAAAACTTGATATCCATAATTCATTGCCTCCTGTAGACAGCGCTTTATTTCCTGGGCAGACGCAGGCCGCGCATGGCCGTGATATTCCTGATTATCTCGCTGGTGCCTCCGCCTATGGTGTCCACCACCGAGGCCCGGCACAAGCGGGCTATCTCTCCCTTGAGGGGGACCCAGGGGGAATCTTCCTCCAAAAGACCGAATTGTCCCAGAATTTCCATGGCCTTGTAACACAGGCGCTGGCGCAGCTCGGAGCCGAACAATTTGACCACCCCGGCCTCGTAATCGATCCGGCCGTCGAGCAGCATGGACAAGGCTTTGTACTCCAGGCATTTGCCCACTTCAGCCTCAACGACCAACTGGGCCAGCTTGTTGCGGACCACCGGGTCGTCGGCGAGCAAAACCCCATTGCGCCGGGTTTCCTTGATGTATTGAATCAGCCGGTTGAGCGTGGGAAAGAGTCTTTCCATCTGGAAAAGGGCCAGACGCTCATAATTGAGGGCATTGACCATGTAAAAGAAGCCCTTGTTCTTTTCTCCCACCAGTCTGCTTTTGGGAACCTTGACATTGTCATAATAGACCTCATTGGTTCTTTCCCCGCCCAGGGTCTCCAGGGGCCTGATATCGATGCCCGGCGCGCGCTGGTCCACGACGAACAGACTGATCGACTCGTGCCGGGGGCCCTTGGGGTTGGTCTTGGCCGCCAGCCAGTGATAGTCGGCGTAATGGGATTCGGTGTTAAAGGTCTTCTGGCCGTCGATGACGAAATAATCACCTTCCTCGACAGCCCGCATCTGCATGGCCACCAGGTCGGAACCGGCCGGGGGCTCGGTGTAACCCAAGCCGAACTCGATCTCTCCGGCCACGATCTTGGGCAGAAATTCTTTTTTCATCTCCTCGCTGCCGAAATGGAGAATGGTCGGGCCGGCCATATACCGGGCGATCTCATTGGGAATGTGAGCCTCGTGACGGGCGAACTCCTGAATCAGAATGACCTCGTAGATCAGCGACCCTCCCGAGCCGCCGTACTCCTCGGGCCAACCCAGACCCAGCCAGCCTTTCTGCCCGATTTTACGGTTAAAGGCCCGGGCCTCCGGTCCCAGACCTTTGTCCAGGGCGTGCTGCCGTCTTAGTTCCTCGTTTAACTCGGCTTTTAAAAAGTCGCTGACTTCCCGGCGGAAGGCCTCTTCCTCGGGGGTTGTCGTTAAATTGAAATTCATGTCTTCCTCCGCCCCTTTTCATTTTTTGTGAACCGGCCCTAACACCCTGAACCCGACGCCGGCCGGACGCCGGCCATTGACGGACCGGGCTAACCCAGCCACCTTTTTCTTCGTCGGTAGTGTTTGACCGACCGGTAGCTCTTTTTCTCGCCCAACTGGCTCAAGCCCAAATAAAATTCTTTAATATCCTCGTTCTCTTTAAGCTTTTCCGCTGGTCCGTCCAGGACGATCTTGCCGTTTTCCATAACATAACCATAGTTGGCCACAGAAAGAGCGATCTCCACGTTCTGCTCGACCAGAAGAATGGTCGTGCCCTCATTCTTGTTTATCCGGTTAATGTTTACAAAAATTTCCTCAATCAGCCTCGGGGCCAGGCCCAGGGAGGGTTCATCCAGCATCATCAGCCTGGGCCTGGCCATTAAGGCCCGGCCGATGACCACCATCTGCTGTTCGCCGCCTGACAGATAACCAATGACCCGATGTCGCAGTTGGGGCAGTTTAGGGAAATAGGAATAGACGCGTTCCAGGTCCCTTTTGATTTCGGCCTTGTCCTGGCGCAAGTGGGCGCCGACCACGACATTTTCCTCGGCGGTCAAGTGCTCGAAAATCATCCGGCCCTCGATGACCTGGACGATGCCGGCTTTGACGATATTTTCCGGCCACTCATTGTCGATCCTTTTACCTTCGAACTCGATGTTGCCGGCGCTGACTTCACCCTCTTCGACCTTGATCAAGCCCGATATAGCCTTCAGGGTGGTGCTTTTCCCCGCACCGTTGGCCCCGAGCAGACTGACGATCTTCCCCTCGTCCACGGTCAGGGACACCCCTTTAAGAACGAGGATCGAATTCAAATAAATAACGTCAATATTGTTCAATCTAAGCATGAGGCTAAACCTCGTGGAGGCCGAGGCGCTTCCCTGCTTTCAAGAAAGCGCCTCAGTTTCAATTACTTCTGCCGAAACAACTCTTCCTCGGACAGCCCCTTGGCAAAGGGCAGCCACCCGGCCACGTCGACCGCCTCGCCGTTTTGGCACTGGGTTATTTTGATAGCCGTGTTGCCGATGCGTCTCTGGGCGTTCCACTTAAGGTCGGAGACGATGCCGCCGGTGCTCACGTCCACCCCGGAATTGAGCAGTTCATACATCGATTCCCCGGTGACCTTATCCCAGGAGCCATATTTATCCACGGCCTTCTCCAGAAGAGCCTTGGCCACCATCACGTGGCCGTAAGCCCACATGTCCCCGGTGTCGGGCGGCCAGAGGTCCTTAAGGCTCTTTTTAAACAGTTCGTTCATCACCTTGACGCCCGGGGAAGATTCGTCCAAATAGGTGTTGAAGGCGCAGGCCTGATAGTGACCCTCCAAAGTCTTTTTATCCACGTATTTTAGGACCATACTAAAGGGCATAAAACCGGGCAGAACCAGCTTGGACTTCATGTTCCGCCTCTCCAGTTCGGTCAGCAGTTTGGCGAAAGCGGCCACCGGGGTGATTCCATAAATAAAATCAGGCTGGGTCTGCTGAAAACGCATCATGATGCTGGTAATATCCACCGGGACCGGCTCAGTGTATTCCTCGGCCACAAGTTCAATTCCCCTTTTTTCCAGCCAAGGCTTAATGTTCAAAGGCTCCCGGCCGCCCGGGGTGTTTAGGGTATAGAAAGCCAATCTGATGGGCCGGTTTTCCTTCCAGTTTTTTTGAGCCCAATCCAGAAAAGTTCCTAAGCTCTGGTAATATAGCACCCCAAAACAAAAGGTCCAGTTGGGGTTTTTGACAAAGGCTTCATAAGCGGCCGGGGCCATAAGAGGAATCCGGTAACCGGGTTCGGGCATCTTCTTGACGGAGGCCACGAAAAAGGGACCGATCGAGCCGCAGATCAGAGGCGGCTTGGGGTCCATATTGACCAGCCGGTTCAAGATCGAAGTGCTGACGCCGACATCGTACCGGCAATCATAAGCCTTGAGGGCCACCTTTCGACCCTTGATGCCCCCCTGCTCATTCAGATGGTTCTCGAGCATTTCGAAAACCTTGGCCCACTCGGCGCTTTCTGACTTGTATGGCCCGGTCAGGTCTATGATTTGAGGAAGTTCCACAGGAGGTAAATCTCCTCCCTTGGCCGCGGCCGGCAACATAGCAGCGACAACGAAGATTAGTCCAAAAACGATCAAAACCCCACACTTTGAAAAAACTTTTTGAGGCGACATTTTTCATTTCTCCTTAGTTGATCATTTAGAAAATGAATCTTGATCCAACCGGCCCTATTACTACCTCAATAAATTGAAGTCCCCTTTCGCCCCCCCTTTCTTTTTAATACTTATAAGGAAACAGCCGGTAATAGGCCTTGAAAATCTCCCAGCGATGGGCAATGCCTTTAGGTTCAAAGATTAAAAAAAGTAAAATGACCACGCCAAACATGACATTGACACCCGAAAATATGATTCCGGCGCCGATCTTGGGAAAAATTTCATTGAGCAAGGGGCCCGAGACCGTGACCATTTCCTCAAAAAACCTTAAGAACACCACGCCGAACACCGCTCCCATGATGCTGCCCATTCCCCCGACGATCAGCATCCCGACAAACCAGATGGAAAACCAGACGGTGAATTGCTCCAGTCCGATATAACGGATGTGATAGGCCCAAACGGCTCCGGCCACTCCGGCGAAAAACGAACAAACGAAAAAGGCCAAAACCTTATAAGTAAAAAGATTCACGCCCATGGCCTGGGCGGCCAAATCGTTATCGCGAATGGCCACAAAGGCCCGGCCGGCCTTGGTCCTGACCAGGTTCTTGCCCAGGAAAAGGGATAAAGCCACAAAGAACATGATAAAATAAAACATCTTGGTTTCATTGTTGAAGACTAACCCGCCTAAAGTGGCCGCCGGCACGTCTATACCGCTCTCCCGGCCGGTCAACCCCCTCGGCAGATGCAGTATACCGAAATTAAAGATGTAATGAAAAGCAATCGTGGCCATGACCAAATAGAACCCTTTGATCCTGACCGCCGGCAGTCCGAAAATGATGCCGAAAAAACCGGAAACCAATCCGGCGGCCGGTATGACCAGCCAGAAGGGCAAACCGACCTTGCTGGCCAGGATGGCGCAGGTATAGGCCCCGACGCCCATGAAGGCCGACTGGCCCAAGGAAATCTGGCCGCAATAACCGGTCAAAATGCTTAAGCCCAGCACGGCGATCACGGAAACGCCCATGCGGTTGATCATGCCGATCCATTCATTACCGATGAAAAGCGGCAAAAAAACCATTAAAACGCTGAAACCGATCAGCAGACCCCATTGCATTTTGCTTCTAATGACGGCCTGATCCTGAAAATAGTTGGTATGGTACTTGCCGCAAGGAACGCTTAAATCCATGTCTTAAACCCTCTCGATTTCTTTCAGGCCGAAGAGGCCGTAAGGCCGGACCATCAAAATGGCCATCATGACCAGAAAGGGAAAAAGATGGCCCATCCCGCCGCCGACCAGGGGATCGAGGTAAAACGAGGCCAGAATCTCGCCGACGCCGACGATGACCCCGGCGATCACAGCCCCGGGCAAAGACTCCAACCCGGCCAGCAGCCCCACGGCAAAGCCCTTCATGCCCAGTTCGGCCAGGTCGACTGAAACCGTGCCGATACCCGAAACAAAAATGATCGCTCCCAAGGTGGCGGTTAAACAGGAAATAATCCAGGTGGCGGCCATTATCCTGGAAATGGGAATGCCGATGCTTTGAGCGCCGACCTGATTGTCCGAGACACAACGCATCTTCAGGCCAAGTTTGGTATAGGTGAAGAAAAGAGTGAAAACCAAGAGAATAAAAAGAGAAAGAAGAAAACCGCTGAAGAGATAAGGGGCGAAACTCACACTGCCGAAACCAAGGTAATTTTGCGGAAAAATGGACGGACAGGACTTGACCTCGGGGTTCCAGACAATCAAGCTGCCCCCGCGCAGGATCATGGAAATAGCCAGAGTCATCATCACCACGGACAGGACCGGTTCGCCGATTAAAGGCCGCATGGTGTATCTTTCAATACCCAGGGCCAACAAAGTCGCGAAGATTAACGCCAGGACTATGGCCAAGACAGGGTTGAGTCCTAAAGAGACCAGGCTCCACCAGAAAAAGAAACCGCCGATCATGACCAGTTCGCCTTGGGCCAGGTTGAAAACGCCGGTCGCTTTGAAAATCAGGATGAACCCCATGGCGATCAGCCCATAAAGTGAACCGATCATCACTCCGTTGATGGCCAGGTTAAGAAACATGTTCGGCTCCCTCCTGGACGTTGACGATCTTGATTGGGACCTGAAATTTGTCCTTCCGCCCGTCCTGATATTCGACGTTTATTTCCATGGTCACTTCGTCTCGGCCTTGATACATGGCTGAAATGATATTTTCGTATTTCGTTTCGACAAAACCCCGTCTGATCTTCCTTGTCCTGGTCAGCTCCCCTTCATCCGGGTCGAATTCCTTTGGCATGTTGACGAATTTTTTTAGGTTCGCGGCCGAAGGCACCCGGGTGTTGACCTCGGCCACCTCCCGCCGAATAAGTTCCAGCACCTGGGGATTTTGAGAGAGGTTGGCATAGGTGGTGTAGTTGATCCGGTTCATCTCGGCCCACTTGCCCACGTTTTCATAATCTATACTGATTAAGGCCGTGATATAAGATTTCTCCGGGCCGGCGGTGACCATGACGTCCTTGATGTAGTTGCTGAACTTGAGGTGGCCTTCGATGTATTGAGGGGCGTACTTTTCCCCGCTGGCCAGGGCCATCATGTCCTTCATCCTGTCCAGGAAGACCAGATGGCCCTCTTCGGTGACAAAGCCGGCGTCACCGGTGCGGAACCAGCGGCCTTCCAATAAAGCCTCCGCGGTTTTTTCAGGTTCTTTGTAATAACCGGAGAAGATCTTGTCGGCCGTAAGCAGAACCTCTCCTTCCTCCGATATTTTTACCTGGGCGTTAGGAAGAATCACCCCAAGGGTTTCCCATTTAACATCCTCGGAGGGATGAGCGCAGACCCCCATGACTTCCGTGGCCCCGTAAACCTGTTTAATGGGCAGACCCAAGGCCCGGAAAAAACCGAAACAGGAAGGAGATAAAGGAGCGCCGCCGGTCCAGGCGCTCCGGAGTCTGGTAAATCCCCATTTGTCTTTCACCGGTTTGAAGGCGAAATTGTACGCTAGTTTATACATTAAAGTGAGAAACAGGCCTGGTTTGATTCCCTTGGCTTCCAGCTCGGCGTACTTGCTCCCGTAAGGAAAAAGCCGCCGCCAGGTCCACCGCTTCAATCGATTCGAATCAGTAATTTTAGCGTAGTTCGAGGACATGAGGCTTTCCCACATTCGTGGGGTATAACAAAGAACCGTCGGTCCGATCTCCCTGATGTTTTCCTGGACCGTTTCCGCAGACTCGGGAAAGTTGATCGAAGCCCCGGCCAAAAGGGCCATGATCCAAAAGGCGTGTTCGGTGATCCAGGCCGGGGGAATATAGGACAGATAGAGGTCGTCCTCCGTCCACGGGTCAACCACGCCCAACCCGTATTTAACGGCGGAAACGAGATATTCCTGGGAGATCATGGCGCCCTTGGGCAGGCCCGTGGTCCCGGAAGTATAGGAAATAATACATATGTCTTCGCCTTTTCCCCGATGGATTTCTTCCTCGAATAAATTCTCCTTTTGATTCCCGAAGTCCCGGCCCTTGGCCAGCAGGTCATCGTAATTCAACAAGCCGGGGTCATCGTAGAACCACAGGCCTTTCGGTTCCCAATAGATTATTTTTCCCAGATGGGGCAGGTCTTCCTTGATCTGCAAAACCTTGTCCACCTGCTCCTGGTCCTTGGCGAAGATGATTTTAGCGTCCGAATGGCCAGCCAGGTATTTTATCTCCTCGGGTATGGCGTCAATGTAAATCCCCACCGCCACCCCGCCCACGGCCTGAACACCGATCTCGGCCCAAAAGTATTCAGGATCGTTGTCCCCGATGATGCAGGCCTTGTCGCCCCGGCCAAAACCCAGACTCAACAAACCCAAAGCCAGGTTTTTAGTGTTCAAGTAAGATTCTTCCCAGGTTATTTCCCGCCAGAGGCCGTACCTTTTCTTCCTTATGGCCGTTCGGCCGTGATATTTTTGATATTGTTCCAGGAAGATTTTGGGTATCGTGTCGCCCTGGGCGTAATTGTGATTCTTTTCCTGCATATCTTACTCTGTTTTTAGGCTGTTTTACCCAAATAGGCCTTGATAACCTTCGGGTCTTTGCTTACCGCCTCGGGAGTCCCCTCGGCTATTTTAATCCCGAAATCCATGACCACTATCCGATCGACAATGTCCATAACCACCCCCATGTCATGTTCGATGATGATCATGGGCGTCCCCCGCAACTCATGAACGTCCAAAATATACCGGGCCATGTCTTCCTTTTCTTCCACGGTCATCCCGGCCATGGGCTCGTCCAACATCAAAAGCTCGGGCTCCATGGACAAGGCCCGGCCCAACTCGACCCGCTTGCGCATGCCGTACGGCAAGGTGCCCACGACCTTCTTCCTGATGGGTTGAAGGTCGAGAAAATCGATCAAATCCTCGACTATACGGCGGTGTTCCGCTTCCTCTCTGGCCGCTTTCCCAAAATAAAGGCTGCCCCAAACAAAACTGGATTTCATCCGGATGTGCCTGGCCGCCATCATGTTGTCCAGAGTCGTCATGCCGGTGTAAAGTTCGATGTTTTGAAACACCCTGGCGATCCCCAGTTCAGCCACCTTGTGAGGGCTCAGTCCGACCAGGTTTTTCCCTTGGTAATTAATTTTCCCGACTTGAGGTTGGTAGAACTGATTGATGCAGTTTAAAATACAGGTCTTGCCGGCGCCGTTGGGACCGATGATGCCCAGTATTTCCTTTTCCAGCAGGTTGAAACTGACCTCGACCAGGGCTTGGACCGAACCGAAATTGAGGGAAACGCATTCAAATTCCAAAACATTTGAATTTTTTTCCGCCACGGCTTTCCCCTTAATCTTAAAGTGCAGACCAATTAATTTTTGGCCGGCGGGAATGGGAAACCAATTTTACTTGTTCAACAAACCCTTGGATAAAGATAAAACGAGAGCCTCCAACATTTCCAACAAATGATTCTTTTTCGTAAGTTGAAACTTGGCCTGCTCCAACTGGACAAGGCCTAAAAACAATCCCCAAAACAGATCAGCCAGTTGAACCGGATCGCCCGGCTGGAAGTAGCCTAAATTCACGCTTCGGGAAATGATCCGGCGGAGAATCTTGAAATTAGTTTGGCCAAGTTTTTTCAGGCGCTCCTTGGTCGGCTGCGATATGACGGAGAAAAGGCCTTCTATTTGAAATATCTGGAAGATATTCAGCGCTTCCGGATCAAATTTGTATGCTTGGCCCAGAACCTCTATGATTCCCTTGATTACTTCTTCCCCGTTTTTGAATCGACCTTCCTCGAACCGGGCCTCCATTTGTTGGAGGAACGAGTGAAGGTTTTCGATCATGGGGATGATCAAGGAGACATAGAGATCGTCCTTGCTCCGGAAATAGAAATAGACGGTCCCCTTGCTGACCTGGGCCTTGCGGGCGATCTCCTCGACGGTCGTATCGTGGTAACCCTTTTTCCAAAAAACTTTGCGGGCGGCCTTTTGGATTTCGGTCATCCGCTTGTTTTTTTCCTTGGCTCTTCGTTCGGCCGTGGACATGATCGCCGTCCTTTGACCAAAAGTCATGATTTGATTGACGGTCGGTTTATTTTTGACTCTTGGTCAATACAAATTGCACATCCGCAACCGGATGTCAAGAAAAATTTTCACCTCGACTTTTACCCATAATAACAACATGTTCCTGCGAAGGCCCTCGTCCGGAACCGGATTTCGTTAACGGCGTCCGGACAGGCGGCTTTCCCCGGTATGCAGCGAAACCGTCAGGGCTGCCCCATCCGGCTCGGGACCCGGTGAAACCTGTTCCGCATCCAACACCGGGTCCATTTAAAGCTCTAAGATAACTCTTTCAAAATACTTGATAATAAATTTAAGTTATTTTGTTTGACAAAAATACGCTTTTAGGCTAAATTATTTTTCTTGGAGATTGCGGGGTGGAGCAGCCAGGTAGCTCGTCGGGCTCATAACCCGAAGGTCTCAGGTTCGAATCCTGACCCCGCTACCAAACGATATAAAGGGGTTACAGTTCTGATACTGTAGCCCTTTTTTATTATCGGTCAAAACCACTAAAACCGCCGGCCGCTCCGATGATATTGATCGATCAAAATTTAAAAATCCCCACTTTTTTCCTTAACTTCCTTTGGACAGGGTTGAACCTCTTTTGATATCTTTAGGACGTGAAATACCCAGCTTTTTCATTTTAGATTCCAAGGTGGAAGGATGAAGATCGAGAATCTCGGCCGCACCTCCGGGGCCTCGCACCTTCCACCCCGTCCTCAAGAGTGTGGACAGGATGTGGTGGTATTCGTTGTCTTTTAAAGAGGGGTGATTCCCTTCGTGAAGTTTAATTTCCGATTTCTTCATAAATATTTCAGGCAGTCGAAAGAAAGGTTCATTGCTCAAAATAACGCCCCATTCAATGACGTTTTTCATCTCCCGAACATTTCCCGGCCAATCGTACCGGATGAGTTTGTCCATTTCTTCTTCAGGGATACCGTTGAAAATTTTCTTCAACTTTGTGGAAAAGACGCGCAAAAAATAGTGGGCCAATAGTGGGATATCCTTAATCCTTGCTCTAAGCGGGGGGACCCATATCGGAAATCCGCTTATTCTATAGTAGAGATCGTCTCGGAAATTATTGGTTTTTACCGCCTGTTCAAGATCACGATTGGTGGCCACGATGAGTCGGAAATCCGATTTGATTGTTTCGTTGCCTCCCACTCGCTCGAATTCCTTATTCTCCAAGGCGCGAAGCAAACGAACCTGGATATCCATCGGCAAATCCCCAATCTCGTCAAGAAAGAGCGTCCCGTGATCGGCCAATTCAAATCGTCCGATCCTTTTCCGCACGGCTCCTGTATAGGCGCCCATTTCATGACCAAACAGCTCGCTGCTGATAAGGTTTTCCGGCATGGTCGTACAGTTGACCACGATAAAGGGCTTGTGGCGTCTAGGGCTTTGACGCTGAATTGCTCGGGCCAATAACTCTTTACCCACCCCGGTCTCACCCATGATCAAGACCGTAGCGTCCGTAAAAGCCACCTGATCCACCTGAACCAGGACCCGTTTTAAGGCAGGGCTTTCGCCGATTATTTCTTCAAAGTGAAGTTTGGGACTAAGGTTATCTTCATAATCCTGGTCCCGCACCTTTTTTTTCCGATTAAAGACTTCTATTTTTTCATGAATCATGGCATTATCCAGACACAGAGCAGCTTGTCCGGCAAAATAGGCCAGGAGATCGAGGTCCTCATTCTTAAAGGCGGTACTAAGAAGCCGGTTGTCATAATAGAGGACCCCTAATATTTTGTTTCTTATTCGCATTGGCACACAGATGCACGAGCGGATACTTTCAAAAGAAGGGGAGACGACATTATTTTTCGGACTCATTTGTTTGAGACAACTCTTACCGGTTCTGGCTACATCGGCAATAACCTTCAAAGCGGGCTCAAAGTCCGGGTGAGTAGTCTCTTCAGGGGAAAGATTTCGAGAAGCCCTGAGTCGAACAAAAGTATCTTCCAATAAAAACATGGCCCCTCTTTCAGCCCCGATGATACGGTTTACGGTTAAAATAATATGCTGAATCAAATCTTTATTATTCTCTATCGTAACAAGTTTCTGGCTCAAATTCAGAATCTCTTTTAAAAGGTTGTCTCCGAGTCGAAAATCCTTGACCAACGGGCGAAGATCGTCAGGAATGAGTTCCTCGTTAAAAGGAGACAGCACATCATAGGCCCAGGCAGTCCACTCCTTGGCCTTTCCTTCGTCCCCGCGCAAAAGATATTGGCGGGCGACTTCCAGTTGTGATTTGGCAATTCCGATTTTATGACCGGACGCCTCGAGCCATTTCAGAGAAAGATTTAGAGAATTCATTATCTTGCCATGGGGCTCGCCCACTCGTCTTTGAAGGAGCGCCCGATATTTATAGGCAACTCCTTTTATATATACGTTGCCGCCCTTGATCATCCGATTCAGTTCTTTCTCGATGGAAAGTCCGTGAACACGAGGAATTCTGCCTTGTTCCATGGCCCAGCATAGCTCCATAAGATAAGGATAAGGCCGGACGTTAACCTGGGCCCGGCGGCTGCCCTGAAGGAATTCGTCCAGATATTTCACGGACTTTTTGACCTCACTCTTGCAGTAGTAGGCATAGGAAAGCATCAATTTACCCCAAATCGCCGTCCACTCGTTGTGTTTGGGGCTGGCTTCATTCAATGACCAGTGCAGCCATTTGAGGGCATCGTCGATATTGTCAATTTCCAGGAAGGCGCTCCCCATGGTAATACCCGCATGGGCGGCCACCCATTTTTCACCTTTCTCCAAGCAATGGATGCGGATGGTGTCAAGCATGCCGATACCTTGGGTCATCTCCCCGATCTGGGTGTAACAGTAGCCCATGGTCTGGGCGGCATAAAGAGGGAACCGACCGGTCGGATATTCCCACACATCCGGTATGAACTCCTCGTAAATGCGGACAGCCTCGCTGAAACGACCCTGCCAGATGAGGAAAAAAAATCTGAAAACCGTGGCCGAGTGGGACAACCTCGGGTCATTGAGTTGCTCGACCATTGACCAGCCTTCTTTAAAGTTTTTCAGGGCGCTGTTATATTGAGAACGAAGCCACCTGTTTTTGGCTAATTGCATCTTTATTTGGGCCTGGAAGGAAAGGTCGTTACATTTCTTGGCCCGCTGGATCGCCTGATGGAGCACTGAAATAACCTTCGTGGTCTGATGCCGGGCCATTGAGACCTTGGAATACCCCAAGGCCGCTTTAGAGAAAAGATAATCAGCGTCTTGCCCATGAAGGCCGGCGAGGTCCTTGATGGCTTTGGCATAACATTGTAAGGCTTCGGCATTTTTGAAATTTTTTCGATTAGCATCCCCGGCGGCTATAAGCAACTGACAATACTCTTCATTGTTGCTAATGTGAAGAAGGTGGGGCTCAATGGCCTGGAGCTTATTACTTTCATCGGAAATTTCTCTCAAAAGGAGTTCGGCTATCAGTCGATGGAGCCTGGTTTTATCTTTTGGACTCCAATGGTCAAGTAAACGCTGGCGCTCCTGTAAATCCACAAAACAGAATACTCCCGGGCTCCTTTTGGTGAGAAGTTCCTTTTTACACCCTTCTTCCAGAACAAGAAGGATTTCGGTGGGTTTTCGACCACTTAGTTCCTCTATCCAGTCAATGGAAAAGGTGTCATCGAAAAGGGCGGCCAAATCCAGCAGAGGAGGTAAATCAGTTTTGGTGCGCCTGAGAAAAAGCGGTTCGTGGAGATTCATGATTCGTCCTCCTAATTATGGCGTCGATTTATTTCGAGGTCCAGCCTGGGGATGACCGCGGACACCGGGACTCCCACTATTTTTTCGACGGCTGTCACCAGGCGGTCCTGGGGGCCAAGCGCGGGGACGGCGGCCCCTCCGACCGGGTCGGTCTCCATCCGGTCCTGGACATCCGCCCGGAATCAGGACAGTTAGACTTTTGGGGGTCATGTTCGAACACCTGCCTCCGGCGCGGACTTCCGGAGTCTGATTTCGTAAATTAAAAATAACATATAATCCACGGTCATTTCAGGCGGTAATCAGGGGCCGCTGCGGCATGGCCGTGTGACTCCATTCTATAAATCATTATAACCCAAAAAAACCGGGGAAACACGATATTTCGTGGCAAAAAAAACGAATATTCGTGCAATTATCGACCCGGCGGATATGTCTGCTTTAATTAATTGAAATTATTATTAAATTAATTAAGAAACCACGGCACAGTATTTGCTCTTTATTATTCTGCTCTACGGAGATGAGCGTCGATTATGGATTCGATTGTCGTTCACCTCCAAGTCCAAGCGGCCAAAGGGAGATAGTATGGAGGATAGTCATCAAGGGCGTCTTCGGGGCGGACAAGGTACTGGGGTCCATCGGCTCAAAGTGAACTGCTCCAAAGTAATAACTATTGAATTATAATAAATATTCACCAAGCTGTCCAGGGAAAATAGAGAGGCCGGAGAGTTGATATGGACCGCGAAATGACCGAAAAACTTGACCAGCTTTATCAAATGCGGAGAAAGGCCTGGTTGGGCGGGGGTGAAGAGAAGAGGGAAACCTATCGAGCGACAGGGAAGCTCTTGGCCCGGGAACGGATCGAGCTTCTTTTGGACCCGAACACTTTCGAAGAGGTTTACACTTATGCTCAGACCCTTTGCACCGACTTCGGGATGGAAGACAAACGCTATTTGGGAGATGGACTGATTACCGGTTTTGGCCGGATAAACGGCAGGAAAGTCGGCGTAGTGGCCACTGACGCCACGGTTTTGGGTGGATCAGGCACGTGCGCCCATCTTCGGAAATGGTGCGAGCTCATCGAAAACGCCGCCAAAATGGGCCTCCCGGTCATTCAATTGAATGATTCAAGCGGAGGGCGGGTCCAAGAAGGAGCCCGATATTTCAGTTTTTCAGGTTCGGTTTTTTTCAGCCACACCCAGGCTTCAGGGGTGGTGCCCCAGATCACCGCCATCCTTGGAAGAAATGCCGGTCATGGAGTTTATGGCGCGGCTCTCACCGATTTTATCTTCATGGTGGAAGACATAGGCGAGATGTATATCACCGGGCCCACGGTGATCAAGGAAATCACCTCCGAAGAAATTTCTTATCGGGACCTCGGGGGGGCGCGGGTTCATTGCCAAAAAACCGGGGTGGCCGACCTCAGGATGCCCGGCGAAGGGGAATGCCTGAAGCAGATCCGGAGATTGTTGGATTTCTTACCTCAGAATTGGAAGGAAAAACCACTCCAAAAAGAATGTCAGGATGATCCCAGACGGGCCGATCCGGTCCTGAACGAGATTGTGCCGGTTAATCCCAGCAAAGTCTACGATATGAAGAAAATTATAAAAATTCTGGTGGATGACGGAGATTTTTTTGAGATCAAGCCCGAATTCGCCACGAACATTATCACGGGATTCGCCCGATTTGGGGGAAGGTCCGTGGGCATCATCGCCAATCAACCTAATCGTCTGGGCGGCTGCCTTACCGTGGATTCTTCAAATAAGAGCTCGAGGTTCGTCCGCTTTTGTAACGCCTTTAACATTCCGATGCTCTTCTTGGTCGATGTCCCCGGATATCTGCCCGGGGTGGACCAGGAGCACTCAGGGATCATTAAACACGGAGCCAAACTCCTCTATGCCGTCTGTGAATCCATTGTCCCCAAAATCAGTATCGTCACGCGAAAGGCCTATGGCGGAGGGCTCATGGCCATGGGCGGGCATAAAGAACACGGGGTTGATCTGGTCTACAGTTGGCCCACGGGGGAGTTCGCCATCATGGGCGCGGAGCAGACGGTGGCTCTTCTATATCGGAAAGAGATAGAAAAATCCGACGACCCCCGGAGTTTCCTGACAGGCAAGGCCAAGGAGTATCGGGAGAAATTCTCAAACCCATATTATCATGCCTCTTTCATGAATATCGACGATGTGATTGCCCCCACGGAGACGCGCTGGAAGATCATAACCGGCTTTGATTTCCTGGAGGAAAAAGAAGAACAAAGGATTCCACGCAGGCATGGAAATATCCCTTTATGAAGTTGTTGTTCGAAAGCCTTGAAAGGAACCCTTATAAGGCCGATGGCCTGGCAAGACGAAAATTTGGAGGGAAAATCTGATGATAAATTATGACAAGTCTGATTGGGTCATAGGAAAGATTATACGTAATAAAGCAGAGAAGCTCAAGGATAAAACTTTTTTTCAAACCCGGGGCGGCCGGGTGACCTATGAAGAAATGGACGATATCTCTAATAGGTTTGCCAATGGATTTTTAGGGTTGGGGCTGAAAAAAGGGGATAAAGTCTGCCTGATGTTGGACAACCACCTGGAACACCTCTATTGCTGGTTTGGGCTGGGGAAGGCCGGTTTAGTCGATGTTCCCATCAACACAGCTTACAAAGGACTGGTGTTGGAATACATAATCAACAACTCCGAAGCCAAGGTCTTGGTCGTGGATCAGGCCTATTTGGATCGGATCAAGTTTATCGAAAAAGGACTCAAAAACATCAAACAGGTTCTGGTTTATTCCCCGCCAGGCGCCGATAGGCAACCAGATGACCTGAGTATAAACTGTTCGGAGCTGAAGGAATTTTTCCGGTTTTCCAACGCCGCTCCGAATGTTGACGTCCATTTCTCCGATTTAGCCACGATTATTTATACTTCCGGCACGACCGGCCCTTCCAAGGGCGTCATGATGTCCCATGCCTTCTGCTATTCCTTCGGCCAGATAACCTCTAAACACCTTGCTCTTTCGCCTGAAGATATTGATTATACCTGCCTGCCCATGTTCCATGCCAACGCCCGGCTGCTATGCACTTATCCCTGCCTCGTGGCCGAGGCCCAGGTGGCCATGGCCCCGAGGTTCAGCCTGTCTCTCTTTTGGGAGGACATCAAATTCTTCGGCGCGACGGTATTCAACGCCCTGGGCGCCATAGGCCCCTTACTTTTAACCCCTCCTCCGAGTCCAGCAGATGCCGATAATCCGGTTCGTCTGGCCTTTGTGATCCCTACCCCTAAGCCCTATAAGGAATTTGAAAAACGCTTCGGTCTAAAAATCTCCACGTCTTATGGGATGACCGAGGTGAACATGCCTATCTTTTCCCTGCTTGACCAGGAACTGCCCGAGGGGTCATGCGGCAAGGCCATCCCTGGTTTTGAACTTAAAATCGTCGACGACAACGACGAAGAATTGGCTCATGGAAAAGTCGGCGAACTGATCGTTCGACACTCGGAGCCATACACCCTCTTGTCCGGATATTACAATCTGCCGGAGAAAACCCTGGAGGCCTATCGTAATCTTTGGTTTCACACCGGCGATGCCATGTATCGGGACGAGAACGAATGGTATTATTTTGTGGACCGGATCAAGGATGCGGTGCGCCGGCGTGGTGAAAACATTTCTTCGTTCGAAGTCGAAAGCGTCATTGCCACGCACCCGGCGGTCATGGAGTGCGCGGTTATCGCCGTCAAGGACCCTATTCTGACCGAGGATGAGGTTAAGGTCTGTGTGGTCCTGAAGCCCGGGCAAGTTATGACGCCGGAAGAGCTGATGGAATTTTGCCAACCCCGGATGCCTTATTTTTATATTCCCCGCTACGTTGAAATAATGGATTCACTTCCCAAGACGCCGACTGACAAAATCAGAAAAGCGGAATTAAGAGAGAAAGGCCTTACCACAACCACTTGGGACCGGGAAAAGGCCGGGATTAAAATTAGGCGGTAACCTGGTGGCATTTATAGAAAGCTTCGAGGTCGGCGCGGGTGTTTTCCACTCACGGCCTACCGCTCCTGCTGCATCAGTTTGTCGTGAAAGACCGAGAGAGAAACGAGCATATCAAATGGTTTCAGCCGCGATCTCCGGTCAATACAAGAGACAAAACGGGACGACGATCCGCAAAGGCGGAGCCGAGGCATTTATTGACGGATGATTTGAGTTTGGTTTGGCGGAGAGCGAGATGATAAAACTTTACGCTATGAGTTGCGGGCGTCTTCGTTGCCGGAAAAGTATTTTTGTCCCGGATTTCGACCCTGGAGTATTCATCGACGCCCCGATGCCCATTTATGTGGTTGAACATCCCAAGGGTCACGTGCTTTTCGATACGGGGCCCCACCCGGATGTTTTTGAGAATGCCGCCTCCCGCTGGGGAGGTCTGGCCAAAGCCCTTGAGCCAATTGGAGATGAAGACTGTGCGGCTGTCAGGCAACTGGAGAATATCGGCCTTTCAAATAAAGATATCCTCTATGTTGTGAATTCTCATTTGCACCCGGATCACGCCGGCGGGAATCAGTTTTTCCCCTATTCAACCTTTTTAGTCCAAAAAGGGGAACTGGCCTGCGCGGCCAACCCCAAGTTTGACGGTAGAGGGTACGTTCGCCCGGACTGGGATCACCAGCTTAACTATCGAGAAATTCAAGGTGAAATGGATATATTTGATGACGGGAGCCTGATCATCATCCCCATGCCCGGTCATACCCCGGGCCATCAAATCCTTCTGGTCAGATTACGGGAGCAGGGGAGCGTCATTTTAAGCGGCGATTGCGTTCCTTGCCGGGAAAACTTTGTAGATTCAAAGGTTACTCGAACCAATGTCGATGATGATCAGGCCCTATTGTCCATTAAAAAGCTGCATCATTGGGTCGAGAAGGAAAAAGCGCTCCTCATTCATGGCCATGACCCGGCGCAGTGGGAAGAGATTAAAAAAGTGAGCGAATACTATTGTTAGTAACATTAGGTTTGCGAATTGACCTTTGAGTGTCCGGGATGATCCGGTTAAACAGGGAATGCAAACTCCGGGATTTGGTACAAACAGTGGTGTTTGTCTTGGAATGATAAAGGACAAACCAAAATATGAAAGGGGGTGGGCAGATTTTTCGGAATGAGAATAAGAGTATTTTGAGTCAGGGATAAATTGGCGAGGCCAGAAATTCTTCCAACAATTTAAAGGAGGCAATAATGAGGGTAAAAACAACGATAGGTTTGCTTATAGTGCTCTTGATACTGGGGGTAGCCAGCCTGCCGGTCGCTCAAGCAGACTCCAATAAAACCTTTTCCTGGAAGTACTTTGCGGTTGTCCCGGCCACGCACCCGTACGGCCAGATATTTAACAAACACTTTGCCAATCTTGAAAAACGCAGTAATGGTCGCCTGAAATTGGAATTTGTTTCCTGGGGAGAGTCCCCCTACACAGGTTTTGATGCCATGCGGGTTATTCGAGACGGCTTGGTTCCGACCGCCGAGGTAATTGCCGCCTACGTCAGCGGCAGCGAACCTCGGCTTGCGGGGTCGAGTCTCCCTTATTTGCTTCCTCACCTGGAACCTGATCTTTTAAAATTTTACAAGTTATCTTTCGGGATGTTGGAGAAGCCCAGCGTCCAGAAAATTATCAACGAAATATTCACCACCTTTAGACTTGTCCCATTGGGCGTTTATGGCTACGGCAGCCAAAGTTACTATTCCCGTGTGCCGATTACAAAACCAGCGGATTTTAAGGGCGTGAAAATCCGTTGTTTCGACCCGGAGTATACCGATTTGTTCAAGTCCTTGGGGGCGGTGCCTACGGTTATTTCCGCTCCCGAAGTGTACACCGCCTTGCAAAGAGGCGTGGTTGATGCGGTTGTCACCCAAGCCCAAAGCATGCTGAGTCTGAAGTGGGGGGAAGTCATGAAGTACGCCTATACCATGCCGACCCGCACACCGGTCACCTTTTTTGCCGTCAGCAAGATGCATTGGGATTCCCTTCCCCCTGACTTGCAGGCTTTACTCAAAGAGGAGGCCGCCGCCGCCGTTCAGGAAGGAAACGAATGGGCCGCCTCCGACAGAGCGAAAACCCTTCAAATCCTGAAAAAAGACTACGGGTTTACCATTACCGATCCTACTGAAGCCGATTATCAGTACATACGGGACTTGGCTAAAAAAGATGTCTGGCCCAAATGGGTCGACCGGGCCGGCGCGGGGGCTAAAGAAATGCTCAATGCTTGTTTAGAAGCTTTGGGCGCCAGTGAGAGGTTCTAAATATTTTTATTTGGGAACAATATTGTATAAGTAGGATAAACCATTATTATTGGTGATTTAACAGTGGAGAGCCCCTTGCAAAACCGCACATATTGTTTGCCCGCGGGTATCGAGAAGCCATAAGGCTTTTCAAAATTGAATGAATTGCCGCGTGGATGTTGGATTAAAGATGGTTTTTGCAAGGGGCCCCAAAAATAATTTAGAAGATTTTCTAAATAGTCCCAACGGACGGAATTTCAATCTTTAGAACAAAGATGTTCAGAGTCATGCCCATACTTGAAAACGGTTTTTTTAACAATGCCTCTAATTTTATCGTTCGAGGCAATGATTAAATATTATGACCAATGGAGGACATTTCCCGATAAATTCAAGGAATTCTTGTGGTGATCTCCTTAATAAGGGGCGTCCAAAGGTCATAGGATGACAAAAGTCTATAAGCTAAAAACATGTTGAGTTCTTTAAATACGGGCTAAGAGAGTAATCTGGCTGACGCCAGGCCATATAACACGGGTGTTGAAAGAGGGCCCAATACATGAAATCAACTCCAAAAGGTTTCCTTAAGCTCGAGAAAATAACGGACAAAATCACGGCCACGGCGTTGGAGATTGCCGCCTACGCCACGATAGGCATCGCCCTTCTGGTCGTGATCGAGATTTTAGTAAGGAAGCTGTTCACTCTTACTACGTACGTCGCAGGGGAGTTTACGGAATATGGTTTAGCTATCGTTATTTTATTTGGTACTGCTGATTTAATTAAGAGACGTCAGCATCTGTCCGTTGATGTTATTACGGCTCGTATGCCACAAAAATTAAAGAATATAGCTGAGTTGGGATTTTCGCTCATGTTGTTCCTTATTTATTCAATCATCTTAACCTATTTATGCTTTCAGCTTATGAAGCAATCTTTCGATTTTAAGATTGTCGCTGTTACCTTTAGTCGAACCCCTCTTTGGATTCCGCAATCAATGATGGTCTTGGGTCTGCTAAGCCTTGACCTCGCTTGTATAATGGAGATCATTAAGTGGTTTTTGGTGAATAGAAGCCCTAATGAGTTAACTTCCTGATGGTGACTTATTAAAGGATAAAAGCCATGCTCGTCGGAATTGTTTCGTTTCTTGGACTTTTCTTTCTTCTCTTGACCGGCATGCCAATCGCCTGCGCCTTGGGCCTGACGGGGATAGTGTCCCTGGCTATCCTCAACCCGGTTCTTCTGCAAGGTGTAGCCTACGCCGTATGGACGAACAGCACTAGTTTTGTGTTAGTCGCGGTCCCCTTATTTATCTTTATGGGGGAAATAGTTCAAAGGTCTGGTCTGAGTTCCAGATTCTATAGAGCGTTATCCATTTGGCTTCGATGGTTGCCGGGCGGCTTGCTTCACACCAACATTGTCGCCTGTGCGATATTCGCGGCTATCAGTGGGTCCAGCGTCGGGACCGCGGCGACGATGGGCACGGTCGCCATCCCGGAGATGACCAAACTAAAATACGAAAAAAAGATGCTTTACGGAAGTTTATGCGCTGGCGGCACACTTGGCATCCTAATACCGCCAAGTATTTCCATGATCTTGTATGGCGCTTTAACGGAGACTTCCATAGGTCATTTGTTTATGGGCGGGGTGGTGCCGGGCCTGATGATGGCCTTGCTGTTTATTATCTATATTTACATTCATTGCATGTTAGATAAGAGGATTGCTCCTCCAACTAGACAGACGGTCACTTTCAGAGACCTGCTGCTTTCCATGAAAGACATAATCCCGATTCTATCAATTCTCACGGCGATTATCTGTGGTCTTTACCTGGGCTGGGCCACACCCACGGAACTGGCCGGCCTGGGCGTATTAATGTGTGTTATTGTCTCAATTTGCTATAAAGGTTTGACTTGGCGTAGTCTCAAGGATAGCGCTGTAAGTTCGGTCCGGATGACAAGTATGATCCTTTTTGTCATTGTCGGGGCTCAAATATTTTCATTTTCTCTTTTCTCCTGGGGGGCCACCCATGATATTGCCAAATGGGTTCTGGGTCTTCCTTTTTCCCCATTAGGTATTTGGGTCTTGCTTGCCCTTACGTACTTATTCTTGGGGATGTTTATAGACGCAACCTCCATGCTTGTTTTAACCATAGGCGTTGTCTATCCCATCATTGTTAAAATAGGCCTTGACCCAATCTGGTTCGGTGTGACCTTAACCTTGCTTTTGGAAATAGGCTTGATTACGCCGCCGGTGGGCATGAATCTCTATACCATACAAGCCGTGGCCGGGGAATCTTCATTGAAACTTGTAGTTATGGGCGCTCTGCCGTTTGTTGTTCTTCTCATGATCGGGATAGTTTTGCTTACAATTTTTCCGGAGTTGGCCTTATGGCTTCCAAGCAAGACATTAATTGCACATTGATGTCTTTATTATGAAACCGGGCTTACTGTTTATTGAAGAAGAGATTGTTTGATAAGCAGAACCAAGCACAATCCAAACCGAGCGGCGGATAAACGGACTAGGTGTATGCCTGCATGTTGATAAAAAGGGACTTGATCGTTGGTAACACGTAAGAAAGATTTGATAGACTAAGATGCCTTGGAAATCGAATTTCTATTTAATGTGAGCAGGCGGAAATTGCTTCAAACCATCCATAGGTAGGAACATGTCAAGGCGTTGTTTGTGAACTACTTTAGGATTAATATCGTAAGGTCAAGACCCTGTTAATCCGCCGGTTTCATATGGAAATAAAAGCATCCGTTGTTATTGTAATATGGAAAAGTGTTATAAGCCACGTATTATTTTCAAAGCCGTGCAATGCAAAATAACAAAGATAGAAAACAGGCATGGGAAAAGGAGTCGGAAATCATGGGGCGGCAAGCATTATCCGGTATCAAGGTGATTGATACAACATCAGCTCTTTCAGGGCCATATACCACCATGCTTTTGGGAGATATGGGGGCCGAGGTTATAAAAATTGAGCAACCAGTTTCAGGAGACATGGCCAGACAATACGGTCCATTTATAAGTGGTGAGGGGAGTTATTTCCTCTATACCAATAGAAATAAAAGAAGCATGACCTTGAACATTCAAAAAGAAAAGGGTCGAGACATTCTTCTGAAGTTAATTGAAGATGCTGATATTTTTGTTGAAAATTACAGACCCAAAGTCAAGGAAAGACTAAAGATTGATTATGGCACATTAAAGGAAGTCAATCCCAAAATAATTTATTGCAGTGTTTCCGGATTCGGCCAAACCGGACCCTTGGCCGACCGTCCTTGTTACGACCAAATCGCCCAAGGGATGTCCGGACTGATGAGTGTAACCGGTTTTACGGAATCGGGGTCTACGCGTGCGGGGGTGGCCATAGGAGATTCGGTGGTCAGCCTGTTTGCAACTTATGGAATTTTGGCGGCCTTGTATGAACGAGAAAAATCGGGAGCGGGGCAGTATATTGAGACCTCCCTGCTTGGCGGTCTCGTAGCCTTGCTGGGCTATCAGGCGGCCAAATATTTTTCAACCGGGGAAACGCCTTTGCAAACGGGCAATGATCATGCCGTCGTGGCGCCCTACGGGGCCTATCGGACAAGAAATGGACAAATAAATATTGCCGCCGGAACTCATAAAATGTGGGTCAAGCTGTGTAACCTCTTCGGACTGCAAGACATTATTGAAGATGAAAGATTCAAGACCAACGATGATAGAGTAGCGAATAGAGACGCACTGAGAGATTATATTGAGAAGGAATTAACAGAAAAGGACAGCGAAGAGTGGATTAATATTTTGAATAAGGAAGGAATACCCAGCGGCCCGATTTACACCGTTGACCAGGTCTTCAAGGAACCACAAATATTGCACCAAGAAATGCTCTTAAATGTTGAACATACAAAAATCGGGCCCATAAAAATGATTGGTTTCCCTGTAAAAATGAGCAGAACGTCCTGTCAAATCAGGCTGCCTCCCCCGTATTTAGGCGAAAATACGAACGAAATCTTAAAGGAATTAGGGTATTCTCAAGCAGAAATTGAAGATTTGAAAAAGAGCGAAATTATCTAATTCGATTGAACGGCGGATTGATCTATCATGATGACGAGGTCCGAACATATTCTGTTTTTCATAACATAAAAACGCGGATCCGTTGAGAGAATTATGTCACATATAATGTAATCAGGAGGTAACAAAATGGGTTTTAAAAATCAAGCGGAATATCAGGCTTTCCGGAAAAAAATTACGGATTTCCTATGGCGGGAAGTTGATCCCTTGGCCGAGAAGATTGAAACGACGGCCAAGATGCCCAAGGAAATACTTTTCCCAAAGTTCCGGGAGTACGGACTGTGGGGTTTGATGGTGCCGGAAGAATATGGCGGCTCGGGGCTGACCATAAGTCAATATCTGCCCATTCTGGCCGAGATATCCAAAGTAAGCGGCGCCGTCAGGCTGGCGCTCCATGTCCACAATACCTGCGCCCGAGCCGTGGAGGCCTTCGGGACCCCGGAACAAAAAAGCAAATATTTGCCCAAGGTGGCCACGGGCGAGTCCTCGATCGCCTTCTCCCTCACCGAAGCGGATGCGGGTACAGGCATGGGTCAGGCCAGTACGGCGGTCAGGGAAGGCGATTATTATGTTCTCAACGGGGAAAAACATCTTATCACCAACTCGGAATTCACCGATCTGTTCATGACCTGTTGTTGGACGAACAAGGACCTGGGCCGGAACGGCATGAGCGCCCTGATGGTCGAAAAGGGTACACCCGGCTTCAGCCTCAAACCCATGCCCGAGCATATGGGCTGCAACGGCATTTGGCATGGCATTCTGACCTTTAAAGACGTCAAAGTGCCGGTCACCAATCTTCTGGGCCGGGAAGGCGACGGCTTGGAGATCTTCTTAGGTGAGTTGGAGCCGAGCCGGGTCTTTGTGGCCGCCAGTTCGCTGGGCACCGCCGAAAGAGCCTTGGAGATTGCCACGGATTATGCTCAGAAGCGGATGACCTTCGGCAAGCCTTTAGCCACGCGGGAGACGATCCGGGGTCTCCTGGCCGATATGGCCACGGATGTTTACGCCCTTAAACTGATGCTGGCCGATGTAGGCGAGAAAATGGACCGGAATGAAAAATGCCCGGTCGAGGCTTCCATCACCAAGCTGTTTGGACTGCAGGCCGTGATGCGGGTGACCGACAAGGCCATGGAAGTCCTGGGCGGCCGGGCCTATGTCCGGAACTACCCTTATCCCTTTGAGAGACTTTATCGGGAGGCCCGGATCAACGCCCTGGAAGAAGGGACGCCGTCCATTCAGAGACTGGTGATAGCCCGAAGCCTGTTGAAAGAGGCCGTCCCTCTCAAAATAGGCACGCTCGAACCGGAAATATAATAAATGATTCGACGAAAAAAATGACCTGCCCTTAACGCCGTGAGGACCTGGGTGATCGAAGCTCGGACCGAGAGGTCATTCAGGTCCTTTTCCCCCCTGCACCGGACCCCGATCATTTGGTCCGTGTTTATATAAGCCTCCTCAAATCCGATTAGGGTTTGAGGAGGCTTTTTACATGGCCAAGAAAAAAGTTAGATTTCGGAGCAGATAAGCCGCAAGCTAAAGGAAGCCTCACCTCGCCTTAACGCCGGTTCGAACATAGACCAACTCGTTCCCCCCCTTGATATCTGCCAAACAACAATATGTCTTCGAAAATGTGGTGGAGGAAATGGGGGCGGATTAGTAAGACAGGACCGTCTTACCGGAAGGCCATCCGTCAATTCAGCTTGTGATTACGGCCGGGACGGTCGGGCCGATTTTTCTTGACAATCTTGGGACGGGGATTGTATAGTGCATATTGACTGACTAATCAGTCAATATGGCTTACCCTGAGACTTGAAGTCTGAAACCCAATGACGATGGATCAAAGCAAATCGCCGAACAGGCATCATCCGTTGGAGAACTGTTTAAGGACCGGCGGCTTGGTGATCAAGCCGCCGCTTTTGTTTTTTCCGCCGACCGTCAGGAGGAAGACAAATGGATTATGATGTCATCATCGTCGGCTCAGGCATTGCCGGATTGGGCGTGGGCGCGATTCTGGCCAAGGAAAAAGGGTTCAAGGTTTTGGTCCTGGAAAGATACGGAACCGTCGGGGGCCGGCTGATGAGTTTCGCCGATTATCCTCAACCCGGCTGGACCGTGGACGTGGGCCTTCATCTGATCGAGTTGGGCGACAAGGGTGAAGCCCAGATGCTCAACGAACGGGTCGGCCGAAAACCGGCCTGGGGTCCCTTGAGCGAAACGGTTCAAATGTACCGCAACGGCGTGTGGACCTCCGTGGCCGATCTGATCCAGATTTCCAAGGACGAACAGAAAAATTTCCGGGAATTGATGGCCGACATCGCCGAGATGACCGATGAGGCCATAGCCCAGTGGGACGGGCGGTCCTTCCAGGAGTGGATGGAGACCCACACCACGCCCGGGTCCTTGAGGGAGCTTATGGCCACCTTCGCCATGATCATGACCACCATTCCCTTGCCGGTGGACATGGCCGCCGGCGAAGTCCTGTACATCACCCGGAGCAACCTGACCAAGCGCCGCCAGTTCCTGTCGGCTTGCTACCCGGTGGGGGGTATGAAGGCCTTGACCCAAGGCCTGAGAGAAGTCATCGCGGAATGCGGCGGCGAGGTCAGGGTCTCGACGCCGGTGGAAGAAGTGCTGGTGGAAAACGGCCGGGTCGCGGGGGTGAAGGCGGCCTCGGCCCGAAGCCCCTATCCCAAGGACTACCGGCTGGGGGAAACCGTCCTTCTCAAATCGAAAATCGTGGTCTGCGCCCTGCCCATCTATCAGCTTCCGGACATCCTGGACTTTTCCGCTCTCCCCGGCTGGTGGGGCTCCAGAATAACGGCCATCATGAACGAGGTCACCGGCCTGGTCGGATACATGATCGGCCTCGAAGAGCCCATCACCGACAAAATCTGCTTTTACAGCCTTTTGGAGACGCCGGTGGCCAAACGGCCTTTCCAGGCCTTCCCGGCCTCCAATTTTGATCCGGGCGTGGCCCCGGCCGGCAAACAGATTTTCCATACCGATCTGGTTTGTGAATACGAGGAAGCGGCCTGCCCCTTCCGCCGCCGCCGCCTTTTGGACCTGCTGACCGAAGATTTGAAGGTGCTCTTTCCGGAAATGGATAAACGCGTGGCTTGGCGCCTGCCTTATTACGTGGCCGGCTGCGACGGCCTGGCCCGCAAGCCGGGCTTGGTCGGGCGTTTCAAGCCGGAACTCAAGGCCCCGGGCCTGAGCAATCTTTATTTCGCCGGGGACACCTACCAGGGCCGGGGACTGGCCACCAACAGCGCGGCCCGCAGCGCCCTGGACTGCGCCGATCGCATTCTGAAAGAGTGGGCTTAAACATCGGCTCCCTCTTGGGAAGAATCTTGGGTGGCCCCGAAAATCCCGTCGGCGTTTCTCTGGTCCTCAAGTAAGGGCGCACGACCGTGCGCCCTTACAGAACGGACCGTTACCGTTCAGGAGCTCCAGGCGACCGGCCGGCAGTGGGCGGCCGAACCTTCAACCGGCCTGAAGCCGGTCTTCCGGGTCGACCCGGCCCAGGATGACCCTGGTGGGACAGGGCCGAAGACCCTCGGGCCGAAGAGCGATCAAGCTCAAGTCGTCCACCAGACTGTCCCGCAGATCATACCATCCCAGCAGCCGGTCAGGCACGTCTTCGACTTCGTTGTGCCCCAGGCAGCGGCTTAGGGTTTCCTCCCGTCCGGCCCCTTCGGGGAACACCAGATCGGCCAAACCGTCCGTGGCCAGGAGGAAAACCGAACCGGGCGGTATATCCGTCTGGTCGAGCTGATAGAGCCGTTTGGACCGGCCGGCCAGCCAGAAATTGGTCTTGGAAATCTGCCGCAGGCCCAGGTCCGCCCGGTAGTGAAACAACAGGCTGTCGCCCGTATGCACGACCAGCCCCGTCGGCCCTTGTTTCGTTTCCACCAGAAGCAGCCCGGTCAAGGTGCAGCTTTCGAAATAAGGGACCGCGGCCATGGCCCGTTCCACTTTTCTTTTCAAGCGGGCCTTGATCTTTTCCACCCCGGCCGGGGACAACGGCGAATGTTCGTCCAGCTCGGGCCAGTTCTCGAGCTCGCCGGAGATGCGGGACAGCAGGAAGCCGGCCGTGCCCGGGTTCCGGCTCGATCCGTCGGATACGGCGAAAAAGCGCCGGCGGAAGTCGAGCAAGATGGCGTCGGACACGTCCGCGCCCGGGTCCGGGTCCAGACTGCCGGGACGAAGCCGAGCGCCCAGAACGTCCGGGCACTTGAAAGAGCGGAGGGATTTATCGGCAAGCGACAATTGTTTTTACTTGGTAATCTATCAGCTATCGGCAACCTGGATTCCCGCCTTCGCGGGAATGACGTTGCTAACTATACGTCATTCCTGTGAAAACAGGAATCCACTCTGATGCCCGCTCTCAGGTTCCCTTTGGGATCGTTATCTTCAAGCGACCATCGGGTTTACTGGGCCGGTCTTCTTCCGACCAGAATCTTGGTGGTGAAAACAGCGGCCTCTTCATCCCGCTGGTTCTTAACCACGTTCCGGTAGGTGATCACCCCCCGCCGGTCGTCCTTGGCCTCCATGGCAATCACTTCCGCCTCGCAGCGGATGGTGTCGCCGATCTTGACCGGGGTGAGAAAGCGGACCGATTCCATGCCGTAAAAAGCGATGAATTTCTTGGGCAGGGTCACATGCTCGCCCAAGCGAAACAGCAACGCCCCGCCCAGGCAGATGGTCAGCATGCCGTGGGCGATGCGCTCCCCGAACTGGGTTTGCCCGGCATATTCCACATTGGTGTGGATAGGATGCCAGTCGCCGGTGAGCGAGGCGAAGTTGACGATGTCCGCTTCGGTCATGGTCCGCCCGGGCGAAACGAATTTCTCACCCTCCCGGTAATCTTCGAGATAAACTTTTTCCATAATGTATCTTGCCTCGCCTCTCGTCGACACTTTCCCCCTTCCCGGCCTGGCCCCGTTTCTTTTACTGAATACGCCAGGTGCTGATGACCGCGCCGGGATCTCTTTTCAGCCGATTATGGTGAAATGGACGATGTCGTTGATGTTGCCTTCCATCTCCTCGGGCTTTTTGAACACGGCCCGGACCTTCATGCCCACTTCGATCTTGCTCACGTCCACTTCGTCGATGACGTGGGAAAAGATGGAATCGGACCCGTCCATCTGGATGTACCCGTAAGTGTATGGGATGGGCCGCTGCTTACCGGTGTTGGGATCGAGGAAGGGGTAGTTGACCGTGGAAAAGGCCCGGATCACGCCGGTGTCGGACAAAGGAATCAGCTCGTGCAGTTCGGTGAAACAAGGGCCGCATAGCCGCCGAGGCGGGGTATAAATTTTGCCGCACTTGGGGCAGCGGATGCCGATGAAACTTTGGCGTTCCCTGATTTCCTGAAAGAAGCGGCTGCCCCATTTGCCCATGGACCATTCATAGGGCATGGGCTGACTGAAAGTCACGGTCAATAATTTACTGTAATCACGGCCGGTGCTCATTGGATCGCCTCCTCCGGGATTATGACTTTTGAGAGCTCAAAATGGCCACGTCCGACCAGAAACACCCGCCAAAACCCGTAGCCAAGGCGTTTTTAACGTCCGGGACCTGCCTGGCCCCGCCCTTGCCCATGATCTGAATGGCCGCTTCGGCCACCCGCAAGAGGGCCGTGGCCCCGATACAATTGGTGCTGATGACGCCGCCTGACGGATTGACCGGAATCCGGCCGTCCATGTCGGTCTGGCCGTCGGCGATGAACCTGGGGGCTTGCCCCGGCCCGCAGAAGCCCAGGTCTTCGATCCATTTCAATCCGGCGTAGCTGTAAGGCAGATAAAGCTCGGCCACGTCGAGCTGATCGGCCGGGCTGGTGATGCCGGCCTTGGCGTAGGCCTCTTGGGAGGCCCGCCGCAGGGACATCAGGCCGGCGTTGAAATCGAAGTCGCCGAACCAGGTCAGACTGTGCCGGACCGCACAGGCCTTGATCCAGGCCGGCTTGGGGGCGATCTTTTCGGCCAGGCCCTCGCCGGCGAAGACCACGGCGCAGGCCCCGTCGGTCCGGGGGCAGACGTCCAACAGCTTGATGGGATAAGCCAGCATGGGCGAGGCCATGACTTCCTCGACCGTAATGGGCTTGCGCAAATGGGCGTGAGGGTTGTTCAGGGCGTGGGACCGGTCCCGGACGGCCACCCGGGCCGCGTCTTCCTGGGTGGCCCCGGACCACTTCATATACCCGGTGGCTTCCGTGGCCAGGCTGGGGATGGCCCCGGAATACGAGAAGCGGTCCCAGACCGGATCGCTGCAAGTGATGATGGCCGCCGTGGTGTCGCTCTCCGAGTTCTTTTCCCAGCCGACGGCCAGGACCCGGTCGAACATGCCGGAAGCCACATGGTAATAAGCGGCGACGGCCACGGAAGTGCCGGTGGTCCCGCCGGTGGTCACCTTCATGATCGGCTTCATCACCCCGCCGGAACCCTCGACGCTCCAGGCGTCCACATAGTTGATCGACTCGAAATGGTCCATGTTGCCGATGACGATGGCGTCGATGTCCCTGATGGTCAGTTCGCAATCGGCCAGGGCCCGGGCGACCGCTTCGTGGATCAGTTCCCGGCCGTTGACGTCGGGCCGATGGCTGCGATGGTCGGTCTGTCCGGCGCCGACTATGGCTACTTTTCGCGGCATATCTTTTCTCCCGCTAATCCGCGCTGATTATCCAGACGCAATGACTTTGGCCGCAAGGCCCGTTGAGGCCGTGGGCCAGGGCGGTTTTGACTCCCTCGACCTGACGGCCCCCGGCTTCGCCTCTAATCTGCAAAACCCCCTCGATGATCCTGGCCAGCCCGGCGGCCAGCACGGCATGGGCCGACAGAACCCCGCCGGAAGGATTGACCGGCAGTCGGCCGGTCAGGGCCGTGACCCCCTGCTCGGTCAGCCGGCCGCCCCGTCCGGGTTCGCAAAACCCAAGACCTTCCAGCCACAGCGGTTCCATATAAGTGAAGGCGTCATAAACTTCGGCCAGGTCGACCTGTTTGATGGGATTATCGATTCCGGCCAGACGATAGGCCCGCCGGGCCGCGTCCTTGAGGGCCTTGGGGTCGGCCAGGTCCCGGTCGCCCAGGAAGTATTCTTCGGCGCAATGGCCTACGCCCTTGATCCAGACCGGCTTGGTCTTGGCTTTCTTCACGATCTCCCGGTTGCCGATGATGACCGCCGCGGCCCCGTCGCTGACCGGCGAGCAATCCAGGAGCTTGATCGGATCGGCCAGCTTTTTGGACTTCATGACCTCCTCGACGGTCAGGTCCATAGGCAGTTGGGCGTAAGGGTTGTTTTTGGCGTTGGCGTGGTTTTTGACCGAGACCAAAGCGAACTGTTCCTCGGTCAGGCCGAACCGGTCCATGTAGGCATCGGCCTGCAGGGCCGCCGAACTGATGGACTCGAGCCCCAAATGGCGCTGGTAGATCGGATCGAACATGCCGTTGGTGATGACCTTGGTGTCACCCTCGCTGCCCTTCGAGTGGGCCACGACCAGGGTGGAACGGTATCCGCCCCAGACCCGCATGGCCCCGTAGAAGGCTCCGAAAGTCCCGTCGCCCTCGACCGTGGAGATGTTCTTGTCGTGGGCCCCGGCCGCCTCGCCCACGGCCATCGAGGAAATGGTCCGGCCGTCAAAAAAATCGTTGGACACGGTGATGACGTTGTCGATGTCCTCGAGGCCCAGACCGGCGTCGTTTAAGGCCTCGACCGTGACTTCGTAGACCAGGTCGTAATAGGTCTTGTCCTTCTTACGCCGCTCGTACCTGGTCTGAGCGACCCCGACTATGGCGATTTGTTCCATCCGCGACCTCCGCGCTTAAAGGAGCCTGAACGAATCGATGTCCAGGATGTGGCCCGAACGGTCCTCTTTGAACACGGCCTTGACCCGGGCCCCGTTTTTGAGCCGTTCCAGGTCTTTCTTGACGAGGTGGGCCAGTCCCACGTCCGCGCCGTCGAGTTTAATGACGGCGTAGGCGAAGGGGGGCCGGGCCGGTTGAAGCTCGTATTCATAGCGGACAATGGTATGGGCCGTGACCACGCCTTCATCCGGCAGCTCGACCCATTCGTCTATGTCGACGAAGCAGCGGCCGCAGTTCCGGCGCGGGGGGACGTAAACGGTTTGGCACTCGGGGCAGCGGTTGCCCAGGATTTTGCCCTCGTCCCGCAGGGCGATCAGAAAACGGCTGCCCACTTCTCCGACCCACCAAGTGTAAGGCACGGCGATTCGGCCCTTGAGGGTCAGGTCTTCGGTCTCCTGCAACCAGTCGGTCATTCTTTCACTCCTGACTGCCTGAATGGTTTTTCTTCGTTCAAACCCGGAGCAACAAGGCCTCGCCCTGGGAAAGCCCGCCGCAGATGGCCGCCACGCCTCGGCCTCCGCCCCGGCGGGCCAGTTCATACATCAGGGTCATGGCGACCCTGGCCCCGCTGGCCCCCACCGGATGGCCGATGGCGACGGCCCCGCCGTTGACGTTGGTCTTGTCCATCAGGGCGCGCCATTTGGCTTCGTCTCCGCCGGCCAGTATCTTCAAGGAGACCAGGGTCACGGCGGCGAAGGCCTCGTTGATTTCAATCAGGTCCATCTCGTCGATGGAAGCGCCCACCCGGCCCAGCAATTTCCCGATGGCCTGGGCCGGGACGCAGGCCATGTACTTGGGCGATCCGGCCGCGCATTGCACCGCTTCGATGGTGGCCAACGGGGTCAGTCCCTTGGCCTCGGCTTTGCGGCGGCTCATGACGACCACGGCCGAAGCCCCGGAATTCATGCCCGGGGCGTTACCGGGCGTGACGGTGGGACTGCCGTATATGGGTTTCAGTTTGGCCAGTTTTTCCAGGGAAGTGTCCTGGCGGGGGGATTCGTCCCGATCAACCGCCAGGGGCGGACCTTTTTTCTGGGGGACTTCGATGGCCATGAGTTCCTGGCCGATTTTATATTTGCCCTCGTCAAAGGCCTTGAACCACCGCTGGTGGCTGCGCACGGCCCAGGCGTCCTGTTCCTCGCGGGACACGCCGTATTCCACGGCCACTTCGCCGGAATCGGTGGCCACCGGGGCGAAGCCTTTGCGGCTGTAACCCAGTTCATAGAGGACGTCTTCGAGTTCAATGGGACCCAGCCGGCTGCCCCAGCGGGCCTTGGCCGCCGAGGCGATCAGGGGGGTGTTGCCCATGCTCTCCGCGCCCGAGGCCACCACTATTTCGGCCGTCTCCGACTTGATGGCCTGAAAGCCCAGGCGCAGGGCGGTCATGGACGAACAGCAGGCCCGATCGATGGTCAGGGAGATGCTTTCGTCCGGGAAACCGGCCAGCAGGGTGATCTGCCTGGCCGGGACGTTGGTGTAGATGGCGTATTCGGCCGGGATGCACGTGCCGTAGTAGACCTCGTCCACTTCGGCCGGGTCCAGGTCGATGCGCCGAACCACTTCCTTGAGGACTTCGACCCCCAGGTCTAGGCTCAAGGTCGTCTTCATAACGCCATCAAATCGGCCGAAGGGAGTCCGGACCGCGCTGACGATGACCACGTCGTTAGGGTTTGCCCGCTTCATAGCTGTTTACCGCTGTTCCTTTCCCTGGTTTTGAAAAAAATTCTTCAGAAAAGTTTATAGGGCTGCTTGGTGCCATCGGACAAATAATCGTAATAACCCTTGCCGTTCTTCCGTCCCAGGCGGCCGGCCTCGATCATCTTGCGGTACAGGATATTGGTTTTGTCCTTTTCGCTGTGGGTGTAATCAAAAATGCCGTCGGCGGCGTTGACGATGATGTCGAATCCGGCGAAATCGGCCAGTTCACACGGTCCCATGGGGTGGCCGGCGCCGAGGCGCATGGCCGCGTCGACCTCTTCCGGGCTGGCCGTGCCTTCGAGGACGATCTGGGCGGCTTCCATGTAGAGATGCATTAAAAGGCGGTTGACGATGAAACCGGGCACGTCCTTGACCTTGACCGGGACCTTGCCCATCTTCCGGCAGACCTCCAGGGTCACCTCCACGGTCTCTTCGGACACGCCGACCGGCAGGACCACTTCGACCAGCTTCATGACCGGGGCCGGGTTGAAGAAATGGGTGCCGATACATTTATCCGGGCGCTTGGTGGCCCCGGCCATGGCCGTGACCGGCAGGACCGAGGTGTTGGTGGCCAGGATGGCGTGGGGCGGGCAGATTTGGTCAAGCCGGGCGAAGGTGGATTTTTTCAGGTCGAGCTTTTCCGGTATGGCCTCGATGACGAAATCGGCCCCGCCGGCGGCTTGATCCAGGTCGGTGGTGGTGGTGATCCGGCCGACAATGGCCTGGCCTTCCTGGGCGGTGATCTTTTGTTTGGCCACGAAATGCCTGGCGATGTTGCCCTGGATGGTCTCGAACCCCTTTTGCAGCATCTCCTGGTCGACGTCAAAGAGCCGGACGGTGAATCCGGCGAAGGCGGCGGCCTGGGCGATGCCGTGGCCCATGGTTCCGGACCCTAAAACGGTTATTTTTTCGACGAACATGGCTTATCTCCTTTTCCGCATCGAGCGGTTCGATCAATCAATTCAAATAGTGACCCGGACCAGACCGTTGAAAACCACCTGAATGACCTGGTCGATGGCCGCTTCGATGGGCACGGCCTCGGTGTCGAACTTCGGGTTGTACAAATGGTGGCGGATCATGGCGTCGACGGAGCCGTGCAGGATGTAGGCGGCCACCAGGGGGGAGACTTCCTGGCTGACCAGGTTCTGGCCCTGTCCTTCCTTGATCAGGTCGGCCAGCCGCCAAAAGAAGCGGTTGTAAAGCTGCTGGTTTTCCTCATTGTAAAACAGGTCCAGGCGGGGCACGTCCATGATCAGGACCTTCATCAGGTCCGGATTGCGGCGAAAGGTCCGGAAGATATATTCGACCACGGCCCGGAGTTTTTTCAAGGGTCCGTCGATCCGTTCGTCGATCCGGTCGACGCGGTCGAGGAGCGTCTGCCAGGCGTTCCGGAAAATGCCCTGGAGAATGTCCTCCTTGCTGCGGAAATAGTAATAGAAGAGGCCCTGGGCCGCGTTGATTTCCTGGACGATGTCCGAGACCCGGCTGTTGAAATAGCCGCGCCGGGCGAAGACCTTGACCGCGGCCTGGATGATCAGTTCGCGTTTCATCGAGGCCGGATGTTCGGTTGATTTGGTTTTGGCCGGGCCTGGTTTGGGCATGGCTCGGAACGTCCTTTTTGATTGACGTGTCAGTCAATCATTATCTAGTTTGGACCCGGTTGTCAAGTGGATTTTCTCCGGCCCCCAAGACAGCAGGGGCACGGCATGCCGTGCCCCTATGATCTCCGGTGCTCGTCGGCCCGGGTGCCCCACAGCTCTGCTGTGGGATAGTTGGTTTTGCACTAGGTTTTATGAACGGCTACCACAGACTCCGGACTCGTTTTCGGCTGCACCCTGGTCTCAAAGCTGTCTTATATGGAAGTGGTTGAGTTACAATTGGTTTTCATGAAAATAAGAACCGTTGATGGCTGATGCAATTGCTCCATAAGACACGAGAATGCAGGTTTTCCCACAGCAGAGCTGTGGGGCGCCCGGCTTGGGAACCGGGGGAATTCCGCGATGGGGCTTGATTAGCAAGCACCCGGCCAAATTCATGGGCTGATCGAATTCATTCTGCTTGCTTCCCTGGTTGAGGATTTTTTCCTGACCCGGATACCGAGCCCCGCCTTGGCCGGGGGTTCCCTGATCCCGGCGACCTGCCCCACGGCCTTGACCGACAAAATAGATTCCGGCCCCGTCGGCCCGGCCCCCTGGTCACGCTCTATACAATAAGAAAAAAAGAACCGCAATCCTGAATGAAAAGTGAAATATGTTGACTTATCCTATTAAATTTAATTATTATTATAACATATTCCGCCGGTCGGGGGTCCCGGCGTGAATCTTAATATATTTGGTCTTAGCACTTCCATTAAAGGAGATATGGGTATGGCCGCTGTAGTTCCAAGTCAAGTCGTGAACTTCATTGACGCGGTGTTCCCTTGGGCAAAAAACAAAAAAATACTCAGAACGACCGTAAATCCGTGGGGAGAGACCATTCGACAACCGTTAGTGCGTTGATGGAATTACTAATGAATTTTTTGCCCTTTCTCTTTTTGGGTTAAAATGTAAATTAGCAATTTAGGTAAGAGTTGGGTTACTAAATACTATTTAATATCATAATGAAAGACTTTTTAAAAAATCTTATAATATTATTAGGAGACTGTGAACCTCTTCTAAAGATTGAAAGTGCATTCTCATATAAATTTGTGCTTTTGAATGAAACTCAATCGGAATTAAGAAAATTAAATGACCCTAAATTGGCTTTATCCTATTCTTATGCACGTTCAAGTTTACAAATCTCTACGCTTGCTTCTTATCAAAAATGTAAAGATGCTTTTAAAAATGACCAAGTATTTAAGTATGCATCAAAGTTTGCAGGATACTGGGGAACATTCGAATCAGTTTTTCAAAATATTATATATAACTGTGGTCAAATTAGAAATAATAGGGTAATTTTTAATCAAGATTGTGTTATGAAGGAAGTTAATAAGTTACGAGATCAATTTTCTTCTAATAAAGTTCACATTACATGTACAGCAAGGTTATTGGGGGTTAATTCAACTTGCAAAGAAATTTCTATAAATAATGAATTAGGACTACATCGATTAAATAGGAGAGAAAGGAATAATCGCCAGCTAAATATTTTTCAATTTTCATCCGGTTATCAGGAATCCGAAATAGCATTTCATCCAATAGAGCTACGAATGTCTATTAATGTTGAGGTAGATAGATCTCAAAATGGTGCATTCTTTCATGCAACAAACAAAGCACACGAAATAGGAAGAGAGACATTTTACAAGGTCCTTGATGCTATTTTGTTTGTCGAGAGCGGTGAAATACAATTGAGTCCTATACGTTTTGAAGGTGGGCCGATAGGTGGTACAGTTATTGTTGGAGTTCACCCAAACATTATTCCAAACTTATCTGTTAAAATTAAAAGGCATGAAACTACTAATATTTTAGAAGTGTATAAACTTATTTGTGACAAATCACCAAGAAGTGATAAAATCTTTTCCCAGTCTCTTCGACGTTTCATTTTGGGGCGCAAACGTAAAAATTTACATGACAAATTAGTTGATTATGTGATTTCCTGGGAATCTATATTACTCACCCAAAAAAATAGTCCAATTAAGGATGAACTGGCATATAGGTTTTCTATTAATGGTTCATCATTACTCGCACAATTTCTACGAAAAAAAGATAAGAAAATATATTTTAAAAAAATGAAATGTGCCTATAATTTGAGATCTCAAATTGTACACGGTGGTGGGGAGAAAGATTTGAATAAGATCTTACGTAATGGAGAAGTTACAGACTTGAATGAAGTATGTAGATTTTTAGAAACTAATTTTAAAAAGGCCATTTGGTGGCTTTTCGAAATTGAACCTAAAAACCGACCATATACGAAAGAAGAAGGCTGGGAAGAACTCCTGTGGCCTTAACAATAAATTCGTAAAATCGTAAATAAATATTATTATAAAATTGACTGGTTCCCAAGCTCCAGCTTGGGAACCAGGGGAATTCCGCGATGGGGGTTGATTAGCAAGCACCCGCCGGGCGGCTTCGACCACTTGTGGTCGAAGTTCCGTAAGGAACAAGAGGATCTGGTCGGCGGATTCTATTCCAAAAAAAACTAACCGGCGACTACCCCGTAAAATAAGCCTGAGTATCGATTCTTGTCCTGACCTTCGCCACCATCGGTCTCTTCATTAATGTTGACCTGTAAAACTATTTGTCCATGCCCGCCGAACGGAATGGTGCGCTCGAAAGAGGAGACCGCACAGCCTCAGCCGGTTTTATTTATTATTCTCTTTCGGACCAAGGCCTTTCGCTTTGAAGAATGATTCGACTTCAGCCACAAAGAGGACCGCCTGGCTGTAAACCTCCTTGGCTTTGGTTAAATCCGGTTTTTCAGTGACCTTATAATCGGAAGTCTGCCTTAGTTCAAAAAGGCGATGGAAAGCCTTGGACATATCCTTGGGGAACACACCGGGAAGAACGAATTCCGTATCAAACAAGGTGATAACCCCTGCATGTTTGGACGGAGTTTTTCCGATGATTTCCATCAAGGCCAGGGCGGCATAAAACATGGCGTAATAAGCCCGATTGATGATTCCCGAAACGCTTCCCCCTGTCTCGATCAGGATTTGCCCGTCCCTCAAAGCAGATTGGGCTTGTTCCAGCCTGTATTCCACCAGCAATTGCGTCGCCCCTTCCGTCATATCGAAATTCCCTCAGACCGGACGGAGCGCCCCAGCAGGGACATTTTTTCAGGACCGGACTCCCATTCCTCCCAGGAAAAATTGACCGGGGAAAGGACCAGCCCCCGGGCAAACCCGATTTCCCAAGCGCAGTCGCTGATATATTCCCGGTCCGCTTCGCTAAGTTCCCGGTCGATGATGACAATGAGGTCCACATCCGACTCGGACTCCGCGTCGCCCCGAGCCTGGGAGCCGAATAGGATTACTTCATGGACGGGCAGTTTTCTTTTCAGTAAAGACTTGAACCGGGTCAGAACGGTTTTTAAATTTTCATCCATCTTCCTTCCCCTCCCCGTTGACGGCGGCCAATCACGGACATTCCCCATTTTTTGGAAGAGGCTTTATAATTTTCTATTTTAAACGCCATGTTTAGTCAAGCCTGGTCTTAACCGGCCGCTTCTAAAAAACCGCCGGCTGGCTTCGACCAGTTATGGTCGAAGTTCCGGAAGGAACAAGAAGAATCTGGTCGGCGGATGCAATTTCTCAGAGCAGCGGTTGCCAAACCGATTTTCCGATTCCCCCGATTTTTATCCGCCTCAGGCGGATTATCCGCCGGGGCGGAGACGGGGGACCCAGGGGGCTTTCCCCCCGTTGACGGGGGGACTAAAGGGGGGCCTTCTTTCCTGCCCAGCGGAAAAATCTAACGTCCCGCCCCTGATGACTTTAGCCATTGCGCCCCTTGGCGGGGTCGGCCGGAGCCCGGTGTGATACGGTTTCTTCGCGCCGCCGGCAAATTACTTCAGCGCGCCCGATAAGCCCCCACCAGGTAGACCCCCAGCACCCCAAGGATCAATACCACTATCACCGGTAAGAACGCCGCGCCCATCGGTACTGAGCGCGCGCGTTCTCGGGTGTAATCAGCCAGGGATAATTGAACCGATGCGGACGTTTAGCCTGCCACGATAAGATAAAATAGAGCACCGTCGAGATTCCCGGAAGAATCAGCACCAGGCCCTTGTGGCCCCAGGCGTCCGGCCGACCGGAGGCGCCGAAGTGATGGGGCGCTTGTTGGGGCAGCTTCGGCCAGTAGTAGGCCGTCACCGCCAGGGTCGCCACTAGTCCGAGCAGGGCGACGGCCTTGATCGCCTTCTCGAAATTAGAGTCCGGAATCTCCAGAAGAGGCCTGGCCTCTTTAATTTTCATTGCTAAAGCCGCGTTTACCTTGAATAACAACCGAGCGAAAGAGCTTGAGGCCCGCCCCTGATCACTCACGGCTTGGTTTCTTTATTTTGAGCCTTGACCTCGATAAATCCAGTCAAACGATATGTTTCCATCCCGCCCCCTTCCAGGTGCAGAATGATCTGACCGGCCAGCCGCATCTCTCTTTCGGCCTGGGTGGACAGACTGATCCGGTACGACCGGCCCGGCTCGACCGCCTCCCATTCCACCTCGGCCGCCGGCCCGAAATTATGGTCGAGCGCGGTGATCTTGATCGGTTCAGGCAGATTGCTGGTCAAAACAATGCTGGCCCTGGCCGGCCGGCCCACCTGGGCGGTAATATAAAACCTGTGGCTGGGTTCGGCCTCGAACAGGGGCCGGACCGTGGCTTCCAGGTTGATAAATCTTTTGGTCTCCGAGGGATCGTTGGTTTCCACCAGGGCCGATTTTCGGACCCGACCCTTATAGCCCGTGGTGTTGAGCTCTAAAACTATTTGCCCCCGCCCGCCGGGCGGAATGGTGCGGTCGAAAGAAGAGACCGTACAGCCTCAGCCGGGAGCGACTTTGTTTATGACCAGCTCTTCGTCACCCTGATTGATTACTTCAAATTCCCCCCGGACTGTGGCCCCTTCCAGGACGGGCTCCTCGATCTTGATACTTGACTCCGGGATCACCATCACCGGCCCGGCGTGGACCGCCCCGGACCAGACTAATAAAATCAGGACGGTAAGTGATAGGCAGCGAAGTTTCATCTTCCTTACACCTTGTTTTTTAAATCCCCACGAAGGGGCGCACCACGAAAAACACCCCCAGCAGGCCGATGGCCACGCCGGCGGCTTTCTTGAACCACAGGCTGCCGGCTTGCAGGGAGCTGTTTTCCAAAACCCGCCTGACCAGGGCCGTCGAACTGCCGGCCACGGCGATGGGCAGACTGTGCCCTAGGCCGAACAAAAGGATGAACAGCACCCCGGCGGCGATCTTTTGCTGGATGGTGATAATGGCCAGAATGGGCGCGATGAAGCCGAAGGTGCAGGAGCCGGATAGAACGCCATAGGCCAAACCCAGGATGAAAGCCCCCGACAGGCCCTTGACCCGCAGCCGATTCATCAGACCGCCGGACATCGAGCAGTAGGCTATACCCGTCATGTCCAGGGCCACCCAGATCAGCACCGCCCCGACCAGGATGGTCCAATACGGACCGACGTCGCCGAGCATCCGGCCTAAAAGAGCGCAGATCAGCCCCACGGCGGCGATAGTTATGAACAGTCCGCCGGTGAAGGCTCCGGCGTAATAGGCCGCATGTCTCGTTTTGACCGCTTGGTCCTGGCCGGCCACGTAGGTGACGATCAGGGGTATGGAGGCCAGGTGGCACGGACTCAAGACCACACTGACCATGCCCCAGATGAAACAACCCACTGCGGCCACGGCGCTGCCGCTGACGATCCAGTTGTTGACGGTCAGAAATATTTGTTCCAATCCCGCTCCTCCCGACGCTTATCTAAAAAGTATAACCGGTAGAATCTGTTCAAGACCGAACTTTTTCAACACCCTCATTCCGACCTGGGGACCGCTTCACTCCACGCCCATGGCTTTCAATTGGGCCACAATGGCCTCTTTGCTGAGAAAACCTTCATGTCTGGCCACTTCCTTCCCGTTGGCATCGAAAAATATTTGAGTGGGTATGGCTCGAATGCCGAAGTGCTTGGCCGGGGCCGGGTCCTTCCAGACATCCAGAAAAACTATGGCCGCCCGGCCCCGGTATTCCTTTTCCAGAGATTCCAGGATGGGGGCCATCATCTTACAGGGAATACACCTGTCCGCGCCCAGATCGACCATGGTCACCATGCTCTTGATCGGCACGGAGCCGGCCGCCTGGACCGTTCCCCCCGGTTTTTCGGCCACCGCCGAGGAATCCCTCTGACTCAACCAGTAGTAGCCGAGAGCTGCGGTAACCGCCACCAGAATGATTATGATTGTTTTTTTCACGCAACCTCCTTGGAAGAGGATATTTTATCCCGTTTTAAAACTAAAATGAAAAGGACTAGGCCCATGATCAGAAACACGCTGTCTCGGAAAAGGTACCAGGCCATGGAGGCCGAACCGGCGCTCTGGGTGCTGAAACATCCGCAGTCGACATCAAGGCCCCTGGCCAGGTTGAAAAGCAACGAGGCCCAAAAAACCGCCAAAAGAAGTCCGGTCAGGGCCGCCGCCCCCGGCATGAATTTCCCGAAAATCAGTAGCAGACCGAGAAAGAGTTCCAGCCAGGGCATGACGATGGCCGTCAGGTTGATCAATGCTCCCGGCAAGACTTGATAGTTGTAGACGACTTCGGCGAAGGCGGCCGGGTGAAGAATCTTATTGAAACTGGCGTAGATGAATACGCCCCCCAAGGCCAGCCTGAGCAGGAAATAGAGCCCTCTGGGCCAGGTCATGAGCGTCTTTCCTCCACCGGCAGGCCGGCCTCCCGCCACAGGCTCCAGCCGTTGACCAGGACCCGGACCTTGGTGAAACCCCTTTCCATCAAGGCGAAAGCCAAATCGTGGCTCAATTCGCAATTTTCGCCGTCGCAGTAAGTCACAATTTGGAAGTCGTGAGGAATTCGGCCTAGAACCCCCGGCAGTTGTTCATCAATCCGGTCCGGAGCCAGGTTTCTTGCTCCCTTGATATGCCCCAGTTCATACCAGGCCTCCGGCCGGGCGTCCAGGAACAAGACTTGGCCGGTCAAGGACAACCGGCGGGCTTCCTCCAGGGAAATGGTCAGTCCGTCTCCGGAAGCAGCGGCCGGGCGGGATTCCGCCGGCCCGCGTCCCATCAAAGGCAGCCGGTCCGAACGAACCTGGTTGACGGCGAGTCCCAAAACAACGGCGCCCAGGAGGATAATTCCACTTTGCCGGATCATGCTTTTGACCACTCGGGGAGATCGGAACATGAACTCCTTTCTTTTTCGTCCGGCCCAACGTTGCGCCACTAAGCCGTATTATAAACCAAACCTTCAAGAAAACCAGTGAGTGGTCTTGAGGCAAATCCTGACCAGCAGGAGCATGACCGGCACCTCGATCAGCACCCCCACCACCGTGGCCAAGGCCGCCCCGGAAGAAAGCCCGAAGAGCATGGCCGCCGTGGCGATGGCCACTTCAAAGTGGTTCGAAGCCCCGATCATGGCCGAGGGGGCGGCGTCTTCGTAGGTAAGCTTCATCAGCCTGGCCAGACCGTAACCCAGCCAGAAAATCAGGTTGGTCTGGATGAAAAGAGGTATGGCGATCCAGAGAATGGTCAGCGGATTGGCCAGGATCACGTCGCCCTTGAAGGAAAAGAGCAGCACCAAGGTGATCAGCAGGGCCACGATGGTCACCGGCGTCAGGATGTGGAGGAACCTGTCCTTGAACCAGGCTTCGCCCCGGGCCTTGATGATCCATTTCCTCGTTAAATAACCGGCCGCCAGAGGCAAGGCCACGTAGATGCCGATGGACAGGACCAGGGCCTGCCAGGGGACCGGCAGCCGCCCCACGCCTAAAAGAAATCCGCCCAAGGGGCCGTACAGCACCAGCATGGTCAGGGAATTGATGGCCACCATGACCAAGGTGTGGCCGTCGTTGCCCCGGGCCAGGAAACCCCAGACCAGGACCATGGCCGTGCAGGGGGCGATGCCCAAAAGGATGCAGCCGGCCAGATAGCTCCGCCACAGGGGCACCTCCAAGACCTTGGCTCCGTTGTGCATGACCACTTCGCCCACGCCGTAAGTCGCCCCGACCGGCAGGTCCAGCCCGAAGGGCGTTTTGACGTAATCCACCGCCTCAGGCCCGATGAAAGTCAGGAAAAGCGTGCCCAGGCAGAACAGGGCAATAGCGTACATGGTAAAGGGCTTGATGGCCCAGTTGACGACCAGGGTCAAACCGACCGGCTTGACATTCTTGCCGGCCCGCAGGACTTCGCCGAAGTCGATCTTGACCATGATGGGGTACATCATGAAAAACAGACACACGGCGATGGGGATGGAGACCACCGGGGCTTCGCCCACGTAAACGGCCAGCCCGTCCAGATACCTGGCCACGCCCGGAGAGAATTTGCCCAGGACGATCCCGGCCAGAATACAGAGGATGACCCAGACCGACAGATATTTTTCAAAAAAACCAAGTCCCTTCTGGTCAGCGGCCTGTCCGTTCCCGCTGCTCATCGGTCCTACCCCCCTCAAATTTGTTTCAAGAAACCGGCGATCGCCTTGGCCGTGGCCCCCGCCGGGTCGCCCTCGCCTTCCTCCAGCACCCCGGGCATGGCCGACACGAAAGACCGGATCTCGTCCCGGACCCGGCGGTAATGCTCCATGGCCTCTTCCTCGTCGGCCGCCCCGGCGGCCAGCTCGGGCGGATCGTCAAACCCCCTGTGGACCAGCTTGGTTTTTCCGGGAAAGACCGGGCAGGACTCCTTGGCCCGGTTGCAAAGCGTGACCACATAATCGAAATCCTTGACGGCCAGGTCTTGCAGGTCCTTGGATTTCTGCCCGGAGATGTCGATCCCCGCCTCGGCCATGGCCCTCACCGCCCGAGGATCGACGGCCTTGGGGGCAACGCCCGCCGAATAGGTTTCAAACCGGTCCCCCTTAAGCGCCCTGGTGAAACCCTCGGCCATCTGGCTGCGGCAGGAATTGCCCGTGCACAGAAACAATATCCTTTTTTTCGGCTCCGACATTTTCTTTCTTATCCTCCCTGAAACATCTGCTGCTCCAGGCCGGAACTCCACGAGGGTCACCCGCCTCCCGGAGGGCCGGCCGGTCCGACCTTATTTATTAATCCACTTCAAGACATCTTCCTTGCTGGGCACCTTGCCCACGGCCTTGACTTGGCCGTCCACGATCACGGCCGGGGTGCCGAAGACGCCCGACTTGGCGATCTCCATGGTGTCGGTCACCTTGACCACCTGGGCCTCCACGCCCGCTTCCTTAACCGCTTCCTTGACGACTTCCTCGGTCTTCTTGCACTTGGCGCAACCGGGACCTAAAACCTTGATTTCCATATTTTGATCCTCCCTGGTCTTTATTTTTCAGCTTGTTCCAGCCATTGCTTTATCTTCTCCCTGGGCGGGACCTTCCCGACCGAAACGATCCGGCCGTTGACCATCAGCGCCGGCATGCCCAAGGCCCCGCTCCGGCCGATCTCCCCAAGGTCGGTCACATGCTGGAGATCGGCCTTCAGGTTCATCTCCTCCAAAACCGCCATCACCTCTTTCTCCAGGCGGTCGCACCGCTCGCAGCCCTGCCCCAGGACCTTGATCTCCAGGCCCCCCGCCTTTTCCTCCTCATAAGGTTGCCCGAGATATTTTCGGAACTCCCGGACCAAGGCCCGGCCGTACTTCTCCCGGACCGGTCCGGGGATATAGTTCTTCACTTCCAAACGCCTCAACATCTCCGCGGCCACTTCCGCGTCCGAGCGGCCGGCGTACCCTTCGGCCATGGCCTGGATCACCTGCTCCAGCCCGGTCAGGCCGATCAGGTTGCCCTCTATCCGGATTTGAACCACTTCGCCCGGCACGGCCTTCACCCCATGAAAGCTCCATAAACCATGCCGGCCATGGTGGACAGGACCACGATGATGCCGCAAAAGACCGCCGTCTTCTTCCAGCCCATGACCCCGCCGATGACTAGCATGTTGGGCAGCGACAGGGCCGGACCGGCCAGGAGCAGAGCCAGGGCCGGGCCCTGACCCATGCCCGAACCGATCAAGCCCTGGAGGATGGGCACTTCGGTCAAGGTGGCGAAGTACATCAAGGCCCCGGCCACCGAGGCGAACAGATTGGCCCCCGGCGAGTTCCCGCCGACCAGGTCCTGGATCCATTGCTCCGGAATCAAGGCCGGGTGGCCCGGTCGACCCAGGAGGAAGCCGGCCACGATGACCCCGCCCCAGAGCAAGGGGAATATCCGCTTCATGAACCACCAGGTCGAATCCACCCAGTTCTTCAGCTCCGGGCGGGTGAACCAGGACTTGAGCATCAGGCCCAGGACCAGCAGCAGCCCGGCCGTGATATACCACTTGGCCGAAAAAAGGGCCGCCCACAGGCCGGTCGAACCGGGCGTCGGCCGGGCGAAGGCGGCGAAGATCAAAATCAGGACCATGACCAGCAGGTACAGGCCGTCCTGCCAAAGAGCCCGGCCTTTTTCTTCCTCGTCCGGCAGATACATCTCGCCCGTGGTCCTGGCCGCGTCGTCTTTTTTAAAGATAAGGGCCATCAGCAGACCGGTGACCACGGCGAAGATCACCGCCCCGACCGCCCGGGCCAGTCCGAGCTGCCAGCCCAGAATCCGGGCCGTCAGGACAATGGCCAGGACGTTGATGGCCGGACCCGAGTACAAAAAGGCCGTGGCCGGACCGATGCCGGCCCCCCGGCTGTAGATGCCGGCGAAAAGCGGCAGGACCGTGCAGGAGCAGACGGCCAGGACTGTCCCGGACACCGAGGCCACGGAATAAGACAAAATCTTCTTGGCCCCGGCCCCGAAATACTTCAGGATCGAAGCCTGGGAAACAAAGGCGGCGATGGCCCCGGCGATGAAAAAGGCCGGAATCAGACAGGTCAGAACGTGGTCCCGGGCGTACTCCTGAAGCATCATGAAGGCTTCCAGTCCGGATTGACGGATGACCGGGCTGTCCCAGGGCACGAAATAGGCGGTCAAAAAAATACCGATTAATATAAGTAGTTTATGCCATTCTTTCATTTGGGTTATCTTCCTGTGCTATTTGGTCAAATAACCAATAATGCCTCAAAAAAATCATCCCGGCCCCTAACTCAACACCCGCAATTGGCTCTCCATGTTCCCCCGCAGCACCGTCTCCACGCAGCCGAAAAAATTCAAGACGCAGGGCGTGACCAGCCGGTAATAGACCTGGGTCCCCCTCTTGTCCGTGTCGACGATCCCCGCGTTTTTCAGCAAGGACAAATGTTTGGATACGGTGGACGTATCCGCCCCGATCATCTCGGTCAGTTCGCACACACATTTTTCCCCCCTGGACAGTTCTTCTAAAATAAATAGTCTGGACGGGTGGGCCATAGCCTTCATGATTTTGGCTCGGGCTTCGAACCTGGCTTTGGTCTGGTCATCCATAGGTCTTATCCTTTCCTATTTGGCAATATAACCAAGAATAAACAAAAGTCAAGAGGATTAATCTATCAGTTATTGGCTACCTGGATTCACGGTTGCGCGGCAAAGATGGTAGTAAATATACGTCATTTACCCGAAAGTTCACCCTCGGCATCCTCTGTCTAAACCTGACCTTTGAACATTTTTTGGATGTAATCTACTGAAATTATTTATTTTACAATTTTTTTTTCATATTTAGTCATTTTTTTCTTGACAGCTATCCGCTGATACGATTATCATTTGTGCACATTGTAGATTATTTGCACATCAGATAATGGAGGAAGGCGATGGAAAAAGAAAAACTAATCCTTAAAAAAGACCGGTTCCCCAGAGGAAAATCTGTCAGAGTCAATCTCAAACTGAGCAAGGGGGCATTGGAAACTTTCGATCATTTGAAAAAAATAAAGGCCTGCAAGCTGAATGGCGAAGTTTTTGATTATATTTGTAATTTAGCAGATAAATCAATTAAGAAAAGAACTCAATATGATCCTACATTTTTTGAATTATTTGGGGAGGACTGGAAGGTCACAACCAGGAAAATATTCACCTTAAACCAATATGCTCTGTCCAAGCTGCGCAGTATTGCCCAAAGAACAAATCTATCCGTAGATGAAGTGGTCGAGGCGACTTTGTGGCAGGTAAGATTTAGATTTCCAAACTATTCAAAAAATCCCGAATATGCAGAAATTAAAAAGAAATATTCTGATGAAGATTATGTTTTCGACGAACTTTACGATATATGGTCTCGGGTCAGTGAGTTAAGCTCCGGCCTTAGGGTTGCATTTGAAGAAGAATATTGGAAAGACTTTTTGTATGTCGACGTGGATTTTAACGAAACTCTAGGTTATTGGCTCGCCAATACAGAGGGAAGTCTGGATGAGCTTCAAATGATTCTAACTGATATTTTCGCCAAGAAAAATCAAAAAAAAGAAGAAAAAAAGAACCCATAGGGAAACTTTTTCAGAAGGAAAAACCGTCTTTCTCTAAAGGAGATAAAATGCAGGCAGAGCATTATCAAAAGAGAGCAAGGCAAAGGGGCATCAGAGAACCTTTAATCCAGCTTATTTACGATTACGGCAGCCGCTCTCCAAGGCCTGGCGGGGCGGAAGCCATCAGCATGGGGGGAAAAGGCGTTGACCAAGCCACCAAGGATATAAAGAAAATTCTGCAAGAAGTACCTAAACTCAAAGATGTGGTTCTAGTGACCTCAAGCGATGGAGACATAATAACAATTTATCACAGGACTAAAACTAATTTAAAATTCCGTTAAATTGATTTCAAAAATATTAAAATTCATATCAAAACCATGTAGAATGCCAAAAAAAACGCTATGCTGTCCGGGAAGATTTTAACCTTATATATGGAAAACACATGTTCAAAATTATATTATTAGGGAGAATTGAAATGGAAAAGAATAGACTTCAAAGGTCAAAATTGTTGGTGGTTTTATGTCTTTTTCCAATGATACTAGGTTTTGCGGTCGTTACTAATGCTTATGAGGCCAGTATTTTATTAAATTCTAATCCTCCTCCATTGTCTGCAGAATTAATTGAATATATTTCATATATACAGCCACAAACGACTGAACATCCGTTAGTTGGTTTTAATGGGGCCGACGTGGGCGAGGGTGCAGGTAATGGCATCAATGAATTTGTCGGCTTTTCCTTTCAGTTCCATCCATTTTCGTCAATAAGTTCAGCCTTTTTGACCATAGGTATTACACCTAATCATTTATTAGCAAGGAATGATGAATTGTTATTCGCCGATAACTCAAGCGAAATAGCTGAATTCAAGTATGGCAATGATATATTTGGAACATTAGTCTCTGGAAATTATTATGATATTACCTTCAATCTAGCCAATATAGGTGGGAAATATGGTTTAGGAAATTACTATGATTTAACGAATTTATTGTTAGATGGCGATCTCAATGTTCTTTATACCGATGATGCATTTATTCACTATGCGCAGTTGGATATTTCTGGTGATTCTGTCCCAATTCCAGGTTCAATTTTAATGCTTTTATCAGGTTTAATAGGAATTATTTCGTATTATAAATTTTTCAAGTAACATAAGTACGATAAATGTACACAAATAAAGTGCTCTGGTCACGAAAAACATGGTGCCCCACAGCTCTGCTGTGGGAAAAGTCCTTATTGTCTCCTCATTCCACAAACTTCCGGGTGGCTCAGACAATCCCGGCCCAACGGGATTGTCTGAGCGCCGCCGGCGCAAGACATCATGCTTG
>Ga0209270_1000668_pt1 | contig 64991 bp, 58 predicted proteins | sample MTBAKSrepl1MetaG_FD_187456 | JGI IMG/M metagenome (GOLD analysis project Ga0209270, IMG submission 187456) | Enrichment culture microbial communities from Arthur Kill intertidal strait, New Jersey, USA, that are MTBE-degrading - MTBE-AKS1... | ecosystem: Environmental > Aquatic > Marine >... | reverse complement strand
TGTAGGCCGCGTCAAACCGGCGACGTTGTGACATAATCCTGCTTCCTTTCCTGGGTCCTATATCCGACAGAATCATACCACAACCACCACCTTATACCCTGGTTCGATTTCCGGGGAGTAGAATACTTCTTTTGCAGAAAGTGCCCGGTGCCACATCCGCTCTTGTTGTCATATATTATTGGGTGGTTTAGCTTCTTAACATGGCGAGCCGGATTCGATACGATACATCCGGAAACATTTCTCTCCCCTCTCCGATGGTGGCCGGTCTGTGTTCGGCCCTCCGGTTTGAACCGGGCAGGCAACGAAAGGGCGAAGCATGAGGGTGCTGAAGGCAATTCTGTGGGGGCTGGCCGCCGGGGCACGATGTCTGCAGTGGCCGGATGGGTGGAGGGTCTGGCCAGAGAACGCGTAGGGCGTCTCAAGGAGCGTCATTGGCGGGCCAGTTGCGCCTTCGACGTCGGGGTGGCCCCGGTTGCGGCGCCCCAAGGCAAGAGGAGGCTTTCCATCACCTGGACACGCAATGCGTGCTGGGGCGAATGGTCAGCCCTGTCCGACTGCTGCTATCTGTTTCGGATGAACCTGGCCGAGATAGATCCGGCCCCCTGTGGAAACGCTACATCCAATTGACCGAGGCGGAATGGGCCTTCCGCATTGCCACCGATGAACTGGTGATCCGCCCGATCTGGCACCATAAGGAGGATCGCGTTCTGGCCCATATCCTTGTCTGCTTCCTGGCCCATGTCCTGTGGAAAACCCTGACCCAGCGGATGCACCGGTCGGGTTTGGGAAATGCGCCCCGAACGCTGGTCGAAGAATTCGCCAAGATCAAGAGCGGCGATGTTGTCCCGCCGGCCGTCTGCGCCGATGGGGGCCGACGCACGATCCGTCTCCGCTGTGTGACGACCCCCGATGCGCCCAGAGAGTCCTACTCGCTCGGCTGGGTTTGAGGTTACCGTAACGGCTGAGGCGAATCGACCAGGTGGCAAAAACGTAGTCACGACTCTTGGCCAAAATCGCCCTTGGCACCATCAAAAACCCCCTCAGCTTCGGAACTTGGGTCAAGTTCCTGCCGTTCTTTGGGGTTATCGGACAACCACAGGTCCCGACAGGGCCCTGTTGTGAGGAAGGCACTCGCTTCAGAGTGGGGGGATTCCCGGATAGAGGATTGTCCTTATTCCGCGCTGGAATTGAACCGATGCAAGTCCCGGCGGCTCGTCGTGGGGCCGTGAGCCGCCGTTTTGGAGATCGGAGGGGGCAAGTACACGTGGGGATACTATACACAGCAACGCTGGTGGACAATCAAGTAAGGTACCGCGTGATGACACGGGTCTTGAGGCTGGGGGGCGCCTCGGCAGCTTCTGTCGGCATGCTCGCCCACCGGGTTGTCACGCGTTGGGCGGATAACCAAGCAGTGCTGGAGACAGGCATGAAAACGGACACATCCAAGGGAACGATTGTCATCGCGGATGACGAGCCGCATCTGCGGTTGGTCTTGGAGCGGCTCTTGCGGGAAGAAGGTTACACGGTGCACAGTGCGACCGACGGCGTCGAGGCTCTGTCGTTGGCGCGGTCGGTCCGGCCGGACCTGCTGGTGTTGGATATCATGATGCCGAACCTGGATGGTTCGGGCGTGGCCGCCGCATTACGGGACGACCCCGCGACGGCCCATCTGCCCATCGTGTTCCTCACGGCTGTATTAACACACGAGGACCAGTTCCGGCTGAATCAACGACGAACCGACCAGGTCTACCTGGCCAAACCCTACGACGTGGACGAGTTGCTGGCGACGGTCCGGCGCATGCTCGGCAGCGCCGCGGTAAGCACCGGCGCGCAGGAGGACACCTTATGAGCGACACGATTCGTGTCTTGGTGATCGAGGACGAGGTCAACATCCGTCTGATCCTGCAATACAACCTGGAGATGGACGGCTTCGAGGTGCATGTGGCCGAGAACGGCCGGCTGGGGCTCGAAGCGGTCGGCCGGGTTCGGCCAGACCTGGTGCTGTGCGACTGGATGATGCCCGAGATGAACGGCGTCGAGGTTGTTCGTGAACTGAAGGACAACCCGAAGACCAGCCATATACCTGTTTTCATGCTCACGGCCAAGAGCATGGTGGGTGACGTGGAAGAGGCCTTCAAGGCCGGTGCGGACGACTACATCACCAAGCCCTTCGACCCGCTTAGACTGACCGAGATGTTGCGGCATAAGCTGGCCCGGTTCGAGAGGACACAGGCCCAGTCGAGCGGGACGGAATAGCTTTGAATGGGGGGACAGGCAGGTCTTGCCGCTCGGCATCGGGTCGCGAGGCAGGACCGTGCGTGAACGCCTTGCACACGTGGACAGGACATGTCCTGACCCCTCGCGCCTCCTGTGGGGGCATCGAGGGTCGGGGATGTGCTTGAGTGAAAGGAATGACAATGGCGTTGGATTGCCCGCTCGATTGGCATGACGTTCTGGAACGTTGCGGACAAGATGAGGAACTCGTAGGCGCATTGGTCGAGATGTTCTTGGCGGACCATCCGCAACACGCGGAGGCATTGGCACGCGCTGTGGTGGCGGGCGATGCCCCTCAAGCCAGGTCACTCGCCCACATGCTGAAGGGCTCGGCGGCGGCCATCGGCGCCAAGTCTCTGGCCGCGGCGGCGCTGGCTGTGGAGAAGGCCGCGGCGGAGGGGAATATGACCGCCGCCGCGAACGCCCTGGAGACGCTACAGGACGAGTGTGAACGCCTCCAGGCCTTTCTGGCCGAGCCGGATTGGAAGGACCGTATCGCCTCCATGGGCGTGTGTCGCCCCTGACGTGCCCGTCGAGCGGCGGCCGCGACGAGCATACCGGTCAGGTTGGCCCGCTCAGAACATAGAGGGTTCTATGAGAGCAACTTGCGACGTATCGCCTTTGGTTCCGGCAATGGGTGTGGTGCTCGGGGGCATGGAATGCCGAGGGCGTCCGGCCGTACGGTCGTGCTGGAGCCGGAGGAGGCGACGCAGCGCCCTGCAGGGGGATGCGCAAGCCTCGGTCGACCCCGTGGGGGGCGCCAACTGATGGCACGGCAGGTCGTCATCCGGTCATTGTGGGATCGCCTGAAAGGCCGACAGAGGCGATCGCTGCTGGCGATCGGCATCATCGGTACGGCGCTCGCCTTGGGGGGTGCGGTCGTGGTGCGGTATCAGGAGCTGCATGCCCTGAATCACCGGTTCCAAAGGGCGGCCAGCGAGATCGCTGTCGCGGTTCAACATACATTGTACGACAAGCTGCTCGTCGCCGAGTCGGTTCGTTACTTGCTCGATGCGTCGGATGATGTATCCCCGGACGAGTTCAGCCTTTATGTCGAGCCGTTTCTGCGGCGGGACCGGGTCTACCGAATTCTGGCTTATGCGCCGCGGGTCCCGCACGAGGAGCGTGCTGCTTTTGAGTTGCAGGCCCGACGGACAGGGCTGGAGCAGTTCCAAATCACGGATTTGAAGGGTGGTGTCTGCGGACAATTCGTGCGTGCACCCCGGCGCGAGATGTACCTGCCCTTGCTCTATATCGCGCCCTGCGTGGGCCATGAGTCATGGTTCGGGCATGACATCGGGGCCTGCCCGGTGCTCGGATCGAGCTTCGCCTCCGCGGTGGCGACGGGCCGGACCACGGTTCACGTCCAAGTCCTCACCCCGGCCGACTCGGAGGAAGGGGCGTTGCTGCTGTCGGTCTTGGTCCCCGTCTACGAGCGGGACCGCTTGGGGGAGGTCGGCGGCAGTGGTCCGGAGAAGCTTCGTGGCCTTGTGTACGGCCAATTGGACGTGTCCGAACTGATCCAGACGTCCCTGGTATCGCATGAATTCGACGGCATGCTCGTCGAACTGGGTGTGTCCTCGGAGACCGGCACGACGTGGCTTGGTCGGCCAGTGGCCGTGTCGGCCGGCGAAGGGCTTGATGTGGAAGCGGCTTCGGCCGGGGGGGTCGTGGCCGACACTGTGTTTTCCATGGGGGACCGTGAGTTTCGGGTGCGGTCCCACGCAACCGACGCGTACATGGGCGCTCACCGAGGGTGGGTCTGGCTGGAGGTGCTGGGGGCGGGTGTTCTTCTGACGCTTCTGTTGTTGTGGTATCTCTGGGTTCATTTCACGCGGGCGGCGGTCGTGGAGCGGCAGGTGGATGCACAGACGACCAAGATTCGTGACATCAACCGCCAATTGGCCCAGGAACGCCGGAACCTGAGCAACGTGTTCAGGGCCGCGCCCGTGGGCATGTTCCTCGTTGGTGAGGACCACGTCGTCATCGACGCCAACGAGGCCGCCCTGCGTCTGGTGGGCAAGGAGACGCCCGATGTCGTGGGGACGCCTCTCGAGCAAGTCATCGGCTGCGTCAACGCGCTGACCGGGACAGACACTTGCCTTCAGAATCCGTGCTGTATGCAATGCGCCATTCGTCAGACCCTCGAAGGGGTGATGCAGACGGGCCGGCGGATGGGCCCGACCGAGGCGCATCCGACGCTTCGACGCCAGGGGCACGAGGTTCCTTTGTGGTTGGAGGTCACCGGCGAGCTGGTTCACATCGCGGGCAAGCGCTGCATTGTCCTGGTGGTGCGCGACGTGACCGAGCGTCGGTACGCTGAGCAGGCCCTGCGCGAAAGCCGCGCCTTTCTGAGTGACCTGCTCGGCGCCATTCCCATCCCCGTCTTCTACAAAGACAGGGAAGGCCGGTACAGGGGGTGCAATCAGGCCTTTGAGGCCTTCGTAGGTATTTCCTCAGAGGAGCTGGTCGGCAAGACCGTCTTCGAGCTCAGTCCCCCGGACCTCGCGGAGATCTATCATGCCAAGGACGTGGCCTTGTTTGAGCACGGCGGCACGCAACAGTATGAGTGTCAAATCCAGAATGCGCAAGGGGACCGGCGCGATGTTGTCTTTCACAAGGCGGTCTTCCGAAATGATGGGGGGACCGTCGGGGGGCTGATCGGGGCCGTCATCGACATGACGGACGTGAGGCGCTCGGCCGAGGCCCTGGAGGAGGCCAACAAGCAGCTTGAGTTGTCGATCCTGCGGGCGAACATCCTGGCCGAAGAGGCGCTGCAGGCGAACCAGGCCAAGAGTCGCTTCCTGGCGAACATGAGCCACGAGATTCGCACGCCGATGAACGGCGTCATGGGGATGATCGACCTGGCGTTGGACCAGGAATTGCCGCCCGAGGTCCGTGAGTACCTGGGCACGGCCAAGTCGTCGGCCGAGGCCCTGCTGGCCATCATCAACGACGTCCTGGACATCTCAAAAATTGAGGCCGGCAAGGTTACGATCGAGCGAATTGACTGTGCGCTGCCACCGTTGTTGCGCGATATGGAGGCGCTCATGGCGCCGGAGGCGGGCCGCAAGAACCTGCAATTCAAAACCGTGCTGGATACGCCGATCCCCGAACGGATCTGTTCGGATCCGACGCGGATTCGACAGTGTCTGACCAATCTGCTGAGCAACGCGATCAAGTTCACCGCGGAGGGGTGGGTGCACGTCCACGTCGGTGTCGAGGATGACGAGTACCTGCGGTTCTCCGTCGAGGACAGCGGAGAGGGCATTCCCCCGGACAGGATCGAGACCATCTTCCAGCCCTTTACGCAGGCCGACGAAAGCACCACGCGCCGATTCGGGGGCACGGGGTTGGGGCTGACGATCACTCGGAGACTGGTCGAGCTGTTGGGGGGCGAGATCCGGGTCGCCAGCGAGCCGGGCAAGGGATCGACCTTTACGTTCACCGTCGCGGCGGGCGTCCCGCTCAGGGGGCCTGATGCCCATCTGGTGGACCAGTTGGCCGCCGAAACGCCACCGTCGTCGGCCGCCGCTATCCCTCCCGATGAACCCTGTCTGAGCGGTCGGGTCCTCGTGGCGGAGGATGTGGCCGTCAATCAGAAGATCGCCGAGACCCTGCTGCGCAAGGTCGGTCTGGAGGTGGACGTGGCCGCCAACGGTCGCGAAGCGGTCGAGATGGCGATGGCCAACACGTATGACCTGATCCTGATGGACATTCAGATGCCGGAGATGAACGGCCATGACGCCACGCGGACGTTACGGCGCGAGGGGGTGCAGGTGCCGATCGTCGCCCTGACCGCCAGCGCGATGGCCGAAGACATCGAGCAATGTCGGGACGCCGGGTGCGATGGGCACCTGGCCAAACCGATCGATCGTACGACACTCTACGACGTGCTGGAGCGCCTGCTGGCCGGTGCCGGTGCGGGGGGCTCCATCGCCGCCAGAAAGGCCGAGATGGAGACCGACGGCGAGCAGGTCGCGCAGGCGGCGGCCTTGCCGACGCAGGAATCACGACGAACGGCAAGATGCCCGAGCCGATGATCATTGAGGAAACGAGGTGAGCCATGGTCACAGAGTTGGATAAACCGTTAGCGGTGCTGATTGTGGAGGATGAGCCGGTCAACGCCGCCTTCCTTCGGGGCATCGTCAGCAAACTGGCGGCCGTGGAGCGGATCGAAACGGTGTCGTCCCTCCGCGAGGCACACGACCGCCTTGGCCGGGAGGGATTCGACGTCGTGCTCCTGGACCTGAACCTGCCCGACAGTGCGGGCCTGGATACGTTGATGTCGGTAACGAGCGACTGGCCTCAGGTGGCGGTGGTCGTGGTCACGGGCGAGCACGATGAGCACACCGGGCTTCACACGCTGGCCAGCGGGGCCCAGGAATACTTGGTCAAGGGCAAATACGATGCCTATACCCTCCAAAAGTCCATCCGCTACGCCGTGGAGCGCAAGCGCACGGAGGTGTCCCAGAAGCGTTTGCTCAAGGAGTTGGAGGGGGTCAACCAGGAGCTTCGGGACTTCGCCTACATCGTCTCGCATGACCTGAAGGCGCCGCTGCGGGGGATCAGCTCCCTGGCGCAGTGGATCGCCGAGGATTACGCCGACAAGCTGGGCGACGACGGCAAGGAACACCTGGAGCTGCTGCTCTCGCGCGTCGAGCGCATGCACGATCTGATCGACGGAGTCCTGCAGTATTCACGCGTGGGCCGCATCTGCGAGGAGCAGATGGACGTGGATCTGAACGGGCTGTTGGTCGAGGCGGTGGATATGGTGGCCGCGCCGGAGCACATCCACATCGAGGTCGCCGAGGGGTTGCCGACCGTTCACGGGGAGCGGACGCGGTTGCTTCAGGTGTTCCAGAATCTGCTCAGCAACGCCGTCAAGTACATGGACAAGCCCGAAGGGCAAGTTCAGGTGACGTGCGAGGAGGACGGGGAGTATTGGCGGTTCGGGGTGGCCGATAACGGTCCGGGCATTGAACAGAAGCATTTCGAGAGGATTTTTCAGATTTTTCAGACTGTCCGCGGCGGAGAGGGCCGCGACAGCACCGGGGTGGGACTGTCCCTGGTTAAGAAGATCGTGGAGATGTATGGCGGCCGTGCATGGGTAGAGTCGCACGTGGGTAAGGGCAGCACGTTCTACGTGACTCTGCCTCGACGCCACGAACCAACGGCCGGGACACAGGATACGGCCGCACGCGAAATCCTGGAGCCGGCGGGAAGGACCTGAGGCCCGGCGTTGGGCACGTGTCCATGGGGAATGAGGCGACCCGGTCGCCGGACCCAGAAACAGGTCTTTCAGACGCGTACGTGAGCTAGGGAGTCAGTTATGGGGGTCATGTTGAATCAAGGGTGTCCTTCGGAACAGTATTGCGCACAGAAGCAAAGGAATATGCCCCAGCACGCTCGACCGATTCTGTTGGTGGAAGACGACCGGGTGGATATCATGACCGTCCAACGGGCGTTCAAGGAGCTGCACATCCCCCGCCCGCTGGTGTGCGCCCAACACGGTGAAGCGGCGCTGGAGATTCTCGAGGACACCTCGCAGCCGCTGCCGTGGCTGATCCTGCTGGATCTGAACATGCCGCGGATGAACGGCGTCGAGTTCCTGTCGGTGGTCAAGCAGGATGAACAGTTGTGCCTGCTTCCCGTCGTGGTCTTGACCACGTCGCGGGACGAGAATGACAAGGCCGAGGCCTTCCGGCATTCAGTGGCCGGTTATATGGTCAAGCCGGTGGATTACGATCAATTCGTCGAGACCTTGCGCATCGTGGATCGCTATTGGATGTTGAGTGAGCAGCCCGAGGCGGCCCTGGCTCGTGAACACGACGTGACCGAAAGCCAGCCGACCGCACCTGCGGTCTGACGCCGCCGATGACGGGCGTGGCTGAATCGACAAGAACCGGAGCAGATCGGACAGTGGAGCCAACGCGATGAAGGGCCGAGAGGAATTGCTTCACGCGATCAAGCGGAAACTGCCGAGCGACCATTTGGTGACCTCGGCGCGACGATGGCTGGAAATCGGCGAGGTGATGACCCGCCGCGTGGTGACGATCGCCTTGCCGTGCAGCGTGTACGAGGCCGCCCGGCGCATGGCCGAGCGCCGGGTCTCGTGTATTGTCGTGACCGAGGGCGACGCGATCGCGGGCATCGTCACCGAGACCGATCTGGTGCGACGGCTGAGCGACCACACCGACCTGCAGCGGCTGCCGGTGGAGCACATCATGACCCGTCCGGTCATCACGGTCGAGGCGGACCTGTCGATTCTCGACGCGTGTGCGCTGTTGGAAGCGCATGGAATCCGCCGGCTGGTCGTGCAGCGCGACGGACGGCCCGTGGGGATCGTCACCCAGACCGACGTGATGCAGGGACTAACCTCACACGGTCTCGGCGAGGACGTGGGCGAGGTGATGACACGGGAGGTCACCACGGTGTCGCCGACGGCTACCGTGGCCGAGGCCGTGCGCCTCATGGCGGAACGCCGAATCTCCTGCGTCGTCGTCATGGAGGACGAACAGGTGGCCGGGATGTTCACGGAGCGGGACCTGTTGACGCGGGTCATCGCCGAGCAGAAGGATCTGAGACGCACGCTCATCGCGGAGGTCATGACCGGTTCGGTGAAGACGATACCCGTGAGCCAGTCGGTGTTCAGTGCGGGCAAGACGATGGCAATGGCCGGGGTTCGGCGCCTGGTGGTCACGGACGAGGGGCGGCTGGCGGGGATCATTACCCAGACGGATTTGCTGGATGCCATGCACCGCCAGCTCGAGGACGAAGAACGGGCCCGGCGACAGGCGTTGGAGACCTCGGAGAGCAGCGTCTTCACGTTGGATTCGCACGCTCGCATAACGTATGCCAATCCGGCTACCGCCCGGTTGTTGGGGGTTGTCGAGCGGGATACCCTGATCGGGGCCCGGTTCCTTGATGAGCCATTCTGGCCGGATCCTTCGCAGCGGTCATGGCTTGATGAGAACCTCAAACGCGAAGCTCCCGATCCTCTGGAGCTGCACCTGCAGACGGCTGGGGGGCAGCCTTTGTTCCTCGTGCTGTTTCTGGTGCCCGTCCGGTCCGCCGACGGCCGGATCAAGGGGTACCACGGAACCCTGCGGGACGTGACCCGCGAGAAGATGTCCGAGCGCGAGCTGGAACGGAACTACGCAGCCCAGCGGGCTTTCAGTGAGTTGCTGACCAAGAGCCTGGAGGACCTGCCGCTCGATACCATCCTCCAGTTTTTCCTGAAGCGCATCGTCTCGGTGCCGTGGCTGATGTTGCAGGATCGGGGCCTGATCGCGTTGACCGACGAGATGACCGGCGATCTGGTCGTGCGGGCCCACCACAATCTGGACTCTGCCGTGCAGTCACGGTGCGCCCGCATCATCCCCGGCTGTTGCCTGTGCGGGTGTGCGGCGGCAACCGGCGAGATGATTTTCACGGATCGGCTGGATGAGCGGCATGAGATTCGATGCGCCGGCATGGAGGAGCACGGGCACTACTGCCTGCCCATTCTGTCGCCGTCGCGGGGTGTCCTCGGCGTGATGACGCTGTACACGCGGTGTGGACATGATCGGGAGCCGGCCGAAGAGACGTTTCTGCTGTCGGTCTGCGGGCTGCTGGCAGGTGTACTGGAGCGCTACGAGACACAAAAGCAGATCCAGTCGCTGGCGCGGTTCCCGGGCGAGGATCCGGCGCCGGTGCTGCGCGTGGCGGTGGAGGGAACGATCCTGTACGCGAACACGGCGGCCGAACCCGTACTGGCCCTGTGGGGCCGCCATATCGATGATCGGTGTCCGGAGGACACGGCTCGGATCGTGGGTGAGGTCTTGCAGAGCGGGCAGGACCGCACGATCGACGTTGTGGTGGCCAACCAGGTCTTCAGCCTGTTCTGTGTGCCGCTGACCGAGGAGAAGTACGTCAACCTGTATGGCCGGGACGTCACGGCCGAGCGGCGGGCCCAAAGGGAACTGCGCGAACTGAACCGCGCCCTGGCGGAGACCGTGGAAGAACTGGAGGTGGCCAACCTCGAGCTGCGGGACTTCGCCAAGGTCATCGCTCACGATTTGAAAGCGCCGGTTCGGGCGATCGGCACGCTGACGCAGTGGATCGCGGCCGACTACATGGACCGGCTCGACGACCGGGGCCGGGAGCAGATGCACCTGTTGATCGGGCGAACACAGCGATTGAACCACCTGCTCGAGAGCGTGCTGCAATACTCGGTGGTGGGCCGCGTTGAATCGGCCAAGGAGCACGTGGATCTCAACGCGGTTGTGGCGGCGGTGTGCGCAGGCCTGCAGATTCCGCCGCACATCACCATCGACGTGGACGGTGACATGGGCTTGATGCGCTGCCACAAGATGCGGCTCATGCAGGTGTTCCAGAATCTGCTCAGTAACGCCGTCAAGTATATGGACAAGCCGCAGGGTCGGATTCGGATATCGCGGCGGGATGAGGGGGAGGCGTATCGTTTCGAGGTGACGGACAACGGGCCGGGGATCGAGGAGAAACATCAGCAGAAGGTCTTCCAGGTGCTCCAGACGCTGGACCCGCGGGACGACGTGGAAGGCGCGGGCGTCGGACTGGCCCTGGTCAAGAAGATCGTCGAGGACATGTATGATGGGCAGGTGGGTGTGGAGTCGGCGCCCGGCGTGGGCAGCACGTTCTTTTTCACACTCCCCAAATACCACTTTCCCTCCGTGGCCTGCCCTGCGGCCCTTGAGGTGGAGGCGCGCCCATGAGTGCGGATCAGACGCACATTCTGTTCGTGGAGGACGATGAGGTCGATCAGTTGGCGATCCGTCGGATGGCGAAACGGGAGTCGTTTCAGCACGCGATCACGGTCGTGGCGACCGTGGCCCAGGCCGAAGAGGCCCTGAGGTCAGCGACGTTCGACGCCATCATCGCCGACTACAACCTGGGAGATGGCACGGCGATGGACGTCCTGGCCGTGGCCGGGCAGACCCCGGTGATCATCGCCACGGGCGCCGGCGATGAGAAGATCGCGCGCGAGGCGATGAAGGCCGGGGCGTTTGATTACCTGATCAAGGACCACTCCCACAGCCACCTCGAGGTCCTTCCGATGGTCATCCAGAAGGCCATCGAGCATGCCGCGGCCCAGCGGCAGTTGGAGGCGTACCACCACGAGCTGGAACGGCTCGTCCAGGAACGTACCGAGCAACTGGCCCGCGAGAAGGAACTCATCGCCGTGACGCTGGCCAGCCTCAGTGACGGCATCATCGCCGTCGATTGTGACAAACGGGTCATCCTGTTCAACGCCGTCGCCGGACACATGACCGGATGGTCCCCCCGGGAGGCCATAGGGCAGCCCATTGAGGCCGTGTTTCAGATCGTCGACGAAAAACACCGCGAACCCGTCGCATCCTGTGTAGACGCCGTCATGGATGAGGGACACACCGTCGCCGGGGGCGCCGACGACATCCTGGTGTCGCGGGACGGTACGGACCACCCCGTCGCCCTCAACGCCGCCCCGATCCGAAAAGACGAGCGGACATTGGGTGTGGTCGTGATCGTGCGCGACGTGGCCCGGCAGCGCGAGATCGACCGGATGAAGACCGATTTCGTATCATCGGTCTCGCATGAACTGCGCACGCCCTTGACGTCCATCAAGGCGTTCACGGCGACCATTCTGCGCGATCCCAGCATGCCCGACGAGACGCGCAACCAGTTCCTGCACATCATTGATGAGGAGTCGAATCGGCTGGGCAACCTGATCGAGGACCTGCTACAGATCAGCCGGATCGAATCAGGCCGCCTGACACTGGAGATGCAGACGGTCTCGATGGATCAGGTGCTCTCTCAAGTGCTCCCCCCGCTGGAACCCCTGGCGGCCAAGAAGGACATCACGCTGGAATGCGAAGTCGGTGAAGACGTGCCGCCGGTCCAGGCGGATCCTCAGAAGTTGCAGTCGGTATTCACGAACCTCGTGAACAACGCCATCAAGTTCACGCCGGAAGGCGGACGGATCACGATCTCGGTTGAGGCCCAGGAGGACACCGTGCTCTGTCGCGTGACGGATACGGGTCTCGGTATCCCGGAGGATGATCTGGAGAAGATATTCGAGCGCTTCCACCGGGTGAATCGACCGGGCAAAGAGATTCAGGGGACGGGCTTGGGGCTGGCGATAGTGAAGAACATCATCGAGCTGCACCATGGCTCGATCCTGGTCGAAAGTCAGGTGGATGCAGGCACGACCTTCACGGTCGTTCTCCCGGCCAGCCAAGCCACCGCCGTAACCACCTGATCGGTTTGCCCAGGCGCCCCGGAGTGGGAAGCTCTACGCGGGTCTGCGGGCCACGGAGAAGACGCTCGTCGCTTCGAAGCCGACCACGGCGTCCGGGGCTGAGGTATCACCCCTGACGACGGCGGGATGATGACGATGAGCACGCCGATTGCAGGGTAGGCCTGGCCGATCTGACGCAAGTGCCCGAAAACACGTTCTGACTTCGGATGACCGCTGGGCATCTGGAGCCTGTAGGGGGAAAACGGCCCCGGCTCAGTCCGGGGTCTTTTTTTGCGCCCCAGGCAAGGACACGGGGGTTAAAATAAATAAATGTAGCCCCTTTTTATCTTGACCGGTAAAGCAAAAACAGGTATAATATGCTCATAAGTTGAGGGCCTGGAAAGTGCATCGTGGATCGGATCGCTGGAGCGGACCGGTACGGCTGTTTCGGCTGGGCGACTTCTATGAGTCGTTCGGGGGCGATGCCATCGTAGTCTCGCAGGTGTGCCACGTCGGGCGGTGCAGCCGGCCCAGGGTCGGCTGGATCACGGGGGTGCCATATCACCGGCTGCACGAGAGCGTTCGGCGATTGCAGCAGGCGGGATACAAGGTAGCCGTGTGCGAGCAGGAGACCAATGAGGATGGGGAAAGGGGCGAGCGATGGAAGTCCTATTGATGAAGTCGGCGCTGTGTGCCCCCGGGGCGCACGACCTGTGGGATGTGCTCGTGGATGGCCAGCGAGTGGCGCAGCGGGAGCCGCGGGAGGCCGCGTTGGCGGCGATCCGCCGATAGGCCAATGACCTCGACCAAGCCGAGGAAATCGCCCGGACCATCTGCGACGAAGCTCGGCAAGTAGAGCAACGACGGCTCAAAGCGTTTTTCCAGGGGCAACGAGCCAGGGACCTACCCGGCCTACCCCCCAGGCTGGAACGCAGGCCCTAAAGCCGGCTGGGGGCCGGAAACGGAGAAAAAACGGGCACAGCTTATAGTTGACCAGTAAGGGGAGGGGGTGTAGACTGACGGCACTTTGGGATGCGTCCAGGAGGTTGTCATGAGATTATCCGCAGAACAGATCGATGCCCTGCACTCGGCAGCGCTGGTCCCCGAGGACGTTGCCGCTGATCGACGCCAGCGGGCACAACAGCACAAGAATCCAACCGTTTTGAAGCCCCCCGTGGCACTGGAGAGGGCCCGCAGTGGTCTTGTGGCCCTCCCTACGTACCAAGGCGAGAGATGAAGCGGGGGTGGAGAGGTCTGCCCCTGAACCATTCAAGGAGAGAAGACGATGACCACAATGCTGGAACTGGAGGCCCTGGAAATCGGGCAGGATGTCCCGCTGGGTGGCGATAACCGGCTTATCCGCATGCCGGGTGGCTGGGTCTATGAGGGATGGAGCCCGGATGGAAGCACGGTTACGAGCTGCTTTGTGCCCGATCCGGCCGCACAACAGGCCTGGATGGACGTGCTCAAGAAGAACATCGTTGGGGAGGCCCGGTTGAGTGACATCGCCTCGTATCTTCAGTGCATCGCGTTGATCCTGGAGAAGAAGGCGGGCGACCCGGCCAGGACCTGAGCGCCCGCACGAGACGACGGAGGCCGGGGCCGGGATGCAGGCCAACCCAGAGACAGAAGAGGGAAACGCCCCGACTGAACGAATGGATGACTCGGATGAAATGCCTGCCTCGTCAACGTCGCCGGTTGTGTCCAATCCTTGAATCTTTGACATCAAACCCAGTTTTTCTTGATTTGCGCCGTGGCCGGTCAGACAATACCCGCAGTTGACTTGCCTGGGCGACGGGGTTGACAGGAGGTTCGTATGCCTGATCGTGGAGTACCAGTAGCAGGGTCAGGGGAACTGAGTTTTACCGATGCCTTCCAGGCGCTGACGGATCACCAGCCGTTCCCCTGGCAGAACCGGCTTTTCGAACGCTTCCTGGCAGGACCACCGATTCCGAGCACCTGCTGTATTCCCACCGGTCTTGGAAAGACTTCAGTCATTCCGATCTGGCTTACTGCATTGGCGACACAGGCGTTGAAGGGGAGTGTACGACTGCCTCGGCGATTGATCTACATTGTGAATCGCAGGACGGTAGTGGATCAGGCGACGAGCACAGTCGAGCAGATGCGGCAACGACTTTTGGATCCCGACAACCCCAAATGGGGCATACGCGAAAAAGCACTTAAATGCCTTGCCGGATTGCTTGATCAACTGGCCACGACGAACGAGATACCCTTGGCCGTGAGCACGCTTCGGGGCGAACTTGCAGACAATGAGGAATGGAAGTCTGATCCGGCCCGAGCGGCGGTGATCGTCGGCACGATTGATATGATCGGCAGCAAGTTGCTGTTCAGCGGGTACGGAGATGGGCCTTACCATCGAGCCCACCATGCCGGGCTGGTCGGCCAGGATGCTTTGGTCATTCATGATGAGGCCCATCTGACACCCCCCTTCGGCCAGTTGCTCCGCGAGGTGGAGCAAATTCAGGAAACCGACAACGAACCACGTTCATTATGGGTGATGGAGCTGTCGGCAACGGGGCGGAGCGATCACGGGGGATCGCTGCGATTGGGGCCGGAGGATGAGGAGAATCCGACAGTGAAACAGCGTCTGAACGCGACGAAGGTGTTGCGTTTCCATGAGGTGGGCGACAAGGAAATTCTGGCAACGATCGTTCAGCAGGCCACGGCGCACGAAGGCTGTTCCTCGAAAGTTTTGGTCTATGTCCGGTCGCCGGAGGACGCCCAGAAGGTCGTTGATGGTCTCCGGAAGAAACTCGGCAAGGGGAATGAGGCGCCCGTGGCTGTTCTGACGGGTACCATTCGAGGGTATGAACGTGACCAACTGGTGAAGACCGATCGCGTCTACCGAGCCCTGTTGCGGCCTGGGTCTCAAGTTGACGAGACGGTCTACCTGGTGAGCACCTCTGCGGGCGAAGTCGGGATTGATCTGGATGCGGACCATATGGTCTGTGATCTCTCCACCTTGGACTCGATGATCCAGCGTCTCGGGCGCATCAACCGTCGCGGCGGAGCCGACCGCATTGCCTATGTCGATGTCGTGGGGAACACCGATGTCGGGACGAAGAAGAAGCAACCCATTGACGAGGCCATCGCAAACACGGCCGCCCTTCTCAGAAAATGGATGGGTGATGGCAATCAGTTCGACGTGAGCCCCCGCCATTTGATGGCGCTGATAGAGGGTTTGTCCACTGAGGAGAAGCGATGTGCCTTTGCCCCGGAGCCCGCTTGGCCACCGCTGACCGACATTCTACTCGATGCGTGGTCGTTGACGAGCATTGCCGGGTCCATGCCGGGCCGGCCCCCAGTTGCCGCCTATCTGCACGGCCTGACCGATGATCAACCAGAGACCTACGTCCTCTGGCGACAGGAGGTTTCATTGTTAGCCAAGGCTGAGGCCGATGAGGCCACCCTCCAAATGTGGTTTCAAGCGTGCCGGGTCGAGGTCCACGAGCGACTGCGGGACCGTACGGATCGCATCCGCAAGGCACTCACCGAGCTGCTGCGCGTGCATCGGAAGACGGACGAGAGTTGGGACTGTCAAGTTGTTCTCCTGGATGAGCGAGGCCAAGCCAGATGGTCAAACCTGTCCAAAATCACGGATAAAAACGACGCCGACAGCGCCATCGACTATTATACTGTTGTCCTGCCGACCGAGGTCGGTGGACTGAGGGCCCACGGCATGCTGGACGCGAAAGTCACCGAGGCTGCCTTGGATGTTGCCGAACATGGAGAGAGCAAGCGTCAACGGTGGATCCGAATCGAGATTTCAGGGAGCGTCCAATACGAACGACTCGATGCGGAGAAGACTGCAGACGCCCTTCCTGAGCCCCTTTGCGAACGACAAACGGTCATCCTGCAAGAGCCGTCCGAGGATCCCGAGGCGGAAGGTGAAGCCAAGTGGCTCGTGCTGGCTCTGCCGGTCCGGCGATCCGCCTTGGACGACCCCGAAACCCCCAGGTTTGAACAGGCACTGGATGCGCACCATCGTCTGGTCGAGAAGTATGCGGATCGCATGGCGGATGCCCTCGGCCTGGATCCTCCCCTCAGAAACGCCTTGGTGGCGGCGGCCCAATGGCATGATCGCGGCAAAGACCGCCGGCTGTGGCAGGAGTACGCCTGCAATGCGGACCCGAGTCAACCGCTCGCCAAATCGCCAAAGTACAAGCATGGACGTTTTCTCGGGGGGTATCGCCATGAGTTCGGGTCGTTGGTGAACGCGAGCAGTGACCCACGGCTTGCCGATCACCCGGAACGGGACCTGATCCTCCACTTGATCGCCGCCCATCATGGTCGGGCTCGGCCGCACTTTGAGGACACGGCATACGATCCGCTGCCCACGACGATCACCACGAACCAGCAGGTTGCGCTGGAGACGCTGCGCCGATTCGCCCGCCTTCAACAGCAATTCGGCCGCTGGGGTCTGGCATGGCTCGAGTCGCTTCTGCGGGCGGCAGACATCCTGGCATCACGGAGCAGCGAGACCGAGGACAATAAGGAGCGCCTATGAAGTGGCCCGATCCCACGTTTAGCGTCAATGTCGACGTGACCAATCCCGGCCAGTTCTTCGCCTGCTGCGGTCTTCTGGAACTGGCCCACCGGCTTTGGCCAGGAACTGAGGGCTGGTTTGAAAACGGGCGGTTCTTCCTTGCGGCAGGAAATGCAAGGACAGATTTGTCCGACTTGTTGACACCAGTTGTCAAGTGTGATGTTAAGCCCATACCTAATTCTGCGGATGATCCAAAAATAGAAGCCCTGGCGATCGGGGATCCGATCAACATGCGGCTTGACTGGTGGCTGGGACAGAACAAGAAGCCTAATCTGTTCAAGACATGGGCTGCAAATGCCACGTCACGACAGATGTTCTGTAAGTGGCGCAGGTCCCTCGAGAAGAACATCGATAGGCTCGCTACCCAGCCGGAAGAGGTGTTGACAGTTACCGAGCGAATGCAAGGTTCATACGGCTTCGACAGTGATCTGAGTTGGAACGCGTTGGATGTAGGTTTCTCTCTTAATGAACATGCCCGCCTTAAATGCTTGCCAACGCATCCAGCCGTGGAAATGATCGGGGCAATCGGGCTTCAACGTTTTTTTCCCATCCTCGAGACCAGGGAACAAGTGGTACGGTACGTTACTTGGCATGCCCCATTAGCCGCACCTGTTGCTCGTGTTGCTGCCATCGGAGCGTTTCCCGTGGTTCGGACCGAGAGCTTTTGTACGAGAGTTGTTTATCGCGGCAAATTCAAAGGCCTAAACACAGCAAGGAGAAGCCTATGAAGGAAATTCTGACTCAATTCGATAATTTACTTGGCAATGAGGGTAAGGTCGCAGCGATGGTGATGCGCCAGTGGTTGGAACCCGTCGAGGGCAGGGATGGGGTCATTTTCCCCCCGACCTACGCCAAACCAGAACGCATGCGCGAAGAGGAGTGGATGGGGTACAACATCGACCATTTCCAGGATGGCACAAGTGTCTGCCAGATCGACAGCGCCGGATCACAGGCCAACCGCATGGAACCGCTTTTCGAGAGGACGCCCTATAGCGATCTCGTCCCACAGGTCGTTATCAAAGCGGGCGAAGAAAAAGTGAATTTGCTGGAGGCCGGGCATCGCGCCGCAGATGCCATCGTACGTTTTTCGGACCTTTCCGGCGACCTTAGTCGGGCCTTTGAAGCGGCCCAGAATGGAGACGCCGTACCCTTGGCGAAGATCGCTCCGACCTCTTTGATCTTTGGGGCCTGGGATTCGCGAGCGACTCAGGTCAAGCTGCCCCGTATTGTCCGATCTGTGATACGCGCCTATGGCGTCCGCCCCCTCCATCGCTCAGCGCAGTACATTCCCGCCTTGGACTATGTGGGGATGGGACTGCTCGATGCCTCGGAGGGGAAAACGCAACAAGATTCGATGTCGGAACTGGGCTTGAGCCATGCGCCGGCCCCTTGGAGTCACGGCGGAGTCCAACTCGAAGACCAAGGCTCGATCCGCCGCGACGCCACCTTGAACCTTGTCGTATTGCGAAGCCTTGGGGCCGGTTCCCAAGAAGACGAGGCGTCGTTGAAACTGCGTCGGTATATCCTGGGACTTGCCTTGGTGAGTCTGACCGCCCCGCAGGACCTGTCCTTGCGGGAAGGCTGCCAGCTTGTCCCCGAAACGGGGCGACCGACGGAATGGAAACTCGTCCATCATGACGGTCGGCGGGAAGACCTCGACCTGTCGCACGCCCGAGCCCTGGAATACGCAGAGGCTGCGGCCCGGGCGTTCGGCGTGGGCGCTGATCGGGAAGCGATCTTTGATCCCAAGGCCGCCAAAGCTGCAATCGGGCAGTCCAAGGAGGAGCGAAAGAAAGCCCGTCGAAAGAAGAGCGGCAACGCTGCACCTGGAGATGAGACATGAGGCGTCATCTCTGTATTTCGTTGACCTTTCTGGATTCGCGGTTCCATGGTAAGGCGCATACCGGTGAACCGGAGTGGCCGCCATCTCCCTTACGGCTCTTTCAGGCCGTGCTCGCCGGTTCACGCTTGGGCTGTCGGAACGTGCAATGGTCGACGGAAAAAGAGGCCGCTTTCCAGTGGTGGGAACGGTGCGCCCCGCCTCTCATTATTACTCCTACGGCGCGGCGTGAATCGACGCCGTACACGCTTTTTGTGCCTAATAATGATGCGGACAGGAAATTCGATCGCCAAGCACGGCTAACAGGGAAGACGGTTTGGCCCCATCGTCTTTTGGACGGGGATACCGTGCACTACCTCTGGCCCATCTCTGACGGCGACAGCGCCACGGTCCTGTCACATGCAGAATGGATTTGTCGTGAAGCCCGCCACCTTGTGGCGCTGGGCTGGGGGATCGATCATGTGGTCGGCCATGGATGCGTCTTGGGGGAAGAGAAGGTGACGGCTTTGCCGGGGCATCGCTGGAGACCTCATGCGGGTCACCGGCCTGGGCATGTCCAATCGCGGGTCCCGAGAATGGGCACCCTGCACGACCTGGAACAGTGTCACGTGTCTTTCCTTGAACGTGTTGTTGGGAATCGATATTCGCCGCCATCTCGTCCGACCACGTTCTCTGTGATTTCCTACCTGCGACAAACCATCCTGCCACCCCGTCCTTGTGTCGCGTTCGAACTGCCGGAAGGGGTCGCGTTTCGGCAGGTCGATACGGTCAAGGTCGCGGCTATGTTGCGTTCATTGGCCTGCCGGTGTGCCAGACAGGACACACACGAGTTCTGCTTTAACGACGGGGCGGTAGACGCTGAGGTCTATGTGGCCGGACATGTCAACGGCACGAAAGCCACCCCGCCGCGTTTCTCCTACCTGCCCATCCCGTCGATCGGGCATGAACACGCCGACGGTATGATTCGCCGCCTCGTCATCGCTGAGCCCTACGGCGGCGACAGCACGAATGCCGCCTGGGCACAGCTCCGACTCCGCAACCAGACGCTCACGGACAAAGAGGGTAACCGGCGGGGCACTCTCTTGGACCTGTGGCGACGCAGTTCGCAGGCTATGATCGAAAGATACGTCAGACACGTCAATCCGGCGAGGTCGTGGTGCACGGTTACTCCCGTGGTTCTCCCGGGACTCGACGATGGAAAGCATGCCAAGGCCGAGAAACTCTTTCTGGCGGCTTTGCAGGATGCTGGTATACCGGTCGATGCGATTCAGGAATTGGCCCTTCGCAAGGCACCCTACTGGTTCCGGTTCCAGCACCCCGCTCAATACCGTATGCCCGACTATCTGGCGGCGAGGGAGTACCGCACACGGCAAGGTAAACCCGTGCGGTATCGTCTCCCCGCGTGGCATGTTCGGCTGTTGTTCCGCGAGTCCATCCCTGGTCCCCTCGCTATCGGTGCAGGCCGTCACTGTGGCCTCGGGCTGTTTGCGGCGGCTGAATCCTAAAGTCTTCCGGGCATTCTGGCCGATCTTTGGCAAGTCCATAAGGGTCAATGGGAATTGGAGTCATGAACGGCCCCTCTGATGATGAGGCTCCGGCCGGCACGAACGGTGGCACGCCCGATCTGCTTCCCGTGCGGATGCTCAATGAGTACGCCTACTGCCCCCGGCTCTTTCACCTGATGCACGTGGACGGTCGCTGGGCGGACAACGTGTACACCGTGGAGGGGCGCAATGTCCATCGTCGAGCGGACCGGCTCGACCACGTGTTACCGGACCCGGAGCCCTCCTCGGACGAGGACTCGGCCGCATCGCCTGATGGAGAAGGCCAGGCCGCCGCTGAGGGGGGCGATGAGCGCCCGACAATCACGCGTTCTATTCCCCTCGACAGCGTGCGGCTCGGCCTCACCGCAAAGCTTGACCTGGTTTCCACGGCCGAGACAGTCGCCGTGCCGGTCGAGACCAAGCGGGGCCGGGTGCCCAACAATGAGCAGCGCTCGTACGAACCGGAACGGGTGCAGCTCATGGCTCAGGGGCTGCTCCTGCGGGAGAAGGGGTATCAGTGCGATCATGGGGTGCTGTATTTTGCCGGGTCCCGGACACGCGTGGATGTGCCCTTTACCCCGGAATTGGAGCAGCGGACGCTGGAGCTGATTCAATTGGCACGCTCGGCATGTTCGGCCGCGACGCCGCCCGCACCGCTGGACGACAGTCCCAAATGCAACGGATGCAGCCTGGCGGGTATCTGCCTGCCGGATGAGACAGGGCTGCTGCGTCGGCAGCGTGAGAGTGTCACGCCCACGGATACGGACAAAGCCACAGTTCGCCGGTTCTTTCCTGTCCGGGACAATGCCTTGCCGTTGTACGTGCAGGAACAGGGCGCGACGGTCTGCAAAACCAGCAAGGCCCTGGTGATCTGGAAGCAGAAGAAGAAACTGGCGACGGCGCGGGTCGCGGACACGAGCCAACTGGTTTTGTGCGGCAACGTGTCCGTGACGGCCCAGACCATTCATTTGCTCTGCGAGGAAGGAGTGCCCATTGTGCACCTCTCCATGGGGCACTGGTTCTACGGTCTCACACAAGGGCTTGGCCTGAAGAATGCGTTTTTGCGGGCTTCGCAGTTCCGGGTGGTCGACGATACCCCCAAGTGCCTGGAGCTTGCCCGTCAGGTTGTCACGGCCAAGGTGTCAGGCCAGCGGACCCTGCTTCGCCGAAATGCATCGAATCTGTCGCAGCGGGCCCTTGATGATCTCGCCGAGCAAATGCAGCACGCGGCTTCGGCCACGAGCATCGAGACTCTCCTGGGTGTGGAAGGGATTGCGGCCAAGGTGTACTTCGCCAACTTCTCGCGCATGATCAAGAGCGACGCCTTACCCACCGAGTGGGATTTCCAGAATCGCAACCGCCGTCCTCCACGCGACCCGATCAATGCCTTGCTTTCGTTTGGCTACGCGATGCTGGCCAAGGAATGCACGATCGCGCTATTGGCCGAAGGATTCGATCCGTACTGGGGGTTCTATCATCGACCCCGCCATGGGCGTCCGGGGTTGGCTCTCGACCTGATGGAGGAGTTTCGGACCCCGGTTGTGGATTCGGCCGTGCTCACGTCGCTCAATACGGGCATGGTTGGGCAGGACGGCTTTGAGATGACCAAGGCCGGCTGTGCCATGAGGCCGGCCGCGCGCAAGGCCTTCATTCGGGCCTACGAGGGGCGACTGGATCAATTGGTCACGCATCCGGTCTTTGAGTATCGCTGCTGCTGGCGGACTATCATTCGTCTGCAGACCAAGCTGTTGGCACGTTGGGTCCGGGGTGAGATCGACACCTACCCGGGGATGGTCACGAGGTGATAAATGCGGCGGCGATACCTTGTCACTTACGATGTCTCGGATGACAAGCAACGCAACCGCATTTTCCAGACGCTGATGGACCGGGGCGATCATGTGCAGTACAGTGTCTTTCTGTGCGAATTAGACGCCCGTGAGCACGCGTCGTTGAAGGGCGAGTTACAGCAGTATGTACACTGTCGTGAAGATCAGGTCCTGCTGCTTGATCTTGGTTCTGCTGACAATCCCTTGGAGATCGGGCAGGGTTTGGAGAGCATAGGCTTGCCATATCGCCCGCCACAACGTGTGGTGGTAGTCTGATCCAAGGGGCCAGAAGGTGCGAGTCCGTGCGAGAGGCGACGTGGTTCGTGAGTCCCGGGCATCACTCGAAGTTGTTGCTCGAAAAGGAGATATGGTGTGTTTTGGTTGGAGGGCTGATTGTCTGAATATCCCGTCCGGACAAGTCATTCGTTTTTGCCCGCGCAACTGTTGGCGGGAGGGCGGGTTGCCAGAAGTGCCATTTCCGCGTCCTTCAAGACGCGGCCCCATTGAAGCTCGCCAGCAGGTCCGTATTGATCTCTGTAGCGGCATATTTCCGCGTCCTTCAAGACGCGGCCCCATTGAAGCTTAGCGAACAGGCTCGCACTGGTACTGTCATCAACAGATTTCCGCGTCCTTCAAGACGCGGCCCCATTGAAGCCCCCCCACGCGACACTGCCGAGGACGCAGGCGGCAAATTTCCGCGTCCTTCAAGACGCGGCCCCATTGAAGCTCCTCGTATTCTTTCCGGAGCTTGGTGATTTCCGGTATTTCCGCGTCCTTCAAGACGCGGCCCCATTGAAGCCAACGCCGGTCAGCACGACGGAGGCGGGGGGCGGTGCATTTCCGCGTCCTTCAAGACGCGGCCCCATTGAAGCTCGCCGCCGTCCGTGTCCACGTACCGCGTGATCGTCATTTCCGCGTCCTTCAAGACGCGGCCCCATTGAAGCAGGACATGATTAATGTGTCCGCCTCGCACCTGTACAATTTCCGCGTCCTTCAAGACGCGGCCCCATTGAAGCTTAGCGGGCAGAAAACGAGTGCTAACCGTTGATTCAATTTCCGCGTCCTTCAAGACGCGGCCCCATTGAAGCTCACTGTACAGCAGCACGGCCTCTGGCGGTTGCCATTTCCGCGTCCTTCAAGACGCGGCCCCATTGAAGCCGCGGATACCGCCCCCGACCTGCACGTCGATTCCATGATTTCCGCGTCCTTCAAGACGCGGCCCCATTGAAGCCAACGAAATGCTTCTTGGTCCACACATACCTCACACCATTTCCGCGTCCTTCAAGACGCGGCCCCATTGAAGCATACGGTGCTGGGCCAGGGGGCCCCGACGCGGTTTGATTTCCGCGTCCTTCAAGACGCGGCCCCATTGAAGCACGCGGGCAGAAGCGGATCGCATGCCTGGAATCGCGATTTCCGCGTCCTTCAAGACGCGGCCCCATTGAAGCTTGAATCCCGCTCCCTGCAGGAGCACGTCCACGCCATTTCCGCGTCCTTCAAGACGCGGCCCCATTGAAGCATTCTATCGAATCGGCCCCCGATCTAAATGAACTCATTTCCGCGTCCTTCAAGACGCGGCCCCATTGAAGCCTCAGCACATCGACCCCGTAGTAGCAGTTGCCGATGATTTCCGCGTCCTTCAAGACGCGGCCCCATTGAAGCTGGCAGTACCACCGGCACTCCCCGGCCTCATCGGCGTATTTCCGCGTCCTTCAAGACGCGGCCCCATTGAAGCATGTTCGATTTCGGCCCGTGGCCGTGGGACACGGGCCGATTTCCGCGTCCTTCAAGACGCGGCCCCATTGAAGCCGGCGGGATGGATTCGACGGGCGGTACCGATTCCTGATTTCCGCGTCCTTCAAGACGCGGCCCCATTGAAGCTTCGCACTATCAGGTGCTATCACCAGAGGAATCCGCCATTTCCGCGTCCTTCAAGACGCGGCCCCATTGAAGCCACTGCCAGGCCGGACACACAAAATCATGGGGCACGATTTCCGCGTCCTTCAAGACGCGGCCCCATTGAAGCGGCACACCGCCCGACGAGTGGGTCATGGAGGGCGGATTTCCGCGTCCTTCAAGACGCGGCCCCATTGAAGCGGACCCGGTGGAGGTCGCTGACACGCTGTGGCCCGAAGATTTCCGCGTCCTTCAAGACGCGGCCCCATTGAAGCGTGGTCGATACCCGCACCGCACCATCCGTGCTGATAGAACTTTGGTAATGGAGTAGCCATGGAACCTGTAGAACGGCTGTTGACGATCTCCGATGTGTGCAGGTTGCTCGGTGTGTCCCGTCGGTGGTGGTACCGCAGAATCCGGGAAGGGACGGCGCCGCCGTTTCAGGTGGGCAACAGCCGGTCACGCTACACCACCGAGCAGGTACGGCAGTGAGTGGAGCAAAACGCTACTTTTGCCCAAAAAGGCCGTCGAGAAAAGCGGCGGCCCGCGTGAGGTTGTCGCTCGTGGAGCCCAGGTAACGCTGGGTGGTTCGCATGTCGGCATGGCCGAGTAATTCTTTAGCGTCCCCGTCGGAGAAGCTATGGGCCCGCAATAAGGAGGCCGCCATGTTACGGAGCTTGTGGAAGGTGAAGCTGGGCAGTCCAGCCTGGCGGCGGACGCGCTCCCACGTCTGGCGGGTGGCTCCATCCCACGGGTCCGGAAGCAGCCGCGTGGCCCCGTCGGGCAGCGAGAGCATGTACGCACGAAGCACCTTCATCGTGTTGGGGCCGAGACGAAATATCTTCTCCTGACGCGTCTTGGATTCCAGGGTCAGCAGCACGCCCGTGTCCCAGTCAATGCGATATGGAGCGTCCATCGTCAGGCCAATGCGTTCGACGGCGCCGCGACGCAGGCCGGTGGTGACGGCGATGACCATCCGGGCGTACAGCGAAGCGAGCAAGACAATTCTGCCGGGGAGACGAAGAAATGATCGTAAGTCTTTATACAGAAGGGCTTTGGAAAACGCGCCCGGCAGGACTCGAACCTGCGACCTCCGGTTTAGGAAACCGATGCTCTATCCTGCTGAGCTACGGGCGCCCGCACGGATCACTCTACGCCACGCCCCGCGGCGACGTCAAGCAGCACCACGATGACACCCGCCGAACGCGAGCCTCCGATCGGTCGTCTACTCGACCTCGCGCGGATCGCGCCCCTCTTCGATCGCCGTGATCTTGTTGACCCGCCGTTCGTGGCGTCCGCCCGCGAAATCGGTGGTGAGCCAGGTCTCGACGATCTTGCGCAGCATGCTGCTGCCCAGTAGATCGCCCGAAAGGCAGAGCACGTTGGCATCGTTGTGATGGCGGCTGACGCGGGCGTTGAGTTCGTCGTAGCACAGAGCGGCCCGAACCCCCTTGACCTTGTTGGCGGCGATAGACATGCCGATCCCCGTGCCGCAGATGAGAATGGCACGGTCGGCCTGCCCCTCGGACACGGCACGGGCGGCCACATACGCCAGATCCGGGTAGTCCACCGGCTGGTCGCCCGCGGATCCAAAGTCGATCAATTCGTGGTTCAATTGGGCGATGATGGCCTTGACCTGCTGGATCGAGGCCGCCCCACGATGGTCATTGGCTACGGCGATTCTCATCCTATCATCTCATCCATGCGTTTGTTCACCGCCCGGCGAATTATCTCGGCACAACGGCGGTACACGTCCACACCACAGCCGATCGGATCGGGGACATCGCCCTGCTCATCAAGCCGTTGAACCTTCGCCACCACGTGCGGGTACGCATCGAGAATCTGCCGTCGATGCCCATCGGCGAGCACCAGCACCACATCCGCCAGCTCCAACCGATCTTGATCAACCGGCGTGCTCCGGTGCCGCCTGAGGTCGAATCCGGACTCGTGACCCACCTGCACGGCCTCAGGACTGGCCGGTTGCCCTGCCGCGGCCGCCACACCCGCAGACGCCACCTTATAGCCCACGTCCTCCAGGGCGTCAACATCGCAGTTGAGTTTTTCCGACAGCCGTTTTCGCAAAAAGCCCTCGGCGATGGGGCTGCGGCACGTATTTCCGGTGCATACGACTAGAATATGCAGCGTGCACATCTCCCGGATCCTCTCGACGGGCACCGCTCCCGACCGCAGGACCCTCCAACCGGCTCGATCCAGACGCACGACGGTGCTGCCGGCGGCGTATCGGCACGGCGCCCAGGCATCGCTGTCCAACACCATGTCCACGCGGCCGGCGAGCCGGCCATGGGCTTCAGCGGCCGTCGTGGCAGGCGGCTCGCCGGACACGTTGGCACTGGGCGCGACGACCGGCCCCCCTACCGCCGCCAAAAGGTCGTGGGCCACCGGATGATCGGGACAACGGATGCCCAGGCTGTCCCCCGCACACAGCGCGTCGAAGGCCTCCTGAGCAAGACGACGCCGCATGTGTTCTCGGGTCTCGGGCCCCAACGGAAAGACAATGGTCACCGGACCCGGCCAACCCAGGCGGATGAGTTTTCGGGCACGCGCGTCGGGACGAGGAATATAGGACGCCAATTCGCCCGGATCGGCGACGTGAAGCGTGTAACGCTTCTCGGCTGCCCGCCCCTTGGCCCGGTCCAGCCGATTGATTACATCCGGAGAAGCCAGCGCGGCGATGCCGTAAACCGTCTCCGTGGGGAAAACGACGAGACGCCTGTCCCGAATGGCCCGGGCCGCCGTGCGAATCATCGCTTGTCCCCTGTCATCGTTTGTGATTTGTGTCCAGGCTGTCTCCATCACGGGGCACTATACCAATCCGCGTTCAATTGGCAACCTGGAACCCCGGCGGGCCGGTCCACGCCACGCCAAGACTTCTGACCGTCGAGGTGCCGCAGACAAATCTCGAACGGCAAGACTTTTTCGCCCCGCCGGTGGGGCCCTATCAGGACTCCACAGGGCCACAAACCTTGGAACATGCCGTCCAAACCGGCGAGCGGCTGGACGGCACATCGCCCTCCCGAAAAACTCTAAGCTCTTTACTGAAAGAGGATTATGGCAATTCCGATAAGAGCGTGCGGTCCGGCAAGCCAACGCCGGGAGACGCTTGGTCCGATAGCATCAACGGGCTTTCGGGAGTCCCGAAAAGGGACCGTGGATTTGTAGGTTTCCGGCGGTAAAATCCTTTGACACAGGGGAGCAGGACGGATATAATGCCATGTACAGAGCGAGGGTTTTGGAAGACGTCGACTAAATGGTTGCCCCCCGGCGAATCCCAAATCCGTGCTTGGTGTGTGTGAAGTGTGTGAAGTGTGTGTGCTGGTGAGGTCTGTTGTTTGAGCGATTTTTCAGGGGGCATCGCAGTGAAAGGAGGAACGCATGTCATGAAGAAGCCGATGTGTACATTAGCGTTGATCATGGCGCTGGTGGTCGGCTCGAATGCACTGGCTGTGGTCACCCTGCCTGAGGATGACCTGAACCCCGCGCCTTTCCGCGAGGGGCCGGGTTGGACCCTCCAGGCGTGGTACTGGGACACGCCGGAGACAGGGGTTTCCCCGGCCGATGCCGAGGTCGATTTGAATGACTACGGTACGGCCGTTGCGGAGATCACCGTCAACGGTTCTGCGGCGTGGATGCCCGAGTACCTTGGCCAGACCGGTGTGTTTGAGGTGGACCATTCTGAGTTGAGCGACCTGATCATCAGAGTACCAAACGTCCCTCAAGAGAACTACGAGAAGCACGTTTGGGTGCAGATGGTCTTCTACGCCGATACCGGTCACGCGCCGAACCTGTACGTGATTCCTGAAGGCGATTACTCGGCCTACCAGGTCATGACAAAGGTGGCCGAGCAGGCGGTGGATGACAACTATCTGCATGTCACCTACTCCCTGACCCTCGACTTCAATCCGGAGTGGGAGTACGTCTTCATCCGTCCGGGTGACTGCGAGATGTTCGTTGACTCCGTGATCGTGGAGACGCAGTGCATTCCGGAGCCGATGTCGATGGTTGTTCTGGGACTCGGTTCTTTGCTGCTTCGACTGCGCAGGAAGCAGTAGAAGTGGGTGCCGAAAAAGGACAAAAGCCGCAGGTTGGATGACCTGCGGCTTTCTTCTTGCGCGCTGGGACGGAGGCCCGTCCGGCGGCACGCGCGACCGGATGACCGCGTCGGCGTCAGGACTGCCCCGTGCTGGCAAAGACCATGCCGGGCTTGCTGAACGTCACGTGGTTATGGTACGTGGCGTACTCGGTGACAATCGCCCCTTGCGCCCCGGCCCGTTGACCGTGCCAGGATTCGGGGTCCTGCAGGGTGTAGACCTGACCCGACTGCGCCGTTCGACCGATCACGTACCGGGATTTGAACCACTCCTGGCCGTATCCCCAAGGGCGATCCTTTTCGGGCATCCGGGCGATCGGCGTCTCGGTCCCCTCGCCGGGATACTCCCCGAAGAACTCCACGGAGCCGTGTCGCACGTGCCAGGACTCCATCTTGGGGCCATAGCCCTGTTCGCCGCCGACGTGTCGGTGTTCCGGCAGCATCTGACCGGGCAGCAGGAAAATGTCGTGGCCGAGGTAGCCATACTTGTCGTCCTTGTAAGGTCCATCATAAACCCGGGAACCGCTCTGGCCATAGGTGCCATGGGCGTTGATCCAGAAGATGCCGCCCATGCCGAGCCGGGCGAAATCCCCCTGCACAAAATCGCAGACCCAGAACTCCTCCGTCCGGAGGACATCCGAAATCGGGTAACCGTGAAACTGCATCAGCTCGTAGTAGGCCTTCTTGGCCTTGAGCATGTCAAACTTGCCCTCGGTGTAGAAGGTGGCGTTGTCATACAGCTTGAGTGTCTTGCGGGAAGGCATGCGGCTCTCCTTGTTGCATCCGGCCAGCGGCACCATCGACGCGGCCGTGGCCGCCGCCGCTGCACCGAGGAGTTCTCTTCTGTTCATGTTCATTGTCGGTTCCTTTCGCTAGGCCACGATGTCGCGATCCCCCGTCGTCGGGCGGATACCCTGCACTCCCCTACCAGGCTGTTGAAAAAGTGTCACCCCGGACTTGATCCGGGGTCCACGCTCGACGTGCGATGCGTTCTCTGCACGCAAAGCGTGGATTCCCGCTTTCGCGGGAATGACAAAAAGGGCCCGTTTCTGTGGGCCGCAGGTTTTTCAACGGACTGTTACGGGCGCTTCAGATCATTGTACATCGCCAGGGCTTGGGCGGGCTTATAACCCTGATGAACCACCGCTCCGACGGCCTGCACCATCGCGACGGGATCATCGGCCAGAAAGATGTTCCGGCCCATGTCCACGCCCGAAGCGCCCTGGTCGATGGCCTTATAGGCCATATCGAGAGCCTCGGCCTCGGGCAGTTTTTTGCCCCCGGCGATGACGATCGGCACCGGACAACCGGCGACGACCTCTTCAAAACCGGGTTCGCAGTAGTAGGTCTTGACAAAGTGGGCGCCGAGCTCGGCGATGACGCGGGTCGCCAGACCGAGATAGCGGGCGTCGCGGACGAGCTCCCGTCCCACGGCCGTGACGCCCAGCGTGGGCACGCCGTAGCGAAGCCCTTCGTTGATGAGCCGGGCGAGGTTGTCCAGCGTGGCCCGCTCGTGCTCGCCGCCGATGTAGACCTGCGTCGTGACGGCCGAGGCGTTCAGTCGGATCGCCTCTTCGAGCGTGACGCCGAGGACCTCATCGCTGAGCTCCTTCAGAATCGTCGCCCCGGTGCTGCAGCGCAAGACCACGGGCCTGTTCCGCGTCGGCGGGATGCACGTCCGCAGGGCCCCGCGCGTGCACATCAGGCAATCAACGTGCTCGATCAGCGGGACGATGCTCAGGTCCATCCGCTCCAGGCCGCTGGTGGGCCCCATGATGTACCCGTGATCGAAGGCGAGCATCACGGTCCGCCCGGTGTCCGGCCGGAAGATGCGGGCCAGGCGGTTCTTCATGCCCCAGTCCAGGTGGGCCGACCCCTTCAGGAAAAAGCCCTCGGTGGCCTGCGGCACATCCACCGCGAAGTTCTTGGCATTGTCGGCATCACGATCCACCATGCGTTCGTACTCCTTGTGCAAAACCTTGAAAGACCAGGGCCATGCTCGTGGCGCCGGGATCGGGTTGGCCCTTGCTGGCCTCCCCTCGGGTTCGGGCACGCCCGAACCGGGCGGCCATGTCACGCGTGCCTTCGGCCCCCTGCTGGGCAGCACGTGCGGCTTCGTCCAAAGCCACAAGAATATCTTCACCCTTGTCGGCGGCCGCCCGCAACGCGGTAACGGCCGGAACCAGGGCGTCGACGAGCGTCTTATCGCCGAGCTGAGCCTGAGTTACATTGGCGACGCTTTCTCGACCGGCCTCGAACATGTCGGCCAGCAGGGCTACATCCACTGCATCGCGGTCGCCCACCGCCTGCCCCATGCCCATGAAGAGGCTGCCGAACAATGGGCCCGTCGCCCCGCCATCCACGCCCAGGATCGCCCAGCCCACCTGGTTGAGCAGATCATCGATCCGCCCGTCGGCGGCCTGGGCCATACCCTTTTCAAGGCAACCCATGGCCCGGACCATCGTGGTGCCATGGTCGCCGTCCCCGCCGAAAGAATCCAGCTCACTGAGCCGCCGATGCTGGGCGCGAATCTGCTCGGCCGCGCCCAGCAGCATACGCTTGATGTCCTCGTAGCCGATCGTCTTCATGGCTGGCTGGGCATCCCGTGTCGCGGGTCAGCAGATCGTCAGGGCCGGGGTGCAACAGGGCGCATCCCACAGCTCAAGCATCTCATCATCCATCCGCGCGACGCACATCTGGAAGCCGCCCATCTCCTGAACGGTAAGGTATTCGCCCACGAGGGTTCGGGCCAGGTTGATGCCCTTGGCGTCGCACAGGCGCTTGACCTGCCGCAGGACGATGTACAACTCCATCAGGGTCGCCGAGCCGACACCGTTGATCATCACCAGCAGGTCCTCGCCCGATTGCACGTCCAGATCCCTGAGCAGCATCTCCAGCATGATCTGGGCGGTCTCGTCGGCGGTCTTGAGCTCCTGCTCCCCGGTGCCGGCCTCGCCGTGCTGACCCATGCCCACGTTCATGCGGCCGTCGGGAACTTCGGCGATGACCTGCCCCGTCGCGGGGTGCGAGGCCCCGGCCGTGGCGACCGCGAGCGTGGCCATGTTCTTCTCCATCCGCTCGGCAACGGCCAGGCACTCCTCCAGCGAGTAGCCCTTCTCAGCGGCGGCCCCGGCGACCTTGATGACGAACAGGCACCCGGCCAGACCACGGCGATCCTTGGGATCCCGGCGGCTGGGAACGGAGATATCCTCGTGGGTCAGGACCTGCTTGACGTTCAGGCCCTTGGCCTGGGCCATCTGCATCGCGACCTTGGCGCTCATCACGTCGCCGGCGTGGTTGAGCACGACGAGCAGCACGCCGGCGGGTCGGTCGGCCATCTCGAGCGCCTCGACGAGACGGGGCGGCCCCGGCGCGGCGAAGATGTCGCCCGGCACGGAGATATCCAGCATGCCGGTCCCCACGTAGCCGCTCAGGGCCGGCTCATGTCCGCTGCCGCCGAGCGTGACGACCGCCACCTGGTCCTCGGCCTTGGGCTGGGCGCGAACAACGAGGTTGCTGCCGGCCAGGCGTATCTTGTCCGGATGGGCGAGAACGAAGCCCTCCAGCAACTCATTGACGATGTCGTCCGGCTTGTTGATAAACTTTCGGTTCGGCATGGGTGTCCCCCAACGGGTCAGCGTTTCTCTTCCATGACTTCGATCAGCGCACCGCCGTCCTTGATAAACGCGACGCGAAGCGTGTCGGTAGCGTCGAACGGCGGCAGCACGACCTCCTTGCCGGCCAGGGCGTCCTCCAGGCGGTCCACCATGAAGGCGGCGTGGGGTGTGGTCTGAATCGGCTTCGGCATGCAGCTATCCGCCTCAAAACGCAGGAACTCTATGCGAAACGGGTGGGCTTCCGGGTCGGTGATGTGCACGCCGGCCGCCTCCAGAAACGTCTCCTGGCCGCGCGGCTCCTTTGTGGGGACTCCGAAATGGTGAAACGTGGCGTTCATCATGTCTTCCCTTTCCTTGTACAGCGCTCCAGGTGGCCGTGACCGCCTGATTGTAGGGACTGCCGGCTGGTCCGCAAGGCTTTTCTCGCCCTGGATGGCAAGGTGGAACGCGACACGCCAGGACCGAGGGGAACGGGTACGTTTGGCGGCCAGTCCCACGCGGTCTCCGTTCCATGCATGCCACCCGGCCCATCACCCGCGAAGGGGCGGCCCCATCATCGTCATTCCGAGTGACGTGGTGCGAAGCAGAGCGAAGCACCGCGGATCGAGGAACCCGTTCGTCAGCGTCGCGCAGCGACACCGCTCATGCAGTTGCGTCATGGCGTCGGGTGCCTTGCGGAAGGGCTGTTTAAACGGGTCCCTCCACTCCGGGCCTTCGGCCCTCCGGTCGGGCTGACGCCCAAGGGGAGGCCTGCAAAAGCGTCGGGTGGGCTGTGCCGCGCGGGCCATGGGGTTTGCCACAGAGGACACAGAGGGCACAGAGGCAACCGGGGTGCCCCAAGTCGGCTCTGTGGTCTCTGTGATTCTCTGTGGCTTGCCCTGTCCTTGCGTGCTGTTCATCCTGTCCGTGGTCGTGCGTGGGGTGGCCTCATCATCGTCATTCCGAGTGACGCGGTGCGAAGCAGAGCGAAGCACCGCGGATCGAGGAACCCATTCTTCAGCGTCGCGCAGCGACACCGCTGATGCTGTTGCGGCATGGCGCCGGGTGCCTTGCGGAAGGGCTGTTTGAACGGGTCCCTCCACTGCGGGCCTTCGGCCCTCCGGTCGGGATGACGGCCAAGGGGGGCCTGCAAAACCGTCGGGTGGGCTGTGCCGCGCGGGCCATGGGGTTCGCCACAGAGGGCACAGAGGCAATCCGGGTGAGCCAGGTCTACTCTGTGCTCTCTGTGATTCTCTGTGGCTTGCCCTGCCCCTGCGGGCTGTTCATTCTGTCCATGCCCGTGCGTCGGGTGGCCTCATCATCGTCATTCCGAGCGAAGCGGTGCGAAGCGGAGCGAAGCACCGCGGATCGAGGAACCCATTCTTCAGCGTCGCGAAGCGACACCGCTGATGCTGTTGCGGCATGGCGTCGGGTGCCTTGTGGAAGGGCTGTTTAAACGGGTCCCTCCACTACGGGCCTTCGGCCCTCCGGTCGGGATGACGATGGTGGGGGTCTACAAGGTTGTTGGGTGGCATGGCCACGCAACGCGTGGCCATGGGACGACGAACGCCCCCTGCATCGCCAAGACATGCCCACGCAAGCGTGGGCATGCCACCCGGCGCGGGTGGGTCGGGGTGTCCGTGGGGCATGGCACCCGGCGCTGTTGGTCGAGGCAAGCGGGGGCATGCCCCCCGGGTCCCGAGGGGGGGTATGGGGGGAAAACGTGAAAAGTTGAAAAATTGAAAAGTTGGTGGCTTTCAACAGGAGTAGAACCACGATTATGAACAGACCCCTGGATAGCCCGGCCAAGGGAGGGCTCCTCGGCCCGGTACGGTCTGCCGGTTGGTGGAGAGGCACCAGGCCAGAGGATAAGAGATCATGCTAGAGTGTTAATAGCGTTTTTCAATTTATCAACTTATCAATTTTTCATCCTCTCCCCCATACCCCCCCCCTCTCGAAGGGGCCCTCAGATTCCCCCAGGATTTCCCAAGTTACCGAATTAGCTCTCACTCCGCATTCCCCAGGCTGACATGCTTCACTGTACGTCAGGGTCAAGCCTGGCGAGAGTCCAGATGGATCGCCTTTGCCCCTTGCCCGATCGCTCCTTGGTCACCCCGATCTTCTTGGCCGCTCGTTGTACCGTGAGCTTGCCGAATCCGCGTTGCTCGGCCTCGTTGAGGAGGTCGGCGGCCTCGGCGGGGCCGTCGGCGAGGCGGTCGGTGAGCCAGCGGGCGGTCTGGGTCGCGGGGCGGGGCCAGAATCACGAACAACGGCATGTCTGGACGACCTACACAATTTAAAACGCGGCGGTAGGGTCACCCGAGGCTGGCTGAAGCAGCCTTGGGGCTTGGTGCGACGACCCGCCCATCCAGCGCGATGGTGATGTCCTCCACGGGAACGTCCACGCCTGCCGCCGCCAGGGCCCTCTCGGCCAGGCGAGTCAGACCGGAGCAGCACGGCACTTCCATGTGCAGCACGGTCAGGCAGGCAGGCCTGGCGGTCTTCAAAATGGCCGCGAGCTTCTTCGCGTGCGCCTCGCGATCATCCAGCTTGGGGCAGGCGATGGCGACGGCCTTGCCCGCAAGCCAGCGGCTGTGGAAGTCCCCTACCGCCAGCGGCACACAGTCGGCGACAAGCAACAGCTCGGCCCCCTTGAGGAACTCGGCCGTCGGCGAAAGCAGCGAAAGCTGCACGGGCCATTGGCGCAAGGCCGACGGCACCGCCGGACCGTTGCCATCCGCCGGGGGCGCCTGGCTCGGCGTGAGGCGCCGTACCGCCATGCCCGGGCACACGAAGCCCAGAGGCGGCGTCGGCGGGGCGACCGATTCCTCGGCGCTTTGCGCCGCAAGGTGCCCCTGCACGGCCTGTTCATCGAACGCGGGCACGTCCCGCTGCTCGACGGTGATCGCCTGCCTGGGACAGTGCCCCAGGCAGGCCCCCAAACCGTCGCAGTAGCTCTCGCTGATGAGCTTGGCCTTGCCGTCCACAATGCGGATGGCGCCCTCGGCGCAGGCGGTGACGCACTGACCACAACCGTCACACTTCTCTTCGTCGATAACGATGATGTTCCGCAGCACGGTGGTCTTCCTCGGATTTACGCCGCTGAGCCGAGGATCGCCTTCAGGTCGGCCTCGACGGTCCCAATCGGCGCGATATTGAACTTGTCCACGAGCACGTTGAGCACCTCGGGCGTGATGAAGGCCGGCAGCGACGGTCCGAGCCGGATGTTCTGAATGCCCAGATACAGCAGTGTCAGCAGGATGCACACGGCCTTCTGCTCGTACCAACTGAGCACGAGCGACAGCGGCAGGTCGTTGACGCCGCAGCCGAAGGCTTCGGCCAGGGCCTGGGCGATGCGGATCGCCGAGTAGGCATCGTTGCACTGACCCACGTCGAGCAGGCGGGGGATACCGCCGATATCGCCGAACGCCAGCTTGTTGAAGCGGTACTTGCCGCAGGCCAGCGTGAGGATCACACAGTCATCGGGAATCGCCTGGGCCAGCTCCGTGTAGTAGTTGCGGCCGCTCTTGGCGCCGTCGCAGCCGCCGACGAGGAAGAAGTGGCGGATCTGTCCGGCCTTGACGGCGTCGATGACCTTGTCGGCGACGCCCATGACCGCCTCGTGCCCGAAGCCGATGGTGATGGTCTTCTCGGGCACGTCCACGGTAAAGCCCGGCGCGGCCAGCGCGGCCTCGATGACGGGCGTGAAGTCCTTGTGGCCGTCGGCGTCGGCGATGTGCGTAACCCCCGGCCAGGCCACCAAGCCGGTGGTGAAGATGCGGCCCTTGTAACCGTCTGTAGGCCTTTGAATGCAGTTGGTGGTCATGAGAATCGCGCCGGGGAAGGCGTCAAACTCCTTCTGCTGGTCCTGCCACGCGCCGCCGTAGTTGCCGACAAGGTGCTTGTGCTTCTTGAGCTCCGGGTACGCCAGGCAAGGCAGCATCTCGCCATGCGTGTAGACATGGATGCCCTTGCCCTCGGTCTGCTCCAGAAGCATCTTGAGGTCGCGCAGGTCATGCCCGGAGACGACGATCGCCTTGCCCTTGACGGGCGTGACGCGGACCGTCGTCGGCTCGGGATGGCCATACGCACCGGTGTTGGCGGCGTCGAGCAGCTCCATCACGCGGAGGTTGACCTCGCCGGCCCGCAGGATCATCCCCAGCAGCGGATCGACCTGGGTGGCCTCCTCGGTCGTGAGAAACGCCAGGGCCTCATGGAAGAACGCATAGACCGCATCGTCCTCCTGGCCGAGGATCGCGGCATGATCGGCGTAGGCGGCGGTGCCCTTCAAGCCGTACACGAGCAGCTCTTGCAGGCCCGCGATCGTATCACCCAGCTCGGCCTTGCGCTTGTCGATGCCGACCTGCCGAGCCTGATCGAGCAGGCCTGCGTGATCGGCGGCGGGCTTCCACGTGGCCTCGGGCGGCGCGCCCTCGGTGGCGCCGCTCAGTCGCCGGGCCTTGTCGAGCACCTCGCCGGCCCGATGAAGCCACTCCTCAAGTCGTGCGGGATCGAAGTTGACGTTCGTGACCGTGGTGAAGAGCGATTCCACGATGAAACGGTCGATCTCGTGGTCAATCTTGCCCCCCTGCCGCGCCTTATGGGCGTGCCAGGCGATACCCTTGCACGCGTGGATCAGCAGGTCCTGAAGGTCCGCGGTTTGCGGGTCCTTGCCGCAGACGCCCATCTTCGTGCAGCCGGTTCCCTTGGCGGTTTGCTCACATTGATAGCAGAACATTTCCTTCCCTTTCCTCATGCGTTCCTTGTCAAGTGCGTTTCTTTACGACCGGGTGCCTTCCCGGATCATGGTCAGGAGCATTTTGAATCGCTGCTCGGCGGCGACGGCATGCGGCACGTTGGCCGGCATGAGCACGATCTGGCCGGCGCACATGGTCATCGACCGCTCGTGGATGGTCACGTGGGCGGCGCCCTCGACGACCTGCACCAGGGCGTCGTAAGGCGCCTGGTGGGTACTGAGCCGCTGACCGGCGTCAAAGGCGAAAAGCGTCACCGTGCCGGTGGGCTTGTCGATGATGCGTTTGCTGACGATGGCCTGGTCGGAGTAATCCACCAGGTCGGCCAGCGTTTGAGCTTGCGCGACACACACATCCAAAACGTCGGTCCGTTTGGCTTCAGCCATGGCTGATCTCCCTGCATGAAAACTGCGAATCACTTTGGCCGGTCCCGTTGACCAGGTCGGCCACCGAGATGCCCTTCAGAAAGCCCTCGATCATCCTCTGCAAAGCCGCCAGCCGCGGGCTGATCGTGCAGGCCGGCCGTCGCGGGCACACATCCCGCGAGAAGACGCAGTCGCTGACGCTGACCGGCCCTTGGACGGCCTGGATGACGTCGAGCAGGTTGATCTCCTCGGCCGGACGAGCCAGCACGAAACCGCCCTTCGGGCCCATGGTGCTCGTCACCAAGTGGGCCGATTGCAGCCTCTGCATGATCTTACTGGCAAACTGCGGCGAAATCTGCTCGGCCTGGGCCAATTTCCGCGCTGAAACCGGCCCGTTGTCGCCGCGCTCGGCCAGATGAATCATCGCCCGCAACGCGTAGTCCGTATTCTGCCGTATGACCTGCATCCTCTAGGCTTCCTGGTCCTCGCCAATCAAACTAAGACTATTTTAGTCCTACTTACGGACAAGTCAAACACACAGATCAGATTTTTCTCGAGATTTGCAGCCGATTCAATATAAACCTATATTGAGAAAAGACTTGAGAGAATCAGAGATTTCTCCGTTCGGCCACTCTGAGACCGCGTCCTTGGGAGGAGATGGAAAACGCCAAGTCCCTGACGGCACAAGCTGGATAACATCCGCCCTACCGCGAGGCCTGGCGGGGGATGAGGACGGTTCCCGCCTGGAGCTGGTCGGCGAAGGGGACCCGGCCATCGGCGGTCTTGGCGACCTTGACCTCGACGATGTCCTTTGCGTCAAAGGGCTCGACGTGGCCGTCGATATACGCGGCGGCCGGGCGGATACGAATACTGGTCAGCGGCTCATCGGTCTGCCAGTAGCTCGGATAGAAGCTGGATTCGATGGTGCGGTCGGAGGCCGCGAACTTCTCACAACTGGCGTAGGCATTAGGGTGCCGCCGGTGGTCGAAGGCGAAATAGTCCGTCGCCAAAAGCGTACTGTCCCCGGCCTGCCCGGCCGACTTCTCGGCCCCGCGAAAGGCCCGGTCAAACTCGGGCATGTAGCCACGGTAATCCCAGAACATGCAGTACGAGCCTCGCAGCTCGTCCGGGCCGGGCCCGTTGTCGGGGTTGTCCCAAGCATCCCCCTGGTCCCAGGCGTCCTGCAAATAGCGGAACCGCCGCGGGGCATTGGGGCACTGCATCACCTCCACGTCTCCCACGTAGGGCCCCAGATAGGCCGAGATGGACCGGTGGACGCGAGGGCCCTGGGCGTCCACCGCGACAAGACGGTTGGGCATCGTCCAGCTCAAGAACCGCACGTCAGGACCATTCGTGGCCACGGAAGGCGGGTACCAGTCGTTGTTGTCGACGGCGTAGACGTTCACCGCGCGCGCGATCTCGCGGAGATTGGAGCGGCTGTGCAAGGCGCGGGCATGTCGGCGGACCTTGCCCAGGGACGGCACGAGGATGGACAAGAGAAGCGAAATCACGAACAGAACGACCAGCAACTCGATGACGGTGAATCCGCGACGCCCACGCCATGCCCGTACAGACTGTCCACCTCCGGTCGCGATATCTGGCCTCCTTCCCCAGCCTGACCGCTGCCAACCCTGCTAAAAACCTAGCTCTATTATAGCAATCGCGCAAGGCATGTCAACGCGGAAAGGAAGAAAAGGGCCTCGTCCGGTCGGGCATGAGGCGAAAACGGCGTTCTGGTGGCCTGGGTCGCTTTACCGGGCCCAAGGCAGGGCCAACATCCAATCCTCGGCCAGGATGGCCAGATCAGGCAGTCCGACGCGTCCATCGCGGTCAATATCGCCCCGCAGGGGCCAGAGGCCACGGCTGGCGAAGGGGGTGCCGCCATAAGCGCCCATATTAACACGACCGCCGTTGGGCTCCGGCTCAAGGCCGGGGCCCTCCTGCCAGTCGCCGGCATCGACACAGGGACTGGTCTGATCGTCCAGGACCCACAATCCGCCGGGCGGAACATCGTTGCCGTCCGGGACCCAGTGGCGGCCGAACTCGGACTTGAGGTGGTAGTCGCCGCGCTGGGGATCGGCGAATAAGGGCCCCAGCCCCTTCTGGTAGACCGCGGCGACCTGCTCGTCGGTGAGTGTGATATCGAAGAGCATCACTTCATCCATGGCGCCGGCGTAGAAGGAGTCGCGATACAGGCCGTCGCGCATCCCAAAAACAAGGTCGTTGGCCAAGACTGTCGGCAAGGCCGTGATGCCCGGCTGATCCCAATGACCGCTGAGCTGACGCTCCCCGTCCAGGTAAAACGCCGCTTCGAGCCGATCTGCATCAAACGTGACGGCTACGTGCTGCCAGCGGCCGGGCTCGAGGGACATCGGTGAGCGTTCGCGGCCGTCGTTGCCCTGGTTCTCAACGTCCAGCCGCAGCTCGGCGTTCTCGATGCCGAGCATGTACTCCTTGTTCTGATCGCCCTCCACCTTGGCCACCAACGCCTGGTAGCCGTCAACGCGTTGCGGGTGCACCCACAGACAGATCGAGTAGTCGCCCCGGCCCAACTGAAGCGCGGCGGCGTTGGCGACGTGGACAAAGTCGTCAATCCCGTCGAATTGCAGCGCGGTGTCGGCGACGCCCGTGGTCCACTGCGCGCCTTGAATCGTCCCGTGATGGCCGCCGTACCAGTCGTAGGCCATCGCGCCATAGCCCTCGCGAAAGGCCCACCAGGCGACGGGTTCCGGCTCGATCCAGTCCTGCAACCAGCTTGAACGGACCACGCAACGGCTCAGGTCATCGTGGGCGAGATCGGTATATAGATTTCCCCAGAAGATACAGTTGGTGATATCGGGGGCGGCCCCGGCGCGGGCATCCACTCCGAATTCGCACTTGACGATGGTCAGATTACGCAGCGTGGGCCGGCCCATCCACACGAATACCGCGTAACGGCTGTTTCGAATGATGAAATGACTCAGGACGCTGGCCGGTCCCTCGGCCCGGACGAAGGAAACGGCCCAGCCATTGGGGGCCTCGATGACGGCCGGTTGCGTGGCGCTGGTCACCGTGATCGACAAGCCTCGGAAATCCACCTCCTCGCGATAAACGCCGGGCCAGACCAGCACGCGGTCGCCGTTGGCGGCGCGGTCGATGGCGGATTGAATCGTCAGCAGGGCGCTGCTTGGGCTCAGACCGTCGTTCTGAGCGCTGCCATGGGCACCATCGACGTGCCACGTGCGGCCGGGCTGAGCCAGCCGGCGGATCTCCGTCGGGCTCAGCGCGTGATTGTAGATCCGCACGTCGTCAAGGAGCCCGTTCCAGTAGCGGCGCTGCTGCTCGGCGTTTTCGCCAATCCAGACGGGGTAATCGTTCAGGTTCAATCGGCCCGTCGCCTCGCTGGAGGCATCCAGCTCGCCGTCGACGTACAGGTACATGCGTTGCCCGTCATAGACGCCGGCGGCATGGTGCCACTGCCCGTCGTCGACGGGCGTCGTGCCCCAGATATTGCTCCAGGTGGTCCCAGGCACATCGACGCCGCTGCAGGCGAACTCCAGGACCGAGGTGTTGCCGTACCTTTGCAGCCGAAAGGCGCTGTCGCCCTTGGTGACGATGGCTTGGTAGCTGCGGTCAAAGCGTCGCACCTGAAACCACGCCGTCACCGTGACGGCATCGCGAAGATTGAAGATCGCATTGGCTCCGCAATCGACGAAGTCGCCGAGGCCGTCGAAATCGAGCGCCCCCCCGATGCGCCCCTCGTACGGCCGCCAACGACGGTTGCCCACAAGCACACCATTGACACGGCCCAATTCGTCGTGAGCCCAAGGTCCCGATCGTTCGTCCAAGGTCCAGTGCGCCACCAGACCGATGGGACCCTTGTATTCGTAGGCTCCCATGTCGACGGTCATCCCCACAATGCGGGCATTGCCGGCCAGGTCGTGGTCCACCGCGACCGCCGAGTTGACGCCGGCATCAATGCAGGGTGAGTCGCCGCTGAGCCGCAAATCGTCGTCATCCGTCCCGCTCAGGTCATCCAAACCGGCGGGATTCATGAGCAGCGGGTCATCACCCAGATTGCCGACCCCACCGAGTGCGCCGGTCCACCCCTGAACACAGCTATAATTGACGACCGCCGTTCCGCCCACCACGGCGATCTGGGCCGCCTGACCATAACCAGTGCTGTCGGCATTGCCCCAGACGATGCAGTTGGTCACGAAGGGCCGGCCCTGTTGGTCGGCGTGAATCGCCCCGCCGCGGTCGCCGGCGCTGTTGCCCACAAGCGTGCAATTGACCAAGTGGGCGGCGCTGCCGAAGTCGTCGTACACCGCGCCGCCCCGCTCGCCGGCATGATTGCCGCTGAACACACAGTTGATGAACGTCGGACGACTGTTGTTTCGATTTCGGACGGCCGCGGCGCTGGCGGTGGCCCGGTTGCCCAGGAAGCGGCAGTCCATGACCACAGGGTCGCTGCCGTAGATGTTCAGCATCGCCGCGTCGTACCAGCCCGTGTTGCGGACGAACCGGCATCGACGAATGGTGGGGTCGGCGTTATCGTTCAGCATGCCGCCACCGCGGACCCGCAGGCTGTCGGGGTTGGTTTCCTGGCCCTGGCAGTTGCCGCCCGTAATGACAAAACCGTCGAGGACCGTCTGGGCATCCACGCCGACCGCGGTGACGACGTGGCGGCAGTTGTCCTCGTAACCGGAAAAATCCGGCTGGTCGTTGCCGAGCAGATCGCCGCTGAGCACCGTGGGGAACAGATCCGGTTGGCAATAGTTGGGGTCGCCCTGACCGAGGCCGGCGAAGCCCCCGCACACTTCGACGCCCTGAGGCAAGAAGAAGCTCGCCTCACGGCCCGGCATGACGTTGGGGTCGGCGTCGGTGAATCCCGGCCGGTAGAGGCCCTGGGCAACACGGATCTCGTCGCCAGGCCCCGCGATGGACAGCGCATCGGCCAAGTGCCTGAACGCCCGCGTCCAGGCGACGCCGTCACCCCCGGCGGCGGCATCGTCGTCCACGTAAAAAATGCCGGCCATGGACGCCGTACAGAAGACCACCACGAGCGACAACGACGCCCATAGCCGTGGAGATCGGCAATCTCTCATCATCCTCTTCCTCACGGGCCCCGGCCCTGTCGACCTAACGCGCCAGATCAAAAACCCACGCCACGTGGGGCAAGGCATCGTCGCGCACCCGCCTCAAGGGCCGGACCGAAATCGCATCGGCGACGGGGGCAACCGACAGAACATACTCAAACGACAAGCGCCCCCGAACCGGGGAACCCGAGACCAGGTCTTCAAACACGACCTCGGTCACCAGGTCGCTGTCCATGTCAATCGTATACGTGATCGAGCCGTCTTCATGCTGGAGCTCGACCTGGCCGAGTCGCCCGTCCTCGCCCAAGCGCGTGCTGAACCATACCCTCGCGGCGGCCGCGTCGCGCCGCACGGTATCGATGGCGTGCAATCCCATCCACGGACGACTCAAACCCGCAAAGAAGCAGCCCGACGGATAGATCGTCTGTCGGCGCGGCCCGGCCTCATAGCGATAGGCCCCTTCGGGACCATCGGCCACGACCAGTCGCGAGCCGACCTGGAGCCACAGCCATGGCTGATGAAGCTCGCGTTCGGCGTAGACCAGGGGGATTTGGCCCCGCCCGAACACGTCCTCGCTGCCGACGTGTCCGCGTACCTGAATGTCCGCATAGCCGCGACGGTGGAGGTCGTCGCGTCGATCCACGACACGCACGTCCTTGGGCCAGTCGCACCGGTAGTAGTCCTCGTTGAGCATGTTCACGTGATGCGTCGTCCACGACGGCCACTCGGCCCGTTCATGGCCGATCACCAGCAGGCCCCGCCCAGCGTCGGTAACCGGCGTGGGCCCCTTCGCGTCGGGCTGGACCTGCGACAGGAAACGGCGCAGCTCGGCGTCATCCGTGGGCAACAGGCGCACGTAGAGGTCGGGGTCATAATCGTGATGGTTGTTGATATAGACCACGCCGGCGCGGGTGTCGAAGTAGTAGTTGCCTCGATCGTTCTGGAGGTAGCGGCAGGGTTCGGCGCCCCCCCCGGAGGGCGCGGCCCGGCGAATCATGACGGGACCGCCGGCTCCCTCAGGATAGAAATACCAGCACGAATGCGCGGCCGTCGCACCGGCGGGCAGGCCCGTCAAGGCAACCGAACTTGCCCCGCTCGGCGCCCCCGGGTGCAACGCTGACTTCGGCGACTGCACCAACGCGGTGCCTGCGACCACGGCGGCCGCCGCCAGGGTGACCATGGCCGTCTTGGTCGTCAGCGCGCCGGCCGCCGCCGCAGTGGCCCCCACCGCCAGCGTGCCGCCGCCGACCTGAACGGTCGCCGCCGCGGCCTGGCTCTCGGCCGTCATACGACCGAAAACGACCAGCACCATCGCCAGCGATGCACGCCCCAATCCCCGCCGTGCGAGCTGCTTGGCCAAGGCGTTCTTCGCACGAAAAAACAACACGCGGGTGCTGAACTCGGTGGTCCCCATTTCCTCGGCGATGCTTGCGTAATCCATCTGCTCGTAACACCGCAGCACGAGAACCTCACGGTACCGCGGTTTGAGCTCCCCCATCGTCTCGACAATGATCTGCTTAAGTTCGTTGGTTACCAGCTCGGCGAAGCCCTCACGGCTCTTATCCGCGGCCAGGACCTGTTCCATGTCGGCGGTGCTCATGGCCCTTCGGCTCCGCTCATGGGCGTAGTGATGGTGCAGCTTGTTGATGGCGATCCGCCGCAGCCAGGGCCAAAAACGATCGGCCCGCTCGAGTTTATCCAGGAAGCGTAACATCTCGATCATGCTCTCCTGTACGATGTCCTCAGTCACCTCATGCCGAAGGGTCAGCCTTTGCACATACGTATACAGCCGATCCCTTGCCAGGGCGGCTAGACGATCCCGGCTGTCCCCCTCTCCCCCCTGGGCCCGGGTCACAAGATCGGTGAAATCGGCGTTGTCAACCATATAGGCCATTACTCTGAGTAGTATGTGGCCGACAATGTAACACTATTTCCGGCCTATTTTCCGGGACCCGTCGGGTGGCCGAACAGAAACACACCTGACACGGATGATAAAAAAGCCTGACATTCAACCATCGCCCCCTCCCCCGCGCAACTTTGTCCGGTTCAGCACGCCGCGACCCCGCGGCCAGCAGTCCGTTGAAAAACATACGGCCCACAGAAACGGGCCCTTTCTGTCATTCCCGCGAAAGCGGGAATCCACGCTTTGCGTGCAGAGAGCGCACCACACGTCGAGCGTGGACCCCGGATCAAAGCCTGCCCCGGACTCGATCCGGGGTCCGGGGTGACACTTTTTCAACAGCTTGCTAGACCGCCCCCGCATCAGTCTTTGACATGATTATAGCAAAATCGCGTCAGAATTGCACGCTGAAAACGCCCCTTGGAACCAGGAGGCCCCCCGCCCGGGCGGCACCACGCGGCCCGTCCGTACCGAACGTCGTGTGACCACTATTTGATTGGGGATCTGTAGGAGGTGAAATGGAGCCGATGAGATTCGAACTCACGACCTCTTGCATGCCATGCAAGCGCTCTCCCAACTGAGCTACGGCCCCGTCGCGTACAGTCTAGCAGACAAGATCGGTCGGTCAAGCCCACGGCTTCAAAAAATACCCGTCTTGCCGAGCGCCCGGCGCCGGACAACGAATACATCGCAGGGTTCAATCAGCCGGGGCATGCCGGGCCAGCCACTGCCGGACCCACCGGCGGGCCTCCTCGGGTGTACGGATTTGCTCATCGAGCTGGGCCACGTACATCTCCTGGGCCACCTGCCCCACTTGGGGACCAGGCTGGACCCCCAAGGCCAAGAGCTCGTGGCCGTTGAGCAGCGGGCGCGGGGTAATGTCCTGTCCGGCAAGCTCGGCGGCTCGGCGGCGAATCTTACGTAGCGGAGCCAAGCTCCGGGCCTCGGCCTTGCACATCGCCTTGTGAAGGACGAACAAGTCGTGGTAGTAGGGGCTGGCCACGAACATCTTGAGCCGGGCCAGGCTCATCTCGGCGTCCAGCAGACACCCACGATGATCGAGCAGAAACTGCACGTGCTGGACCAGTCGACGACTCGGCTTGAGGGCGGCACATCGCTCGAGCGCCCATTCGGTGGGCCCGGCCACGAAAAGCGCCGCCAAGGCCAGGGCGAAATCGACCGATCGCGGCAAATGCTCGTACAGGCCGCAGGCCGCCCGGGCCACGGGGCCGTCGAAACCCGGGAAGATGTGCCGGGCCAGATGCGACTCGACCAGGAGCCGCATACCCCGGGCCCGATCCGGGTGGGTCAGGACCGCTTCAAGCTCGACGGCGATGCGCTCGCCACTGACCCGCGCGATCCGCTCGGCATGGTACCGGATGCCCTGCCACGTGGCCGGTTCGATCTCGAAGCCAAGCTGCACGGCGAACCGGACGGCCCGCAGCATGCGCAGGTAATCCTCGCCGAAGCGTTCATCGGGCGGACCGATGGTGCGAAGAATGCGGCGCTGCAGGTCCTCGCGGCCGCCGACGTAGTCGATGACACGGCGTTCGAGGGGGTCATAGAACATGCCATTGACGGTGAAATCCCGGCGCAGGGCATCCTGCCGGGCGTCGCAAAACGTGACCTGGTCGGGGCGGCGGCCATCGGTGTACCCCACATCGCTGCGGAATGTCGCGACCTCGACCTGCTGGGAGCCCTGAAGCACGATCACCACACCGAATTGGGCGCCGACCTTGAGCGTGCGACGAAACAGGCGGATCACGGCATCGGGCGGGGCGTCGGTCACCACATCGTAATCGTTGGGCCGACGCCCCAAAAGCCGATCGCGAACGCACCCCCCCGCCAGGAGGGCCTGGTAGCCCGCCTCGCGAAGCCGGCGGACGATCCGGATGGCGGCCTGTCGATTCGTCATGGTTTCCTCGCTGGCGCCGGACAGATAGATGGACTCACGACGGTGAAGCCGACGGCTCGGGCGGCGGTGACTGCCGTTGCAGCAAACTCACCGCCGTGGTGCCCCACTGACGATGGTCGACCACCCTCAATTCGCCGTAGGCCTCCACCAGAGTCGACCGGTGATGCGTTCGGACCACCACAAGCCCTTCGGGCACGACCGAATCCGTTAAGGCCCGCAAGAGCCGACCGAGCGCCGAATCCGCGGCCGTATCATAGGTCATCCGGTACGGGGGATCAACGAACACCACATCGTAACGTTCCTGGGCCGCCGCCGGATCGGGCCAGGGAGCGCCCACTTTGAACGCATCGGCGCGAATGACCTTGGACGCCTCGACGAACCGGGCCTTGGCGATGTTGCGGCCAAGCCGATCCATCACGTTGGGATCGCGGTCGACGAAGGTGACCCAACGGGCGCCCCGGGACAGACACTCGAGCCCCATCGAACCGGTGCCGCAAAACAGATCGGCGATTACGCCGTTATCGATCACGTCATACTTGTGCAGCACGCTGAACAGGGCTTCCTTGGCGCGGTCGGTGATGGGCCGCGTCTGGTGCCCTTTGGGGGGCAGCAGGTTCATCCCGCGCCGCATACCGGCGATGATCCGCATAGGCGATTCTCCCCTGACCGTTCGGGCGGCTCAGTCTTTCAGCCGCCCCCCTTCTCGACAGGGTAGAATACGCCACACGCCCGGCCGACGCAAGACAGAGGCGGATGATCCGGACACCTCCCGCGCCTCGCAGCCACGCGGGGATGCAGGTCGAGGGCCCGCGGACAAGCGAGCCGGTCAGTAGATGATCCGTGTCCCGGTGAGCCAATCGGCGGCCAGGACGGCCAAGTCCTGCAAGTCCACGAAGCAATCACCGGTGACGTCCCCGTCGGGGCAGTCTATGGCCTTGTCGGTCACGATGGTCACGGCGTCCCAATGGCCGGGATTCTCCACGCGAATGAAGCCGATAAACGCACTGCCGGTGGGCGCGCCGAGGATGGCGTATTGTTCATCGTGCGACCAGAGGGCCCAACCGTCTTCGAGGTTGCCGGTGACCCACGGGCCCATGTAGCAGTTGCCATCGGAGCCCTTGATGCAATCGACGAGGAGAGGTTCGCGAACGACGAGGATATAGTACGGATAGCTGCCCTTGAACGTGGCCGTGTAGCCATCGGAGCCGCCCAGCCGGACGTAGTCGGATTCATGAATGTTGTAGTGGATGTTCCAGTTCTCGGGCTCCTGAACGTAGTCGGTGTGTCCGGCCCAGACCTCATAGATGGGGAAGGGGCCGCCGACGGAGAAGGACCAGGCCATCTCGGTGTACTTGCCGACCCAGCATTCAACGCCCTGGGCATCAATGGGGCCCTGGGCGTGATAGAAGGTCAATTCGGCCTGCCAGCGTCCGGCGGAACATTCGGCCGGACCCCATTGCGTCTGGTCGGGGCCGATGAGCCAATCGACGCCGACCTCATCGCTCATATCGGTCCTTTCAGCGCCGACCCAGATGGCGTTGACGGCCGGATCCGTGCACGGCTGCCAGGCAAAAGCGACCGGGGAGGCGACATCGGTGTTGTGAACCGGCTCGATGGGCAGGGGCACCTGCGTAGGCTGGGGCAGGGGGTCGTCGGTGCCGGCGATGCGGAAGGGAACGGTGATCTGGTCGGGGTCGGACCACGCGTAGAAGACGGTGATCTGGTAGTCGCCGTCGCCGTAATACTCGAAGGGGTCGATGTATTCCGAGGCGATTTCGTACTCCCACTCCCACACATCGTCATCCTCGAAGTACTCCCAGCTTGTCTGGACGCCGGTCCAGGGGTTGTACTGGCTGGGGACGGCGGGAATGATGTAGGTGTAACCGGCGGGCGTGGTGAATTGGATTTCGATGACCGTCGCGTCGGTGTCGACCTCCAGGGTAAAGACATACCACGGGCCCGCATCCGACTCGGCTTCATACCTGACGCCCTGCGTAAGAAGCACCTGTGAAACGTGATCAGAGGCCGCCGCGAAGACCGCCGGCGAGCATAGAACCCCCACACCCACTGCCAGAAGAACCTGCTGGTAGAGTTTCATCACCGTCCTCCCTCAATACATGTTTTCTTCAAAGCCTTCCTCCCGAGGCGGGGCAAGAGGCCGACCTTTCAGGACCCGCCACACCTGCCATCCATCTCGATTGTACACAGAACCACGCGTCCGTGCAAGTGCCGGGCCCGTTCAGATCGCAGCGAGCTCCGTCGCCAGTGCATCGAGCAGTTGGGCCTCGGGGACAACGGCAATTCTCTGTCCCTGGCGGTAGAGAAAGCCCTTGCCCTTGGCTGCACAGATGGCCAGGTCCGCATCGGCGGCCTCACCGGGGCCGTTGACCACGCACCCCATGACGGCCACCCGGACGGGTTTATGCACATCCGTGAGCAGCCGCCGCACCCGCCGGGCCAGGGCCACGACGTTGATCTCGCACCGGCCACACGTGGGGCAGACGATCAGTTCCGGCTCGTTTGAAGTCAACAGGCCCAGCGCCAGCAGGATCTGCCGCGCCAGCCGCACCTCCTGCACCGGGTCGCCAGCGACACTCACGCGGACCGTATCCCCGATGCCTTCAGCGAGCAGGACCCCCAGCGTGACGGCGGAGGGCACCGTGGCATCGACCAGCAAACCCGCGTGGGTCAGACCCAGATGCAGGGGGTACTCGAATGCCTCGGCGACGGCGCGGTTTACGTCAATCGTTCGGTTCACATCGGCGGACTTGGCGCTGAGGACGAGGTTCGTAAACCCCCGCCCCTCGAACCGGCGGATGTACGTGCGCATCTCGCGGATCATGAGCGCCACGCGGCGGGCGGGCGGCACATCCTCGGCCTTCAAGTCGCGGATGCTGGCCTCGTTGACGCCGATGCGGACCGCGACGCCGTGGGCCTTGGCGCAGTCGATCACCCGCTCGACGTCGCCGTGGCCGCGCAGGTTGCCCGGGTTGAGCCGGATCTTGGCGGCGCCGGCCTCGATCGCCTCGATCGCCCGGTCGGCGGAAAAATGGACATCGGCCACCAGCGGCACCGACACGCGGTCCACGATCTGTTTGAACGCCCGCGTCGCCGCCGCCGTCGGCACGGCGATGCGGACCAGATCGCACCCGGCCTCGACCAGGCGGCGGACCTGCCGCACACAGCGGCCAACGTCCGTCGTCGCCACCTTCGTCATCGACTGCACCACGATCGGATGTTGCCCGCCGATCCGCAGCGGCCCGACCTGCGCCGTCGTTGTCTTTCGCCGTTGTATCATACCCGATACTCGTGGGTCTGTCCTTTGGGGTGCGCGGTGCGCCGTATATGAAACCGCATTCTATCTTGCCCGTGTCCAGTCGGCAATCTAAAATGCCCCAACCGCTCGACCGCATCCGGGCGGCCGGCGGCCATGCGACGGGACCGCCACGGTTCGACCGACAGATGAGAAAGCGGAGAATCATGTCGATCCTGGTATCGATCGCCCTGCTGATCGTGGGGGTGTACGCCATTCTGGGCCTGACGCTGTATTTCATGCAGCCATCGTTTTTGTATCGGCCCGTCCGCGAGGTGGAGTATGACCCCGGCGACCTGGACTTGCCGTTTGAAAAGGTCTCGCTCCCTACACAGGACGGGCTGAAGCTGGCCGCATGGTACGTGCCCGCCGCCGGCGCCTGCTATACGATCCTGTTCTGTCACGGCAACAGCGGCAACATCTCCCACCGCCTGGACACGATTAACCTGTGGAACGAGCTGGGCTTCAACATCCTCGTCTTTGACTATCGCGGCTATGGCCAAAGCCAGGGCAAGCCCACCGAAGAGGGCACGTATCGCGATGCCCGGGCGGCCTGGGACTGGCTGGTGCGGGACAAGCACGTGCGGCCCGAACGGATCATCCTCCATGGCCGGTCGCTGGGCGGGGCGATCGCGGCGAACCTGGCCAGCCAGGTCGAGCCCGCGGGCCTGATCGTGGAGAGCACGTTTACCTCATATGAGGATTTGGGCAAGGAGTTCTACCCGTACCTGCCCGTGCACTGGTTCGCGTCGTTCAAGTATCGCACAATCGATGCGGTGCGGCGGGTGGGCTGCCCTGTGCTCGTCGTGCACAGCCGCAACGATGAGCTGGTGCCGTTGGAGTTCGGCCGGCGGCTCTTCGAGGCCGCCGACGAACCCAAGCAGTTCGTCGAGATCGACGGCCGCCACAATGATGGGTTCCTCTTTTCGATCGAGACCTACCGCCGCGGCCTGCTGGACTGGGTCGGCTCCCTCGACCAGGCCGCCAGCCGCCGCGCCCGGCCCGGGGGTTGAGAGGCTTACCCGGATCGGAATAGGCCTCTGACGCCCCATACCCGGGTCCCACGCGGCCACCGTTCGGAGCCAAATCGACGGTTTTCCCCTCTTGTCCCAAAACGGTCCTTGGAGTATTCTGTGGTACATGGGTCAGGCCCTCCACTTCGTCCGACCCGGGGAACGAGGCGGCGGCCAGGCGTACTACCGGCGGACGAAGGTCCACCTGGGGACAAATGGAGACACTCTTTGTCGGTCGACAAAACGAGCTATGAGTGGCTCTTCTTCAAGAGACGACTGTCCTGGTTGCGCAGGGGTCCTTTCTGCATGGGTCTTTACAGGGGCTTCGTCAACCAGGAGAACGAGGCACGCCCCGGCTTCACGGATAGACTCAGGCATCTTGCTTTGGCGATCCTGAAGACAGAAGATGACATGCTGTATGTACGACAGGCGATCTGTGCTCTGGCGGTCGTGGGAACGCAGGAAGACATCCCCGCAATCCAAGGCCTGGATGTCCAGGGAAATATGGAACTGGCAGCCGATGTCAAAACGTGCATCTATGAAATCAAGCATCGATAATGCGGGAGGCACCTTGCACGCCAAGGCTGCACCCGGTACCTCTCTTGTGTACTTTGTGCCATGCAAATCGCGCCACTGCAGTGGCACCCGTCAACTCCCGAACGCCGTCGCGCCGCGTGGGCTGGCCTACGCAGGGGTCTTGATCCTGGCCGGGCTACTGCCCCTTATCTGTGGGGCGGACCTGCCTGAAGGCGGAAACACCGGAAGCGGCACGATTGAACTGCGCCTGGCAGCCGATCCAACGACTGACGCGGGACTCGTTCGGCAGGCCAAAAAGGCCAGCGGCAAGGACGTGAGCAGCGACGACGGGACAGTCGGTCACTGGGTACCCGTCCATCACGAGGCGACAGGTGATCTACAGGACATCGACGGACTCGTACTACGGACTGTGGAGGATCACATAGAAGTGCTGGTTCTTGTCCAAGATACCGATGTTAGTTCTGCCGATATCGAGAGCGTATCTCAGACAACGGACTATTCCACGGGCAGGCCGGCGATTCGAGTCAGCCTGACCCCGTTGGCATCACGAAGGCTTCTGGCTGCGACGAGCCGCTATCTCTCAATGCGGTCTCAACCCCGGATGGTCAGCATCATTGATGGGCTGGCCTATTCTGCCCTTCCCCTGCGCGCGCCCCTGCAGGACTTCGTCGTCACGGGTCCCGTTTCCGACGTGGCTATCGCCCAATTGGAACGAACGCCCCCCATGAAGGACACGGCACCCAATGTATCCGGCGGATATGAAGGTATTGTACTCTCCGACCGGACACTGGTCGTACTCTGGCTGTGTCTGATCATTGTCGCCTTGGGCTCATTCTCCCTTGGGCGCGTACCAAGCAGCAAACACCCACGCATCTGGGTGCCGGTCGGGGCGATCCTCGGAGCAGTACTTGTCGCGGCCGAGGCAGGTGTATCAACGGTAACAGCGTCACGCCCCGGACCAGGCCTGTTGCTGGTTGAACGAACGCTCCATATCGACCTAATGCGTGTCCTCGGCGGTGCCGTCGTCGGTCTTGCCGTCGGTAGCGTGGGCGGCATGGCGGCCCGTTTCTTTCTGCGGCGTGCCGTGTGGAACCTGTACGTCGTTGCATCACGCCTGCGGCTTAAGAAAACGCCGAATAGCGAGGATTAAGAACGGGCGTTGAGAAAACTCGAGTTGGCGGCTCCAGAAGAGAGACGGGCCCATGGGATATTGTAATTCGTGTTTGAGACGGCTTTGCCGAAGACGAGCACTGGGCATCATCCTCTTCTTGGTCCTGGCGGTTGTCGCGGCCGGTCTTGCATGGCGATATTTGCGGTGGGATCCGGGGTTTGTGGCCTCCTTCAAACAGGTGGACCACTTCACGCGGGCCGACGCGTTCGCGGCCTCGTTTCTGGGAGAACCAGGCATTCAAGCCTGCGTTGCGGGGCGCTACGGGCCGCTCGGTCGGAACGCCTATGCGGGAGGGCCCGGACAGTTTGCCTGTTATAGGGCGGCCTTTCCGCCATTGCGGAGGTTGCTGTCGGTCAACGGGAAGACCATGACCCTATGGAACGACAGATATGAAGAGCTCAAGACGCTGGACATCTCCGGACTCGGCCTCTTGGGGCAACGGGAGTTTGGAAGGGTGGTGGGCGTCGCCGAGGACCGCGCCTGGGTTGAATTAGCAGGTCCCGTCCTACGAAAACAAGGTTTCTGGCCGGCCGCTCTGCTGGAAATCATCCCAGCGAAGGACAGCCCTGAGACAAAGGTGTATGAACTCGAGGAGTACATGTGTGCGGCCGTCGATCCGGCTAATCGCATCGCTTACGTTCTACGTGACGACTCGGATGCGCACATCGACCTGTTCGATCTTGACAGCCAGAAGGTCACTTCCAGCATGAAAGCACCGAGGGGAGCAGCCTGGTATCAGGCCCAGTACGATACTTTCAGTGATCGCCTTGTCTTGACGGGCATCCAAGGAAAGCAGTTTATCACCTATGTGTTTGACCTGGGTACGGGGACGGCCAGCAAACTGGGGCGCCTCGGTGTTCCACGCCTGGGGCGCGAGGGATGGGTCTTCGGCAGTGACAAGAGCCGATTCGTACGCGTGAACCTCCTTTCGTGCGAAACGCAAGTGCTGTGGAATCCTCTGTGCCCGTTTGCCAGGGTCCGGGCGGTCGGTCATTTGATCGGTACAGATCCATCGTTTTGCGTCTACAATTATGAGGTGCGGTTTCTCTCCGGCCGTCGGGAGATGCGGCGAGTGCTGGTGGACCTGGAAAAACGGGAATATCGCGACAGCACGCAACTGGCCGTTACGAAAACCCAGGTCGAACTGATTGACGGACGTGGCGGGCGGCGCACCCACTGAGACACTTGGAGGCTACTGGATGCAGCCTGTTTTGATCGGGTATTTGCACAAGATAACGCGGAGGAGACCCGATTACCTGGAGGCCCCCGGTGTCGAGGAGATTTGCAGCGCCAGCTCCTGCATCTCCGAGGACCCCGAAGACAGAATCGAGATCTGGCAACACAATGAGTACTTGCTGTACGATTCACCGGACTCGGCAGCCCAGGTGTTGAAAGAGTTGCGCGACTGTCGGCCTTATGATCTGTATGCGTTCAAGCAGTATCCGATCAGGGTGTCAGATGGGCAGGTTGTCCCAGAAGGCGTATTGCTGGAAGCACCCGTCGCCCCGCTGACCGACGATTTTGAGTTCTTGGGATATGACGCCGTAAACCGTGCGTTCACACCCGGATTCGAGTGCTCTCCGCTTTCCTGTAACGGAGGGGCAGCCACTTTGAAGACCAACAGGTATTGTCTGTTCAACACACTTGACGACGCAATCGCGGGAGCAACGCTCTTCAGCGCAGGCTCTTGGGAACCGGGTCCGTACTACGTGGTCGAAGTCTACAGGAAGACGGTGCCGGACGAAAAGGCATCGCCCATAGCCAACCCCGGCAACTGAAACGTCGGGCGTAGCACCTAGAGCGGACTGAGTGTAAGGAGCCCAGCTATGTCAAAGAGATATTTATTTTTCCTATGGGCGATAGTGACAATCCTTTCTATGCTTGTCTTGGTCTCCATCGTGCGATACAGACAGGCATCCGATGAAGCCGTGAAAGAAGCAATCACTCAGCTCACCGGACTCACCTTTACGGCCGGTGCACGCATAGACAATTACTATTACGAACGAGGACTGGACGCTGCCCTTCTAGCAAAAGCTACTGTGCCTTACGCCGAGCTTGACGAGTTTCTCCAGAACACGCCGTTCCGAGTGCAGACACTTATGCCGGGTGCAGATGTTCGCTTCACCTCATCCGGCCCTTCGTGGTGGACACCTGATACTCACAAAACCTACAGGGCAGGTGAAGATACCGGGAATCCGCGAGAATGTTACCGAATGCTTATTTCGTGGGACCAGCCCGACCATGCCGTGGTGTATGTGGAGTGGTTCGAAATCTACTGAAATGGGTGCGACCGACGGAAACAACGAACCATCGAGGATGGCGGTCATGAAGATTCGCAGGATAATCGCACTCGCTCTGCGGGGAGCCGAGGTGTTTATACTCGCCCTGTTTGTACTCAGTTTCGCGGCGGTGCTGGTTATCGGCAGGGACCCGGAAGCCGCGGATTTGTGGAAGATCTACGCGTGGATATACCTTGTCTCGCTGATCCTCGCGGCCCTTGAGGTCTATCGCTGCGTGCGCGACCAGCGCCGCAGGTGAAACGCAACTCCCATGCCGGTTCATACGGCACGGCAATTCTGGCCCTGCATGGTCATGCCACGTTCGGGCGGCGGCGCACCCACTGATGAGCGGCGGTGCCGAGGACCGCATGGTGCGACCTGCATGTGGTCCAATGAGGCCGGGCGATTCGCGCAAACTGAGGGGCGACGTCTTGACATTCGACCCCGGAACATGGTACACTCATGGAGTATCAAGCGGGGGTTTTGACGTATCCACATGGGGTGATGGGTTTCTCGGAAGGGAGAGGTGATGAAAAACGCTATCGGTATCCTTACTGTTCTGCTGGCTGCATCGGCCGCCAACGCGCTGGTCGTGTTTGACGATTTCACGGACCCGCCCACGTCGCAGGCGGTGGCTATTCCTCTGTTGCATCCGAACCCGACGCTCGTCGAAACGACCGGGGCCACGATCCTCGGCGGCGAGCGGGATTTGCTGATTACCGTGGACGGCACGGCCAACATGGACTCTTTTATCGGCACCATCGGGGATGGGTTGCTGTCGTTCAACTCGAACGCGCCGGGCACGATCCTGACGCTCCAGTACGACGGCCTGGACCCCGACATCTACGGCCCGCCGGCAACGTTGGTCAACAGCGAGGGCTTGGGCGGTCTGGACCTGCTGGCCATGGGCGACTATCTGTACCTCGATTTCGAAAGGATCGACGGCGGCATCGCCCAGGTGACCGGCATTACCATCAACGTGAACGGCACGGGCGGAACGGCGGTTTTCTCGGACGTGATCCCGGACAGCGCCGGCCCCATGACGTTCGTGGCCCTGTTCTCGGCATTCTCCAACCCGTCGGTGCTGTCGGATGTGACCAGCATTGAGTTCATCCTCAATCCGGACGGGGCGACCGACGTGGACTTCGCCCTGTCGGCCGTGGGCGTGCCCGAACCGGCCACGCTGGTGCTGCTGGGCATGGGCTCGCTGACGTTGCTGCGGCGCCGGCGACGGGCCGCCTGATGGCGTGACTTGATTCGGCGGGGACGAACACAGACCGTCCCCGTCCGCGAATCCCCTGATTGAAGCATAGCAGTCCGTTGAAAAACGTACGGGCCACACAAACGGGCCCTTCTCGTCATTCCCGCGAAAGCGGGAATCCACGCTTTGCGTGTAGAGAATACACCGCACGTCGAGCGTGGACCCCGGATCAAGTCCGGGGTGACACTTTTTGAATAGGCTGATGGCGACACGTTTCACGAGGCCCGTGGGAGGTTTTGTCCCCGCGGGCTTTCTTTATGCGCCTACAGCCTTCGCAGAAGACCGATAACGACCGCCTCGATGCGGCAGTGGTCTGTCCAGATGGGGGCATAGGCCGCGTTGGCCGGCTCGAGCCGGATGCGGCCCCCCTCCCGGTAGAATCGCTTGACCGTGGCGGTGTCCTCCTCCACGATGGCCACGACGAGTTGGCCCTGCTCGGCGGCGGCGGTCTTGCGGCAGACCACATAGTCGCCATCGTCGATGCCCGCGTCGATCATGCTGTCACCGACGACTTGCAGGGCGAACACATCCTGCCGCCCGAACAGGGATTCCAGCGAGAGCTGCTCGTGCTCTTCGAGCGCGTCAATGGGCCGGCCCGCGGCGACGCGCCCGGCCAGCGGTATGCCAAGCCCGACATCGGCACCCCCATCCCCATCACACGCGGCCTGCCGCTCAAGCAGCCGTTGTCCCCGCTCCGTACATCGCAAAGAGCGTGCCCTGCCGCTTGACGGGGCGACCAGCCCCTTTTCGCGAAGCGCGGCCACATGTTCGAACGCGGTGGCCCGACTTACGCCGAGCGCGTCGGCCAGCTCGCCGATCGTCGCCGAATAGCAGCGCCTGGCCTGAAACCGTGCGATGTTCTCCAGCGCCTGGATCTGGCGCGGCGTGAGCTGCATGCTGGGCAGGGTCGGGTTCATGAGGGTTCTCCTGGCCCGAAGGAACGGGGCTGGGGCCGTCGACCGAGGCGGTCAACTCGGCCAGGATCGCCGGATCCAGGTTATCGCCGAGGATCCGGGCGATCCGAGCCAAGACCTGGCCGAGCGGATTGCGGGGTTTCTTGCCGCTACCCGCGGACGGCTCCCACGGGTACACATAGTCTCCGCCGGGTCCGAACTTGCACAGCGGCACGTCGGCATCGTCGGAAAAGCGTCTGGCATCCATGACGGGTCCTTCCTCTTACTAGGTCCACCTTGGTGCGGGCCATCCTGCACCCGCCTGCTTCTTATCGGCAATTCGACCCCAAAGACCCGAACAAAAACCGAACATACCAAAAAAGCCGCGATAAATGCCTATAAGTCATTGAAAAGGCTTACCTTATAGGACTATACGTCCTCCGGTCCTCCGGCGTGGGGTCTGGCGGCACTTCAGGACCGTGTCTTCAAGGGACGCACGCTGCTTTGTGCACATGGTCCAAAAAACAGTATCTTCCACCTTGCATTATGAACGGCAATTCATACAATGAACTATTGTTCAAAAAATGAATCTATGTCTCTTTGACAGGCAGGCCATGTCCGCACCTCGGTCATCGCGAAAGGAAAGAGAGCGACGGCAGCATCGCGAGGCTATTCTCGCCGCCGCGCTGGGACTGTTCGGCGAGCATGGCCTGCATGGGGTGTCCATGCAGCAGATTGCCGAGAAGGCCGAGTTCGCCACGGGAACCTTGTACAACTTCTTCCAGAGCAAGGAGGCGCTCTTCCAGGAGCTTCTGCTGCGGTGTGCCCGGCGGATTGAGGAACAGCTTACGCCGATCCTGCGGCTTCACGCTCCACCGGACATGCGGCCTCGAGAATTGATCCGCGCGCACAATGCGGTCATCCGCGACAACCTGCCGGAGATTCGGCTGTTCTACAAGGTGTTCCAGGCCGAGGCCCGGCATACCCTTGAGCCTGACTTGCTGGTGGGGGACACCCGGGCGGTCTTTGACCGGCTTCAGACCGAGTGTGCCGGCGTTATTGATGAGGGCGTGGCCGCCGGTTTATTTGCACCCATGGATGCCCAGATTGTGACGATGGGACTGGATGCCATGCTGGAGGCGGTGGCGTTTCGCGCGGCGGCGACGCAGCAGCTTGACCAAGTGGACCGGTGGCTGGCCGAGATCGAACGGCTGTTTTTCAATGGGGTTCTCGTGCGAGGGGGTGGCGATGCGATCGCCTGAGCGGCGTGCTGCTTTGCGGTTCGCGACGGCATTATGCGCGGCCATGGGGGCGGCGGCGTTGACCGGCTGCACCGCGTTCGATGCATCCCAGGTGCGGCATGATGAGACGTTGCGCCACCAGACGGCCCTGGCGGAGAAGACCGCCCTGCTGGTCGGCGACGAGCGCGGGCTGACGCTGGACGACTGCGCGCGGATCGCCTTGGCGAACAACCTCGACGTCCAGGTGGCCGACGTCCGGCGGCGGATCGCGCAACTGGACCGCAAGATCGCCTTCTCCGCCTTTTTGCCCCACGTCAACCTGAACTACAGCTACGCCCGCTGGGACCCGCAGCCGGAGGTCGTCATCGCCGGCGGCTCGATGCCCATGCACGATGAGCGGATTCGGGAGATCACCTGGCAGATACAGATGTCGGTGTTCAACCCGACGACGTGGTTCCTATATGCCCTGCATACGCACGGCGAGCAGGTCGCCGAGCTCGCGGCCGACTACACGCGGCAGATGATCATATTGCAGGTGACGACGCTGTACTACTACTGCCTCGGGCTGGAGGAGGTCGGGCGTGCCCTGGACAGCCAGATCCGCGCCGCGGAGAGCCTGGCCGAGCAGGTCCACGCCTTTCATGCCGAGGGGTTGGCGCTGGGGTGGCAGGTGGAGCAGGTGCACGTCGCGCTGGAGTTTCGCCGGACCCAGCGCAAGCGGGTGGAGCAGATTCTGGACCAGACTCGCGGCCAGTTGCTTTTGACCATGGGGCTCAACCCGCTGGCCTCGATCCGATTGCAGGATGAGGCGAGCGAGGAGCCTCCGACGGGGTCGTTGGAAGCCCTTGTCGCGGAAGCCTTGTTGAACCATCCTCAACTTCGGATCGCGGATCGCCAAGTGGCCATCGAGAAGGAAAAGGTGAATATCGCCCTGGCGAACTTCTTGCCGAGCCTGGTGGGTGTGGCCAATCGCGTAAACACGAGCGATTCGTTCCAGCGGTACTCCAGCACGTGGATGCTGGGACTTGGCGGCGTGATGACCGTGTTCAACGGTTTTGCGAACCTGCACGAGTATGAGGCGGCCAAGCAGAACGTCACCCGAGCCGCCTTGGAGCGGGAGCAGCAGAGCCTTGTCGTCATGCTTCAGGTGCTTCGGGCCCAGCGGAATCTGGACAGCGCCCGCGATCAGTTGCGGCTCGCGGAAGACCAGCTCACCATGACCGAGCACCGATATGAACAGACGCGGCAAGAATGGCGAGAGGGCCTGGTGGACACGCCGACGCTGCTGAGCGTGCTGGCCGAACGGGACCAGGCCCGCATGTTCCGCACCACGGCCCGGTTCCAGTTCGAGGTGGCGGCGGCAACGCTGCGGAACGCGATGGGCATGACGCGAACCGAGGTTGCCCGGTCGGATAACCCCGAGGAGAAAGGATAGAACTCCATGGCAGACCCGCAGGACAAATCCAACAAGGGGATCTGGTGGATACTGGGCGTTGTCGTGATTGTGGTCGCGTTGGCCGCCGGGGTCTGGGTACTGCATGCGGTTTACAGGCCGGCGGAGGGCGCGGCCCAGGAGACCCCGAGCCAGCCGGAAATCACCGTCCGTGTCACGCCGGCCGAGTCACGCCTGTTCACGCGTCGGTTGGGACTCCAGGGGACCCTTCAAGCCGAGACGTATGCGAACGTCTCGCCGCGGATTCCCGGCACGATCGAAGCCATCCGCGTGGAGGAAGGAGACGCGGTCGAGGCGGGCCGCACGGTGTTGTTTGAGATCGACCGGCTCAAGCTGGAAAAGGCCGTGCAACTGCGTCGCCTTGACCAAGCGGTCGCCGCGTGCGGCGTGCGGCAGGCCGAGGCCAACTTGGAGAAGGTGCAGGCCGACTTCCACAAGGCCGAGCTCGACCTGCGGCGGTTTGAGCGTCTTTTCGCGAGCAAGGCCGTCACCGCCGATGCCCTGGAGCAGCAGCAGTCGCGTCACGCCCAATTGAAGGCGGCCCTCAAACTGGCCCAGGCGAACGTGGACCTCACGACAGAGCAGCACAAGCAAGCGCGGACGGCCCTGGACATCGCCGAGAAGGACCTGGCCGATGCGGTGATCGCGGCCCCCATCAGCGGCGTGGTGGCCATGCGGTTCCAGGAACCGGGGGAGATGGGTTCGCCGGGGGTGCCGGTGCTGCGGATCGAAGATGTTTCCACTGTGAGGGTCTCGGCGTTTTTGCCGGGGGAGTACTACGGCCAAGTGCAGCCCGGCCGGACGCGGGTACGGCTCACCGTCGGGGGGCGCAATGTGGGCGACTGGCCGATTTATTATCGCAGCCCGACGATCGATCCGCGGCTTCGGACGTTTGAAATCAGGGCACGGGTGGACGTGCCGGAGCCCGGCGTGGTGCCCGGCGCGGTGGCGCGGGTCGAGGTGCTGCTCGAAGAGCGCGAGGGGGCCGGCGTGCCGAGCGTTGCCGTGCAGCAGCGCGGGGGCGGTGATGTGGTGTTTGTGGTGCGCGACGGCCGCGCCCAGGAAGTGCCGGTCACACTCGGCATCGAGGAGGATGATTGGGTCGAGGTGGTTGAAGGCGACGTGGCCGCCGGCGATTCCATCGTGACAATGGGCCAGGAACGGGTCAAAGACGGACTGCGGGTGACTATCACGCGGGAGGATCGCTAGTGTTCCTTTCGACGGCATCGGTACGACGGCCGGTGGCGATGAGCTGCCTGATCATCGCCCTGAGCCTGCTGGGTATTAACGCTTGGCGCACGATGGGCCTGGAGCTCATGCCCCGGACGGATGTGCCCTTTATCACGATCGTGACCGTGTTTCCCGGGGCCAGCCCGGAGCAGATCGAGACCGACGTGGCCAAGCCCATCGAGGACCAGATGGTGACGATCGACGGCCTCAAACACATCAGCAGCGCGTGCATGGAAAACGTCTGCCAGACCATGCTGGAATTCCAGCTCCACGTGGACGTCGATATCGTCGCGACGGACGTCCGTGAAAAGCTCGACCTGATCCGGGCGGACTTCCCGGAGGACGTGGAGGACCCGCAGATCCTCAAGTTCGACATCAACGCCCAGCCGATCATCAACCTGGCGCTCACCGGCCGGGCCGATCTCGAAGCCCTCTACGACTATGCGGACAACACGCTGCGGGATCGCCTGACCGTCATCAGCGGGGTGGCCGATGTGGAGCTGATCGGCGGGGCTGAACGGGAGGTGCACGTGCTGCTGGATCGCGAGCGGCTGGCAGCCCGCGGTCTGACAAGCCTGGACGTGGTCGCGGCGGTTCAACAGGGGGTCCGCACGATTCCCTCGGGCCGCGTGCGCCAGGGCGGGACGGAGTTCACCGTGAAGTTTGACGCGGAGTTTGAGCAGGTTGAGCGTATCGGGGATTTGGAGCTGGTCAACCGCGCCGGTCAACGCTGCTATCTCCGCGACGTGGGGCAGGTGCGGATGACGACCGCTGAACTGCGGCGACGCGCCCGCGTTGATGGCCGGGAATGCGTGGCGATCCGCGTCGTGAAGAAGGGCGAGGCCAACACCGTGGCGGTGGTCCGCGCCGTCCGCGAGGCCATGGACCGGCTTAACCGCCGCCTGCCGGCGGGCATGGAACTGATCTGGGTCAGCGACAACGGGCATTTTATCGAGGCCACCGTTCAAAGTGCGTGGCTCAACGTGGCCGAGGGGATCGCCCTGACGGCGTTGATCCTGTTTCTGTTCCTGTACAACGTGCGGATGACGATCATCGTCGCGATCACCATGCCGCTGACGATCCTGATCGGGTTGTTCTTCATGAGCGCAGCCGATCTGAGCCTGAACACCTCGACGCTGCTGGCCATCGGCATGAGCGTGGGCATCCTCGTCACCAATTCCATCGTCGTTCTGGAGTCGATCGCACGGCGTCTGGAGGAGAAAGGCCAGCCTCGGGAGGCCGCCCAGTTGGGCACCAGCCAGGCCGCCATCGCCGTACTGGCCAGTGCGGGAACGAATATCGTCGTCCTGTTGCCCATTACCGTCATGGGCAGCCTGATCGGCCTTTTCATGCGGCCGTTCGCGCTGACCATGCTGATCATGACGGCGGTGTCGCTGTTCATCTCCTTTACCCTGACGCCCATCCTCTGCTCGGTGCTGTTGAAGCCCGGGACCGCCCGCGTCGGGATCCTGGCGCGGATGGAACGCGGCTGGAACCGGATGTTCGGCGCGTTGATCAACGCGTACGGCGCGGTGCTGCGATTCAACGAGCGGCACCGGGCGGTCGCGCTGCTGGTCCTCGTGGCGGTGTTCGCCCTGCTGATCCAGTCCTTCTTCACGGCCCGCACGTTGGGGCTGGGTTTCTTCACCGAGCCCGACCAGGGACAGGTCATTGTCAAGCTCGAGTTCCCCACCCGTTACGATCTGAATAGGACGCTGGAGCGAGTTCGCGACATCGAGGGCATGCTCAAAGATGTGCCTGTGCTGGAACGCATGCTGACGACCATCGGCAAGGTGGAGGGGATCATCGGCCAGTCCTCCGAGGGCGTATATCTGGCCCAAGTACTGCTGGTATTCCCCCAGCGAACCGAGCGGGCGGTGTCCACCCGCGAACTCCAGCAGCAGGTCCGCCGGCGTCTGCAAGCCGTGCCGGAGTGCACCGTCACCGTCAGCGTTCCGACCATCGTTGGGGGGCAATCCTACAACATCGAGATGGAGATCGCCGGGCCCGACCTGGACCGGCTTGACGTGTTTGCGCTCCAGGCCGAGCAGGTGGCCGGCGAGCTGCCCGGCTTCACCGACACGGACACGACCGTTCGGATCGGAAAGCCCGAATTGCGGATTCGGCCGAATCGTGCGATCCTCGCCGACCTTGGTCTGCCGGCGACCACGCTTGGTCTGACCCTGCGCGCGAACCTGGAAGGGCTCGAGGCCGGCACCTTCAAACGGGGGGATCGCTCCTACGACATCGTGGTCGAATTGGCCGAAATGGAAGGCAAACAGCAGGTCGCTCAGTTTCTCCTGCCCGGCGCGCCGGGCCGGCCGCTCGTGCTCGAGCACCTCGGCGAGGTCAAACAGACCCTCGCCCCCGTTCAGATCACCCGTAAGGACAAGCAACGCATCTCCAAGCTGCTGGCCAATATCGACAGCCGCAAGGCCCTGGGAACGGCCGTGCAAGAGCTTAGCCAGGCCTTTGAACAGGCGGCGGACCTGCCGACCGGCTACGAGTACAGCTTCGCCGGAGATTATGAACTTATGACCGAAACGCAGGCTGAACTGGGCGAGGCCGGACTGATCGCCGTTGTCCTGGTGATCCTCTCGCTGGCGGCCATCCTCGAATCGTTCAAGCAGCCCTGGCTGATCCTGGTCACCATTCCCCTGGCCCTGCCCGGCGTCTTTTGGGCCTTGGCGTTGACCGGCCGCAACATGGCGATCTTCGTCATGATGGGCATCGTAATGATGATCGGCATCGTGGTCAACAACGCCATCCTCATCATCGACCAGATGAACACCCGCGTGCGGGAGGGTGTCCCGCGTCACAAGGCGATGATCTCCGCGGCCACCGAGCGATTGCGGGCGATCACCATGATCACGCTGGCCGCCGTGCTGGGGATGCTGCCCCTGGCCCTGGGTCGCGGCATCGGGGCCGAGCTGCGGAATGACATCGGCATCGCCACCGTGGGGGGCATCTTTGTCTCCGGCGTGCTGACGCTGGTGGTCGTGCCCATTCTCTACGATCTGGCCACGCGACGCTCTCGGTGCGGCCGGTGAGATCCTCTCAGGTTTGGCCCATTATCGGACGGGCCGCGATGATTCTTTGAACCGTTGATGGTCCCTGTGCCGATGAAGTCTGATGGCAGGCGGGCGCGTCCCGCACGGCATGGAAAGGAAACGGCCATGCAGAAACATGCATTTGCGTTGATTCTCGCGGTCCTGATGACGGCATGCATCGTCCTGGCACCGGGGTGCGACCAGTACCCGCCGGGCCCGGCGCAGGCCTCCGGGACGGCGTCCGGGTACGGGACCCAGACCGCCTATCCTCAGCAGCGGACCTATCAGCCGCTGTACCCGCCCCGGTCCAACTGGAAGGACTTTGCGCCGGGAACGATCACGTATGACTTCCACTACGCCGCGACGGCTCCGACGCTGGAGGTTGCCGAGCAGCGATGGCAGATGTACCTCTCGCGGCACAGCCAGATCGAGGACGGCTTCAGCAAGAACTACTACATCGCCGCACGGTTTGAGCTGATGCGGGTGTACTACCTGCAGGGCCGGGGCGACAAGGCGGACGCGATCCTGCGCGGGTTCGACCTGTCGACGACGGAACTGGCACGGTAGACATCCGGCGGCGGCTCGGCTAGACTGCCCGGCCAAGATGATCGGTCGGCGGCTCCAACTCGTGATGTGCCTCCCGGGGGTCCTGGTATGCGGATGCCGTCGGCCCGCAGAGCCGGACGGCGGTGTGCCGGTGTGGGGGTATCGCGTCGTGGCACGGTTCCCCCATGACCGTGAGGCCTGGACGCAGGGTCTCGCCTACGACGAGGGGTTTCTTTACGAAGGCACCGGGGGGTATGGGGCCTCCAGCCTGCGGAAGGTGGGGCTGGTCAGTGGCCACGTTGTGCTGCGGCGAGACCTCGGCGCGGCCTATTTCGGCGAGGGGATCACCATCCTGGGCGATCGGATCGTCCAGGTCACGTGGCGTGAGCGGGTGGGGTTCGTCTATGACAAGGCGACGTTTCGGCGGATCGCGGAGTTTGCGATTCCGGGCGAGGGCTGGGGCCTGGCGTGGGACGGCCGGCGACTGATCCTCAGCGACGGATCGGACCGGCTGACGTTTCTCGACGCCGACACGTTCGAGCCGACCGGCTCGATCCAGGTGACGGCGGGTGGCCGACCACTCAAAGACCTCAATGAGCTCGAATACATCAAGGGCCGCATCTACGCCAACGTCTGGCGGACCGACCGGCTTGCCGTGATCGATCCCGACACGGGGCAGGTCGAGGCCTTTTGGGACCTGTCGGGGCTGTCGGAGGCCGATGCCGCGCGGCGGGCCGAGGTGCTCAACGGCATCGCCTACGACGCCGAGGGGAACCGCCTGTTTGTAACGGGCAAGCTCTGGCCATGGGTGTTCCACGTCGAGCCCGTCATTCGGGGACAATAGCCCCCTGCAACCGACGCATGCACCGTTTGCACACTGGCGGATGCGGTGGTCAGCCGGGCGACGACCGACGATGCAGCAGTACGGCGCCGGCGGCGAGGATCAGGGCCGCGACGCCGAGTGCCGCGAGCCACCAGGGAAAATGCCTGCCGGAAGCCGGCTTGGCCGTCGCAAGCGGGACCGGTTCCTGAGACGGCTGGCGCGGGGCGGCCGAGAGCGTGACGCCCTTGGACGAAGGCATGACCGCAGACGGTGGTTGCCCG
>Ga0209270_1000663_pt1 | contig 65231 bp, 61 predicted proteins | sample MTBAKSrepl1MetaG_FD_187456 | JGI IMG/M metagenome (GOLD analysis project Ga0209270, IMG submission 187456) | Enrichment culture microbial communities from Arthur Kill intertidal strait, New Jersey, USA, that are MTBE-degrading - MTBE-AKS1... | ecosystem: Environmental > Aquatic > Marine >... | reverse complement strand
TCAGCAGATACCCGTGAGCGGCGTGGATCTGAACGCCATCAAATTCCGCTTCTTTAACCCTTGCCGCCGCTTGGCCAAAGGCGTCCAACAGCTCTATTATTTCTTTCTCTCCAATCTCTTGGATTGATTTGTCTGCCAGCTCCTTTAATCTGGTGACCGCCAACGGCGCTCGTTTCGTCAACGTAGAGTCAGCGAAAATTCCCGCATGAGATATTTGTGCGACAATTTTCCCACCCGATTCGTGTACCGCATTGGTCATCATTTGTAACTCATGCACTAATTCATCTTTGTCGAGTCCTAGCTGCCATGGGACAGCTTTACCATCTGAACGCACGTAGGCTTGTCCGGAAATGATAAGCCCGACTTCTCCATTCGCAAGCTCACTCATGTGCTCAATCAGCTTCGGGGTGCACGCTCCTTGAGCTGTTGCCCTGCCTTCCCAGGTTGCGGAACGCACAAAGCGATTCGCTATGTTCAATCCTTTGATCTCTGTCTTCTCAAATAGTGAGGCCATTTTTCCCTCCAGCTAAAGATCCACCGTTTTTCATTATCATAGTTCATCTGAGATATTATTTAAAAAGAGCGCATAATTCAGTATTGGTATCCTATGTTGCTTTCAGCTCGTGGTGTGTTGTTATTTCCATCTTGATCCGGCGGTGTTTGGTTCGAATCCATCAGCAAAAAGGTGAAGCCAAAGAAATCATAACATGCCCTTATGAATAAGGTCTGCCAAAAGCATCTTAGCAGCATTGGTCATCGATACCTTAAGGTTAAAGAACACTTCTATGAACCAAATTATTTCGAAGATTTCAATTATTCAAGTCACAAGTCAATTATACCCAAAACATCCTCATTTTTCGGCGCGCACTTCTAGCTTTTGGCAAACCATATATGCCTAATTCTTCTTAACAAAGGGGGGTCTTCGACGTGCTCAGCATGGCTGGTTTAAACGCGCAGGTCCTCTATAACGACATAAAGAGGCCTACTTTTGACGGCTGACGCGCTCCGCGTCGCTGCGATAAATTTGAAAAAATAAATATTGGGCTGCCCGATTATAATCGGCCAGAAAGCCCAATATGGCGCGCGGCATCACAAGAGTCCCGCCCCGAGTTCCTAGTTTCCTTGATGCTCGCCCACGTGGTATTCCAGGCGTATTATCGAGATTTCGGCCGGATCTATTGAAACGAGGGTGGAAAAATGGGCTTGTCGTGAGCCTCTTCTAGAAATGATACCCGGCTGATAAGGAATGTCCGTTTTACGAATGACATTTCCATTAGTGAGAACGATTTCCATGTCAACATGAGAATTTATACTGCCGGTCCCCGGTATGTTTCGGTTCCCCTTGTGCAAATGACCATGGACGATCAAATCATCGCCTTCCTGATACACTTGAACGTCATTGAATGAGAGACTCGAGCCTCCCTGCTCTTCAACTCTGATTTTTTCCGGTTTAACCTCTCGTTTATCATCTGTAGCGCAACCAAAAACAAAAACCGCGATGATAAGCGCAAAGAGTGTACCTATAAGCATTCCTGTCTTTCTCATGACACCCTCCCTTGTTAAACGGCTATTTCGCCCCGCTCACCCGTGCTTATGCGCATGGCCTGCTCCACCGGCAATACGTAGATTTTGCCATCACCACGCAAACCGGTGTGAGCCGCTTTCTCAATTTCCGTGACTATTTTCTCAACATGATCGTCCCGACAGAATATTTCCAGCCGGACCTTTGGCAATAAACCGGCCTGTCCATCTCTCATGGTTTCGCCATCCCGGGCCCCGCGCTGCCGTCCAAATCCCCGGATTTCATTGACGGAAACACCGGTCATTCCTTCAATCCGGTTCAAACTCTCAATGACGTAATCGAGACGGCGCCGCTTGATAAAGGCTTCGATCTTTTTCATCTTGTCTCCAATCAATCCATTATGGTCTCTGATCAATTTGTGTGATGTTTTCATGTTCAACCTTTATTGAAAACCATTTGTACAACGCGGGAAGCACCAATAATGTTAACATAGTAGATGTTACGAGCCCTCCTACAACCACCGTCGCCAATGGACGCTGCACCTCGCTTCCCGTGCCGGTGGAATACAATAGTGGAATAAGCCCCAGAGCCGTTGTCAATGCTGTCATCAGCACGGGCCTGAGCCGCAGGCAGGCTCCATTGATGGAGGCTTCCGTCATGGGTACGCCGTCGCGAATAAGCTGGTTAAGGCAAGTGATGAGCACCATGCCATTTTCAAGGGCAATTCCAAACAGTGCGATAAACCCGACCGAAGCGGGAACGGATAGATTCTGACCGGAGAGCCATAACGCTGCAATGCCCCCTACGAGGGCTAAAGGTATGTTGAGCAGGATCAAAAGCGTGTTTCTTATAGATCCGAAGTTGCTAAAGAGCAGAATGCAAATCCCCAGCAGGGTAATGGGGGCCACCACGGAAAGACGTTTGTTGGCCTCCTGCTGGAGCCGGAACTGTCCCCCCCAGGTCACTAAATAGCCCGGAGGCAAGGCGACCTGGTCATCGATCGCGCGTTGCGCTTCCGAAACAAAGCTTCCAATGTCCCGCCCAGCCACATTGAGCTGTACGGTAATGAACCGCTGATTGTCCTCACGGGTGATCTGACGGGGCCCCACTATTTCCTTAACCTCAGCTAACTGGCTCAAAGGAACCCTCTTGCCGTCAGGGGCTGTGATGAGGATCTCCTTTATGGCCTCGATGGAATCGCGGGACACCGGATCGTAACGAACATAAATATCAAACCTTCGGACCCCTTCGAATATTTGTCCGGCCTTGGCGCCACCCACCGCGGCGCTGATAACGTTCTGCACATCCGAGACATTTATCCCGTATCGCGCGATAGCCTGGCGATCGGGCCGAATTAAAAGCTGTGGACTGCCGGTAACCTGATCGACCTGTACATCTTCAGCCCCCGACACCTTGCCGATAACCGTGGCTATTTCATCGGCTTTTCCCTTGAGGGTGTCGAGATCGTCCCCAAACAGCTTAATGGCAAGTTCGGCTTTGACGCCTTCCAGCAGTTCGTCCACCGTGGCTTCTATGGGCTGAGAAAGGTTGATTTGAACACCAGGCGCGGCGCCGAGTTCTTCACGAACAATAACCTCGATATCATCCTGGCTCCGCGCTGTTCGCCAGGTTTCCCGGGGCGCAAGAACGACAAACATTTCCGCGTTATTCACGGGGTCCGCGTGCGCCCCTACCTCTCCCCGACCAACCCGTGTGATCACTTCCCTGACTTCAGGGATCTTGAGGAGCCGGCGTTCGATAATCATGGCGGTCCGTTTACTTTCCTCCAGGGAAATGGAAGGCGCCATGGTGAGACGTATAAGCAGACTCCCTTCACGGAGGCGGGGGGTGAATTCAGAGCCTAACCGAGGAAAAATAATCGCGCCCAGAACCAGCAGCAATATCCCCAACGTTAAGGCGGCCACTCGAAAGCGGACAAAAAACGTGACCACGGGGCGGTAGGGCGCCAAAAGCAGCCTGACAACATAGGACTCACGATTGTGTTCCCCGATCTTTTTGTCTTTGGGGCGACGCATGATAAATGAGCTGAAAACTGGAGCCTGGTACAGCGCGAAAAGCAAGGACCCCAACATCGCCAGAGCGACCGTGTAGGCCAAGGGGCGGAAAGTCTTGCCTTCCACTCCCTGCAAGGTAAACAAGGGGAGAAACACGATTATGATAATGGCTATGGCGAATACAATCGGACGCCCCACTTCTCGACAAGCATGTCCGACAACCTGAATCCTTGGTTGGTTGGAATTGGATTCTCTGAGCATGCGGTCAACATTTTCAACCATCACAATCGTGCCGTCCACCATCATGCCGATGGCGATAGCCAATCCTCCAAGCGACATGAGATTGGCTGACAACCCGAAATACCCCATGGCGATGAATGCGAACAGCACGGAAAAGGGTATTGCGGCCGCCGCGACTATGCTTGGCCGAACGCCCCCCATGAATACCAGCAGGACCAATGCGACCAGGACAATCCCTTGAACGAGCGCGTTCCTCACCGTGCCTACCGAGGCTTGTACGATGTCCTTCTGTTGGTAATAGGGGACGATTCGTACGCCTTCGGGCATGATTTTGTTTATTTCCGCAATTTTACTTTCAATGCGATCGATTACCGTTGAGGAGTTTTCGCCGTAAAGCTTGATGACCATGCCGGCGACCACTTCTTCTTTTCCGTTCCTGGTCTGAAGCCCCCGGCGTATTGCTCCCCCAATTTTGACGTCGGCTACTTCCCGCAGATACACCGGCCGGCCGTCTTCGGATTTTATGATGATGTTGTTCAAGTCTGAAATATCATTGGCCAGACCTACGGACCGGACTACCAACTCCTCATTGTTTTTTTCTATAAACTGCGCCCCCACGTTCGCGTTGTTGGCTTCTATCCGTTCGATGATTTGCTGGAGCGTTATATTATAGCGCTGGAGCGATTCCGGTTGGACGATCACATGGTACTGTTTTTCATACCCTCCTATTCCCAATACCTCGGTGACGCCCGGCACAGTCTGAAGATTGAATTTCACGATCCAATCTTGGATGGACCGCAATTCTTCGGGCGAATATTTTCCCGTTGTGTCTTCAAGATAATAGAAAAGCACCTGTCCCATACCGGTGGAGATGGGACCCATTTGCGGCTCACCAAATCCCTCCGGTATCTGTTCGCGCGCCTCCTGCAACCGTTCATTGACTATTTGCCTGCAGAAGTAGATATCCATATCGTCTTCGAAATAGATATTCACCACCGAGAGACCGAAATTGGAAACACTCCGAACCTTTTTTACTCCCGGCAAGCCGGTCATAGCCGCTTCAATGGGGTAGGTAACGTACTTTTCGACTTCTTCCGGCGCCAAACCCTCCGTGATGGTGAATACCTGAACCAGATTGGGCGATATCTCGGGGAAGGCGTCGACCGGCAAGTTAAGATAGGTCCAATAGCCGGCGGCCATTACAAGAACCGACACGAAAATCATGATGGCCCGATTGCGAAGACTCATGTTTATGATACGGTCAATCAATGTATTATCCCCCGAACCTTAATCCTAGTGGGCGTGACCGCTGCCAAACGCGCCTTTGCTCAATTCGGCTTTAAGTGTGAAGCTGTTTTTGCTGACATATTTCATGCCTTTATCAATGCCCGATATAATCTCCACATGGGTACGATCAGAACGGCCAATTTGAACCGGCTGAGGTTTGAACCCTTCTTCCGTTTCTACAAAAACAACATCGCGCCCCTCGAATGTTTGAAGCGCAGTTTTCGGAACGATAAAATCAACCTCAGTTTCCTGTGTCTCCAGCAGCCCGACCACAAACATCCCGGGTCGCCACTTTCCATCCGCATTGCGCAACACCACTCGCGCGGTGGCGGTGCGGCTGGCTTCCTCAATGATAGGGCTGACATAGTTGATCTCACTCGCCGACTCATAGTCGCCCGGCTCCGCGTGAATTGTGACCTTTTGTCCCGGTTTGACGATATCAATGTCTTTCAAATAAACGGTCAACATTGCCCACACCTCATCAAGATCCGCTATGGTAAAGATACTGGTCGACTCATCCAGTTTTTCGCCCAAGGTGACATGCTTGTCCACTATCGTGCCGCCGATAGGCGCGACAATCCGGTATTCCGTCAATGAGGCGTCGGGTAAATCGGGAAGCTTTTTCAGATACTGTTCAGAAAATCCGATGGCGTGAAGTTTCTGTTCGGCCAGCCGTCTTTCAATTCTGGCTTCGGCCAGGCCCTGTTTGGCTTCAAGATAATCCTGCTCCGATGAAATTTTTTTCCGCCAAAGTGACTCTTCCCGTTGATATCGGGCGCTCTCGAGTTCAATTCTTTCCTGAGCGGCGAGGTATTCCGCCTTAGCCACAGCCAGCTCACGGCTGTCGATGAGAGCCAGCGCATCCCCCGCCTGAACCTGGTCTCCAATGCCCTTGTAAACTTCACGGACGATTCCGGGTACCCTGGGAACCACATGGGCAACGCGATCCGGATTCATGACTATTTCTCCGGGTAGCTCTTGGGAAACGCGAATCGCGCCGCCCGCCGCGTTTTCCAGTTCGACTCCAAACTCATCAAGCTCCTGTTTGGTCATGCGAACCATATCTTCGTCGTGATCGTTATCCTTGTGAGTCTCGTGTTCCCCATGCTCTGCCTCGATTTCATGGTCATGGCCTGCGCTTTTCTCCGCGTTATTCGTATTCTTTTGGGCGTAGGCCATGGTCGTCATAAAGGAGTCGAAATCGAATCGAGATAGTACAGGCGCCGAAAAACCACCGATAAGAATGAGAATGGCTCCGAATATAGCCGCTTTCCTAATGGACATTTCCTGGTTCCTTTTGCTCTGACTGGATCGAAAGGTTGTCCAAATCCGTTCCAATCAAACGATCCACGTCTGCAAGCGCTTTATGATAATTTTGTAAGGCTTCGATGTATTGGAATTCCGCATCGAAGAAGGTTCGCTGGGCGTCCAGAACATCCAAAAATTGAAATTTGCCCTGCTGAAATCCTTCGCGCGTCGATTCGAAAACGCTTTTAGACGCTGGGAGGATCTCATTTTTCAGGGCTTCCACCTGCTCGTGGAAGGAGGATAGAGCCTGATACGTTTCGCTCAGCTCTTTCTCCACCAGAATTACCGCCATGGCGCGGTCATCTTTGGCTTTGGTTATTCTTTCCCGGGCCGCCCGAATGTTTCCCTGGTTTCGGTCGAAGATGGGCAGCGGTATGGAAAATCCGGCGACGGCCGCCATTTCATCATTCACTTCGAATCGTTTCACGCCGGCTCCCACGGTGACATCGGGGAATCTGCGCGCTTTGGCCAATTCCAGAGCGCTGTTTCGAAAATCCATCTCCGCGTCCCAGCGGGCGATGTCAGGGTTGTTCCGCGTCTGTTTCAGCAAATCGGCCAAAGCCGGTATATCGGTGGGCGCCTCCAGGTTTCCGGTTACGGAAGAAAACTCATCCGGTTCGCCGCCCCATTCAGAAGCAAGCCGCTTTTCCGCCGCCTTCATTTCATACCTGGTCCGTTGAAGCTCAACGTTCGCTTTTGACAGTTCCACACTCGCCTTATTTTTCTCCACTGGCGAGGTCTTTCCGGCTTTTACGCGTTCGGAAACCACCTGAAAAATCTGTTGAGCTAATCCAAAGGTTTCCCTGGCAAGCTGACTCCGTTGCTGCGCCGCAAGAGTGTCCACGAACGCCTTGGTCGTTGACTGAAGAATGTCGAGACGCTTACTGCGAAAATCCCACTCGCCGAGATTCCTCTCCATGATCGCGACCTTTTTGCGTTTCGCCCGCTTGCCGCCTAACTCAACCAACTGATCGAACCTGAGCATTGTTTCCGCCGCGTCAAAGCTGGTCCGATCACTAGACCCACCCCATTCGTCAATCTCAAACGACATCTCCGGGTTCGGAAGCAGGCCTTCCTGCAACGCCTGGGCGTCACGAGCCCGTATTTCCTTGGAAAAAGCGGAAAGGGCGGGATTTCTGGCCAACGCCAGGGCCAGCGCCTGATTAAGTCGAATGTCCCGGGTAGGTTCCTTCGCCTGAGAATGGCCGGCGCCGCCGTCCGTCTTTTGGGCGGACTGAGGAGCTTCAGCCCAGACTGGCCCGATCCCGTTCACCAACCAGAATGTTGAGATGACGATAATCAAGCCAATAACAGGCGTATATTTTTGCGCCATGGGTATCCTCCAAGATCGAGTGCTTCGAATAGTTACACGAAGAGTGGAATCAGACTCCATTGTCGAGCCTGCTCGCAAATTCAACCAAGCTGGTATCAGTAGATTTAGATAAGGAGGATGGTGGTATTCAGATGGGCCATCGTCGAGCTGACGATAGGTGGGAAAGAGGCGCCGGCGCCTATGCGAATTGACGAAAAAGAGGAAGCGACATGATCGGCGTCAAAAGGAGCCGTTTCAGGAGGGAAATCACTTTGAAACGATAAAACCTGGCGGCCGGAATAATTCGCTGAAATGGAAACATCCACACAGGGGCCGCAATGGCCTTGCTCTATGCCCCTGTCATTCGAAAAGGTGTCCGCAGGGTTTAGTGGAGCGGCGGCCCGGTTCCCGCAACCTGTTAATCCTGATTTTTCCAGGGCTTGATGGCCGTCATAGCCAGTACACAGAACCGTGTTGCCCAGCAGAGTGATTCCCACCAGAATGGAAACAAATAAAAGCGCCCCTTTTTTCATGAATTTATTTTTTCGCAATTCTAACATCGTGGTTTTAGCTTAGCCGGGGAGTGGACCTATCTGTATATTATAAGTTCCGTGTACATAAAATTATTTCCATGTCTTGTCAAGCACCGTCACATTGGCTTGCGGAAAGCTACGATTTAGATAAGCAAAGCCCCCAATAAAAGGGGGCTTTACCTCGCGTAGGAAATACTTTTCCAGATTTAATTCCATTAGTTACGGTTGGGACCATAATTGGGGTCTTGATCCATGCTGTAATCTCCCCGGTAACCGGGTCCAGAGTTCCAACCTCTCATATATCCTCTTCCACCGAAACCAGGTCCATATACTCTATTGTCGTTGTTGAAGGACCGCTGACGCCTTTCTAATTCATAGCGCTGTTCATTGGAAAGATTATCATAGCCGGAATCAAAATAGCCACAATTCCCATAGCTGCGTCCTCCGCCTATCCATCCACGACTTGTTCCCCATCCTGCAAAAACCGGAACCGCGATGACTCCTGCTAAGATGAACACTGCTAACATCGTTCCAAACTTTTTCATGATAACACCTCTTTTTATTCGTTTTTCGATCTTGACCTGATCTTGAGCAAGCCACGTGCCAAGACTTTATGCTTTAACTATCTCCCTGATATCATATCATTTATACGACTCCTCTACTTGATTCGACGCATTTCTGTCTCCACCTCACGCTGTGACTGTATAAAATGTACCCAATTCCTGAGGTTATTTATGGGCTGATGTGTATAAAGTGGCCAGTGAGAAACGAGATATATGATCGCTTAATGGCAACGTACCACTTATTCAAGTTACACACGCTTTTCGGTCTTTATCAATTATCATGGCGACAACCATTGACAACAAATTTGAGTTTGCTTCTGAGCTGTACTCACGCATCTATAATCAAATAAGTTTTTTGGCGTTGACAATCGTTAATTGCAACACATTTTAAAATCATATATCAGCTGTTGTTTCCGCTGGAGCGAGTGCCGACTGTCAATAGCCGGGTACATGTGACCCACCCATAGCCGGGTTGGTGTGACCCACCTGATGAGTTAAGGGCGCGCCTGTTTGAGGTTAAGCTCATCCTGAGTGAGCATTATTCAGCGAACCTATATCTTGCGATGAGTCCGTGGTGTAGCTTCAAAAGTTATGATAGAGCGACTTAATTTCTGACACAAGCACAGTCAGGAAGAAATGGGGCATATAAAGAAGCTCTACTCATACATATGCAGAACAGGTCGCAAAGCGACTATTGAAAAGATTGAGGCGCCCACCGAGTGAGTTTGAGTCACATAGTCAATGTATTCAAGAAAACATTGGAGCATGAGAAGCTTGTAACCAAATCAATAAATGACCTCGCCCAGGTGGATTATTCCACTTTCAACTTTTTGCAGTGGTATGTGGCTGGACAACATGAGGAGGAGCATCTATTCCAATCCGGTGCAAACAAAATTGAAATTATCGTCATTGAAGAGAAAGGATCATTTATTATCGATCAGGAAATCGGTAAGTTTGCAAAGTAGCTAGGCTGGCTGAGATTTTTCTCCTCGCCAGCAAACCGATTTATCTATGATTCAGCAAAGCGTCCAGGCAGGACCGATAAATTGGCCCTGTCTTCATCAATAGAGAATTTCGTACCTGTTGTCGAATGTTACGGGGGCTTTATCAATAAGCTTCTTAAATGATCATGTAATTCTCCTGTGGAGTTTTTATGCAAATTCCCACATTCCCATCATGCCTATATCTTCATGCTCTACAATGTGACAATGAAAAACCGTAGATCCCGTAAAATCATTAACAGGGACCAACATGACTACACTGCCCCCCATTCTGGGAACGTTGATGGTATCCTTCCATCCGGGAATAGCGGTGTAGAGCGACGCATAATTGGAGTCGCCTCCATTGATTTGCAGGATCATAGCGGGGTTGGTATGTTGATGGAACGGATGATCCATCATACTCCTATTGATGATGGTCCAGATCTCATAGGTCCCGATCTGAGATGTGATAACGTAAGGATCTATTTCAAAGTCACGCCCGTTGATGAGTCCCCTCCCCATCCTCATCTGAAGCGCCAAGATTCTTTGCTGCAATGATGACGTATCAATGTCAGGCCTTTCCGCGTCTGGATTGACTATTGAAGGGATGTTGTCTTTGACAGAATTGCCTTCTATGGAAATCGTCATGAGGGTGTGGGTTTCAGGGTTGTTGCGTCCTCTGTTATAGGGCAAAGATAAGAGCCTATAGGTTCCTGGGTTCCCATTTGCTTGAATAAGCGCATCGATTCTCTCTCCAGGGGTGAGAAGAACCTCAGAAACAGGATATGGTTTATCAAGGAGGTTGGCGTCTGTTCCTACCAGATGAAGATTATGGTCTTCCAAACTGAGACGGAAGTATCTTGAGGTACATGCATTCACAATTCTCCATCGCTGCGACTGTCCGGGTTTTATGGGAAGAACCGGATTCACTTGGCCATTCACCATCACAATATCACCCTCTTTCCCCGTCCAATAATCTAGCCGTGTAAAGGGTGAAGGTTTTGAATCGGACAGACTTATGTCCTTGAGGACTAGTATGTGTGTTTCGTAGTCGTTTAACGCGTCGATTTCATCCTCTACTACAAGGGCGCCGGAAAGACCTTCCCACATCTGCTCCGCGACAAGGCCATGCACGTGCGGGTGATACCAGCTCAGGGTACCCGCTTCCTGTTTTGAGGTATCGTATTCAAACAAGAAGTCCTCACCGGGATTGAAGTGCAGGAATATGTTGTCCGCATTTCCGGAAGGGGATACATGCCAACCATGTGTATGCAGATTTGTTATATTTTTCTGATAACCCAAAAGGTTGGTTTCATCTGTCGAAGGCAAAGAATTCTTGAAGTTAACCCTTAGCAAATCACCTTTATGTATGCGAATCGTTGGACCTGGAAAAGCGCCATTATAGGTTAACAAGTTAACCGACGACCCATTGATATTTACGGGTTCAACCGTTACCTCAAGTTCAACCTCGACAACACCGGGTGTTTTGCTCAGGTTAACTATCTCCAAGGGATCTGCAAGGAGCTCGCCCGGCAGAGGATCAATTACGGTTCCGCCTCTACCCATCCAATGGCTTCTCCGCATTGCCGCGCTGATATTATTGACTATTCCCCAAGGGGAAAATAATCCTCCCGCAATAGCGGAAGAGGACAACAAGATGAACTTCCTTCGGTCAATTTTTTTCCCTGACATACTCCTACTCCCAACTTGGACTGAGTGTTCAACGATTTAATGCGCGGAACGATGGGCGCCCCTGGCCACCTGTTTTATTACTCTCGGTACATATCCGTATGACCAGGGCCGCCCTGCACGAGCTCTATTTCAAATCGAAAAACTTAAACCTTTGGAGGGTCAATTGTCCGCCGTCATAAGTCAGAATGGCTTCTGAATGACTAATGAACTCAATCGAGATGTTTCCCTGTTGAGTCGGCTGGTCGGGTTCAACGTATGGGCCATATAAGCAATACCCGTTTTTCCACTCATCGAGCACTCCATGATACATGCTATCCTGGCTCGTGAAATTTCCTCCGGTTGACCACCAGCGGGGAGAGCCATCCTCACCGTAATGATACCATCCCATAAACACGGTATCGCCCTGCGTCTCCACGTAAACGCCCATACCCTCATAATTGGGGTCCATCCACCAACCGTTCAGATTACGGCTGTCTTTCGTTCCAGGGGCTACGTCGTTCATGAACTTCTGGATAGTTTTGCTCCCCGAGCCGCCTGCGTCGAGGCTCCAGTTCAATTGGGCCTGGCCGGTAGAGGAAAAGGTTATTTCACAAAAGCCGACGGGAAAGGATTGGACGGACCCAGCTTGTTCCCCAAGAGGCCAACCGGTCCATTGATACATTGTGCCGGAATAATGGTTCTGATCGGTCATAAAATCACCCGTGGTATACCAGATGGGCTGTCCGGCCTCATCGTAGCTGTACCAGCCCATGAAGAGCATGTCCCCGGCCGGGTTACCTTTCTGAACTTCAATGGCCAGACCATTTCCACCAGTTTCAACCGGGTCGTACCACCAGCCAGAGTGATCGGTTGTCCCATACGAAGGCGCAGTATGCCATGTGTCGTCATAGCATCCCTGGTCCCATTCCGCATGAGTATCGCCATAGGTTGTTCCAGGAGATGGAGTGGAACCATGCCACATGTCATTGTGAGGCCCCATGTCATTATGGTTGTCGTTCCAAGCCGCATGCGCGCTGCCAAATGTCAACGCCGTTATCATCAAAACCAATAAAATCATCAAACCGCTTCTTCTCATTACTTCCTCCATGAGGTTCGTATCGCATTACTGCGATTGTTTTTATCGTAATTGCAGTACGTTATATGTTCACGGATCATTCGCGGTGCGCCTAAGGGCACATAAAACACATAAAGAATTAATTTTTGACCAATTCGGACAAGATAGGCGGCGCTGTTGGCTGACAGACCGCCTCAAGGAGAGTATCAAATTAGAAGGGCGAGGTTATGCAGGTAAACTGGCCGAGATGAGGCCGACGCAGGGGTTTCAGCTGCATAGCCGAAGCCTTTGGGTGAATTGAGTGAGAAATCCCTCTCATCTGTATTGCGATGCGTGTGTATCGGGTTTGCTTTTTCAACTCGTAAACCATCGCTTACCGCAACACTTTGTGATTCTGGAGAGCAGCATGTTCTAATGCGGCAGGACGTATGGTCGTTCCCGCATCGATAATTAGATCCGAAGGAACAGCATTGCGCGGTAGCAGTTGCGCAGCGCCATATGGAACACGGGGATTGTTCCAGGGCGTACCCAGTTCCCAGGAAACATAAGACAAGGGCTAGAGCGAATGCGCTTAGGAAAAAATCCCGTTTGGCGTTTTTCAGTTTTAAATACATATCATTGCCAATTCGGAACAGGGTCTGCATTAAAGCGAACGGGTTTGGCTAGGCATAATCTCAATATCGTTTTCCCGACGCGCTCATGGCCTTAAGTACGTCGTACCAGAAAAGCTTTTGACTTGTCCAATAAGCGCATTTTTTCAGGTTTTACTAAAGAAAGTGGAAGACCTCACGTCGCCACACAGGGTACTCATAGCTAAACTCTTAGCCGCTGGCAAACCTTGTTATCTGTCTGAAAACAATGAGATGGTAAATCGCGAACCATTCTTTCTTATTTGCTTATATTCTCTCTCGCATCCTAAAGTAAGACGCTTCTCATTCTCATATACTCTTCCTCGCTGACCTCGCCTCTGGCAAAACGTCTTTTGAGTATTTCAAATGAATCGTTTCTATCCCTGTCCACGGTAGTCTGCGCATCCTTTTTCGATCTGACGATATTCGTTACCGCGACGATCACTACAACCAGCGCAGCTAGTGCGGCGCCCCACAGGAGTAGAGAAACGATGCCACCGGGGCCGTATACGCTCATCGAGGAAAAATATGGAAAATAATCACACCCCCACATGTTTCCCACCTCCTGACCTGGGGCCGAGGGAGAGGCGCTTGAGCCTCCCCCAGTTCGTCGAAATTACCAGCAATACCCCCCGTATCCATACGAAGACATGGGCGATCCATATGATCCATGGCCGTATCCGCCGGCGCCGGGCGCCATCATCCCGTAATTCTGGGCTTTTGCCTGGATTTGATTACGCAGGCCGGCAATGGCAAGAGACAGATTGTTGGCTTTTTGCGGGTCTGGATTAGGTTGAGCCATCAAAGCATTATACTCCGTCTCCTTGGCCGCAAGATCAGCCCGAAGGGCTGCCGTATCATTCAAAAAGCTTTGGTAGGAACCACTAGGAGCATTCGAATAATAACCTCCGGTCCATGGGCCGCCGCCCCAATTGCCATCACACCACCAGGCCAAGGCCTGAGAAGTTAAAAAAGCGAATGACACTACGGTGATCGCTACGATTAAGGTTTTTCGCATTGCCTTACCTCCATTATTTGTTTTTAATAGTAAACCTGTTTCAATACTATTGCCGCATTGCTGGCCTAGTATAGAGCAAATTAAATGCCAAGGTCGCGGGGCTTTTTGATTAAGTTAATAAAAATAGATACTTGCGGAGCATTTTTCATATAACTTACTCGATAAACGCCTGGATAAAGACCATAATGTTGTGCATTTTGTTCACATCCCAAGCGCTATGAATTTCTGTAAGTGTTTACAAAGTGCACAATGTGATTTACATTTACCCATACGCTTGTTCATGAAGCCGTGAAGAACAGGATAAATAATACGAAATCATGAATTTAGGTAACCAGACATACTGGAAATGCGTAAAAAAGCGATCAAAAATAAACTTGCCGGAATATACATCCACCCTTGGTTGATTGTTGGCGCCGCGCTCATTCTTTTAATCGTTGTGGTTGTTCTCGCCATAAATAACATCAACCGTGAGAAACGGTATATGACCAAGATTCTGAGCGAAAAAGGCGAGGCTTTGATCACGGCGATTGAGGCCGGCGCGCGAACCGGGATGATGGGTATGATGTGGGGAGGCGATCAAGTACAAACCTTGTTGGAAGAAACAGCCCGCCAACCCGGCATACTCTATCTGGCGGTTGCGGACGAAAATGGTCTGGTCTTGGCTCACAGTGACAGGACCAAAATCGGTCAAAGATTCAATAAATTCCGCTTGCCCAAAGCTATTGACCCGCATGGGCATGGGGATTGGCGGCTAATTGACCAGGGCGGAGAGGGCCGTTCCTTTGAAGTTTTTCGATATTTTTGCCCATTGACTGGTTCTGGCAATGTCAAAAGTAACACATTCCCTTCAGGCATCGACAGACCGGGAATGATGCGTTGGTCGAATAATTGGTGTTTCCCCTCAAGCGAGCCGGACAACCAGCAAATCGTCTTTGTGGGATTGGACGTAAAGCCTTTTGAAGAGGCGCGTAAAGAGGATCTCAGAAATACCATAACCATCTCATCGGTCCTATTGCTCTTGGGGCTTGGAGGGTTCCTCTCAATGTTCCTAGCCCAAGGGTATCGCGCAACCAGGCGTTTGCTTCAAGATACAAGCGCCTATGCCAACGAAGTGGTTACAAATCTTCCGGTTGGCTTGATCACCACGGGACAGGACGGCAGGATCTCCTTTTTGAATGAAGCGGCTGAAAGAATAACAGGAATTAACCTCGACACAGCAAGAGGAAAAGAACCGGACGATGTTCTGCCACCCGATCTATGTGGACTCAAGGAGTTCCTTGGGAAGGGGCAAGTGATATTGGAACGGGAAATGGAATGCTCCTTCGCTGGTCGTGGTTCACTTCCCTTGAGCGTGAGCGCTACCCAAATTTTCAATGAAGAAGGATATTTTGTCGGTAACATTTTGATCCTCAGGGATCTTGGAGAGGTGCGAAGATTACAGGAAGAGATTCGACGCAAGGAAAAACTAGCAGCATTGGGAAGCCTTGCGGCGGGAGTATCGCATGAGATCAGAAACCCTCTAAGTTCAATCAAGGGACTTGCCACCTATTTTGGCGGCAAATTTCCTGAAGGAAGCGAGGACAGGGAGACAGCCGGGGTTATGGTTCGCGAAGTCGATCGTGTAAACAGAGTAATCACCCAGCTTCTCGATTTCGCCAAACCTGCGGAGCTGCTTTTGAAGCCAACCTCAGTAAACGATTTACTGGAAAACTCCATTCGGTTGGTTCAACAGGACGCCAAAACCAAAAATATTGCAATCAATTTATTAAAGGGCAACGATCTTTCTCTCGTTCAGCTGGATCCGGACCGTTTTACCCAATGCCTGCTCAATCTTTACCTGAACGCTATCCAGGCGATGGATAATGGCGGTGTATTGTCGGTAAAAAGTTCTTTAAGCGGCGACCATTCCATTAGGATAGAGATTGCCGACACCGGCGCGGGAATCAGTCCAGCCGACCTTAGTAAAATTTTTGATCCCTATTTTACCACCAAATCAAAAGGGACAGGGTTGGGCCTTGCCATAGTTCACAAAATTATTGAAGCCCATCAGGGAAGTATAATGGTTAAAAGCGCGCCCGGAAAAGGCGCCATATTTACCATTCTCATAGGCCAACGACCCATTGATAGGGATAAGAGAGGCAATGATGAATCCAGCTGAACAAGCAACCATACTTGTCGTTGACGATGACCCCGGACACCTGACAACCCTGCAGGCCATAATTAAGAGCTGGGGCTATAAAGTGGAGGCCGCGGATGATGGAGTCAAAGCAGTAGAACGAATAAAAGAGAAGCCATTTGATTTAGTCTTGATGGATGTCCGTATGACGGTGATGAGCGGAATAGAAGCCCTAAAGCTCATAAAGGAGTATAATCCAGCCATTCCTATTCTCATCATGACGGCTTATTCTTCGGTGGAATCGGCCGTTGAGGCGTTAAAAGCAGGCGCCTACGATTACCTCACCAAACCGCTTGATTTTGAGGTTTTGAAGCTGGCTATCGAAAGATCGTTGGAGCACATCGGGCTCAAAACCGAAAACCGCGCGTTGAAAGAAAGGCTTGCTTCAAGCTTTGATCTGAAGAACATAATCGGCAAGAGCGGGCCGATGAAGGAATTACTTGAGATGGTGGCTATGATCGCCCCGTCCGAGGCGACGGTGCTGATTACCGGCGAAAGCGGCACAGGCAAGGAATTAATTGCCAAATCGGTTCATTTTAATAGCGCGCGCAAGGATAAACCCTTCGTCGTGGTAAATTGCGCCGCGCTTACCGAAACTCTTTTGGAATCGGAGCTTTTCGGCCATGAAAAAGGGGCCTTTACGGGCGCTGATAAACGGCGTGAAGGGCATTTCATGCAGGCGAATAAAGGGACTATTTTTCTGGATGAAATAGGAGAAATGTCCGCAACGACGCAAGCCAAGGTGCTCCGAGTCATTCAGGAAAGAGAAATACAGAGGGTGGGAAGCGATGACATGATCAAGGTTGATGTCCGCATCCTGGCGGCTACAAATCGCGATCTGCAGAGAGATGTTTCCGAAGGCAGATTTCGAGAGGATCTTTTTTACAGGCTTAATGTGGTGACTTTGAGAATTCCCCCACTACGGGAACGCCGGGAGGATACTCCTCTTTTGGCGCAGCACTTTTTGGAGAAATTAGGAAAAAGAAACAGAAAACAACTGAAAGGATTTAGCCCACTGGCCATGGACATGTTGATAAAATATGACTGGCCCGGGAATGTAAGGGAACTTGAAAATGCCGTGGAACGGGCCGTTATTCTATCGCCTGGAGATTACATCACTGAAAACGACCTCCCAATGAGCGTTACGGAGGTATATCGGCAAGAAGGCAGCCCTGCGCGGCCTGCGCAGTTAGCTAATCAACCTCAATCTCTGGAAGAAATAGAAAAAGAAGCAATATTAGCCGCGTTTGAGGCCACGGGTGGCAACAAAAGCGAGACCGCGCGAAAGTTGGGGATCAATAGAAGAACGTTGTATAAGAAATTGGAAAAATTTGGTGTGTTATAGATATTGTTCGATGCGTCATCGTTGCAGTAGACTGCGCGCCTTTTCCAACATCGGATAAAAAAGGACCACGCTACTATAATGCAGGAGATAACTTCCATCAGTGACATCCAGAGCAGAAAACTTCACTCAAGACGAGAAGCGAGCCTCATGAGGTCACCTTTCCTCGGCTTGGAATCAGGCGAGGCTAGTTTTTATACCAATGAGGGAATGTGAACATTCTCATTTTCTTCCGCCCGCGACACGAAGACCGTTGGCCACGGCGAGGAGTTCGGAGGCTTCGTGGACGAAAACCGCAACCGCAACGGACATAGCGCCAACAAGCGCGGAGGGAATCAGAATGGCGAGTACGAACAGCGAGAAAACTACGTTTTGAGCGCTTATCCGCCTTGCCCGCTTACCTAGATTTATAGCATAGACCACCTTTCTTAAATCATCAGCCATGAGCGCGGTATCCGCGGCCTCTATGGCGGCGTCAGTTCCAGCGGTCCCCATGGCTATTCCCACCGTGGCTTGAGCCAGCGCCGGGGCGTCATTTATGCCGTCACCAACCATGGCCACCGATCCATATCTCCGTTCCAAATCCTTTATGGAGGCGATCTTCTCCTCCGGCTTCAGGTTTGCTCTAAACTCTTCTATATGGAGCTCTTCAGCGATAGCCCGCGCGGTCGCTTTGTTGTCTCCGGTCAGCAACGCAATCCTAATTCCCATTCCTTGAAGTATCTCTATAACTTCCTTTGCTTCGGGTCTCACTTCATCGCGGATGGCGATGATGCCGGCAATCCTTTCCTGGGTCCCCACAAGGATAACGGTCTTACCTTCATCCTCCAGCTTTTCCATTTGGGGGATTTTTTGATTACCCCGACCAAACCCTTCGAAAAGTTCTTGTTTACCCACATAGATAGTTCTCTTCCCTTCTTTGGCTTTGGCGCCAAGGCCGGTAATGGAGACGAAATCAGAAATCTCCATGCTCCTTGCCCCGGCTTCTTCCGCTTTCCGGACTATTGCCCTCGCTAACGGGTGTTGGGAGTTCTTTTCCACGCTATAGGCCATGCTCAGTATTTCCGATTCATTTTCGTTGAAACCTAAGATGTCCGTTACAATTGGTTTGCCACGGGTGAGAGTTCCTGTTTTATCAAAAGCCACGGCCTTAATTTTGCCCAGATTTTCAAGATGAGCGCCTCCTTTAATGAGCACACCGGATTTCCCCGCCTTTCCAATCCCCGCAGCGATAGCCACGGGAGTGGACATGACTAAAGCGCAGGGCGCGGCCGCGACTAAAAGGACTACGGCTCGTGTGGCCCAAAGTGAGAGGGCTAATCCGAACAGAGCTGGAACAGCAATGAGCAGAAGGGAGGTTATCAAGACCAGGGGAGAGTACCTACGTCCAAACTTCTCGATAAACAGTTGGGCTTTTCCTTTTTGCTCTTGGGCTTCTTCAACCAGATGTATCATTTTGGAAAGAGTGTTATCCTTAAACGAAGCGGTGGCTTGTATCTCCAACACTCCATTTTGATTCAAGGTTGCGGCGAAGACCATCATGCCTTCATTTTTTTCCACAGGGATGGACTCTCCCGTCACCGGCGCCTCATTGATGCTCGAACCGCCTCTGATGATGAGACCATCGGTAGGTATAGATTCGCCGGGTCTCACGATAAAAACATCTCCTTCCTTTAACATCTCCGCAGGCATAGTTGTTTCATTGCCGTCCTTGAGGACTTGAGCCTCTTTGGGCGCGAGATCAAGAAGTTCTCGGATGGAATGTCTTGCTTTTGCGTATGTATACTCTTCCAAGCCTTCGGCGCTGCCGTAGAGGACAACTAAAAAGGCCGCCTCATCCCACATGCCCAAAATTGCCGATCCTACTGTCGCCCCCATCATAAGGATTTCTATCCCGATTTTCCGCTGCTCAATCAACTCTTCGATACCTTCACGACCCCAATGGTAACCGCCTAAAAGAATCGCGATAAGATACAAAATGATTTCCAGGGAGGTTGAAATCACCCCCATATGCGCGAGACTAAATGAAACGCCCGTCACCCCCCCTGCGATCAGCGCATTGCGCATCGGAGGATGAGCATACCATTTCCCGCCAAAGGCCTCTTTATTATTATTTTTCATTCTGGTTATCTTTCTACTTATTTTAATTTACTGTTATGACAGGGCAGTTAGCTTCACGAACTAGTTTTATAGCGGGATTGCCGAACAGAAACTCCTGCGTTTTCGTCATTTTCATATTTCCTATCACTAGAGCATCATAAGCGCCCCGCTTCCGCTCTTCAATAATTTTCGCGACGGCCCCTTCTCTATTTGCCCGTTTGCTTTCAATCTGAATCGAGTCAGGAGCAAAACCGGCTTGAAGAAGTATTTTACGCGCTCTTTCCGTATAGGTGTTTATTGTTACTTCATTTCGCAGTTTAGCCTTTTCCCATTCGTCCTTTGATCCCGTCGCATCTTCGTGAGGCTCTTGAATTATTCCTAAAATAGTCACTTTCGTCCCCTGTGATGGAGTAAAAGCATCTGCAATATATTTTGCCGCCGCTAAAGCGCGCTGAGAGCGATCAATGCAAAGAAGTATGCTTTTTCTGTGACTGGATGGCGGTTGGGTTAATAAATGCGAACTGTTTTCGCTCAGACCCGCAAAATAAGAAACTTTCGCGTCATGATACATTCCTATCAAATAGCCGATAATATTAAAGATAAAAACCTCAATAAGATTTTCGATATAGTAGTTGTTTGCGTAAAACGGAAATGTGAAGACCCATGCGAAATAAAGGACCGACGCCGAGCCTGCGGTGGTTAGTCCTCCTTTTTTCCCGAACCAGTACGCTCCCAGGAAGATCGGAAATAAATACAGTTCCCGGTGAACGAGGTTAAGGATACGGTTGTATGGCTCAGCGAGATAAAGGGAGAGAGAAATTCCGGCGAGCATTAGAATTATTAGGATAACTTTTTGTTTCCGTTTCATCTTATTCTCTCCGGTTGTCCCTTCAAGTCCTTTCTTCAGTGAACACGGCCCCATTGGCGGACGTTGCCACATATTACATTCAGATGATGTAGACATCCTCATGATTCGCTCTCCTTTAAGTTATGTTCCCTGTTGCTTGGGTTGCGCGCTCCTTGAAGGCAATTTACATGCCATCTTGGTCGTGCGTGTGTTTGAGCCAGCCGTTCAGGGATTTCACAAGAAATCTGGATGCGCATTGCCCTGCGGTGAATTCCATGCGCGATGCATCTTGTGTAAAAAATACCCATTTTCTAATGGTGAAATAGGTGGAAGTGGTCACATAGTACCCAGTGCGATTTCTTGCCTCAGAGAGATAGAACCGGCCCTTAAGGCTGGGACGAAAGACAGATCAGGTTTGGCCCGCAATATGCTTTATACGTTGCCAGAAGACTTTAAATCGGAAGTTTGACGTTTGGTCATTTGGAAATTTTGGTGTTTAAACCTGCGGTAATCGCAGGAGGTCAACCCTGATAAATGAAGTGTCTTATGAGAAAGATAAAATTATATCGAGACATTATTTTAATTGTGACGCTGGTGACGTTGATCAGCGCGCTTCACTATGCGACCAAGTCAAGTCTCTATCAACAACACATTATTTATCGTGAGCTTTATTTTATACCAATCACCTTGGCTGGTTTTTTATTTGGGTTGCGTGGTTCACTAATTACATCAATATCTATTACTTTAATATACACACCTTTAACTGTTATTGGTTGGCAAAACTTTTCCGCCAACGATTTGGATAAAATAGCCGAAATAATCTTATACAATGCTTTTGCTATCATTATAGGACTATTGATTGACCGTATGAAAGCAGAACACAAAAGACTATTGAACGCAGAAAGTTTAGCGGTGATGGGTAGGGCCGTTTCAAATATAGCGCATGACATGAAGACTCCTCTTATTGCTATTGGCGGATTCACTAGACTTGTGCAAAAAACAATGAATGACGACGATCACAGCTATGCAAAATTGGAAATTGTCGTCCATGAAACACAACGCTTAGAAAGTATGGTAAAAGAAATGCTGGATTTTTCCCGTCCTCTCGAACTCAGTCTTTCTCAAATTGACATCAACAAGCTGATAAAAGATAGCATGGCGGTAATTGAGGAAACCGCCAAGGGCCGGAATGTAAACATAGAAACCGCTTTTGAAAATAATCTTCCCTTGGTATCCGTTGATGAAATGAGGATCGAAGAGGCTCTGATCAACCTGTTGGTAAATGCGATCCAGGCCTCCCCCGAGGGAGAAAGCGTCACCATTAGTACCGGACGAGAGAATGGTTATATCTGGCTGGACGTGAAGGATGACGGTTGCGGTATACCAGAGGATAACAAAAAAACAATTTTTTATCCGTTCTTCACAACGAAAAAGGAAGGAACCGGATTAGGTCTTCCTATCGTAAAAAGAATTATCGAAGCGCACAAAGGCAGAGTGACGATCCTAGACAACTGTGAAAAGGGTGTCACCTTCAGAGTGATGCTGCCTTTGAGCTAAAAAAGCATTTTTAATAGGACGTTATGCAAGGTACAATTATTATTGAGGTAAGAATATGAATCGAAGAACATTCATCAAGAGCGCGGTGGCGAGCGCTGCGTCAATGGCGATTTCAAGTGGAACGGCTTTATCCACTCTTGCTGAGCCCAAAGGGAAGGTCCGGGAGTTTCGTTTCTCCGCCTCCCAAGCCAAGGTTAACCTTGGGGTTGGACCTGAATTCGTGGCGTGGACGTATAATGGACAAATCCCCGGTCCGGAGATCAGGGTCAAGGAAGGCGAAATCATACGGGTCATTCTCAAGAATTATCTTCCTGACAAAACCACCATTCACTGGCATGGAATCCCTCTTCCTAACTCCATGGATGGCGTTCCTGGTATTACGCAGAAAGCAATAGCCCCTGGGCAATCTTTTATCTATGAATTCGAGGCCAAACCTGCCGGTACCTTTCTGTATCACTCCCACGTCAAATATCAGCTTGATCAGGGTCTCTACGGGCCTTTGATTATCGAACCCTCCTCTCAGCGGCGTGGCTATGATCAGGAGTTCGCATTAGTTCTGGAGGATTGGGTCATGAGAAATGGTGGCGGAGTGGCGGCCGCACGGAGGCGACCTCCAATGGGCATGGGCATGGGCATGGGCATGGGTATGGGTATGGGTATGGGGGGCGGAAGAAACAGGTTCCACCGAGCAGGAACTCCTCTTTTAGAGCCCATCTATGATGGGTATGCGGTTAACAGCCAGGTTTATCCTGCGGTGAATCCTCTGATAGTACGCAAAGGGGATCGGGTCCGGTTGAGGCTTATTAACGCTTCCTCGACCACCATGTATGAATTACGTCTTGCAGGCCACTCTTTGACAATAACCCATGCGGATGGAAATCCCGTAAAACCGATACAAACTGACATCCTGCGGATCGCTATGGGAGAACGTTATGATGTGGAATTTATAGCCGACAATCCAGGCCATTGGCTTTTAGCGGCTGCTGAGCGAGGGTTTGGTGAAGGGACACTCCGTATCCCGGTGCGATATAAGGGAGTGGGAGCTAAGGACGCCGTTGCCCCGGCATTTCACCGCGGCTTGCGTTTTGTTTCCTATTGGGATCTGGAAGCCCTTTATCCTCACCACAACCAAGGGTCGTGGGGGCCGGTTCAAAGGTCTTACTCCCAGACCTTGAGCGGAGGCATGCACTCCCCCTATTGGACCATTAATAGGCAAATCTACCCAAACGCAACTCCCCTCCCTATTACTATTGGTGAGCGCGTGCGAATCGGTTATTGGAACCACAGCATGATGCCCCATCCGATGCATTTGCATGGGCATTTTTTTCATGTGGTAAATCCCCGTCTTTCCAGAGATCGATGGATAGTAAAAGATACCGTCATAGTGGACCCGATGCGGCGCTTGGAGATCGAATTTATGGCCGATAATCCGGGAAAATGGTTTCATCACTGCCATAATCTCTACCACATGGAGGCTGGAATGGCCAACCTCGTAACCTATGCAGAGTAAGTACACTCAAGGGAAAAAACAGGCCATGGCTTCAATAATTGTAAACATTTCAAAGGAGGATCATTCATGAAAAGTTGGAAAATTATCCTAAGTGGAATAGCAAGTTCGCTTTCTGTAGCCTTGATAACTTTCCCAAGCGAAACCGCTTTCGCTCAGTGGCGAGGATATGACAATTGGGGAATGGGGCCCGGCGGAATGATGGGAGGCTGGAGCGGAATGGGATGGTTTGGAGGTATTTTTATGATGGTTTTTTGGGCTCTGATCATTGTAGGCCTAATTTTTCTCGTTAAGTGGCTTATACAATCAACCACCAGAGACAGAGAGAGGATTGAGCCTGGGAGCAGAGCTTTGGACATTCTCAAAGAACGCTATGCGCGAGGTGAAATAGATAGTGAAGAGTTCGAACAAAAAAAACGCGACTTGCGGGCCAGCTAGCGCCCTTTTTGCTGGCTTCAACGTCAGATTATGGGACTTTGAGAAAATAGGGGAGAGGTAGAATACTTATTAATTGTTGATGCCAATAGGGCTATAAACAGAAAAGGAGATTGTCATGAAGAAAACAATACTTCTCTTAGCGCTGACAGTGAGTCTGGTCTTTATCGTGAATGCAAATGCCCAGATGGGCGGCTGGAACACCGGTGGCTGGTATTGTCCTTATTGCGGTGGGCAAAACATGGGGCCCGGTATGCAGGGACAACAATGGGGAGGCGGCTGGGGTATGGGCCCTGGTATGATGAACCGAGGCTGGGGTTCGCAATATGGCCCTCAGTATAACCCACAGTATAATCCTCAAGTTGGCCCTCAGTCTGGACAGCCTTCGCGACAGATGGAAGAGGCGGATGCTCGGACTATCCTGGAAAATTACTTAACCTCAACCAGAAATCCTAATCTGAAACTGGGAAAAATAGAGGACAAAGGGAGTGTCTTCGAGGCTGAGATTTTGACGAAAGACGATTCCATGGTAGACAAAATCATGGTGGATAAAAACACCGGTTGGATCCGCTCGGCATATTAACCCGGCATATTAAATAGTCAGACTCCCCGAAACTGTTTGGTCCGGGGGGTCTGAACCCTTACAAATTATGCCGGAAAAACCATTCGCATAAAAATTTTTTCATTATTATCCTTCCATCGCCTATGCAGCGGTCCCGCGCTACCCACGTGGCGCGTTTTGATGTCACCGAACAAAAGCAATACAAACATAAATTCTCATTAATTATACCTACTGTAATTTAAATTAATGGCGCATTTTTTTAGTGCCTTCAATAGCCCTACGGTTTGATAACGGCCCAGCCCGCTTGATGAGGAGAGATTGTGCGCTCTTCACGTGGCGCGTGTTTACTATTAACCTGTCCTTGAACTCGGAAGGCATTGGTGCGTTGCTATGCGTCACTCATTGGATACCACTGAGATCCAGGGCATTGACGGCATATTTCATACGCTAAAAAAAGTGTGACCCGCTCATGGTTCATCGGCCACTTTAATTGTGGCTAAATTGTTAAGATATTCTGGTGGCTCGGGTACTTCTTACACAGTATAATGACATATTAAAGACAATGTGGGTGCAAAATGATCGATTTTCTCGGTTCAAGCGCAAGAGCCGGAATAGAAGCGATCACTTATAGATTAATACTTTGCATGCATATCAATTAGTTAGCGCTAACGGTTTAATTGGCACGTCTGTTGCGTTTACACACAGTTAGAACGAACATGACTATCCCATAAAATCCTGAACGCTGCGAGTGGATCGAAAATAAAAGTGTACTGATCAATAGGATATGGACAAACTTTAATGGCGAAGAACATGAAACCTCCTCTTCTTGATAAGGGTGATATCCTTAACGGTAAGTGGAAGATCATAGATCATATAGCGTCTGGTGGTATGGCGGAAGTATACTGTGCCCGGCAGATCAAGCTGGAACGGTACGTAGCTGTAAAAATTCTTTCTGACGACTTTCTTTCCTCTCTTGAGGAGGACGATGCGGAGATCAAAACTATTTTGGAAAGGTTTCACCGTGAAGTAAGAGTGATGGCCCAAATAAAGCATCCAAATGTCCTACAAGTTTATGATCTGGATCGAGCGACGCTGAATATAGAAAATGTTGAACGAACCATTGATTATATCGCTATGGAGTATATCCCTGGGCCCAATTTCAGGTCTACTATGTCAGTGGAGGGATTGCGAGAGAACTCTAAAAAGATCCAAGAGTGGATACGCAATTATTTTATTCCCGTCCTCGATGGTGTAGAAACAATCCATGCGATTGGTGTGGTTCATAGGGATCTAAAACCGGAAAATATACTTTTAGATGGTTTTATTCCAAAAATTATGGATTTTGGTTTATCTGGCGGTCTTAGATGGAGCGGGTTAACTCAGTCTCACCACATTTACGGAACCGCGCCATACCAAGCGCCGGAACAGTTTGTGGATATGGCGGAAACCGACGCCCGGGCCGATATCTATTCTCTGGGAAAAATACTCTATGAAGCCATTTCCGGAAAGATGTCCAAGGAAACGGCGTTCGTCTTCAAAACCGCTCATCTCTCCAATCCCGACACTCCGGTGCTGAAGGGATTGGACCGGGTTATCCGGCATGCCACGGCTGAAAACAAGAAAGACAGGATTTCTTCCGTAAGAGTATTGAGACAGGCGCTCCTGGAGGTGCTGGAGGAGACGGAAACGGGACAGCCTGAGTCTCAAATGCAGCAACCGGCCAGGAAACGCATGTGGAGCATGGGGTTTATCCTGGCGGTTATTACAGCTCTGGTTGCAGGCTTCATCATTTTTTATATGTACCACGAGGAACAACATCTTCCACCGGCTAGCACCCGCCAGCCTTCGGTTTCCGGTTCTCCCGGCGCCCCGATCCTCAAAGCTCCTGAGACAGTCCCAGGGTCAACGCGTGAAGGCAAGCAGCCCGCCCCGGTGATAAGGGGTGTAGATGGAGCGAGCCTGCGTCTCATCCCCGGGGGAGAGATGATTGTTCCCCAAAGCATCGAACAACTTGCGGGAAATCGCATAAAAGTCGCGCCCTTCTAAATGGATGAGACCGAAGTGACAAATCATCAGTATGTTCAATTTCTCAATCAACTCCTTCCAAGAGTTCGCGTGGAAGGGGATGTGGTCAAAGGCAATGATCAAATCTGGCTGTTGTTGGGGAAAGTGGCGAAGGATTACGAGCCAATCATCTATCGGGACGGAAAGTTTTCCATTCAAGACTCAACAGTTTCATCCAACCCTGTCGTTCGTGTGACAGGTTATGGGGCGGCCGCTTATGCGAGCTTTTATGGACGTCGATTGCCCACTGAGGAAGAATGGATTTTCGCTAAAATTCAAGGAGGAAATCCCGAACAAATCTCTTCGACCAAAAAATCAGATTATTCTGAGACGATGATCAATCAGGAGATGATGATGGATATGGATATGCAAAGCCCGGCGCGCCCAGAACCATTTACATCCAGAGGCCTGTCCCAGACTATCGCCCCCGTCATTCTCTTCCTGCCCAATGCATATGGGATTCGGGGGATGGATCATAATGTAGAAGAATGGTCTCTGATGTCCGACATTCAAAATCCTAAAGTGGCACAATATATGATTTTGCCATCATTTCTTTCACGAGAGCCATGGGAGGCCTTTGAGGAGGTGGGGTTCAGATGTGCTCTCAGTGTTCCCAGCGAAAATGCGCAAACACATGAAGGGGAATTTCCTCAGGAGAACTGACGTGAACGGTAAGCTTTTTTCAGTAAAAGCAGTTGCAAGTCCCGGAAGTCTTAGTTACCTAGCGGTCTGACTTGTTAAATTGAGATCACCGACCTGGGGATGAAGGGCTGAGGGCCCAAACTCAGGAGAACAGGCATGAGGATAAGCATGGGAGTTAGTACTAAAAAAGGAGACACAGGTCATACTAGCCTGTTAAGGGGAGAGAGGGTTCCCAAATACCATCTCAGAATTGAGGCAGGGGGAGCCCTCGATGAAGCTAACGCACAACTGGGGCTGGCCAGAGCTTCTGTGAAAGAAAAACGTATCAAAAGGATTCTGTTACAGACCCAGAAGCACCTATTTATCATTGGAGCTGAGCTTTCTGCTCCAAAAGGAACTGGTAAAGCGCTCACGCGGACCATTTCGGATACAGATGTAAAATGGTTGGATGGGCTTGTCGAAGAGTACGAGGAAGCTTTGGCTCTTCCTCCTGGATTTGTGGCCTTTGGGCAGGAAGAGGAATCATCACATTTAGATGTTGCCCGCGCGAGCATTCGAAAAGTTGAACGAATGGTCGTCAAGATGAAAGACGAGGGTTTGATTGAAAACTCTCATCTTCTCAAATACCTCAATCGGCTTTCAGACCTGATCTTTCTTATGGCGTGTTTTGAAGAAAAAGATGAAGAAGAAAAACGCAAGATCAAGGAGACGCACTTCCCTTCTCATCTTCTAAATCCAAAATGGATCTGGACCGGAATGGCGTTTATCACTATTTCCATGATACTGTTTGCAAGCTGGCAAATTTTTCGCGAACGCGACAGTTCAAACATTCCACGGAAGGAACCGATCATAACCAGCCAGAACTCAGTACATCTCAAACCTTCCGATCTTGCTGATTTCAAATCATTGCCAGCTGCTTCTCTTCCCTCGACCCTGGAGTCGCGAGACGGAGTAAATCTGCGTCTTGTCCTTGGCGGGACATTTACTTTGCCCAAAAGCTTCGGTTTGGAGTCCGGGAGATTAATAAAAGTTGCTCCTTTTTATATGGATGAGACTCAGGTGACGAACCATCAATATGTGGAATTTCTCAACCGGCTTATTGCGAAGATAAGCGTTGATAAAAATATAGTGAAAGGTAATGACGAAATCTGGTTGATACTTGGAGAAGCTTTCGAAGGTTATGAGCCCATCGTCTTCCGTGACGGCAGGTTTTTCGTGAACAAGCCGGCCCACGCATCATGTCCGGTCATTCGAGTCACAGCACATGGGGCTTCCGCCTATGCAGATTTTTACGGAAGACGTTTACCAACGGACGCGGAATGGTTGCTGCTGACGAAAGAAGCGGCGGAACCGTCACGAGCCCCGAAGGGCGCCTCCAGATCCACCGGTCAAATGGAAATGGATGAAATGATGGGTAGAATGCGCAGCCATACCAGGATCAACCCACTTCCCGAACCTCCACATGTTCCTTCGCCCGTAATGACTTACTCGCCAAACGCTTACGGAATTCGGGGATTGAATGCAAATATAAGCGAATGGGGTCTGAGTATAATAAGGACACCATTCAATGTTACTAGCAAGGAGCAGGATGTAGAGTACGTGATTCTGGGTGGCCTTGGAACCAATTCACGGAATAGAGTCGACATTCCATCCCCTTTGTCTCGCCAACCTTGGGAAGCTTTCGAGAAAGTAGGGTTCAGATGTGTATTGAACATTCCACAGCGTGACGAAGGATGATCTTCTTAATTAAGCTATGTTTTGCCGCCGTCACTACGGAATAGCTTATATTTGCCCGAATACAACAGAGAATTGGGCATGGCCTGATGAAAGGCGTGTAATAAGGCGCTTCCTACCTTGAAAGAATATTGAGAACAAAGGGAGCGACTGGAAACGAGTAGAGCCGAGGACCTTGATGACACTAAGCTTCAAGCCAAATGGGAACGTGGAAAACAAATTCTGAACGCTCGTCTGTCTGATGCAAGAGAGCGGACGTATCTTCAGGACACGGGGTTTATAATTTCAGGAAGGACGCCTGTTCGAATATCCAGCGATGGCAAGAGGGAAGACTAGACATGAATGAGTTCCTTGCCGCGCTGAGCCTTGCGCTCATTCCTGCGGCTGGCAACTTTCTGGGCGGCCTATTTGCTTTTTGGGACAGATCGTAATGGCGCTTGCGTCAGGCGCTCATCAATGTCGGTTGATGGGGATTCGGCCGGGATCGCCCACGAATGGCAGGATTAAAACGCGCGGCAGAGAGAGCTTTCGCTGGTCACGGAACTGCGCCAGACCGATCACCATATCCGTGTGCCCTTTGTCGGGCTGATCCTTGTAAGTTCCGATCAGCCGATCCCACCAGGGCAGGTTGAAGCCGTAATTGCTGTTGTTTCCCAGATGATCACCGAGTGTGATGTACTCGGTGCATGTCAGGCGTAACCACCAGGAGCCGAAGCGCCCGATCAATTTTTTCCGAAATGTGGATGTTACTGTGGTTGAACATGGAAGTTGCGTTTAAGGCCACCTCGAAGATAAGAACTGCTATTGCCGGCGCGCCGAGCGCGGCTACGGCCGCCAGCTTGAATGCCCATGGATATAATAATTTCGAACGGATGGAACCGCAGGCCGGTGGTCAGGTCAAAATCCAGGTCCGCGTGATGCGCCATATGAGCCCGCCAGAGAATCGGAATCGCGTGGAACAGGACATGCTGCGTGTAAATTACAAAATCCAGCATCACCACGCCAATGACAACCTTCAGCCAATAGGGCATGGCAAGTTGATTGAGCAATCCCCAATGCTGTTCGGATGCGAGCAGAGCCAACCCGACGGGTAAGATGGGGAAAATCAAAGCCACTGACAAGGGGTTCAAAGCTACGATGGTCAGGTTGATGAACCATCGCTGAACTCTGGAAAAAGACCTCTTTCTTCGGGGAACGAGAACTTCCGCCACGGCCAGCGCAATGAAAACCCCACGGAAAGCGCCAAGACGAATGAGCATTTCAGTTTTCATCAAGAGCATTTCCACACCTCGCCCTAAAATAGCCATCACTTAAGCGGTTTCGACCTTCCGCGCCATTTTTAGAAGCTTGGGGATAAAAAACGAGAAAATGAAAAGCGCAAGAGAGAGAAACACCTTCCAGCCTAACAATTGCGCCCACTGACCGCTGGCCCAGACATCCTTTATCGTCCCGACAAAGAAGGTGAAAATAAAGGTGCCCACGATAATGCCCAGGGCTGTCCCAAAGAAGTAATCCCAAAAATGCGCCTTGGTCAGCCCCATACCGAAATTCATGGGGGTGAAAGGAAAATATATCAGCCGCAAGTAAAGGACCGTGGCGAAACCGTTGCGCTCGATGGCGTCATCATAACGCTTCAGCTTATTGCCGACTATGGATGCGGCGAAATCACGTCCCAGATAGCGTCCGATCAGGAAAGCGAGGCTGGCGCCTATCATGGCGCCCAGCCATACGTATAAAAATCCCCAGTATGGTCCGAAAAGGGCAGCCCCCATGGTTGTTAGAAGCGTGCCAGGAAGAAAAAGACATATGCCGGCAGCATAAATGAATACGAACACCAAAGGCGCCCAAAGACCGGCTGAATCTAAAAACTGGCTCAGCTGTTCGGTTGTGAAGTATTGTTTCACAGGAGAAAAGCGGACTATGTAAATCGCCGCCGCTATGAAGATGATCAAAATGGACAGCTTCATCAACGCCTTTTTTTTGTTGTCATTTTTTTGCATGACGAAACCTTTTCTTAGCGCCGCTCAAATGTTGAGAGACGTGAATATTTTTGAAAGACTGTTTGCGCCGGGTATAAATAACCTTTTCCGGATAAAACGATGAGGTTTCAAAATGGCCGCTTATCTTTCGGCGTGAGCCTCATTGTCGTGACGCCTCAATGCCTAGCCCCAATACTGTTCACTTAATGTAATATTTGTGCTATCCTTCTTCCGAGGTTACTCTTTGACCGGACAGGAGGACAGCAATGGCGCGAACCGTAGCGGAACTCCCAAAGGGTTCCAGGATCACTGATCACATAAGTTTGGGCGTAATCGCCACGACCTTTCCGCTTGGAAAGATTAAAGAGATTCTTGAGCGAACTGGGAAAACAAGTCAGCGGGAACGGGACCTGCCCGCCCACGTAGTTGTTTACTACATAATTGCTTTGGCGTTGTACATGCAATCGTCTTATCGGGAGGTGCTTCGTTGCCTGCTGGAAGGCATTCAATGGCTCAAGAGCCCTGCAACCAACGTGAACGTTACGGGGAAGTCGGGTATTTCGCAGGCTCGTAGCAGGCTTGGTTTTCTGCCCTTGAAGCAGTTGCACGATGAAATAGTCAGGCCCATCGGGAACCGTCGGACGCGTGGGGCCTGGTATCGCGACTGGCGGTTGATCAGTATGGACGGAAGCACGCTGGACGTAGCCGACACGGAGTCCAACCGGAAGGCTTTTGGGAAGCCGAAGGCAAGCCGCGGCCAAACGGCCTATCCGCAAGTCCGTTTTGTTTCTTTGGTGGAAAACGGTACCCATGTCCTTTTCGGTACTCAGATGGACAGCTATGGTACCGGTGAAGTTCCTTTGGCCGAAGCGGCCATCGAGCATCTTGAGCGGGGATTTCTGTGTTTGGCGGACCGGTACTTTTATGGCTTTGAGCTTTGGCGGAAAGCCCATTCCACTGGCGCGGACCTGCTTTGGCGAATCAAGAAAAACATCGTGCTGCCGGACGAAAAACGCTTGCCGGACGGGTCCTATCTGAGCCGAATATATCCCTCGGTGAAAAAGCGGCGCCATAAGGCCGAAGGAGTCGCCGTTCGGGTGATTGAATACCGCCTGGACGGCGTGGAGGGGTCGGACGAAATCTACCGTTTGATGACCACAATCCTGGACCCGGACAAAGCTCCAGCCAAGGAACTGGCAGCCCTGTATCATGAGCGTTGGGAAATCGAGACGGCTTTTGATGAACTCAAAACCCATTTGAGAGGGCCCCGGATCGTCCTTCGCAGCAAGACACCGGACTTGGTTCGCCAGGAGTTTTATGGGCTTGTCCTTGCTCATTTTGCAGTACGGGCCCTTATGCATGAGGCCGCGCTCGTGGATGACGTGGATCCGGACCGCCTTTCTTTCGTTCATTCCGTGCGTGTTATCAGACGAAAGATCCCCTTCTTCCCCGCCATTCCCCCCGGAGGAGCGAAAAGCGTTTCATGAACAGGTCCTTCGAGAAATCCTGGAAGAACGCGTCGTGTCAAGCAGGGGCAAAAGGGTCCATCGTGGAGTCAAACGAAAAATGAGTACGTACTACATTCGACCCAACAAACCACTGCTGCCACAAAAGCTGGTCATCGAAAACCTTATAATTATAGTTAAGTGAACAGTATTGTGCCTAGCCCCAATTATTCACTAGACTGTCTTGAAAAGGAAAAGGGTGTGGTCTAAGGTATTGTTACCACTAACAAATAACCAAAGACAGAACACACCCTTATGAAAACACTCTGCCATAAACAACTCAGTTTTCAAAGCCTTTTTGGGAAAGAAATCATCGCCTGTTTTGACGGCGGTCGCCTGACCTCCGACGGGGGCGGTCTGCTGCTTCGGGAGATCGATGAACGCTATGGCGTCACGGCTGCGGCCGCGTCCAGCATTCATGATCGTCGCGATCGGAAGCGAACGATCCATGATATCGTCGCTCTGCTGAGGCAGCGTATCTTTTCCATCGCCCTGGGCTACGAAGACGCCAATGACGCTCATACGCTGAAAAGCGATCCGGCGCTCAAAATCATGTCGGGAAGGCTGCCTGAGACCGGCGCCGATCTGGCCAGCCAGCCGACCATCAGCCGGTTTGAGAACCGGGTAACCCGTCGCGATCTCCGCCGCCTCGCCGACTTTCTGGCCGATCTGTACATCCGGACGCATCCCGGCTCTCCGGACTGGATCGTACTGGATATGGACGGCACCGACGACCCCACCCATGGGAACCAGCAGTTGAGTTTCTTTCACGGCTACTATGATCAGCACATGTACCACCCGCTATTGATCTTCGACGGCCTTGACGGATTTCCTCTTGCCGCAATTCTCCGCCCCGGCAATGTTCACGCTTCAAAAGCCGCCGTATCGGTCCTGAAGCGGCTGATCAAAAAGCTGAAGAAGGCTTATCCGCAGACTCACATCCTGTTGCGGGCCGACGCCGGCTTCGCCATCCCGGCGCTCTATCGCTTCTTGGAAAAACAGCGACGCGTTTCGTATGTGATCGGTCTGATTACCAATAACCGGCTCAGGAGAAATGTCGAACACCTTACCGCTCAGGATCAACGAGCCTTCGAGCAAACCGGGCAAAAGCAACGACAGTTTACCTCCTTCAGGTATAAAGCCGACTCCTGGAAGCGTTCCCGCAGGGTCATAGCCAAGGTGGAATGGCTTCCCAAAGGCCCCAACCAGCGCTTTGTGCTTACCAATCTCTCGACCAACGCCCAAACCATCTATGATGACATCTACGTGATGAGAGGCGAGGCGGAAAACCGCATCAAGGAACTGAAGCTCGATCTGAAAGCCGACCGGCTCAGCTGCCATCGCTTCCAGGCCAACCAGTTCCGGCTCCTGCTCCATACCACGGCCTACTCCTTGTTCTGGCTGTTGCGCCGACATCTGCAGGGGACCGAACTGAGCGCCGCCCAGGCCGGAACGATCAGGCTCAAGCTCCTTAAAATCGGCGCCCGGGTCAGACAGACCAGCCGTCGCGTCTGGTTCCACATGGCCTCCAGCTACCCGTACCAGGCGCTCTTCGATCAGCTTATCGATAGCATCAGGGCGGCTCCGGGCTAGCCCTTAAATCCCCGCTCATACCTTAACGGAACCCTACAGGATACGTGCGCCTTTTTTCCGCCAAGCGGCTCACACATCATGATCTTGCGACAAAAATCGATCGCGAGCACGGTGAGAAAGGCTACGACAGACGTTAAAATACTATTCAAACCCCTGCGCAGAACCTTTCTCGACAAACCTCATGAATACATCGGGCTAAATGAGCTACAAAACAGATAATGAGAAAGACAAATAATAATTCACCGCCGCCGGCGCCGAACAGCGGCAAAAAGAAGATGAGCAAAAGCGGCAGTGCGCATCCGATTATCATCCAGATATGATGGCTTTTCATCGGGCTCCTCCTGAGGTAAAAAGAAAAAACTTACCTTTATGGAATTTATGCAAAACATTTTCAGTCCACTCCCCGCAGCGGTTTTGATATTGCTGTCTATGCGGCTTGCGGCCAACGATTAAACAGATAGCGTAGCGCCAAAGGCGTAAGCAGACAAGTCACCGCCGAGACAAATACCATAGCGCCATATATAGAAGAGGGAACAGCCCATTCGCCCAGTTCGCTTCCTCGTTGCATGATGATTATGGCAATCTCGGCCCTTGGCAGCATGCTGATTCCAAGTAACAACGCGGTTATCCTTCCATTGATAGCAAGCGCTGGGCCAGCGGTCCCAACGAATTTTCCAACGATTGCGGCGGCAAGCAAGATCAATCCGATATCCAGGTGATTCAGGAGCGCGTATGGATTAATGGAGAGCCCGACACCGATAAAAAAGAATGGGGTGAAGAAATCATAAACCGCAGAAAACGAAGGCGCCATCTTGACGGTTTCAGGATCACCGCTAAATGTCAGGCCAGCAAAAAAAGCGCCAATTGCCACCGAAAAACCAAGTATTTCCGCCAGAGCCGCGATGATGAATCCTACCCCTGCCACCATGAGCATGGGATCGGGTGTCGGCTCAATCCTTCTGAAAAAACCGGACAATCGTCTTTCGGCATACCTGGAGAAAAGATAACAAAAAGCTCCAAACAGCACCGCCTTGAAAATGAACCAGCCCGCAGTTTTCAATAAGGCAGGAGAAACTGATGACCCTGCCCCGGAACTAAGAGCCGGAGCCACACTCAGAAGCAAAGCCATGAGAATTACCCCTGATATGTCATCCATCTCAGCCACGTCCAGTAAAAGTTCGCCGTTTGCTGAATCCGCTGCGTTCGCTTCTTTCCATATGGCTAAAGGGATACCGATACTGGTCGCGGTCAAAGCGGTCCCAATGAATAGACTTGGAACGAGATCGAGGTTTAACCAAGTAAATGCCACAGCAAATGCCATAAGCCCGCTGATAAAAAAATTGCCGATCCAGATGGCGCTTGCCGGTCCCAACTGTCTGTGCAACCCCGACAGATTGCTTTCAAGTCCGATGCGGAACAGCAGGCAGATAATGCCGAAAACCGCTAATATCTCGAAAAGAGACACCGTTTGGCCGAAGATCGCCTGCCATTTCAGGTGGAAGACGTGCAACAAAAAACCTAAACCCATGTAGCCTACGATAGGAGTAAGTCCAATCCTCTCTGAAACGAATTTGATCAGGATGGAAGCGATTACACTCATCCCCACCAACAGAACTATTAAGGCCGTTTCCATGTCATATTTTCCAACTTCTTGTTTACGTATTCATATGCATCATCAACAGGGACACGCATGGAAGGGGGTATATTCTTGCTGCTTGCGCTTGGCTTCTTTCTCATTCAGCCAATGCGCCCAGGTAACCATTCCAATGCCCGCAAGGACCAACGCACATCCCACCAGATGTATCCAATAGAATTGATCGCCAAGCCAGAAGTATGATACAAGCAGACCACTGGCCGGCATGGCTCCCATGAATCCGGAAGCAGTACTGGCCCTGACCGCCTTGAGGCCGATGAACCACAACATTGTCCCAACAGCAAACGGACCGACACCCCACCAGAAGAGGGCTATCCACTGGTTGGTACTGGGACTTGAGAAGTCAAAGCTAACGGCCTGATAGACTCCTGGAATTGCAAACAAAAGCACGGCGATCCACGCAGCCAGAGGGACAAGGAGAACGGGTCTGACATCGACCGATACTTTCTTTGCAAACAGTGAATATACGGTTGCACTACATACTGCCCCGAAAACCAGCAAGCTTCCCAGGATGAGCTCAACGACTCCCGAGGCCTGTATGGATTTGCCCGACGTGTTGATGATCAGAACCCCGATCACTGAAAAAATGACCGCCACGATTTTGCGCCAATCCAAGTTGTCACCGAGAAACCAGGCAGCACCTATTGCAACGGCTGCCGGACTCAGGCTCATGACCATTGCTCCCATAACGCCGTTTACCATCTTCATTCCGGTCAGTAAAAAGATGCTGAAAGCTACCAGACCAACCGAGCCGATGCCGATTATATACAGCCAACTGCGTTTGTCGATCTGACGAAGATCATTCCAGTAGAACACAAGAATTGGCGTGGTTAGCACCGCTGCCGTAAGTAAACGCAAAAATGGCGCAAGAAAAAGCGGGAAGCCGGAGGTAACGATTTTGGCTGTCGGCGTTCCGCTGCCGAAAAATATCATGCCGAACAGCAGGGATGCGTATGCTAAGATAGTTCGATTCATTTTTCCTCTGATCAGTCGGTACGGTGTACTTCATTGTTGCCATTTTCTTCATGACCATGGTCCTCACTATGATCATGGCCTTCAGATGCCTGCTGTTGCGCTCGAAGAGTTTGACTCTTTTGCGGAAAATAGCGTGACGAGGCAAAGAGTATGGCTGCAAGCGTCAAGACGACGGCGACCAATACCGTGGTTTTCCTGAGTATTATTTTTCTCATATTCAGCTCCCGCTCAATCGAGAAATGAAAATATTTCCGTGTGTATGCGTTTATCTTCCACGCCGAGGGACTTCAGTATTCGAATGGATGAAGAGATCAGCCCCGGAGGCCCACAAAGATAGTAGCCATTGCCGGGCTTGCCCGCCCCGACATACCTGCGGATCATTTCGGCATCAATTCTTCCAGTCTCTCCGGTCCACCCGTCCGGTGGATCCTTCAGGACATGCACTACCTGCAGGTTGGGGAGCGATCCTCTTTCAATTGCCGCCAGTTCTTCATAAAAGACGATACCCTCACGGGCGACATTGCCATAGAGCAGCAGAACGTCCCTGGAACACCTGGTGTCATGCATATGTTTCAGCATGCTCCTGAGCGGGGTGATGCCAATTCCGCCGGCAATGAAGACAAGGTCCTTTTCTTCAGGATGAAAGGTGTAGGAAAATCTACCGAAGGGCCCATGTGCCAGGGCCGGGTCACCCGGTTTCGTCCTACCGATCGTGGCGGTAAAATCGCCCAGTTCCTTGATAGTGGAAGTGACAAAGCCTTTCTCGGTCGGACTGGAGGATATGGTCCAGTGATGTTCCTCCACCGGCAGTCCTTCGGTCCGGAGAAGGGTGACGAAATGGAACTGCCCGGGGTGATATGAATAGGGCAATTGCCCGGTGGGGAGAGCCAGTTGCAACGTCCAGACATCCTCGGTCTCCCGACGTACATCCTTGACCTGCAACGGCTGACGAGCCAGAAGCCGCGGCCGGATAATCCGGTGGTAGATAAAAACAGCAGTGGCGACTCCGAACATGCCGATCCACAGGATACGCAAGGCCGGCGTCTCCTTGAGGTCGTGACCCTGAAAGTAACTGTGTATGAAGGCAAGGACAAGAATGGTCGGGCCGATAAAATCATGATATATCCGCCATCGCTCGAACTTCATGCCCCGGGGGAGAAGATAGAAGCCGAGAAACAAATTGACGGCCAGAATCAGTAGCGCCGCCCTTCCAAAATAAACGGGCCATGGCACATCCAGACTGATGAGCAGACCAAAACCGTGGACAACGGTGAAAAGCAGAGGATGAATGACCAGAAGCGCGGCGCCGATAACGGCCACGTTGCGGTGAAATCGGATGAGTATATCGAGTCCGAACGAGCTTTCGATCCATTTGAACCTACTCGCCAGGACGGGCTGCAACATCAAAATCATGAATCCCATGAGAGCTGCTCCCCGTCCGATTTCATAAAGAAAAGGTTTGTCTGTAAAGGGCTTGGCCGCAGCAGCTACCACGAGCGGAGACAGGACAAATAGCACGTAGAGTGCAACTTTCGACGGACCCATGTAACTCCCTCCATTCTTCGATCCGTGGCCGAAACCGGCCAATTTAATCTGTAAACAGGATGCTTGGGCTCTCAAGTGCGTCTTCCGGAATCGGAGCCGCCATCCAATTCAAACTTCCGGACTTGCCCCATCTTGAGATCGAAAACCTGATCCCTGAAGCCAATCTTGACCGGCCCGGCAGCGCACGGCAGAGCTTTAATCCGTAACAGACTCCTGGAGATGTCGATTTCCAGTGAGTGCCTGCGGTAGCGGATGTGCATGTGCAGCCTGCCCACTTCTTCCGGCAGAACCGGATTGAACCACAAAACATCATTCCGGACCACAAGGCCTGTGTAGGCGCGGTCAAGGATATCCGCCGCGCCGGCCATGGCGCCCAGATGAATCCCTTCCGGCGTGGTTCCGCCCTGGATGTCCGCCACGTCGCTTTCCAGGGCCTGCAGAGAGAGCTTCCATGAACGCGCTCTATCTGAGCGGGCCAGCACCCAGGAATGGACGACCCGGCTCAAGGTGGAGCCGTGGGAGGTGCGGTTAATATAGTAATCGATGTTTTTCGGAATCGTCTCGTATTCAAAGGGATAACCGAGCGTTTTGAAGACCTCCTTCAGCTCTTCGGACGAAAACAGATAAAACAGCATCAATACATCAGCCTGTTTTGACACTTTATAACGGTTCGGCGTATCCTCTTCCGCTTCCAGAATCCGATCCAGCCGCTGGATATCACCGTACTTTTCCAGGTACGCCCGCCAGTCGAATTCCTTCAGCTGATCGTAGCCTTCAAACTGGCTGATGATGCCGTCATCATGAAAGGGAACCTTCATCTTATGACGGATCTCCCGCCAAAGCGCCTTTTCATCCTCGCCGAGACCGATTTTTTCACATACCGCCCGGCATACGGCCTCGTCCAGGATGTCAAACATCTCCAGCGCGCGGCTCAACACCCAAACGGTCATGATGTTCGTGTAGGCGTTGTTGTTCAGTCCCGACTTCTCCGTATCCGGGTAAGCGTCGTGGTACTCATCGGGTCCCATGACGCCGAGGATTTCATAGCGACCGAGCTTTTCATTGTAGGCGCTCGCGCTCGCCCAGAAACGCGCGATCTCAAGCAGCATCTCCGCCCCGTAAAAGGAGAGAAACTCCATGTCCCCGGTGACCTGGTAGTACTGCCAGAGGTTATAGGCGACGGCGGCGTTTATGTGGCGTTGCAGATGGGAGTTATCGGGAAGCCATCGTCCGGATTTGGGGTTTAAGTGCAGCCGCTGGGTTTCTTCGCGGCCGCTGCTGCCGCTTTGCCAGGGATACATAGCCCCGCGGTAACCTGCCTCCCTTGCGGCCCGGCGTGCTGCATCGAGCCGGCGATATCGGTACATGAGAAGCGCACGGGTCACCTCGGGTACCCGAAAGTTCAGCAAGGGGAAAATATACAGCTCATCCCAGAAGATATGGCCCCGGTAGGCTTCTCCATGCCATCCCCTGGAAGGCACCCCTACATCCAGGTCTTTGGTGTGCAAGGACGCGGTCTGGAGCAAGTGGAATATATAAAGGTGAACGATGCGGGCCGTGCGTTCTCCCTTGTCCGGATCGTTCGGCTCGAAATTGATCTCAAAACGCCGCCACAGATGTTCCCATGCCAGTGCATGACTTTCGAGCAGGTCCTCGAAAGAGCCAACCTCCGCCAGCGCCTCGCGGGCGGCCAGGCTGCAGTCGGATATTCCGCGGTCTTTGGACGTGAAAAGGGAAACAACCTTTTCAACGGAGACCACACCACCCTTTTTGACATCCATCGTGAAGTTCTGGGCGATATAGCCGCTTTCCCGGGCCAGGGTTCGTTTCAAGGTCAAAGGGTGTCCATTTTTAAATGCTCGGGTCCGGGAGGCCAGGGCGATACGAACTTTGGACTGGTTGGTCCGCACTTCGAGGTAAATCGCTTCTTCGTCCAGTTCCTCGGTTTCCAAAGGCTCCAGGTGTTTGCGGTTAAGGGCTTTGTAACGATCCACACCTGCATTGACCACGCAGCCATCCAGCGCGGATCGAAATTCGATCTGACCCGACCAGTTTTCAGCGGTTACCGTCGTTTCCTGGGCCGCGTGATGAGGATGCCCCATGTGCACCAGGCGGCGGCTTTTCACCGTGGTTACGCGCTTTTTTTCGTCCCGAAAGCGGACCGTCCGCAGGAGCAAACCCTTTTTCATATCCAGTTCCTGGCGGTAGGAGAGGAATTCAACCTGCTCCGGATCAAACCATCCCCCATTATTCATGCGAAAGGTAAACGGCAGCCAGTTGGGCAGGTTCACCAGATCCTCGTTTTCGATCTCCCGGCCGGCGATTTCGGTTTTCAGCCGGTTGTATCCGCCCGCCAGGTAGGTACCTGGATAATGTATATCATCAGCTTTCGATTCCGCCGCGGCTCCTCGGGTGGCAAAATAACCGTTTCCGAGGGTGCACAAGGCTTCGCGCAAGTCCTCGTTTCTCGGATCGAATCCGTCATATACAAATGACCATGTACTCATCGACTCTCTCCTTGAAGCGCCTTAGTGAGCGTTTCCAAAAATTGTTGGACTTGCCGGCAGTCATCCAGAGCGTATCGGGCTGTCGAACGCCGCGGCGCCCCACCAGCGTCGTTGTCTTTAACAACGACACCGATGCCGCCGGTCTGGAGCACCCTGAAGGCATCCTCATCGGTTACATCGTCGCCGATGTAAAAAGGAAGGACATCAGGCCGATCCAGGTCTAGGGCATCCATCAACCAGCAGAGCGCCTTGCCCTTGTGCCAGTCGATTTCAGGCTGTAGCTCAAAGACCTTTTTCCCAGTTCCTTTTCGAAGTCCGGTGTGGTCGGCCAGGACGTGATCGACCGCCTCTTCCACCGCCTGAACCCGGCCTTTTTCCACCCGCCGGTAATGCACCGCGATGGAAAACTTCTTCCGTTCAACCTGGGCGCCCGGAATATCTCCCAGCAGCGGCCGAACGGATTTTTCAGCGCGATCCAAAACCGGTAAAAATTCAGCGCCCTGCTGGGAGGCAATGCGCCGGCCCGCGGGGCCGGAGATGTCAAAGCCGTGGCTGCCCGCATAGAATAGATTGTCAATGCCCACGAGCTCTTTGACATTGTTTAGGTCCCGGCCGCTGATCACCGCCACGGTGCACTGATTTGCCAGCGCCGTCACGGCGCTGCGCATTTCATCGGATAGTATCGCCAGCTCGGGCCGCTCGACGATCGGTGTCAGGGTCCCGTCATAGTCCAGAGCAACAAGGGGACGTTTGGCTGTGAGCAGTTCGCGGATAACATCCATGGATGCAAGCGCCGAGGGAAGATCTTCAATGCTATGCTCCCATATGGGACTTTCTCCCTCCACCGTGAGCTCAGAGAGCGTTCTCAACACGATATCGGCGCCGTTTTCTTTTAATTCGTCGGCATGGCCGATTCTGTCCACGCCGACGACGCAGCCGAAATTACCGTGCCTTCCGGCCTGCACGCCGGATATCGCATCTTCCAGAACGACGGCGCGTTCAGGAGCTACGCCAAGGCGTCGGGCGGTTTCTAGAAAAATATCGGGTTCCGGTTTGCCGTTGAGGTCAAGCTGCTCTGAAACGACGCCATCGACTCGGGCATCGAATAGATCCTCGATGCCGGCAGCCCTCAGCACGGCCCGGCAGTTTTTGCTGGAAGAAACAACCGCCGTCTGAAAACCGCTTTCTTTCAACAGTCGGAGAAACTCCACTGCGGTCTCATACGCTTCAACACCTTGAGCTTCCAGATGCTCGTTGAATATCTGATTTTTCCGGTTCCCGAGACCGCAGACCGTCTCTGCGTCCGGCGGGTCATTCGGGCTGCCGTACGGCAGATCGACCCCGCGCGATTCCAGAAAGCTTCTGACACCGTCATAGCGCGGCTTGCCGTCGACATAATTGTTGTAATCCGAGCCCTTATCAAACGGCTCCCATGCTCCGCCTTCCGCTTCGGCCCGGCTTTTGAGATATTCATCGAAGAGCTGTTTCCAGGAAGCGGCGTGCATCTTTGCGGTCTTCGTAACCACCCCGTCCAGATCGAACAGGACGGCATCGAACTTTTCCTTGGTGACATCTATGATAGGCGGCTTACATACCATTTTGCCTCTCCTTTTTCATCCTTCAGCCATATAGCGGAACTACCCATCCGGCGGCCGTAAACATCCCTGCTGTGGTCCAAAAAAAGATCCGGGGAAACCTTGTGACACCTTCATAGGCCGCAGAATACGCTTCGGAATTCTCAAACACCAAAAGGCCTTCAGACAAGAGTTCCCAGGCGCCCTGGCCGCTGACAAGAAGTAAAAGAATCTCTCCCGTACCGGCTCGGCCCTTCACGTAGGCAAGGACGAATACAACGAGCATATAAACAAACAGCACGGGAGCTGTCTGAAAGTGCGCGAACTCATGAGCGAAGCTCATGTTGACACGCTGATGACCAGGCAAACCGATCCGTAACACCCAATTGGCCAGCGGAGGATGGGGGATCGTGAAACCGCCCAACCCCGCCCTGTGCAAAAAACCGGGGCCAATCGTTACGCGTGCGTTCGCTCCAAACCAGGTTCGTTTAATCCGTGTTTCCGAGCACGTGGTTTTCATGGAGCCAGAATTGAGATTTTATTTTCCAGGCCCGGTGAAATGCCGCGCCATCTACTCTTTCGTCTCCCCCATCATTTCACCCATCATTTTCATTAACTCGGACATCGTCACCGTCATTTCACTCATGTCCTTCATGGCAGTGTCTGGCCTTTTGTCCATCATATCCAATACGGCCGGGACCTCGTGCATCATCGAGGACATCTCCTCCATCATCTTGGACATGCGTTTCATGTGCTCGGCATTGATTTTGCCGGACTCCATCATTTTGGACATCATTCTCATCATGCCCGACATCTGTTGAATCATAGAGCTCATGTGATCATGGAGAAATCCTGCGCCGACCATCGCCGACCACATCATGCGGCCTTCTTGTGTATCCTTCTCTTTTGTCATCTGCTGCTGCGCCAAGACGTCTGAATTCCCAATCACTAAAAAGAACAGCAATAGAATGACCACCAGTCTTTCCCTCATTTTTCAAATCCTCTCTTTGAGCGCATCGTTATCTCAGTTCTTCTCTCTCTTCAAACCGGCCCAGATCGGCGTTCCGTCCATTTGTCTCAACCGGAACGTTCGAGTTCCTTCGGTCACCGCCGTTGCGATCATGAAAGGCTCCGTTTGCGAGGTGATCCACGACCCGGTCACAGTCACTTTGTCACCGGATTTGAAAGGCATTCTCCTGTCCTGCCTGGCGACAAACCACTGTGGGCCCAGATAAACCGGAACGGGCTCCTTTCCGTTTACAAGAACAATGAGCTTTACCTGCATTTGGGAGATGATCCCGTCTTGGGGAATGACCTGCTCCACTTTAATTACTTCCCCATTGATTTCCTTGATCGATTGCGGATCATATAGTTTTGCAAACGGGTCTTTCCGAGCGATACCTGGATAAAAACCTATGCCTTCCCCGTATAGATAGCCGTAGTTGTAATTTCTCTCCTCTCGTGAAGCCGAATAGAATTGAGCGAGTCTGGTTCCCCAATGCAAGTCTCCCATATCCGGCAAGTTATCCTTTTCGTAGCCGGGCGCGTTTTTCAGTTGGTCTTTGGAAACGTCGAGGAAAAATATGCCTTCAGAGGGAAGGGGAGCGAGGGATTGCCAGGGAACGGGAAACAGTTTTCCGCCAATGCCTAGGAAACCGCCAAAATCCATAACGGCGTATAAGATTTGTCCCATGTCTATGTCTACGACGATATCCTTGATAGTTCCCAAACGCTCGCCTTTCATATTGCGCACGTCAGAACCGATGATTTTTTCCATCATGAAGGCGTTGACTTTTTCGCCTTTTTCAGGCTCATACGTATCAAACTTTTTGCTTTCGGTTGCTCTTTTGTCCCCTGTCTCTTTTTGCGCGAATGAGGTCCCCATTGACAGCAGAAAAAGGGCAGCGAAAATACCGACCATTCTTACTATCATATGTCTTTTCATTGTTCTGTCCCTCCTTTTCGCTCTGATTCTTTGAAATAAACTATCACGTCTATCTCCACGGCGTTGGGGGAAGAAAGGGCTTCTCTAATCCCATTCCGCCGGTTCTTCCGAACCCTTGAAGCCTTCGCACATACATCTCTTGTAGTTGTCGTGCACGGCTCTGGCAGCAGAGCTTTCTCTTTCGTCTTGTGAAATCGGAAATGCGGCAGTTTTGCCGGCGGCAAGGAAGTCGCTGGTAATCCCCAGAGATTGATCCGTCTTTTTTATGGATTGCGATGCGTCTTTTTCGATACCCACCAATGCGCGGATGGCGTCGATATTTTCGGGAATGGTAATCGCCTCGTTGTGCACCTGGTATGTGAGGTAGATTTCTCCATTGTCCACTGCCATGCTGTCCTCCCATACGGCGACTTCCCACATGTCGGCCCTGGGCCTTCCCAAATCCCGCATCAATTCAATCACTGAGTTCAGCGCCACCAGATTGTCCCCGGCGCGTATGAAAGCGATGCGCGGGGCAAGAGTGAGGGTTTCACGCGCTTCGTTCAAGCTTGTGGCCTTTGTCGTCTCAATCATAGTGAAATGGATGTGGCTGAGGTTGTGCGAACCGGCTCCCGCCATGGTGACGAGATTTAACTCGGGTATGACCGTTTTTGCATCCGGACCCTGATGGCTGGGGACCTTGGCTTCCGGGATCACGGTGTTGATGATGCCGTCTTTATGGCTTTCCCATGGGTCGGTCGCCCTACGGAGAATGACCGTTCGTGCTCGCTTCACCAAACCGCGCTGATGGAAAGCGCCCAGCACCCGCACCAGAGCAGTGGTGTTACAGGAAACCACCCGCGTGCTCTGCCGACCAACAGCCCCCTCATAGTTTGCCTGCGCCACAAAGGAATAGCCGGCGACTTCGTGCTTCTCGCCTCCCTCGTAGATTGCCTTCACTCCGGCTTTTTCGTACAAAGTCCGATTTTTCGCCGCTATCTTCTTGGGCGTGCAATCCACAACAACATCGGCCTGCTCCAGCAGAGTTTCAAGGAGTCCCCCAACAGGGATGCCGGCGGCCTTCATTTCGTCAAGTTTGTCGGAAGTGGAAGCAAAGACACGATAGCCCTTCTCCAATGCAACCCTGATCCTATAATCGTGAATAATGTCGCAGATCCCGGCCAGTTCCATGTCGTCTTGCAAAACGACCGCATCGGCCACACGTTTTCCGATAACCCCGTAACCGTTTATGGCGACTTTGACTCTTTTGTCCGACATGATAAACCTCCATTTGTACATTACAAATTGTGTCCAGATTCCGATTTCACCTTTGGCTCATTCGGGCAGAAAAACCCTATCCGGTCGGCCCTGCGACACATTTGTTGTTCGTATTGATTCGCATTTTTCCATCGATCACCTTGCCAAAATTTCCGCAAGCTCCAGGAGACCCATGTCCAGCGTTTTCCGGTTAGAAACCACATCACTGAGGGGCGTCGCGCCGATTTCTCCTTGTTTTAAGCCCACAAGGAGTCCGTACTCGCTTTTGGCCAAATGCTCGGTTGCCTCAGCGCCCAACCGGGTAGCCAGCAGCCGGTCGAACGACCCAGGGGCGCCGCCTCTCTGTACATGGCCCAGTTTCGTCACTCGTAGGTCAAATCCCAGCCGATCTTTGTGCTCGGAAAAGTGTTGCGCCATGGCTTCTGCACCGTAGCGCGCGCCCTCCGCGACCACCGCAATGGCATGCCCTTTTCCCCGCTCATAGGCGTTTTTTATTTCGGCGGCCATCGTGTCGGGGTCGGTTTCCGCCTCTGGAATAATGATGGTTTCGGCTCCTCCGGCAATACCTGTCATCAAGGCCAGATAACCACAATCGCGACCCATAACCTCCACTAGAAACGCCCGCTCATGGGAGGTGGCTGTTATTTTCAGACGATCAATGGCCTCCAAAGCAATGTTCAGGGCTGTATCCACTCCGATCGTGATATCCGCGCCATAGAGATCGTTGTCAATCGTCGAGGCAATACCTACTACCGGAAAATCCATCAGGGACAATTCATAAGCGCCATTCTGGGAGCCGTTTCCTCCAATCACTATTAATGCTTCCAACTGGAGTTGGTGAAGAAAACGAACCGCCTTAAGTCGGCCCTCTTCAGTTTTAAAATCGGGACAACGGGCGCTTCCAAGTATGGCTCCTCCCTGCTGGATTATCCCTCCTACATCGCGGACCCCCATCCGCCGCGTGTCACCAGCAATGAGACCGGCATAGCCACGGTGGATGCCGAAGACCTCCCAGCCTTTATCTATCCCCGTCCGAACGACCGACCGGATTGCCGCGTTCATTCCCGGAGCGTCTCCTCCGCTTGTAAGAACACCGATACGCTTCATGTTATTTTCTCCAGTCCCGGATGCTTGATGAAACCCGACCAACACCCCTATGAGGTCTGGGGAAGATCAATCGCAGAAACAATCCGTTTCTCAAAACCATAACCTCACTCCGACCACAAGAGAGGTAACGTCAATATCTTCACCTTCGGCCCTCGCCAGATCCGCCGTTTCACCGAATTTCCGGCTCCAGGAAACACCGATGTACGGGGCGAATTCTCGGCGGATTTCGTAGCGCAGCCTGGCGCCCAGCTCGATGTCATTGATGCCTTGGCCGACTCCGTACTCTTCGACTTTCTGTAAGGCCACGCTGATCTCAAATCGCGGTTGCAGTATCAGCCTCTGGCTGAGAAGCAGGGCATATTCGGCTTCAAATCCTGCTGAAAGGTCACCATCCTGACTGACGTAGGCGGTGGCCTCCACCTCAAACCAATAGGGCGCCAGCCCTTCAACGCCCAAGGCGGCGAAAGTTCGGTCGGGGTTAGGTTCGAAGTCATGTCGGATACCCAGCTGCAGATCCCAGAACGTGGCGATGCTGCGGCTGTAAAACAGCTCGGTTTGAGCCTCCTCGAACTTACTTTCGTCTATCAGCCATGTACCCTCACTCTTGAACCAAATCTTGTTGTAATCCGTGCCGGCCCACGCCTGCACATCCCACAGCAGTAGAGCATTACCTTCTCCTGTTTGGTATTCCAGGCGATCTCCGCGAAAAACGACGAATATTTCATTGTCATGGACGAACTGGACCCCGAAGTTTGCCTGCGCCTCGTCTTTGGTGTCATCTGCATATTTACGGATACCGAGGCCTACCGTGGGTTTGGTATCCACCTCATGATAATCAGCGGGGAACTTGCGTTCCTTGGGGTCGGTAGAAGAGTGTTCAGCAGTGATGCCCGTAACCGGCAGGAGCGTGACAAACAAAAAGATCACCAGTAGTTTAATATTCATCCTTATGTCTCCCTTCTCAGGCGACCCGGACGACTTGGGCCATGCCCGCTTCCATGTGGTAGAGCAGGTGACAATGGAAGGCCCAGTCCCCCTTTTCTATCGGTGTGATCAGGACGGAAAGCACTCCGCCGGGTTTGGTCAAAATGGTGTGTTTGAACGGCAGCTTGTCGGCTCCGTTTTCAAGCTGCATCCACATACCGTGCAGATGAATAGGGTGTTCCATCATGGTGTGATTTACCAAGAAGAGACGGAGTCGTTCGTTGTGGCGGAATAGATAGGGGCCAGGATGCTCGCTGAATTTCTTACCGTCAAAGGAAAACATGTAGCGCTCCATGTTGGCCGTGATGTTGACAGTCATTTCCCGATCCACGAACTCAGAATAAGGCTGCGGCTCGATTGAGACAAGGTCGTCGTAGGTCAGGACCCGCCATCCGTCACCGCCCAGCCCTATGCCCGATTCATCCAGACGGTATTTCGGATTCATGATCACCATGGCCACGTTCGTATTTTCTTTGTCAGGCTTAAAAGGAGTGGGGCCATTGGGGCCAGGGATGCGTGGATCGTGTTTGGTCGGATCGTTTCCGTGCCCCATCTGGTCATGGTTCATGCCAGACATACCGCCGCGGACCATACCACCCATGCCGATGTCCACCAATCTCCGTGCCGGTCTCGGCCGTAGCGCGGGCACCGGGGCTTCCATGTTCGGTTCGGGGGCCAGGGTGCCTCGGGTGTAGCCGCTGCGGTCAAGGGATTCGGCAAAAATAGTGAAGGCCTGGTCTTTCTTGGGCCGCACCAGCACATCGTAGGTTTCGGCAACCCCTATACGGAATTCGTGTACGGAAACCGGACGTACCGCCTTGCCATCGGCCATCACTATTTCCATATCCAGACCAGGGATGCGCACGTCGTAGTTAGTCATGGTCGAGGCGTTAATGAAGCGTAAACGAATAGTTTCCCCTGGATTGAAAATCGCCGTCCAGTTCATGGCAGGCGAGTGACCGTTCATCAGATAGGTGTAGGTGTAGGCCGTCACATCGGCCAGGTCGACGGGGCTCATCCGCATTTTCCCCCAAGCCATCCGTTCGGTGACCGTATTAGTAAAACCGCGCTCGCTCACATCGCCGAAAAAGTCCCATACGGTGCGTCTCTGAAAATTGTAATAGTGGCCCATCAGGTTGATGTGGCGGTAAATCGTCTCCGGGTCCTCAAAAGACCAGTCGGAGAGCACCACTGGGTAATCCCTGTCGTAATCGAATGGTTCCCCATCTTTCGGATCGATGATCAGTGGTCCGTAGGAGCCGGTCTGCTCCTGGAAACGGGAGTGACTATGATACCAATAGGTGCCCGCCTGTTTGACCCGGTAGCGATACTCGTAGGTCGTTCCAGGCTGAATGCCGTTAAAGTTCACCCCCGGCACTCCGTCCATGCGAAACGGCACCAGGATGCCGTGCCAGTGGATGGAGGCGTGCTCGACATCCATCAGCCGGTTTGTCACATTGAGCGCGACATCGTCGCCTTCCCGCAAGTGCACGAGCGGACCCGGAACCGAACCGTTGATTGCGGTGGCTGTCCCTTCTCGTCCATCGATTCGGATTGGCGAATATGCAAAGGTAAGATCGTAACGGTTTTGGGGGCCTGTCATTTCAACCCCCGTGGTCGCAGTCCGCGCCCATGCCGGCAAGGGCAGGGTAAAGCTCAGACCCGCCAGAAAGAGACCCGCTCCGGTTGCCTTAAGAAAATTACGTCGGGTTACACCTTTATCACGGTCCATGCAAATCTCCTTTTGCGCCTCCGCTTGATCATCCTTTTTGTTCGTTTTTTTCAAAATACTCCCTCAGATCTGAAATGGAGGGCATTCCTGTGAAGACCAGTTCCCCGTCAACCAGAATATTTGGTGATTTCTTTAGATCGTATTTCTTTTCGAACGCAGTATCGTCTTCCACGTACCGGATGGAATAAGGAATCCCTATTTTTTTCAGCTCCTCTTCTAACATAGGGCAATGTTGACATGACCGAGTTACCGCAAGCTCAACCTTCATTGTTATTCTCCTTCCTCTTTTTGTCCCACGCCCCAAAGTCATCCTCAAAGACCATGGATTGTCGACTTGATAAAAATTCTTTGAATCCATTAGCGCCCGAATCATCTGCTCATAATCCTTGACCCTCCAATTTTTTAAACTGTTCCGGGCTAAGAATTCCCTTTAACCCGCGCAAATACTCGAGACCGGACAGAAGCAAATCAGCTTTTGCCTCCGCCTCCTTTATGAACAGATTCTTGACCTGCTGAGGGTCTATCTCTTTGTCCCAGCTAAGGCTGGCCAAATCGATTTGCAGCTTCATCCGCTGCGCCCATAGATCAACCATGTTGTCCATTTGTCGGCGGGCCAGGGCGCGCACCTGATCCCACTGCGTGGGTGTCAGATTCAGACTACCAAGCATTTTGGTCATGCTCTCCATCTTGCGGCGGCCTTTCATGCCGGCCTTCATTTTCCCCATCATTTTTCCCATGCCGGACGGTCCGCCCATCATGTGCGACATCATCATGCGCATCATGCCCTTATCCATCATTTTCATCAGTCCCTGCGTCAATTCCTGCTCATTCTCTTCGCCCAATTCGGTTATCATGCCCTGCGACGCCTGCTCCTTCTCTTCAGCGGGTTGGGACATCATGCCCGCCATGCCGCCATCCTTTGAAGACTCCGGTGTGCCAGTTGCGGGCGCCGCCGATTCGGGCGCTTGGACGGCGTCAGCCGGTTGATGATGTTCTTCCTCAGCTACGCTGATTTGGGGGCCAATCAAAATGGAAGCTATAAAAAAGACGGCCACAAACAACAAATTCATTAAAAAATTTCTTTTCATGTTCTCCTCCTGTTCCCTTGAAACGTATTCATATAGATCGAGCGGAGGGGAATCTTACTCATAAAAATGAATCTACCCCTCCTTGTCATGAGACTAAGGTTCACCCTACCCGCAGTCCTGATTTTTATCCCCTTTCTACTCTCCACGTTCGTGATTCTCTTTTGATTCCGACCCCTCCTTTTTGACCATCTGACGGTATTGTTTTGAGGATATTTGCGGCATCTCCTTCGCTAGGTCCACGAGGCCCCACAGTATATCCTTACTATGGGTGGGTCCAAAAGCGGGCATTCCGGTCATTTTCAAGCCGTGCTTCAAAACCCAGTAGACTTCGGCTTCACTAAGCCTGCCCTGGATACGTCCGGAAGTCATCAGCGGGGGAGATGGATAGAGCCCCTCCGCAAACTCCTCAGGCGGATATCCCGGAGCCCCGTGGCAGAGCCGGCACATTTCATGATAGTGAGGAAAGGCGACTTCCTTGAACTTCGGCTCATTTAGGTCCGCCGTTTTTATTTCGTCACTGCGCGTTTCAATGGACCGGTCCCTGAGTGTATCGATCAATGATACTGTAACGTCCCAGTGGGGTTCAGTCGCAGCGATATTGTAGATACCTGACCAGGCAAACAAAAGCGCGCCGAGTCCCAAAACAACGAGAACAATGACAACGGTCAGTATGTACTTCAAGGTTCACCTCCGTTTTCTATACTCCGATGAAGCTCTGTCTGACCCAATCCTTGTATATGTTTCACACCAACCCGCTGATTGCGATCCAAAGAAAATTTCGCAGACAAGCAGCTCCCCTGACCGTCACACACTTTCTATAACGGATTTAAGCTTTTGCCCGATTGTGTCGGCTATTTGCCGCAGTTCACGGTTGTCTATCGCTTGCATCGAAGCGGTCGGATTTATTGCCGCGATCTCAATGGCGCCATCAACAGTCTCTTGGACGATAATATTGCAGGGCAGCATCGTTCCGACTTTGTCTTCCACCTGTAGTGCCTTGTAGGCAAAAGGAGGATTGCAGGCGCCCAGTATTCGGTAATTTCTGAAGTCAACATCCAGCTTTTTCTTCAAGGTGTCCTTGACATCGATTTCCGCCAAAATCCCGAAACCTTCTTTCTTCAGGGCCTGTGTTACCCTGGAGACAGCCCCATCAAATCCTAAATGAATCGTTTTGCTGTAATAATAGGTCATAATCAGTTCCTTTCATCCGGACAAATTAGTTGCGGCCGGACTCAGCTTTCAATTTCTCTTTTAAGTTTCTCAAATTCTTCTTTTGTTATCTCACCCCTAGCGTATCGTTTCTTCAAAATTTCCGTTGGACTTTCCCTTGTCGAGTTCATCGAAGTTACGGTTGTTTTGCTGCGATTAATAACAAAATAGATGATAAAAGCTGCAATAACGATCAAGATAATCCACATAAAAAATCCTCCATACCCTCCATATCCCATCATATGATCCCATCCACCCCATTCATTCACGGATCGATCGACCGGCTTATGGGTACACCCGAAGAAGAACAGCATTAAAACAGCTGATATGAAGAATGCAAAAGGCTTGGTTTTCACAATTTACCCCCCCGCTGAAGATTAGATCCACTCTCGGCCCGTTGATCAGTTCACTGCCGAGAGCAGGTGAATAATGATTCCAAAGGATAGGACGCTCAAAGCAATCCATGCCGCCGTTTTTTTTATTTTGCCGCCGTCCATCTCCATTGCTTCTTCTTTGTTTCGACGGCGCCAGGAATGATTTAACCACGCCAGCCAGCCAACCAGGACGAAGGCGACTATATTCATCCAGAACGTATAATCCAGCTTGAACTGGGCAACGTCCTTCACCGCATGCGCGCTTTCCGGTGTTACTCCTAGAAAAGCAAAGGAGTAGTGCAACAGAAGCGCGGTGCACACGTACATCACCGCGGCAATATAAAGGGCCACCCGCCAGCCGTAGTAGCGTGCGTTGATCTCCACCAGAGGCGGAACCATGAGGTCTGAGTAAATAAAACCCATGATGCCGGCGAAGAGCGCCCCGCTTGAATTGAGGACTGTCGCAAGAGGGATGTTGCCCATGGAGCCGATAAACGTGGCCGCCGCGACGAATGGAGCCAGAAGCGCATTTTCCAGGACCACTGGAAAGTACAACGGGCTTTCGGCGGCCTTTTCTGCTAAAAAGATTGCCTTCCAGAAAGCGTCAGGCGCCAGCACCGCGACGAATCCAGCGACCGTAAATCCGATGGCAATTTCCTCCCAGACCATGGCCCATTCCCCGGCGAAGTTATGACCGACTAAGCGCCACCCTTCAGCAGTTCGGATTCGTTCGCGCCAATCGAAGCCTTTTTCCTCGGAACCGGCTTCCCGTTCTACCTTTTCCCGAGCTTTCTCCATCCAGGTCTTTGGATACGTCCATAGTATCAGCAATCGGCTGATGGCAATCAGCACGAGACCGCCCACAAGTTCAGCTGCCAGAAATTGCCAGCCCAGGAAGATGAGAATGAGGATTCCCAGTTCAATGACCAGATTGGTGGAGGCGAACATAAAGGCAACCGCGGCGATGAAATGCGCGCCTTTCATGAACAATGCCCGAGCCGCAACCAGTGCCGCAAAGGAGCAAGAAGAACTGATAGCCCCGAAAGCGGTGGCCAAACCGACACTCTTGGAATCCGCACCGCCCAGGTATGGCGTAAGCCTGCCCTTGGGCACAAACGTCTGTATCATGGCGCTAATAAAGTATCCCAGCACGAAAGCCCAGCCGGACTTCCCAAAAAAACCGGCAGCCGTCTTTGGCTGCCTCGCCGAATGCAGCCCAAAATTCAGTTGAAAACAAGATGTTAATACCTCTCTTTTTTTGATAGCATCATCGCTGGCAATCAAAATATCCACACCATTTCATAAGTCTAGACTGTGAATCGGTTAAAAGCGATAAGGTGAATCATCTATTCCCCGAAAAAATGTTCTGTAGTTCGTTTGTTTGGAAATCAGTCTTATTGAAAAATACAAGCAAAGGAGTATATTTTAATGCAATATTTACATAAACAAGACGCGTTGGAATTGGTATCAATAATACTTTTCATATTTACTTTTTCTTTTCTTCTCAATTTCTTGTGGGAGGCTCTTCATGCCGTTTATCTTTATCAAAGACATGATTTTGATGCCTCCAATTACGTACCCATGCTTCTGTATGTATCGTCTGCAGACAGCTTGTTAATCATTGGTTTGTATATTGGTGTAAGTACCATATGGATGGATTTCTTTTGGATGAAGATCTTCATGAAAACGCAACTATTTGTTTTTGCCAGCAGTGGAATTTTGGTTGCGGCTGTCATCGAAATTCTATCCGTTTTTTATTACCACAGATGGGTGTATAAAAAGCTTATGCCAACGGTTTTTGGTATTGGAACATCCCCACTGGTCCAATTGAGCTTAACGGGGCTTTTATCAGTCTGGTTGACCAGAAAATTGCTATATGGAAAAGGAGTCTTTCGGAATTAATTAACAGGACTAAACCACTGACATGGTCAGTGGTGGGGCGTGGGGGCGGAGTCCCCACACCTTAAGCTTATCAACATTGTTGATAAACCCTGTTGTTATTTCGTCAGCACCGTCTGAATCGACAGAAAAGTCATCAGAACTTATGTGTGAAAGAGCAAATTGAAAGCCAGGTCCGTGACGACCAGATGAGGCTTTGGAGAGACGACAGCGAATGACATTGTCAGGAGTTGTCGTCTGAAGAAAGCCACCGACAAGGTCGGTGGTCATTTACTTTGAATAGAAAAATATCATGACTAAGGCATTGCTATAAGTAACAATAAATAAAAAATAGGCAATCACTTATGAGATAATTCTGCCATAAAAGACTCAGTTTCATAAGAATGTTCGGTAAATAAATCAACGCTCGTTTTGACGAGGCAGTATACGTTAGCCTCTTAAGCTTATCTCGTTACCCCCCAATTAGCATGTCCAAGAACTTACATGAACAATATTACCTTGTGTCTTCAAGCATAAAAATCTATTTATCAGGAGAGAATAACAGGTGCTATGACAGAACTCGAAGCTGCTCATGAATATTATTATATCTGTACTCACTTAATGACTAAGATATTGCTATGATTAGACTTAACCCAGTGTATATTGTCAGGTGGAGATCACCTTCGGTTTGTGTTTCCAGGCCATAGCTGTTAATGTCAAAGTAAAAGGGACCCACTGTGATAAAGCAAAAGGGACCCACCTTAGAAAAAATATAGAGGGATCAAGAGGGGTTTAGGGCCCCCTCTTGATTCCTGTCCTTATTGGCCCCGCCAGGGGCCGCAGTGGCAGCCACTGCGCGTTTTGCAGGCTTTTGCGTCGTTTGTTTTTTGCGCTGGAGACTTTCCGTAAAGCGAATGCTTTCCCAATCAAACTCATGGATACTACAGTGATGTGTGAGCCGATCCAGCAGGGCGGCGGTCAAGGAAGCGTCACCGAAAACCGCGGTCCATTGGGCAAAGGGAAGGTTGGAAGTCACCAGAAGCGATCCCCTCTCATACCGGTCGGCAAAGACCTGAAAAAGGAGTTGAGCGCCTTCCTTGGAAAAAGGGATGTAGCCCACTTCATCGCATATCAACAGCGCGTAGCGGCTCAACCTGGCCAGATAGCGTTTCAACTGCTTTTCCTCGCGCGCCTCGACCAGGGTGTTTACCAGATCGGCCGCGGTGGTAAAAAGAACCCGGTATCCACGGCGGCAAGCCTCTATTCCCTGAACCGTGGCCGCATGCGTCTTACCCGTGCCGTGTTTCCCGATCAACACCAGATTTTCACGACGCGCGATGTAATTGCCTTCCACATACTCCCTGAACTGGAGCGGGTCCAGCCCGGGCCATTTGTTCAAGTCAGTTTTTTCCAGAGTCTTGGCCAGGGGAAACCGGGCTTCATGAAGCCGCCGTTTCAATTGATTGGCCTGTCGCTGTTCCAGTTCCAGGGTGGACAGGTCCAGCAGATACTGTTCATAGCCTTCGCCGGTTTCCCGGGCTTGCCGCGCGCACTGGCTGTAGTGCCGCAGCATGGCCGGCAGCTTCAGCCGACGCAAGTGGTCTTCCAAAAGTACCTGATCCGCGGCTGACGTCATAGCGTCCCCCCTGCCAGGAGACTGTCGTACCGGCTGACATCAACTTCACTGTGCTTCTGGTCCGTAATCCCCGGAATCGATTCCGGCAGCAATGGCTGAACTTCATAGCCAGGGCGATCCATGGTCAGCAGCAGATGTTTTACCGCGTCATAGCTGTAACTCTGATAGCGCAGGGCGTCAGCCACCGCTCGTTGGATCTTATGGGCCGGATGATCCTGATGCAGCTGCAGTATGCGGACAAAATCCCGAGTCCCTTTATTGTCGCCCAATCTCCTGCGCAGGGTGGCAAGCATGATCTCGTATTCCCCGGGCCACGCTGTTCTCCACTGGCGAATCGGCCGGGCGTTGTCAAAAGCCTGCGGCCGTTCGGCGATAAGCCCCAGGTAGTGCAAGGGATCGATCTGCCACTTGCTGTTATTGAAAAGGCGAGCATGTTCCGCTATCTTCCGCCGCCCGGCGTACAAGACGACCTTGTCACAGCCCACGTGCGCCCACACCCATTGACCGACAAAAGCCGTAGGCGCCGAATAGCGGTTACGATCCACCTGCGCCGTCTGATAGGAGCTGACCCGAACCCGCAGCACCTTCTCGTTCTCAAAGGGACGTTCCGGCAGCGGGGCCAGACGTGACAGTTCCTCCTCATGCCGCTGGCTAATCGTACGGCCGTCCTCGCGGCCTCCTATGCGCCTTCGGCCATGATCCATGCACTCCTTGAGCAACAGCTCGTTCAACTCCGCAAAATCGTTCACCTCCGGCATGGGAACCAGAAAGTTGCGGCGCGCATAACCCACCAGGCCTTCCACTCCTCCCTTTTCCCGGCCCTTGCCAGGATTGCAATACCGGGCCTCAAAGGTATAGTGGCTCCGAAAGGCCGTGAAACGCTCCTGTTCAACGCGACCTTTGCCTTTTAGTATCCGCCGCACCGCCGACTTCAGATTATCGAAAACCAGGACCGGGAATACGCCTCCATAAAACTCGAACGCACGCATCAGGCCATCAAAAAACATCTCCTGGCGTTCCCAAGGATAAGCGCAAACAAAGGGCTTGCCTGAATACCGCGAACGCATGCAGAAAATCTTGATCCCACGGCTCTCGCCCCTCATTCTCACCTGAGCCGCGCCCCAGTCCACCTCCGCTTCCCGGGCAATCTCCGGATCAAGGGGGATGACAGCCTGCGGTTTGCCCAATCCCAGGCGGCTCTTGCACATCCTGACCCAGCGCCGTACCGTGGCCTCGGAGCCCTGAAAACCGTGCTCGCTCACCAACCGGGCAAATACTCTGCGCGCCGTATGCCGTTGCTTCCTGGGTCTGTCCAGGTCATCCTGCAGCCACTTCTCCACGGTGATCATAAACGGACCCATGACCGGCGCGAAAGGCTCCTTGGCGCGTCGATAAGCGGGCGGCAACCCCATGAGCGCCTTGCGGATAGTCTTGCGCGAATGACCGTATTCCCGCGCGATCTCCCGAATGCTTTTCCCGTAGACCCGGTGGGCTGTCCTGATAAGCTCATACTGATCCATCCTTATCATCCTTCCCTCTGATCCTTTCCTTGTTATTCCAAACCAGATAAAGGTATCAGAAAGCTGATCAGGTGGGTCCCTTTTACGTTATCACCAGCCCTTCTCCTGGTCCCCTTTTACTTTATCGAAATCACATAGCTTATCGATTGCCTTTGCAAATTTCCTTGCGCTTGTCTGAATGCCTTGCTCGTCACGAACGCCTGTGTACTTGAGCTCAATTTGTAATGATTGCAGCTTATTGCAATAATTTTTTTCATTGTACAAATACTGGTTCATGCGGTTTCGGTCATTCCCGCAATACCAAATCTTGTGTCTGTCATTTACAATGGGATCAATGGGAGCTACACGAGCGACAAGGCCATTTCGGGTCAAGGATTTGACTAAGGGAAACACCACGTGAGTTTCATCAGCTGTACGTCTAGGATTCTTATGATGATCGCCGTAACCGATAATGAGCCGTAAGTCGCGGTGACCGTGATTCAATGCGCCATCTGAAAGCTTAGCGATCTTTTGGAGATTCTGGTCTTTAATGCCATGGATATGGAGAACTAAGGCACCAGAGCACGTAGTAAAAATCTCATCCAAGAACGTAATTATTCGATCCCAGAACAGTGGTTTGATTTCCGGGTGAAGAAATGCTTCCTTCTTGTACAAGTCAGCCACGTTACGAAATAATTCAACGTTTTCACCCTTACAAAAACGCTCGTTGATGACGGCGTAACAGTCCAATAAGCCACGGACAGCCAAGGTGAAGGCAGCGGTTCCCATATCATCTTTCATATTACCGTGGGGAGCAACGAGCAGAATATTATTACGTCCAGTAATGGCCTTGATACCTTTTGCGATTGAACCCAAGTCAACTCCAATTGAGAGACAACACTCGAATTAGCTCAGAGATCCGTATAACGGATCCCAGGCGACCTGCATTTAATAAGCTATCTTTTGAGGTACCTTAAGTGGTTTTTGCGTTGTAGAAATAATTGCCGCTCACCACAATGTATGAGCCTAAAGATGATATCTCAATAAGCTGTTTCTATTTTCTCATATTTCGGGTATTTTCTTCTATCTTCAGCAAAACTGGTAAAATCAGCACAATGAGGAAAACTGCCAACGCCATACTCAGCATTACAATTGCAAAAATATTGGCCTTTTCAAGCGTTGCTTTCTTCATTTCCTCTTTTCTCATAGCCTTGAAAAACAAATCGTTATATGTGTCAACTAACCTGGCGTAGCTTATATCGTTCTCCTGATTAGTCTCTTTGGCCCATTTTCTTGCGTCAGAAAGGAAGTCTTCAAGCCCGGTCAAAAAGACTTTACGTTTATCTTGCGGAAGCTTGCCTATAACATAGATGAAGAGATCGTATAACTCCTTACTAAAATCATAATCATCAATAATTTTAGTTATAGTAGCTCCATACTTGTCTTCTATATTTTCCTCTTGAACGCTGATTGACGTTTTTGATTTTTCTAATGACGCGCTTCCCACTAGTCCATCGTTTAACGTTTCAGTGATACTTGCGAACTTAGGTTTTTCAAAACTATTATTGGCATGATAATAATATAAACTTATTATGCTTATAAAAAGTAACATAATAGATAGAAGGATAGCCGAAGAGATATGTTTGCCTAAGCTAAATGCAAAATATAATATGCCATTAACAATGTAGGTCGTTTTACGGGTAAAGTGTCGTGCGCTCGTATATAGTTCCCCGATGACAGTTTTTTTAGTAATTTTACTTTTTTCAGTACAATCAAGTTTGTTCAAAGTATAATTTTTATTTTTCGCTAAAAAACATCTTGTTTCTATCGTATAGTTTGATTTTATTATGAAGTAGTTTCCACAGTTCGGGCATTTTATCCTATGAGCCTTTCTCGTTATCATCTGGTCACTTATAGTACCATTTCTATCACAATACGGACATTTGATTCCCATTTTCTTCTATCTCATATGGTATATGCAAGATAAATGGTTACAGAGTGGCACGTATAAGCGAATATTTACATCTTAATGGTATACTGTTAAAGCTAATATTCCGTATAATATCCTTAAAGTTGTTATCCATTTGCAAGGTTCTTCAAGTCGTTAAACAGGCAAATATTTGATTTATTGACCTTGTATTAACATAAGTCAAATCTACAGTCCAGATACAGGCTTTCATTGATAAATATCGGTAATATTATTTTAAATTATTTTTTGATAGGTCATGAAATTCAATGGCGGCTAACGCCAAATCGAGAGTATGCTCGTCAAGTTCGACCTCATTCCATCCCAAGAGATGCAATTGTCTGTTGATCTCTGATATGTTGTCCTTTGAGATAAGAGATATGACGTGAGCCATGTTTCTAAAGAAAGGATATACTTGGTCACGGTGTACACCTTTTTCTCTCAAGCGGTTTATAAGAATGTCCATTACTTGGCTCATCTTAATCAGATTCCTATTTATAATTCGGGAGATGCGAGTCAGAGATGTTATCCAAGAATCCTTCTACTGCCCATTGGCGCGATCTTAGCCCCAAATTCGCCAGTGAATATGATGTTTATGGAGTGATCCTTGCTGTTCAAAAGATTATTACGAAATATATCCCTCCCAAACGAATGCACTCGTTTCACCCCATTTGTATGGACAAAGATTCTCCTCACCCCCGCCGAATGTTTTTTGATGTAGTTGAGTAGCTCATGGGCAGAGCTGCCATCAAATTCGCCTTCGAGTTTTAGGTGGAGGCTGTCTCCGTTTCGATGTACTAGGATCCTAAAATTGGATGACATTGTTAGACCCCCTCGCCTAGCTAAAACCTCTAACAAAGTTCTGACCTCTAGAGCGTGTCAATAGCCAAGAGACTCGCGCTGAACTCAGGATAAGACAAACAGGACGCCATCTGCCGAAATGAGGTCCCTACACCCAAAATTCCTAAATAGGACTAGTTCAATCATTCCTGGAAAGACAATCACTTTTGAAAACAACATTGCTCTTGCGAACAATACGGGTCAGCAGTGCCAAAACAATCAAAATTTCCTTCAGCGCGTTGAATCATTTTAATCAGATCAGACTTTTTAGAGTTCTTCGCCTTTATTCCTAAGGTTTTGGCTTTCTCTCTAACTTCTTTCATTTTCATTTCATCCACTCCCGTTGTGTGTGATGGTATGAGCACGAAAAAAATCACCCGAAAAGGCAAAGAGAAAAAATGACCCACCTATTTCTTTATGCGGACACCTAACGTTCAGCCCAAATAGGCCATAAACAGACAGCTTCAAAGAGACCCAAGTCCTTTTGAGAAAAGTGGCAGTTACTTTGTATCATTTAATTCGGAGAAAAAGCATAGCCCGTAGACATTTTAACTCTCGCAGAATCCTATCCTTCACGCCACACGGACCACGAAAAAATTCTCACTAGTGTTTTTAGCCCTATGGCCGGAGATTCGACGCCTATCCATGGTGAACACATGAGCCTTTGCAAATGCGGCCGGACATTTAACCGCTTTCATTTGTTCCCTTTTAGGATGCAGTCTATTCTCTCCTTAAGCTCGCATAGGTTACTGTTCTTGATTACGTAGTCTTGCGCTCCTGAAAGGCGCGGATCCCCTTTAAAGCTATCATATGCGGTGTGGATAATGACCGGAAGGCCAGGATTTTGCTGCTTGATATCCCGCAACAGCTCAAAAGCGTCATAACCGCAGAGATACAGATCCAGTATCACCAAGTCAGGTTTTACACGCGCGATTTCATGAGCGATTGACTCTCCGTGCCCCGTACCGGATACGTGATAGCCCACATCGGCCAACTCCTCTGAAAGGAGCTCTCGAACGTGCGCTTGGTCGTCGATTATTAAGATAGCCGCCATTAGTTATGATCTGACCGTCCCTTTACCGCAAATAAGAGCCCTTCGAATCCTTCCCGGTGTTTTTGGTCGTGTCGCAAGGAACTAAATGTCGACCTTAATAAAAAGCATCTCAAAGCACGGCAATGAACTTTCGTGCGCCACCAAATTCATTCGTCAGGATCGCTATTTTCCCCGGATTGAGATTCCAGCAGGTAATAATCCTTGGGAGTTCTCAAACAGTATCGGCGCCAAGCGCATTGGAATTGGTCACAGACCTCAGGTTATTCCTGAAACATTCGGGGTTGCCCTCAACGCGCTGAATACTTCGGATCAAATCGGTCACGTCTAAGAAATTCACCTTTCGTCTCCGAGTCCCCTCATCAGTCTCTTTAGTCTTTCGGAGCATGGCCTCGGCCTTACTTCTGTGCTTATTTTGATTGTCCTGATCTATCATGTCTCGACGCTTTCATGACCGTATGACAAAAAGAGAAGAATAATTTGTTATCTTCTTCAAATACCTTCAAGCAAGAGCTGAAAATCTATTTAAAGCATGACAGACTTCGTGTTTTTTTTCTATGAGGGGAAAATACTATTCTTACGGGAAAAATCCCACTAGCTGGGAATTTTCCCAGTTCCTGAAGATAAAATAGGCATAGGACAACAGAGTTTTCAGATCTTCCAGAAATCCTCATCGACAAGACCGTGCTTCACGATGTAGCGAGCAAGTTCGAGAGAATTGTGAATCTTTAATTTCTTCATAATACTGGCGCGATAGTTGTCCACGGTTTTTATGCTGACATGAAGCGTTTCGGCGATTTCGTTTACTGATAGCTCCTTCGCGATCAGTCGCAATACCTCTTGCTCTCGTGTGGTCAAAGTCTTGAAGGCTGCTCGAGGTGGTTTCGGCATTTTGGGGGAAGGTTCCAGAAGCCTTTTAACTACTTGCTGTGATATGACGCTATCGAGAAAATACTCTCCTTTCGAGACTACGTTGAGACCCTCTGAAAGCCTCTCCACAGCCGATTTTTTCGACAGGTATCCAGTGGCGCCAGCCTGCAATGCCTCAGTGATGAAATCAATTTTGGCGTGCATACTCACGATCATTATGCGTGTGTTTGGCAGTAGATTGCGAATTTCGTGGGTAACTTGTATACCACTCGTATCGGGCAATGAATTGTCCATCAGCACTATATCGGGTTTGAGCGCCTTGGCCATCTGAAGCCCTTCCTCTCCACTGTTTGCTTCACCCACGACCTCAAATTTAGGGTTTGAGGAAATAATCGACCTGAGCCCCTGTCGAAAAAGAGGATGATCGTCAACAATTAGTACGGTCGTTTTCTTATTCATCGTTTCGGCGAATAATTGGGATGTTAATTAGGATTTTCGTGCCTTTAATTGGAAGGGACTCAATCATCATTTTCCCTCCCAGGGAGCTCGCCCTTTCTTTCATGATCTGTAGTCCCATATGTTTCTCACTGAATGAGGTAGGCCAGCGTTTCGCAACATCAAACCCTTTGCCGTCGTCCTCAATCTGTAACACGATGTTAGAAGAAGTTATGTCCAGCGCCACGCTTCCTCGCTTGGCTTCGGCGTGTTTCTTGATATTTGTCAGGCCTTCCTGGATTAGGCGGAAGAGGATGATTTCGGTGTCAAAATCTACATTTAAATCTTCAAGTCCTCTGCTATCGAAATTAATTTGTATTCCGGCGCTAGCTGAAAAGTCCTGGCAATATTGGAAAATGGCTTTGACGATTCCCAGATGATCTAAGGCGGGAGGGCGTAAGTCGCTTGCCAGATTCTGGATGCCTGTTATAGCGTCATCAATAATTCCAGACATTTCAGAAACTTGGGGTTTGAGTTGTGGCGCCGCCTCGAAGCAGTCGGTTATCATGTTGTTCATATGGATCTTCAAGGCGGCAAGGTCTTGAGCGACTGAGTCATGGAGTTCGTAGGAAAGCTTTTGCCTCTCGCTCTCTTGCGCCTTCATCAATTGGTGCGTGAGACGATGAACATATTCATCTGCTCGTTTGCGCTGCGTGATATCACGGATTATAGCGACGTATCTATTTGTCCTTCCTTTTTTGGGAGAAATGGCCGAGATGACGGTCTCGGCTGGGAAAGTAGAGCCGTCCCTGCGCATGTAAGACCAGTCTGTTCTGTAAGAACCCCTCTCTCCTATAGTGGGAAACGCGCTCCGACCAAAAGCGTAGAAGCTCTCCTCTGACTCGTGCATGATACGCGTCGACTTTCCTGCCACTTCTTCATGCCTGTAACCGAAAAGGTCAAGAAACGCATTGTTGCAGGACAAAATATTTCTCCGATCATCTAACATGAGGATGGCGTCAGAAGAGCTTTCAACTAGAGTTCTATACCTTTCTTCCGACTCCCTGAGCATCCGCTCGTACCTTTTCTGGCCCGTGATATCGCGTACCACGCTGACTAATCCGATTCTGTTTCCTGAGTCGGTTAGTATTTCCGTAACCGTGTGATCGGTGAATAGAATCATTCCGTCCTTTCGCCGTACCGCGTATTCAGTCCTATAGACACCCTCCTTATTCAAGGCCGCGAAAAGCTCCCTGCCGAAGTTCTCGTATCCCTTATGGTCCACGTGCATAAACTCTGTCGTATTACCAACCACCTCCGCCTCGCTGTAGCCAAAAATAGTCTCCACCGACGGATTACACTTGAGAATGACGCGTGTATTTGGATCAACTAAAAAAACAGCTTCTTTCAGGCTTGCAAAGGTTTTTTCAAGTAACCGATTAATTTTTTTTAATTCCTCTTCTGTAGATTTGCGCGCCTGAATCTCCTGCCCCAATAGGTCGTTTGCGGCGGCCAACTCAGCAGTGCGCTCTTCCACCCGTCGCTCCAGGTCGCTATGTGCTTTTTTGAGATCCTGTTCAGCGGCTTTTCGCGCGGTTTCATCCCTATAAAGAGCGACAACCTCGCCAGACGGCAGTTTATAGACAAAATTATCGCGCCATCCGCTTATCCTTTCGTCTTTGTACATGGTAACAGGGAAATGCTCCGGCTTTCCTGTCAACCATACTCTTTGGAGGACGTCGAAAAGCCCGAACTCTTTAACCCGGGGAAAGACCTCCATTACGCTTTTATTAACCAGATCTTGCTTCCTTATGGCGTCTATTCTTTCGCCTGCCTCATTGAAATCTACGAACACAAAATCAGCGCCATCGTCCTTGGCCTGATATACGGCAACTCCGTCGCTGGAATATTTGAATATCCCCTCATATCTAGACTTGGCCTCCAACAGCGCCCCTTCCGCCCTTACACGCTGAATGGCTAGCGCGTAGAACTGTGCCAATCGCCGTACTGCTTCAAGATCCTTATTAGTATAGTCTTCATTTTTGTTGGCTAGAGCGATTTGACCGACTACCTCTTTTCCTAAAGTGACAGGTACAGATAAAAGCCGTTGAAGAGATACATGCCCTTCCGGTAGAGCGCTGATACCCTGATGGTTCGCAGCGTCATTGGTGAATAAAGGCTTTAAAGCGTTCACTGAGCGCTCCCACATGCTATGATACAGTCCCTTCTCTGTCTTTGGGAATGCGACCTCTTCCCTTCCCCTACTAGCTCTGCACTGTTTTTTGAACATCTTGCCGAGCGAAAGCCAAATATTTTCGCCAGTCTTTGGGTCGACCATCGAAACATAACCACACTCGCTCGTCGTAAGAGCCTTAGCGCTTTCCACTATGCCATTGGCGACGTCGACGATTGTGGAAAATGGCGAGATCAACCGTTCATATATTTGGGAGATGGCGGCGCTTGTCATCAGCTCCCATTTGAGCGTCTCCTCCGCGCTCTTGGCGTCAGTATTACCTTGTATAATAAGAGCCCAATGAGTCACTTGACCGTTTTCATTAAACAAAGGGAAGTATCTGTGTTCAAAAGACGTTCCGTTGAGTTTGTGCTCAAGATAGGCTTGACCGCCATGCCAATTAAGATCTAACCCTTTAATCCGGTCCCTCCATGCCGTTTCTATAGGTAATAAGTTAAGTATCGACTTTCCTAGCCCCAATAATTCATTAGATTGTCTTGAAAAGGAAAAGGGTGTAGTCTAAGGTATTGTTACCCCTAACAAAAACCTAAAGACAGAACACACCCTTATGAAAACACTCTGCCATAAACAACTCAGTTTTCAAAGCCTTTTTGGGAAAGAAATCATCGCCTGTTTTGACGGCGGTCGCCTGACCTCCGACGGGGGCGGTCTGCTG
>Ga0209270_1000658_pt1 | contig 65656 bp, 58 predicted proteins | sample MTBAKSrepl1MetaG_FD_187456 | JGI IMG/M metagenome (GOLD analysis project Ga0209270, IMG submission 187456) | Enrichment culture microbial communities from Arthur Kill intertidal strait, New Jersey, USA, that are MTBE-degrading - MTBE-AKS1... | ecosystem: Environmental > Aquatic > Marine >... | reverse complement strand
TCTTCTGCAGTTTTCTTGCCCTCATTCTCCGCAAGGAGCTGGAGAAGAGGCTCCAGGCCAAGGGTCACCACTTGGAATGGGCGGACATCCGCCGGGACCTCGAGGCCCTCCAGGAGGTGGAGATAGTGTCCGGGGGCAGGCGGACATGCGTCCGCACGGAATGCAAGGGCGTCTGCGGCAAGGTGTTCCAGGCCGTGGGAGTCGCTATCCCCCCGGTCATCCGTCCCCTTGGCAGCGGCCCCCCTACCTGTCACGAACACCGGCGAAGGAGGCGCCGTAGTGCCACACAGGAGAATTGCGTCTACAACCAACTGAATTTGCTGTAGTTTTGTCTGGGCACTGTAAAAGACGAGTATGAACCTCTATGAACTTCTATGAACCTCTATGAACCTCCATGAAACCGGGCCATTAGCGATCTTTGCTAATAGGATGCGTAGGTTATTCAGGGCGAGATGAGCCGGCAGGAGATACAGCAGAACCTGCGTTTGAAAGGTCGAGCCAATTTTGAGGAACGTTACCTTAAACCTGCTCTGGCGGAAGGTTTCATCGGAATGACCATACCCGAAAAACCTCAGAGCCGCCTTCAGAGATATCGCCTCACCGCGAAGGGCAATGCCTGGCTCGACACGCAGCGTAAGAAGGTCCGAAAGATCCTCGCCGACCCCGACAGTCCCAATGTTCCGCCACTTGAGGCAGAGATGGACCACCTGGTTTATGAGCTGTATGGGCTGACGGAGGAGGAAATTGGTATTGTGGAAGGTAGAAAAGATGTTGTGGCCGTTGGCAATAAAGGAAAAGAAACAATTGTATTGGGATAGTAAGAGAGGACGCGATGGCTAGCGGGAAATTGTTGCGGCAGCTTTTCAAGGGTGTCGCTCATGGCGACGAACCATCGTTTCGGGCTGCCGCTGAAAAGATTATCGAGGATGAGCGGGACAAGCATCATCACCTGCTGGCTAACGACCTGCAGAGGATACTGCAGAGCGGCGTTCCGGATTTCACCGGGGACGCCCTCCGAACCCCCTCGGTCCGGCCTGCGGATATTCCGAAGGATACGGAAAGAAATTTACCGCTTCTGGAAGTCAGGATTCCCTGTCGCTTCCTGGGAGACGTCGTCCTTTCAGATCAGAACAAGTCGGTTGTCGAAGAAGTCATTCTTGAACAGGAGCGAGAAGAGCTTCTGCGCTCCCACGGTCTCAAGCCGAAATCAAGGCTTCTCTTCTGCGGTCCGCCCGGCTGCGGCAAGACTCTTACCGCGGAGGTGATCGCCGGGGAATTGCAATTGGAGTTGGTGGTGATCAGATTCGATGCGGTGGTCTCCTCCTATCTTGGCGAGACCGCAGGCAATCTGCGCAAGGTGTTCGATTTTCTGGAGCGGGGCAGATATGTGGCCCTTTTTGACGAATTTGACAGTATCGCCAAGGAAAGAGAGGACGAGGCGGAGCACGGCGAGCTGAAACGGGTCGTGAACTCCTTCTTGCAGATGATGGACGGTTATCGTGGAAGGAGCCTCCTGATCGCAGCTACGAACCACGAGGGGATGCTTGACCGGGCACTTTGGAGAAGATTCGATGAAGTCTTTTACCTTGACCGGCCGAACCTGGAGCAGATCCGTCGTCTGCTTGAGCTCAAGCTCCGCTCAACCAATTACGATCTGCCGATCGAATCCCGTGACTTTGTCCAACTCTTGGATGGCCTCTCCCATGCCGACATCGAACGGGTCATCATTCAGACCATCAAGCAGACGATCCTCAAAGGGCGGAAGAGTGTCGATAAAGACACCTTTGAAATCGCTCTCAAGCGGGAAACTGAACGGAAGGACATCATTCTCAAGGCCGGAAGGAATACGAAGAATAGGAGCTGACAGTGCCTGATCGGCGTTATCTTCACCTGGAATTGTCGCGCCTTCTGCCCGCGCCGCCTCGGCGGAGGGGTGGGCGCGGGGGACAGCCAGTTCGCAAGCACGGAGATGTTCGGCGGCACGGGGAGGTTATCGGGCGGCAGTTGGGCGTTGTCGAGGCCGCGATTACGGAAAGGAAGCCTCCCCAGTTCGATCCGGGGCTCATGATGAAGTTTCGGATTCAGGCGGACACCGTGTCCGAGGAAGCGCTGAGGTCTTTCGGTATCGAGGTCGTTTCGGAAGAAGACGATGAAACCCTCATCGTCTTCGTGAGTGAAGATGCTAAACAGGAATTTTTGAGACGCTTGGCGCGATATAAGGTGGGTCGGACAGGCCGAGGTGTTTCTGCAAATGTGTTTCATGCGATTGAGGAACTGGCCACATGGAGTCGGGAGGATCGAGTCGGGCGTAGCCTTAGGGGTGAAACATGGGGCAGCGACGACATCAAAGTCGTCGATATTGAGCTGTGGCCGCGCGAATCCCGATCGGCGAATCGTAGAAAGTGCGACCAGACGGCGGCATGGCTGGAGCAGAGCGGCGGGGAGGTTTGGGACCGACTGGCATCGGATTCTGTGGTGATGCTGAGGACCCGGCTGAGGGGGGCTTTGCTTGATGAAGTTCTCGAGATGGAAACGGTGCGCTGCGTTGAGCTCCCGCCCGCTTTACGTTTCGAAACGACGGATTATGACCTCGAATTGCGCGATCTTGAGGTCGCGGGACCGGAAGGCGAAGATGGGGCTTCTATAGCCGTGTTGGATTCCGGGGTCATCTCCGGACATCCCTTGATAGAGCAGGCATTTGGCGAAGCCATCTCCTTGGTGCGTGGGATCGATCCGGTTGACGAGACCGGCCACGGCACCGGGGTTGCTGGCTTTGCCCTCTATGGCGATGTCGAGCGTTGCCTCGAAGAGCGGCGGTTTGTCACTCGTTTACGGATTCTCAGCGGAAAAGTGCTCACAGGTCGTGATGACGAGTATGACCGGCGCCTGATTGCCAGCCAGGTGACGGAAGCCGTCAACTACTTCTGTGATGAGTTGGGCTGCCGGATCTTCAATATCTCATTTGGGGATGCACGGCAGCCCTATGACGGGCGGCACGTAAAAGGGCTCGCGGCCGTTCTCGATGAGCTTGCGAGGACCAAGGACATTCTGTTCGTCGTTTCCGGCGGCAATTTTTGCGGGACCGAGGGCGTCCCAGGGGACTGGCGTGAGGAGTATCCCGGATATCTCTTCGCGCGTGAAGCCAGGATTATCGACCCTGCTCCGGCGCTCAATGTTCTTACGGTCGGGAGTCTTGCCAGGTACGATCAGGATAGGAATGCCGCCAGATGGCCTCGGGACGTCAATCGCCAGCCCATAGCCCGTGCGGACCAACTGTCACCATTTACCCGGACCGGACCCGGCCCGAACAGTGCGATCAAACCCGATCTGGTCGAATACGGCGGCAATGTTGCTGTCGACTTGAGGACCGGAGGGGTGCTGCGATTCAACCAACCCGACCCGAACATCAGCGAAATCGGCTTGAAGCATTCCTTCGCTGGCGACAGGTTGTTCGCCCCCTTCATTGGCACCAGCTTCGCAACACCGAAGGTCACCAACCTTGCCGGACGACTATTGTGCGATTATCCGGATGCCTCCGCCAACCTTCTCCGCGCCCTTATCTTACTGCACGCAACCTGGCCGGAAGACGCCGCTTCTCTTTTGGAGCGCCCGGAACAGCCCGGTCGTGAGCTGGGTTTCTACAGCTTCGGCTACGGCCGGCCGTATGGGGACAAGACGGTCTCTTCGCTCGAAAGTTGCGTGACCCTGGTGGCCGAAGAACGGATCGGGCCTGACCAGACGCACTTTTTTGAGATACCGCTTCCAGAAGATTTCCTGACTCTCGGAAGAGGAGAGCGCTGTATCCGGGTCGCCCTCGCTTATTGCCCTCCGTGTCGTTCCACAAGGAAAACCTACAAAGGGTCCAAGATAGGCTTCAAAGTCGTCGTCGAGGATGATCTCGACATCCTGGCGCGCCGTTTTCGCAAGGGCTCCGACCTGGACAACATCGGCGAATGGTCGGGTTTTGTCCCGGGAAGTCAGTTGAGGAGCAAGGGAACTGCAATGGCCTCTGCCAAGAAGATGAACACCGTGAATCGCAGATCTCCTTTCCTCAACGGAAGCCGTCTATTTGTGGTTGTAACGCACCAGGTGGAAGGCTGGGCCGCCGATCTGGTAAGCGACCAGGAACCCTATGCCTTGGCCGTGGCCCTCGAATCGCGTGCCGGAGAGAATGTCCGGCTTTATTCCCAATTGAGAACAAGGCTGCGCCAACGTGGTCGTGTACGTAGGTGATGCGATAAGCTCGATGATCCCAAAAAGCTCGAAATTGAAAGTCCGGGAAGGCGTTCACCAGGCAATACGGTGGTTTCACTCATTCGAACTCTTGCCCTCCTCGGGTTGGTGTTGTCGGATCAGATTCATGATCAAATCCATTCTGGCACCATTCCTGCGGGGCGTCTTCATTGAAAAGCTATTTTGGACAAGGGTGAGGTCAACAGTATTGCATTTAGTGGCCAGCCCATGGGGTCCACCTCACAGGTTACTGCCGACGGAGTAAGACCTTCCGTTCAAAAGCGCCGGCCTGCGCGAAAGTCAAATTTATCCGGGAATATTTCTTGACACCGGAAAACAAAACAGGTCATATTTTTTACCGGTTATGGCATAAACGTGAAAAATTAATGACCAGTGGTGACTGCATGATAGGGACGATCAAGTCCATCATCTTGGACTTTCAGGAAATGCCGCTGGAGACGGGAGTTCCCCGGCGATTGCGTATCGAGGCGGTCCGCGGCAAAGCCGCCGTGTGTATCGGGGTGCGCCGGGGAGGAAAGTCCACCTATATGTTCCAAGTCATTCAGCGGCTTTTGGATAGCGGAGTCCCGCGGCAGAGCATCCTGTACCTGAATTTCTTCGACGACCGGCTCCACAACCTCCGGCAGGACAACCTGGGCCTGATCGCCGAGGCCTATTACTCCGTGTACCCTGAGAAGAAAAACACCGAGACAGTCTACTGCTTCTTCGACGAGATTCAGGCCGCTGAGGGTTGGGAACCTTTCATCGACCGCTTGATGCGCACAGAAAAATGTGAGATTTACCTGACCGGTTCGTCAGCCAGGATGCTTTCGAAGGAGATAGCGACACAGATGCGCGGACGGGCGCTTTCGTGGGAGATGTTTCCGTTCTCCTTCCGGGAATTTCTGGATTATAAGGGAATCGAGAGCGGAGGTGCTCTGTCGACAAAGAAACGTCTCCTCGTTCAGAAGGCTTTCGAAGAATACTGGGAGTCTGGCGGCTTTCCGGAAGTCGCCGGTCTCTCCCGCCATTTGAGGATCAAGACACACCAGGAGTATTTCCACACCATCCTGTTTCGGGATCTGGTCGAACGCCACGACGTTTCACATCCCAAGGCGGTGACCGATTTAGCCCACCGGCTGGTGGATAACGCAGCATCGCTCTATTCCGTCAACAGTCTCACAGGATACCTCAAGTCCCTGGGCCACAAGGTGCCCAAGTCTGCGGTTTCGGATTATCTGCAATGGTTCGAAGACGCTTATTTTCTGTTCACCGTCCGGATATTCGACGCGTCAGCGGCACGTAGAGACACAAACCCGAAACGGGTCTATTGCGTCGATCACGCAATGGTCACCTCGGTGTCGTCGGGGATTCTGGTTAATTCCGGCCATCTCTTAGAAAATCTCGTTTTCATGGCCCTCCGGCGCCGTCACCCGGAAATCTACTACTACAAGACCAAGTCCGGTCGAGAGGTCGATTTCATCGTACCGACACGCCGCCGGCCTCAGATGCTGGTCCAGGTAAGTGAGTCCCTGGCTGAGCCGCAGACGCGGAAACGGGAAATCGCCGCCTTGAGTGAGGCGATGACCGAAATAGGCCTCTCCACAGGGACTATCGTCACCAGAAACGAAGATGAGCGGATGGACGTGGAAGCCGGGGGCATCGAGGTGATGCCAGCATGGCGATTCCTCTTAGGTCTGGCGGATTTGGGAGAGTAGTCCCATGGTAAGCCTTCACAGGGTACAGCATCTGCTGTGCTGGCGGGCACTTGAAGTACAGGGAGTATATCTGCGTGGCCGCCGCCTTCCATGAGAAGGCTTGTCAAGATGTCCGACGTGGCGGACTACATCTTGTCCCGCGAGCCCTTTTTCGTCGTGCTTCACATCTGCAGCACCCTGTGAAGCCGTCCACTCCGGGGAGTTGCAGCATCGGGGCTGTGCCGAACCCCGTGATCAGATACGTCCCATGAACTTCCGGCTGATCAGTTGGATCCGGGGACGTTGAGCGCGGACTCGCAAACTGATGAACGCTTTGGCAAGTTCGATGATGGAATGGTGGAGAAGAAAGCGGAAGCGCTTCGCGCACTGATCTGATTGGGTTTTTGAGGCATATGCGGGAAGGCTTGAATGAATGTAGGGGGCGGGAGAGAAACAGCTGACAGTGCAAGTTGTTTCCCTCCCTGTGGCGACATTCAATGCCGCCTGCACCCGGGGCTATCCCTCGGCGGGTTGCTCCACATGCCATTGCGCGCGGGATTACCCGCGAATAGAAAGACAAGGGCATTGCCCCGGCCGTTGACTGATCCGGCATTTTCGGCGTCTATAATGCAAGAAGGCGGAGGCGTCTCAAGGGGACCCTGTACCTACCTGGACATTGGCAAGGATTGCCTCGTCCTCCGAAAGATCCCTGCTTGAGGGCGCATCATTCAGCCCTGCAACGAGGAAAAATAAATCAATGGACGATATGTAAGATTCCAGGCACTGGGGTGCGTCTATCTGCCGGGTTCCGCTCACCACCGCGTTGCCGTCTCCCAGGTTTTGATTGTACGTCCACTCCTTATCCCCGGTGCAAAGATTGAGGCCGGGCGGAATGACTCCTCCGGCGCCCATGGCCGGCATGGCCCAGAGAGCCCAGTTTTCCGTCAGCACAGCGGCGCGGCCGGGCTTGATAATCCAGTAGTCCACGTTGAACTTGTCTCCTCCTATCAGCCCTGCCATGTCGTCAACCGCATCGTCGATGATGTTGTAAGATAGAGGGACGTCCACCTCGATAATCTCCGCAGGCGCCACTTCAAGACGCAGGATTTCGCCGTTGTAAACGCTGCCAAGCATGATCCACTCTCCGTCAGGCGAAAGGTCCACCGCCTGAATGCCATCAGCGCCGCCGGCGAGGTGGTAAACCCGCAGAGGGAGATTAAATTCGCGGTAAAAACTGAAGGCATAGTTGTAAATATATTCCGCTGCCAAGGCGTAGGAGCCATCAGCCGAAATATCTACGGCGTGCAGAAAATTTCCCACCCCGGAATATGTGTTGTCCGCTGGCACGGTGTCATGGCCGGAGTGTATCACGGGCTGCCGGATGAGAGGGCCGCCAATGCCATCGTAAGTGAAGGTGGGGGCGCCCGAGGAGGTGTCATCAAAGAAGAAGAGCTTGAAGTCCCCCGTGGCGGCCAGCCGCTTGCCGTCATCGGATAGACTGACGGAGAATACCGGGCTTTCCTGAGCGATCTGATAGGTCCAAAGAGGCGTGGAGGAGGCTCCAGCCCAAAGATGGACCCTGTTATCCCGGCCTCCGGCTGCCATCACCTGACCATCTGCGGAAATAGCTACCGGTGTGGGCAGGTCATTGGGCCCCCATCCCAGGTCTTGAAGGTTATGCGCCCAGATGAGCCCGAGGTGATTCAGATAAAAGACCCGGGCCCCGCTCCCCTCCGGCATGGTGCCCGCCACCAGGTGAGAGCCGTCAGCGGAAATGGCAACAGTGGCCAGCCAGCCCGATGTGAGGCTCTGCTTGAGCAGTGGCGTGGCCGAGTCTCGTCGAAAAAGGTAAACGTGGTAACGGGAGACCGCGGCAACAAAACGGCCGTCTCTGCTTATATCCACCGCTTCAACCATGGCAGTGCCTGCAGCAATGTCCTGGGAAGTATCGTAAATCCAGGATGGAGAGGTCTGGTCGCATTCAAAGAAGTAAATGCGGCCATCGTAGCTTCCCGCCACAAAGGCCCTGCCGTCGCGGCTGATGGCCACTGAGTTCACCTGGTCCCCCGTGGTGTAGGTAAAATCTGGGGCGGCCCGGGACCGTTTGAAATAATAGATGTTGTAATCCTGCCCCCCGGCTACCGCGGCCCAGCCTCTGTTGGCGATGGCCACATCGCCCACGGAGGTCCCGATGTCGTACTGGAACAGCCGGTAATCCCCCTGTGCGGCCGGTTCTACGGGGATGGCCGCACTGCATGACGGCTCAGGCGCCACGGTGAAATAGGTCGTCCAGAGATACCAAGCGTTAAAATTTCCCGCAGGGGTGGCGGCCAGGTAAAGCTGATAGATTCCCGAGGGGATCCCTGCGGCGGAGAGGTCGATATCTCCGAAAGGAGCCTCGTCAACAGGATCGGTCAGGCTTGTTTTCCATGGCGCGAGCACGCCCGCATATATCTGGACAGTGTTATCGGGCCTCACCATATAGAGATCCGCGGGGTTTCCAGGCAAAGAGATGGCGCAATACAAGTCAACGGGGCCTGCGAAGCGGTAGGAGCTTATCCGCAAACTGAGCGTGCTCCCGCCGGAAGAGACGGAACCCACGCCGATGGGTCGCGCTGCGGAGGGATTTGTATCCCTCACGGGTGAAGAGACCGGGGAATATGGCCAAAATTGCTGGCCGGCGGGAAGAGGGACGGTCTGACCATAAGCAATGCCTGACAGAAGAAATATCACGGTTGTGAGTAAAGCCACCTTTTTCATCCCACGGTCCTCCTGTTTTGTTCATTCCACGATAATTCTTGTCGTTCCCGCTTCCATGGGTTCACTCATCCGGATTCTTGTGGCGGAACAACTCCATATAGGTATTAGAGTGTCCATGAGTACCTATTTATTGGGCATAGTACCATTCGTTCCAGTTCGTTTCCCCCCGGCGCCCGGCTCAAGGCCCCGGCAATGACCGTGATGTTAGCCTTCACAGGATAGCATCTGCTTTGTCGGCAGGCACTTGAAGTACAGGGAGTACGTCTGCGTGGCCTCCCAACTGCAGCATCTTGTGAAGGCCTCCAGCTCGGGGCGTTGCAGCATTGGGGCTGTGCCGAACCCCGTGATCAGGTACACCCCGTTCGGGGGAATTTGGCGAACTTGGATTGAGAGTTGGGCCCGCGCCTCCACGAGGAGGGAATCGAAGCGACGCCGAGGATGGGGTATTTTCAGCGACTTCAGAAGGGGATTCTGTCAATGCCCCTGGTGATGGCCTCCTTCTTTATGCCCTCGAGGGAGCGGTTATAGAAGGAGATGGCCTCCCGGCGGCTGATCATTCCGAGAAAACGCGTGGGGTCTTGGTCGTTCACCACCGGAATCTGGTCGATGTTTCTGACCGTGAACTTCTTGAGCAGGGAATTGATGTCTTCCGAGGGGGTGGTCGTGATGACATCCCGCCGGGCGATGTCTTTCACCACGACCAGGGGTCCCAACTCGTCGTCGAAGAGGCAGTGCCGGATATCGTTGATGGAGAATATCCCGGAGAGGCGGCCATCCTTGTCCACCACAGGGAAATAGTGCTGGTCCGTGGCCCGGAAGAACCGGCAGAACAGCGAAAAGTTCATGTCCTCCGGGATCACGGCGAATGCCTTTGAGGGGTCGAAGATGTCGGCCACCCTGATGTCCTCCAGCACATCAGTGAAGAAGTCTCCCCTGTGGGCAGGGGATGCGAGCTTGTTCGGCACCTGGGACCTGTACAGATTCCAGCGCCTGCAGAGGAAAAAACTCAGGCTGCAGACCAGCATGCTGGGCAGCAGCAGGTGATACGAACCGGTGATTTCGCTCACCGCGATCACCGCTGTCACCGGCACCTTGGAACTCCCTGAAAAGAAACCGGCTATGCCGACTATGACGAAGGGGGCTGCATCGGGGATGGTGACCGGAAAGAGATCATGCATCGCGAGGCCCACGGCCCCGCCGATGCAGCCTCCGATGACCACGGAGGGACCGAATAAGCCCCCGCTTCCGCCCGAACCGATGGAGAAGCCGGTAGCGAACATCTTTCCAGCCGCCACCGCCAGGAAGAGCAGCATGGGAACCTGGTTGAAAAGGCCCTGCTGCACGAATCCGTAACTGAAGTCCAGAACATCGGGCAAGGCGAGCCCCAGGGTTCCGGTAAGCAGTCCGCCCAGTGCCGGTTTGATCCAGAAGGGCGCCGGAAGGGCCGAGAAAAGATCGTGCAGTCCCCAGAAAATCCTCACGAAGAGAGCGACTCCGACCGCTACGGCCGCGGCGAGGAACGTGTAAGGCCCCAGGGCTAGGACGTTTTCATACCGGAAATCCCCCCCCTGGAAGAGCGATCCCCATCCATAGACCGAGCAGAAAAGGGAATATGCCACTGTGGAGGCGATGGCGGTGGGTATGATGACCTCGGCCTCGAATTCCGTTTCCCGATAGAGTATCTCCGCAGCGAAGAGCGCCCCTGTGAGCGGCGCGCGGAAGATGCTTCCGATTCCCGCCCCCATCCCTGCGGCCATGAGGATGCGTATCTCCCGGCTTGAGAGCCCCATGCGCTGGCCCACGGCGGATCCCAGGCCTGCGCCTATCTGGCATATGGGGCCCTCACTCCCTCCAGAGCCGCCGCTGCCCAGGGTGAAGAAGGATGCGAGGGTCTTCACCGCGGGTACCCGCAAGCCGATGATTCCAGCCCTCTGATGATACGCCCGTATAGCGGCGTCCGTGCCGTGGCCGCCGGCCTCCGGACAAAGCGCGGCAACGAGAAGGCCGCTCAGGAGGCCGCCGGCAGCGGGCATCAGCCAGAGGGCCCATGGCCGCAGCGCCTGTCCGCTGTGGCCGAACAGGGGGGGGTCGCCCGCAGGGTACGGCGGCCGGTATCCGGCGAGGACGTCGAGAAAAAAGTGATGCCCGGCGTGGCAGAGAAAATGGAATACGACTGAGCCGCAGCCGGCCAGCACTCCCACGGCTATGCAATAGAGCAGCCACTTGCCCGCCCTTTTTGCCTGGCTGCGGACCTCGATGCGTTGCGCATCCGTCATCTCGGTTCTCCCCGGTTCGTGGTCACTCTGTGTAACAAAATGATGGGCAGAAGTGAAGAGCACGCAGGCGCCACGGCGCCGTTCTCCAGGGAGTTTTCTGAAAGTCCCGGACGGGGACCGCCATCAGAGCCTGCCCGCCGGCGACATCATTGACAAGGGAAACAGAGGAGAATAAGTTTTCTGTCTTATCCATTTTTTGACGAGGAGCGAGTCTCATGGCGAAGATGGCCGGCAAACAGATGGTGGTTGAGGCCCTGAAACGGGAGGGGGTCGAGGTGCTTTTTGGTTTTCCCGGCGGGGCGATCATCGATATTTATGATGCCTTGGAGCAGGATGGAACCGTAAAGCACGTGCTGGTACGCCACGAGCAGGGGGCGGCCCATGCGGCGGACGGGTATGCCAGGGCAAGCGGGAAGGTGGGCGTGTGCCTGGCCACCTCCGGCCCCGGTGCGACCAACACCGTCACTGGGATCGCCACTGCATACCTGGATTCCATACCGATAGTGGTGCTGACAGGCCAGGTTCCCACTGCACTGATCGGCAACGACGCCTTTCAGGAGGTGGATATCGTCGGCATCACCCGCCCATGCACGAAACACAATTACCTCGTCAAGGATGTGAAGGACCTGCCGCGGATCCTCGCCGAGGCGTTTTATCTTGCCCGCTCCGGGCGGCCCGGTCCTGTCCTGGTGGATATACCCAAGGATGTCCAGAATGGGAAGGCGGAATTCCACTACCCGGAAAAGATCAGGCTCCGTTCTTATAATCCCGTAGTGGAGCCCCATATCAAACAGATCGATCGGGCGTGCAAGCTCATAGAGGGCGCCAGCAGGCCCATCATCTATGCAGGGGGAGGGGTGGTGATCTCCAGTGCCCATGAGGAACTCATGGAATTGGCCGAGGAGATGCATGCCCCGGTGACCATGACCCTGATGGGTCTGGGGGGGTTCCCCGGGACGCATCCCCGAAGCCTGGGCATGCTGGGGATGCACGGGAGCTATTGCGCCAATATGGCCATGGCCAACAGCGACCTCATCCTTGCCGTGGGGGCCCGTTTCGACGACAGGGTCACTGGGAAGATCGAGGCCTTTGCCCAGCACGCCAAGATCGTTCACATCGATGTGGATCCCACTTCCATTCAAAAGAACGTCAAGGTGGACGTACCCATAGTGGGCGACTGCAAGTGCGCGCTCCAGAAGCTGGTGAAGGCAGTGAAGAGGCTCGGCAGGCCCGCCGAGCAGTGGCGCGAACTCTACGCCCCGTGGCTCGAACAGGTCAAGGCCTGGGAGTCCCGCCATCCGCTGACATACAAGAAAGACCCCGATATCATCAAGCCCCAGTACGTCATCGAACAGCTGTACCAGATGACCAAGGGACGTGCCATCATCTCCACGGAAGTGGGGCAGAATCAGATGTGGACTGCCCAGTTTTACAAGTTCGACACCCCCCGATCTCTTCTCAGTTCGGGCGGGCTGGGCACCATGGGGTATGGCCTTCCAGCTGCAATCGGGGCCCAGATGGCCTTTCCCGACAAGCTGGTCATCGATGTGGCTGGAGACGGCAGTATCCAGATGAACATCCAGGAACTTGCGACGGCCATGGAGCAGCGCCTTCCCGTCAAAATCGTGATCCTCAACAACCAGTTTCTTGGCATGGTGCGGCAATGGCAGGAACTTTTCTACGAGCGCCGTTATGCGGCCACCCGTTTCGATGTGACTCCGGATTTCGTGAAACTCGCCGAGGCATACGGGGCCAAGGGCCTGAGGGCGACCAAGCCCGGCGAGGTGGAGGGGGTTCTCAAGGAGGGCATCGATTATCCGGGCCTGGTGATCATGGAATTCGCAATCGCCAGGGAAGAAGGGGTGTTCCCCATGGTTCCGGCCGGAAAGGCCACCACCGAGATGTTGCTCGTGTAAATGCCAGAGAAGAGAAGCGAGGCCCTTCATGAAGCATACCCTTTCAGTCCTGGTGGAGAACAATCCGGGAGCCCTTTCGCGAATCGCCGGCCTTTTCAGCGGCCGCGGTTTCAATATCGAGAGTCTCTGTGTGGCGACCACTCTGGACCCGACGCTTTCGCACCTGACTCTCGTCACTTCCGGTGCCGAGTTCATCATCGAACAGATCATCAAACAGCTGAACCGGCTGGTGGATGTATACAAGGTCGTGGACATCAGTGAAGGCGAGTTTGTTGAGCGGGAGATGGCCTTGATCAAGGTGCGTGCCGAGGATGAGACCCGGGCCGAGGTATTGCGCATGTGTGACATCTTCCGATGCAAGGTCGTGGACGTGAGTTCCAAGACTTATACGGTGGAGGTGACCGGGCCCGAATCCAAGATCAAGGCGGTTGTCGAGTTGCTGCGTCCTCTCGGGATCAAGGAGATCGCCAAGACCGGCACAATAGCCATGGCCAGGGAGAAAAAGACCCTCTAAATAAGGAGTGACTACCGATGAAGATTTATTACGATCAGGACGCATCTCTCGCTGCGCTGCAGGACAAAACCATCGGCGTGATCGGATACGGCAGCCAGGGACACGCCCAGGCACAGAATTTGAGGGACAGCGGACTGCACGTGCTCGTGGCGGAGCGCGAGGGCACGGCCAATTACGACCTGGCCGTCAAGCACGGCTTCCAGCCCCTGGGTGCCGCTGAGGTGGCGGCTCAGGCCGAGCTCATCATGGTCCTGGTGCCCGATCATCTGCAGGCCCAACTCTACCGCGGGGCCATCGAACCCCATCTCACCAAGGGGAAGATGCTCCTCTTTTCCCACGGATTCAATATCCACTTCGGCCAGATCGTCCCGCCGCCGGATGTGGACGTGGCGATGGTTGCGCCCAAGGGCCCCGGCCACCTGGTGCGCCGGGAATTCGAACGGGGTGCCGGAGTGCCGTGTCTCGTCGCCGTCGAGCAGGACTCTACAGGGGAAGCGCTCACGCGTGCCCTTGCCTACGCCCGGGGCATCGGGGGTACGCGGGCAGGGGTCATCGAGACCACCTTCAAGGAGGAGACGGAGACGGACCTTTTTGGAGAGCAGGTCGTCCTCTGCGGGGGGGTTGCCGAGCTGATCAAGGCGGGCTTCGAGACCCTGGTGGAGGCCGGCTACCAGCCGGAAATCGCCTACTTCGAGTGTTGCCATGAGCTCAAGCTCATCGTAGACCTCATATACGAAGGCGGACTGGCCGGCATGCGCTACTCCGTGAGCGACACCGCCGAATACGGAGATCTTTCCCGGGGCAAGCGCATCATTGACGAGGACACCCGGGAGGAGATGCAATACATTTTGGAGGAGATCCAGAGCGGAGAGTTCGCCCGCGAGTGGATCCTGGAGAATCAGGCCAACCGGCCGGTCTTCAATGCCCTCAGGCGCCGGGAAAAGGAGCATCCCATCGAGGAGGTGGGGGCGCGCCTCCGGGGCATGATGAACTGGTTGAAGAAGTAGACGGGCCTTTTCGGATCTGCCATGCATTCCCCCACCATACCTGTGACGAAGGAAGGGGTGCCGTTCATCGGGTTTGTCGCCCTGGCAGCCATTGTATTCGCCCTGCTCGAGTGGTCCGTGCTGGCTGCGGCTGCACTGGCCGCAGGGGCCTTTGTGATCTATTTTTTCCGCGATCCAGAGAGGGTTGTGCCTTCAGAGCCCGGAGCCGTGGTCTCGCCGGCCGACGGGAAGGTCATAGAAATTCGCGAGGATTTCGAAGGGTCCCTGCAGGGCCAGGAGGTGCGCAGGATAAGCATCTTCATGAACATTTTCGACGTTCATGTAAACCGGGCGCCGATCACGGGAAAGGTGGAACAGATCCAGTACCAGCCTGGCTGTTTTTTCCCCGCAGACCGTGCCGGGGCCTCGGTCAGAAACGAGCGAAACGCCTTGCTGCTGCGCAGCGAGGGCGGAGAGTCCTGTACCGTCGTACAGGTCGCCGGTTTCATCGCCCGCAGGATTGTGTGCTGGGCCGAGGTCGGGGATACTGTCCATCGGGGAGAGCGCTTCGGGCTGATCCGGTTCGGATCACGCCTCGACGTCTATATGCCCCGCGAGTATTCAGTTCTGGTCAAGGTCGGCCAGCGCGTCGTGGCCGGCCAGAGTGTGCTTGCCCGGAGGCCCGCCGAGCCGGCGGCCTGACCGTCCTGAGCCGGGACCCGGGAGTGCGGAGGAGCGTATGGTGCGGACACACGGCGATGCGGATGCCAATATTCCCAGGCGGGGTGTCTATCTGCTGCCGAACATCCTGACGTCGGCCAGCCTTTTCAGCGGGTTTTACGGGATCATCGCCGCAGTCAAGGAGGACTACACCGCGGCCTCTCTGGCTATACTCATTTCCTTCGTATTCGACGGCCTGGACGGCAGAGTAGCCAGGCTCACCCGCACCACCAGCCGTTTCGGCGTGGAGTACGATTCGTTGTCGGACCTCGTCGCCTTCGGCGTGACGCCGGCAATCCTCGCCTACATGTGGGGCCTTCAAGGCTACGGGCGCCTGGGATGGCTCGCCGCGTTTCTCTTTGTGGCCACCACCGCTCTCCGGCTCGCACGGTTCAACACCCTGAGCCACAGCGGGAGCGGAGGGGGAAAAGGCTATTTCCTGGGATTGCCCTGCCCCTCCGCAGCGGGGACGGTGGCCACGGCGGTGCTCCTGTGCCAGCATTTCGGCATCTACGGCGAGGTGCGCCATGTGGCGGTCCTGGTCATGGTGTACGGGCTTTCCTTTCTCATGGTGAGCACCGTCCGGTATTACGGCTTCAAGGATGTGCAGTGGTTTCAGCGGCATCCCTTTTCCGGCATGGTGGCGTTGATCTTCGGGATGATTGTCATCGCCACCGAACCCCGGGTGACATTGTTCCTGCTGGCCGCCGCGTACGTGATGTCAGGGCCGGTCTGGCTGTCGTTCCATGCCCTGACAGGGCCGGCCGGGGCCTGGACCAGGCGCCGCAGGGAGAATGCCCCCGGAATAATCAGCGATGCTGGGGAGCGTCAGGACCATGAATAGCCGCCAGCGGATTGTTATCTTCGACACCACCCTGAGGGATGGGGAACAGTCCCCAGGGGTCTCGCTCAACGTGGAAGAGAAACTCCAGATCGGGAGGCAGATCGAAAAGCTGGGCGTGGACGTCCTCGAGGCCGGTTTTCCTGTGGCCTCTCCAGGTGATTTCGAGGCGGTGAAGCGCGTCGCCCAGGAAATCCGCGGGCTGCAGGTGGCGGCCCTGGCCAGGGCCAATGCCGGGGATATCGATACCGCCTGGGAGGCGATTCGGGGAGGGGAGAACCCCCGTATCCACACCTTTTTGGCCACTTCGGACATCCATCTCCGGCACAAGCTCCGCAAGAGCAGGGAACAGGTCCTGGAAATGGCCCCGGCTGCGGTGGCGCACGCGGCCAGGTACACCTCCAATGTGGAGTTTTCTGCCGAGGATGCCAGCCGGAGCGACCTGGATTTCCTTTGCAAGGTTTTCCGTGCCGTCATCGATGCCGGCGCAACCACGGTGAATTTCCCCGACACGGTGGGATACGCCATACCGGGGGATTTTGGCCGGATGATCCGCTACGTGATGGAAAACACGCCCAATATCCACAGGGCTGTACTGAGCGTTCACTGTCACAACGACCTTGGCCTCGCCACCGCGAATGTGCTTGCAGCCGTGTCCGAGGGGGCGAGACAGGTGGAGTGTACGATCAACGGGATTGGAGAGCGGGCTGGGAACTCGGCCATGGAAGAAGTGGTGATGGCCCTGCGTACCCGTGCGGACGTGCTTCCTTACGAGACCGGGATCGAGACCCGGAACATCGTGGCCGCCAGCCGTCTCGTGAGCCTTCTCACCGGAATGGTCGTCCAGCCGAACAAGGCCATCGTCGGCGCCAATGCCTTTGCCCACGAATCGGGGATCCATCAGGACGGGGTCCTCAAGGAACGAACCACGTACGAGATCATCGATCCGAAGGATATCGGCCTGGGAAGGGGGGCCCTCGTCCTCGGCAAACATTCAGGGAGGCACGCCCTCAGGGCCAAGCTCGAGGAACTGGGTTATCAGCTCAACGATGAGGACGTGGGGCGGGTGTTCGCCAGATTCAAAGAACTGGCGGACAAGAAGAAAGAGTTGTATCCCGAAGACCTCGAGGCGCTGGTGGCAGAGGAGGTGCTCCGCATCCCTGACCGCTATCGCCTTGCCTATCTCCATGTGTCGGGCGGCAGCGGCATCCGCCCCACGGCCACGGTGGCGGTGGAGATTGACGGTCAGGAGCAGAGCGGCGTCAGCATGGGGGCCGGACCCATCGATGCCGCGTATCAGGCGGTGGCCTGCCTCACCGGCACAAAGAGCCGGTTGCTCCGTTTCGCTGTGAACTCCATCACGGGGGGAACCGACGCCCAGGGGGAGGTGACCGTGCGTCTGGAAGAAGACGGGCTCCTCGTCACCGGCCAGGGGGCCGATCCCGACATCATCACCGCCAGCGTCAAGGCCTATCTGAACGCCCTGAACCGGCTCGATTACAAGAAGAACAATATCCGGCAGCGGAATCTCGACGGGATGTGCGGGTGAGTCGGATCCGGCGCCGGGGAAAAATCCAGTGAGGCCGAGAGGAAGGAAATGAGCAGACCCATGACCATTGCCGAGAAGATTCTCGCCGCCCATGCCGGTCTTGACCATGTGGAATCCGGCCAGCTGGTGGAGGTGGATGTAGATCTCGCCCTTGGCAACGACATCACCGCCCCGATTGCCATAAAGACCTTCAGGCAGGCTGGAGTCGAGAGGGTGTTCCACAGGGAGAAGATCGCCCTGGTGGCGGATCACTTCGTCCCGAACAAGGATATCAAGAGCGCGGAACAGGCCCGGCTCCTCCGGGAGTTTGCAGCCGAGCAGGATATCGTGCACCATTACGACGGGGGGGAGTCCGGGGTCGAGCATGTGCTGCTTCCGGAGAAGGGGCTCGTGCTCCCGGGGGATGTGGTGATCGGAGCCGACAGCCACACCTGCACGTACGGGGCGCTCGGGGCCTTCGCCACCGGTGTGGGGAGCACGGATCTCGCAGCCACAATGATCACGGGCAAGACCTGGTTCAAGGTGCCGGAGTCGGTCAAATTCGTCTATTCCGGGACGCTGCGGCCCTGGGTCGGGGGCAAGGATCTCATTCTTCACACCATAGGGGACATCGGCGTTGACGGTGCCCTGTATCAGGCCATGGAGTTCACCGGCCCTGTGATCGAGAGCCTTCCCATGGCGGACCGTTTTACCATGGCCAATATGGCCATCGAGGCGGGGGGCAAGGCGGGGCTCATCAATCCGGATGAGGAGACTCTGCGATATTGCTCGGGCCGTGCGGCAAGGGAGTTCAGGGTCCATCGCAGCGATGAGGGGGCGAGCTACGCCCGGATCATCGAATATGACTGCAACACCGTTGAACCCCAGGTGGCCTTCCCTCATCTGCCCGAGAATACCAGGGGTATTTCCCAGGTGGGCACGGTGCCTCTGGATCAAGTGGTCATCGGCTCGTGTACCAACGGCCGGATCGAAGACCTTGCCGCTGCCGCCAGGGTGCTCGCGGGCAGAAGGACGGCGAGGGGGCTCAGGCTGATCGTCCTCCCGGCCACACCGCGGATCTACGGTCAGGCCATGGAGAGGGGCTATCTCAGGGCGTTTTTGGAGGCCGGCGCGGTCATAGGCCCTCCGACCTGCGGGCCCTGCCTCGGCGGCCACATGGGGATCCTTGCCAAGGGTGAGCGGGCCCTCGCGACGACCAACAGGAATTTCGTCGGGCGCATGGGGCATCCGGAAAGCGAAGTGTATCTGGCGAATCCGTTCATCGCTGCCGCCAGTGCCGTTCTGGGCCGGATCGCAGGCCCGGATGAGCTGGAGGGGGGGGTGTCATGAAGATCAGCGGCAGGGTCTGGAGGTTCGGCGACAACGTCGATACGGATGTGATCATCCCGGCCCGTTATCTCAATACGTCGGATCCGGCGGAGCTCGCCCGACACTGCATGGAAGACGCCGACCCGGAATTCCACGCCAGGGTGCGTCCAGGGGACGTGATCGTCGCCGGTAAGAATTTTGGATGCGGCTCTTCAAGGGAGCACGCCCCCATCGCCCTCAAGGCGGCCGGGGTAGGCTGCGTCATCGCCGCGAGCTTTGCCCGGATATTCTATCGCAACGCCTTCAACATGGGGCTGCCGATTTTTGAATCCCCGGAGGCGTCCGGCGGGATCGCCCAGGGGGACCAGGTGGAAATCGATGCGGATTCAGGGGAGATCCGGGATCTCGCCACCGGCGGGACGTTCCTGGCCCATCCCATACCGCCCTTCATGCAGGCCTTGATAGCGGATGGAGGACTCATACCCCACGTGCTGAAGCGAAGAGGACGGGCCGCAGGATGAAGGCGGTCCCCCTGAGGGGGTCCGCCTCGATTCGACGCGCCCGCAGGAGACCTTTGAAAAGGAGTTCAGGATGAAGATTTACAAGATTGCGGTGGTGCCGGGGGACGGGACCGGACCTGAAGTGGTGCGCGAGGGTGTCAAGGTGCTGGAGGCAGCGGCGGAACGGTTCGGCTTCAGGCTGGATATGACCTGGTACGACTACGGCGGAGAGCGCTACCTCAGTTCCGGAGAGGTGCTTCCGGAGGGGGCCGTGGAGGATCTGAAGCGGTATCAGGCCATCTATCTGGGGGCCATCGGGCACCCGGGTGTAAAGCCCGGCATCCTGGAAAAGGGGATACTGCTGGCGCTCCGGTTCGCCCTGGATCAGTACGTGAATCTCCGGCCCGTAGTCCTGTATCCAGGTGTGGATACCCCCCTCAAGGACAAAGGCCCCGCCGAGATCGATTTCGTGGTGGTGCGCGAGAACACCGAGGGTCTGTACGCCGGTGCCGGAGGAGTGCTCAAGAAGGGGACTCCTGACGAGGTCGCGGTACAGGAATCCATCAATACGCGGAAGGGGGTGGAGCGGTGCATCCGCTTCGCTTTCGACTATTGCCGGCGGCGAAACAGGAAGAACAAGGTCACCCTCTGCGGGAAGACCAATGTCCTCACCTATGCCTTCGATCTCTGGGAGCGGACCTTTTACGAGGTGGCGAAGGAGTACCCCGAGATCAAAACGGACTATGCCCACGTCGATGCCACCTGCATGTGGATGGTGAAAAATCCGGAGTGGTTCGACGTCATCGTCACCGACAACATGTTCGGTGACATCATCACGGACCTGGGTGCGATGATCCAGGGCGGCATGGGTATCGCCGCCGGCGGAAACATCAATCCCGGGGGGGTCTCCATGTTCGAGCCCATCGGTGGGTCCGCCCCGAAGTATACCGGGAAGAACGTGATCAATCCCATGGCCGCGATCTGTGCGGGCCAGATGATGCTGGATCACCTCGGCGAGGCGGGCGCGGCCAAGGCCGTTGAGGACGCGGTGAAGCTGGTGGTGGCGACCCGGCTCAAGAGTCTGTCCGCCGGGAAAATGGGTTACGGCACCAGCGAGGTCGGAGATCTGGTCGCCGGTGCGGTGAGGGGCTGAGGAGGCGGAGTATGGGTCGGACATTCAGTGTGGCCGTGGCGGGTGCCACCGGTGCGGTCGGCCAGACCATGATCAGGGTCCTGGAGGAACGGCGGTTTCCGGTGGGAGAGATCCGGTTTCTCGCCTCGGAGCGCTCTGTTGGTAAAGTGCTCCATTTCCGGGGGCAGCCCGTAGCGGTCCGGAAGCTCGAGCACGACTCCTTCAAGGGTGTTGAGATCGCCCTTTTTTCGGCCGGAGGAGACCGGAGCCTCACCTACGCACCCTCTGCGGCCAGGGCCGGTGCCGTGGTGATCGACAACTCGAGCGCGTGGAGGATGGATCCCGATGTCCCCTTGGTCGTGCCCGAGGTGAACCCCCATGCCATCGCCGGGTACCGGAAAAAGGGGATCATCGCCAACCCGAACTGTTCCACCATCCAGATGGTGGTGGCCCTCAAGCCCTTGCACGACCGGGCGCGGGTGAGGCGGATCGTGGTTTCCACCTACCAGGCGGTTTCCGGGACGGGGCAGAGGGCCATCCAGGAGCTGGACGCACAGGTCCGGGCGTGGGCCGCTGACAGGCCCATGGAATGGAATGTCTACCCGCATCGGATAGCCTTCAACTGCATCCCTCAGATAGACGCCTTTGGAGAAAACGGGTACACGAAGGAAGAGATGAAGATGGTCAACGAGACGAGAAAGATCCTCGAAGACCAGGAAATCATGGTGTCGGCCACCACGGTGAGGGTGCCCGTGTTCTACGGGCATTCGGAAGCGGTGAACTGCCGGTTCGAGAGGCCGATGGAGGTCGCCGAGGCGAGGGAGCTTCTGGCCGACGCTCCCGGGGTGAAGCTGGTGGACGATCCGTCAGCCCACCGCTACCCCCTGGCGCTGGAGGCGGAAGGGCAGGATTTCACCCTGGTGGGGCGGATACGCAAGGATATTTCCCAGCCCAACGGTCTGGATCTCTGGATCGTGGCGGACAACATCCGCAAGGGCGCGGCCACGAACGCGGTTCAGATCGCGGAGCGGCTCGTCGAGGGGTATCTCTGAGGGGCGGCATCGAGAACCAAGCGGCAAGGAGGTGCATCATGTCAGGGCGCTCAGCTGGCTATTCTGCGGATTTTTTGAGGGCCGTTGAGATCGGACGTCCTCCCAACATCGTGAGGCTTTTCCCGAATTCCCGGGCCCTGCTGGTCAGCGGTAAGGTCATCGACCGGGCCATGACGGCGAGGGGCAACGCGATTGCCATCGCGGCCAACGCCCGGAATCACTTCATTATTCGGGGGGTGCTTGCCGCCGCCCAGCGGGCGAATGCGGCCGTCATCATCGAAATAGCGAAATCAGAGGGGGGGGCCAACGCCTATTGCGCGGTAAATTACTGGAACATGGCCAGGCAGGTTGATGCCGTATGCAACGAGCTGGGGATCACCGTGCCGATAGCGATCCACGCGGACCACTACGGTCTCAAGAGGCGGCAGGACGTCGAGGCTGCCAAGATCGAGATTCCCTCCATGTTCGATGCCGGCATCACATCCATCGCCATCGATGCCTCGCATATGCCCGATGACGAGAATCTCCTCGCCAGTCTCGAGGTCGCGCCCTTTGTGCCCGGGTGGGCAGGTCTCGAGACCGAGGTGGGCGAGATCAAAGGCGCCGAAGGCCTCTCTACGGTGGAGGAGGCCCTGTTCCTCATCCAGGGTCTGAACGCCCACGGCATCTTTCCGGACTGGATCGCCCTGAACAACGGTACCACCCATGGCATTCAGGAAAGCGATCAGGGGATTCAGGTGGAACTCACCGCGGACATTCATGAGGCCCTCGTCCCGTATAAGGTCTCCGGCGCCCAGCATGGCACCTCAGGGAACAGCCCGGCCAGGCTCAGGGAGATCGCCAAGAGGACGAGGACCACGAAGGCCAACGTGGCCACGGCGTTGCAGATGATTTCCTGGGGTCTCGAGGTCAACGATTCCGGCAATGCGGCCATGGATCCCTCGGGCAACTTCGTCAAGCTGCCGGGTGAGGGCGTGAGCGAACCCATGTGGGCGGCCATGGCGGCCTACGCCCAGGAGAAGGGCATAAAGGGCGGCAACTACAAGAAGCTCAATCTGCCCTTCGAAAACAGGCTTCTCGGGCAACCAAGGGAGATTCGTGAACGGATGGCCCGTCGGGTTGAAGATTTCGTCCACGGGTTGCTTGTGAATGTGTTCAACGCCCGGGACAGCGCTCCTCTGGCCATCGATGCCGTCCTTTCTGCGGGCTCGTACAATCTCGGCCCCAAGGCCTCCCGCCTGGAAGATCCCTTGGAGTGGACCCCTGCGAAGATCAGGGAGCGGGCCTCCGCCATTCAGGGCGACAGAGGCGGCGCCGGGGATTTCGACGACTAGAGGGAGGCTGTTTCCGCATTCTCCGCATACGGCGGACAGACTCCCGGCAGGGACACGGGTATCCATGCGCATTACCGGAGGCTTTGCCCGTGGGAGGCGGATCGCCGGCCCTAAAGGTCTGGCCCTGCGTCCTACCAGTGACAGGGTGAGAGAGGCCCTGTTCCAGATCCTGACTGTCCGCATGGGTCGGTCGTGGGAGAAATGCCGGGTGCTGGATCTCTTTGCCGGTTCAGGTGCCCTGGGGATCGAGGCCCTGTCCAGGGGAGCGCAGGAGGCGGTCTTCGTGGACCGCCACCCAGCCGCCCTGGATCTGGTGCGTCGAAATCTGGCCGCCTCAGGCCTTGCATCGAGGGCGAGGGTGATACGGGCGGAAATCGGCCGGTCCCGGGGGCTGCAGGGGGTCCCCCCGGTGGAACTGGTACTGGCAGATCCGCCTTACGGCATGGGGCTGGGGCTCAGGGCCCTGGCCTGGGTCTCCGAGGCAGGGCTCCTCTGCAAGGGCGGCTGGATGGTGGTGGAGGAGTTTCGAGACGCCGGACTCCCGGTCCTGGTCCATGTGGACCGTGGCGTGGTCGGGGCCGACAGCAAGGGAGTGGTGCAGCCTCTCCTTGAGCTTCAGGACCGCAGGGTGTACGGTCAGACCCAGGTCTGTTTTTACTTGGATGCGAACCGTTCACAGGAATGCAGCACGCCACGAGAAGAATAGCGGTCTATCCAGGGACCTTCGATCCGGTGACCAACGGTCATCTCGACCTGCTCGAACGGGCCTTCAGGCTGTTTGACAGGGTGGTGATCGGCATCGGCACCAACCCAGTGAAGATGCCTCTTTTCTCTCTGGAAGAGCGGTTGGAAATGCTCCAGCAGACAGCCGGGCTGGACAGGCGGGTGGAGGTGAGCATTTTTGACGGTCTGCTGGTGGAGTTCGCCGGCCGGTTCGGCGCCTGCGCCATCCTGAGGGGGTTGCGGGCGGTCTCGGACTTCGATTACGAACTCCAGCGAGCCCTCATGAACCGGAAGCTGGCACGGAACATAGAGACGGTCTTCCTCATGACCGGTTTCCGCTACATCTACATAAGCTCCACCATTGTGAAGGAGGCGGCCCGTTTTGGAGGCAGCCTCAAGGGCCTTGTGCCGCCCCTGGTCGAGGAGAGGCTCAGGCGGAAGTTCTTTGAGGAATCCCCTCCGACGCCTCGTTGAAGACCTCGGCGCTGAATATGAGGATCTGTGTCCCCGGCTCGCGCCAGCACCCGGGCGCGAGACCCGCCTTGACGCAGGTCTGATCCAGAAACGTCTCCCTGTCCCATCCGTACTCCGTGGCCACCTGCGGCAGGAGGACGCCGCGAAAAGGTTCCCGGATGATATAGATGCCATGCCGCCCCACCTCGATTTCCTCTACATCTTTTATGGGTTTCAAGGGCGTCAGGGCCGATATCTCGATCTCGACCTCCGGGAGTTCTGTCTTGTTGAGAGGGGGGAATCTCGGGTCGCGGGAGGCTGCGGAGATGGCCATGTCGGCCACCACGTCCGCCAGGGCCTTTTTGGCCACGAAGGTGCCGATGCAGCCCCTGAGCTTGCGTCCACGGTGGAGGGTCACAAACGCGCCTCGATGCTGGAGGAGACCCGGTTCGCCGACCATGGGCCGCCTCTGGGGCATACCGGTCGCCTCGGCCTCGATGGCCTGCCGTGCGATTTCGAGCAGGAGGCGCCGTTCACGGCCCGTGAGCCCGTCCTGCGTCATTTTACAACCTCCAGTACCTGATGGTTTTTTCCGGAAAGTCGGATGGGCTGTACATGGCCTTGACATCGATCACAACGCCGCGATCCGGAGTGAGCATATCCTTCGCCAGAGAAGGGCCGGCCTCGATGTAAGAGCGGTGGGCTACTGCGGCGATGACGGCATCCACGCTGCCCGGCAGGTCCTTCAGGAGGTGGATGCCGTATTCAGCCTTCGCCTCCACGGCGGAGGCGAGGGGGTCGTGGACCAGGGGGTCGATACCGTATTCCCGGAGTTCGTGAATGATGTCCACCACCCGGGTGTTCCGGATATCTGGACAGTCCTCCTTGAAACTGAGGCCGAGGATCACAATCCTGGCCCCCTCCACCCTGGCTTTTGAGTGGATCAGCTCCTTCACCGTTCGCTGGGCCACGTAATTGCCCATGAAGTCGTTGATGCGGCGGCCAGCCAGAATCACCTCCGGCTGGTAGCCCACCTGCTGGGCACAGAAGGTGAGGTAGTACGGGTCGACTCCGATGCAGTGGCCGCCGACGAGGCCGGGCCGGAAGGGGAGAAAGTTCCACTTCGTGCCCGCCGCCTTGAGGACCGCCTGGGTGTCGATCCCGAGGCGGTTGAAAATGACCGCCAGCTCGTTCATGAGAGCGATGTTGAGATCGCGCTGGGTGTTTTCTATCACCTTGGCCGCCTCGGCGACCTTGATGCTTTCCGCACGGTAGACCCCTGCTTCCACCACCAGGCTGTATGTGTCGGCGACTGTGTCCAGGGTCTCCGGGTCCTGGGCCGAGACCACCTTCACAATCTTCGGCAGGGTGTGTTCCCTGTCGCCGGGGTTGATCCGCTCGGGCGAATATCCAACCTTGAAGCCCTCGCCGCAAAGGGTTCCCGAGTGTTCTTCCAGGACCGGCACACAGACGTTTTCCGTCACACCGGGGTACACTGTGGACTCGTATACCACCACCGCCCCGCGTTTCATGTTCCGGCCGACGCACTGTGAAGCGGAGATCAGATGGCGCATGTCCGGGAGCTTGCTGTCATTGATAGGGGTCGGGACAGCCACAATCACCATGTCCGCTTCCTTGAGCCAGCCGGGGTCGCTGGCAAATCGGAGGTGCCGGGCCCTCTGGAAGTCCTCCGCACCCACCTCGCCGGTGGGGTCTATGCCCCGCTCGTACATCGCGATCTTGTGGGCCGCGGTGTCGAAGCCTATCGTCTCGATTTTTTTGCCGAAGGCCACGGCCAAGGGGAGGCCGACATACCCGAGTCCGACCACTGCCACCGTTTTCGCTGTCATGTGTGTGCTCCGCTCGCGAGTGAGTATACCGTTCCGATTTGGACAGGGAGGGCATGCTCTGTCGACAAAATACAGAGAAAACCTGTAAAAAGGAAGAGATCTGGATCGGAGGGGCCACCGAGCCGCCTTGATGTGGGCGGTCGGCCACCACGTCCGTGCAAGAACGAAAGACCGGGCGGGAAGGGATTCCCTCTGCGCCGCTTCTTTCTTCTTTATCCGTTAACGGGCTGGCGCAGGTGGAAAAAGCCCTTGCCCTGGCAGGGAGTTTGCCTATAAAATTTCCCGGAAAGAGGTGTCCCATGCCGCTGTCAGTCAAGAGTCTGATCGAACGTCTCCAGCCTGAGATTACGATGAGTTCCTACGGGGTGGTCCACACGGATACCTCCGATTTCGTGAGGATATCCTACGGAGATGTCATTGCCATTGGCGGCCTCCACTACCTTGTGCTGCGCGACGAGGTGGAGCGCAGTTTCGGCGTGGAGGATCCGAAGTACTGGGTGAAGCGCTGCACTGTTCTGGAGACCGGCGAGAGAAGGATCGTGAAGCTGGTCTTTCACGAGAGTTTTTTCACGGAACTCGGCGCACTGAGCATCCGGTGCTACCGGAGTCCGGAGAAGGAGGCCCGGATCCTGGATCTCACCCGCGGGGATCCCCGATTCATGCAAGGCTTTTCCCTTCGGGATACCACGGGCAACAACGTCCGCGTGATCGACGTGATAAGCGGGAAGCCCCTCGCTGTCGTTGTGGATGAGATGCCCCTCGACCACAAGACCTATTTCTTCGAAGCGTTCCCTGGAATACTCGAAAAGTTCATCGAGGCCTGCGAGGCGATCGGATTTCTCCATGCCCATGGGGAGAAACACGGTGATATCAGGAGGGACCACCTCTGGCTTGAACGGGGCACGGGACGGTACAGGTGGATCGATTTCGACTACACCTTCGATTTTCAGGAGAACCCCTTCGGGCTGGACGTCCTGGGACTGGGCGGCCTCCTTGCGTTCCTTGTGGGCAAGGGTTTTTATGGACCCAGGGAGATCGTCAGGATGAAGGATCTCCCCGAGACCGCGACCTCGCTCCAGCCCGAGGACTTTTCTCTGGTTTTCCGAGGCAGGCTCATGAACCTGAGAAAGGTTTTTTCTTGCGTCCCGGAAGGGTTGAACCGGGTGCTCCTGCACTTCTCCCAAGGCACGGAGGTGTTCTACGAGACCGTGGACGAATTTCTTCACGAACTCAGGCCGTGCCTGAAGGAGTTGGCGAGGGCGTGACGGGACTGGGGAGAGAATATCACCGGGAGGGCGTATCATGAATTTCAAGAAGATTCTGGTGGCCGTGGACGCTTCGGAGAACTCCGCCCGGGCTGTTGAATACGTGCAGACCATCGTGGGCGCCGCTCCGGACTTTTTCGTGACGCTGTTTTCGGTCGTACGGCCCCCCGAACGGGATCTGAGTCCAGACGAGGCCTCCTGGGAGAAGCGTTGCCGGGAGGAAGAGGGGAAAATCCGAGATTTCCTGGATGATGCCCGCAAGAGCATGGAGGCCTCGGGCCTGACCTCCGGCAGAGTGGAAATGCGTATGGCGAAGGCTGAGGGGTCAAGTATCGCCCACAGTATCCTCAAGGTCCAGCGCGAAGGCGGGTTCGGGACCGTGGTGGTGGGGCGGCGGGGTGTCTCGAAGGCGGAAGAGTTTCTCTTCGGGAGCGTTTCAAGCAAGATAGTTCACTATGCCAGGGACTGCACTGTGTGGGTGGTGGAGTGAGCGCACGTCCCCTTCCTGACGCCTGCTCCGGCCTGCCCGGGCGGAAAGGGCCAGTCACGGCCGGTCGCCGCCGCGCTTTTTTCTGATCCGCAGCCCCCGGTGCCCGGCCAAGGCCGGGTCCGCCGTCAGTCATTTGTGAGCCGCGGCGAGGTGTGCTGCGGGCCCTCTGCGGAGTTTTTTCAACGGCAGTCCCGCCTGCACAAAGGGGCGACTATGACGAACCGTCTCGGTGCGGAAAAGAGCCCGTACCTGCTGCAGCATGCGGCAAACCCAGTGGACTGGTATCCGTGGGGCGAGGAGGCCTTTGATCGGGCCGCGAGGGAAGACAGGCCGGTCTTTCTCTCCATCGGATACGCCACATGCCACTGGTGCCATGTCATGGCCCACGAGTCCTTCGAGGACGAAGAGGTGGCGCGGGTCCTCAACCAACACTTCATCTCCATCAAGTTGGACAGGGAAGAGCGCCCGGACATTGACCATCTCTACATGAGCGTGTGTCAGGCCTTTATCGGACGCGGGGGATGGCCCCTGACCGTCTTCATGACCCCGGAAAAGAAGCCCTTTTTCGCCGGCACTTATTATCCGAGGCGGAGGAGGCTGGGGCTGCCTGGTTTTCTGGACATCGTCGAGGGGATCGCCTCCATGTGGAGGACCCGGAGGGCGGAACTTGTCAAGGCGGGCGAAGATGTGGCTGCAGCCCTCAATGCCCCGGTGTCCCAGGATGCCGCTCAGGCATTGCCCGGGCTGCAGACCCTGAAAAGGGCATATGTGGAATTGCGGTCCTCCTTCGACCCGCAGTGGGGTGGTTTCGGGGCACCGCCGAAGTTTCCTTCCCCGCACCAGCTGAGTTTTCTCCTGCGCTGGGGCCGGCGCAGCGGTGACCCAGCCGCCCGGGACATGGTGAGGCGCACCCTGGACGCCATGCGGAACGGGGGGATCTTTGATCAGATAGGGTTCGGTTTCCACCGCTACAGCGTGGACGAAAAGTGGCTTGTTCCCCATTTCGAGAAGATGCTCTACGACCAGGCCACCCTGACCCTCGCATATACCGAGGGCTTTCAGGCCTTGGGGGACCGGCGTTTCCGAGCCGTGGTCCATGAGGTGGCGGAGTATGTGCTCCGAGATCTCACGGCCCCGGAAGGGGGATTTTATTGTGCGGAGGACGCGGACACCGAGGGCTGTGAAGGGGTCTTCTACCTCTGGACTCCAGGCCAGATCCGGTCCGCCCTCGGGGCCGAAGATGCCCGGCTCTGCTGCCGCTTTTTTGGGATTTCCGACCAGGGCAACTTCGAGGCGGGCCTGAGCGTTCCTCATATTCCGGTCCCCCTGGACGAATTCGCCCGGCGTGAAGGGCTGGATCCCGACGGTCTCGGCCGCCGTCTCGATGTGTGTCGCAGGCGGCTTCTTTCCGAGCGTGAGCGCCGGGAGCGCCCCCTTCTGGACGACAAGATTCTGGCCTCCTGGAACGGTCTCATGATTGCCGCCTTGGCCAGGGCGGGGCAGGTCTTTGCGGAGCCCGGCTGGGTGGAGGCGGGAAAGCGGGCCGCCCGGTTCTGTCTCTCCCGGCTGATGACGGATGCCGGGCGGCTTCGGAGGCGTTTTCGGGACGGCGATATCCGGTACGAGGGGTGCCTTGACGATTATGCCTTTTTTGTCTGGGGGTTGATCGAACTTTATGAGGCATCTTTCGATGCGGGGTTTCTCCGCCAGGCGGTGGCCCTGACCGATGTGATGCTGGAGGATTTCTGGGACCCGGGCGAGGGGGATCTGTTTTTCAGCTCGGGGCGCAGCGGTGACCTCATCGCTCGGCCGAAGGACGTCCAAGACGGCGCCATGCCTTCGGGAACCTCGGTCGCCGCCCTGAACCTGCTTCGACTTGCCAGGATGACGGGCCGGAGCGGGTTCGAGGACCATGCCGGACGGGTATTGCAGGCCGGTGCCTCTCAGCTGGACTCGGCCCCTGCGGGGAGCACTCACATGCTCGCCGCCGTGGATTTCATCCTCGGCCCCGCCCATGAGATCGTTCTTGTGGGACCGCGGGGCGCCGCCGGGGTGGAGTCTTTTCTCGACGTCCTCCACAGGACCTTCGCCCCGAACAAGGTGGTCCTTTTCAAGGACACTGCAAGCGAAGGCGGGTCGGTGGCCGAAATAAGCCCCTTCGCGGGGTCCATGGGGATGCTCGACGGTGCCCCTGCGGTCTATCTCTGCCAAGGATTCATGTGCGGGAGCCCTACGACGGACCCGCAGGTCCTGGCCCGGGAACTCAACGCAGGGCTGGAAGGCACGCCCGAACCCGAGCCGCCGGCGTGAACTGGAAAGGGGATGCCGGTAACCGGCATCCCCTTTCGCTCAGGACGGGTAAGACTTCCGAATATTCCTACTTCATCTTTTCTCCGGTGGCGAAGCTCTGCATCTTGATCTCCACCTTTTCGGTGAGGCCTTCGTAGTACTTGCGGAGTTCCACCAGGACCTCGTCGCGGCCGAAATGATCCGGTACATCGCCGCCTTCGGAGAGGAGCTTGCGCAGCTTGGTGCCGCTCAGGATAACCCGGTCTTCCTTTGTGTGTGGGCAGGTCCTCATGGAGGCCATGCCGTCACACTTGAAGCAGTAGAAGGTCCAGTCGATCTTCAGGGGCTCGCACAGGAGGGCGCGTCCCGGATTCTGGGCCTTCTCCTCGGCGGTGGCGTAGGGGATCCGGTCGAAGATCTCCTGGGCCTCGAAGAGGCCGTAGAAGTCGCCCACGCCGGCGTGGTCGCGTCCGATGATCATCTTGTTGACGCCGTAGTTCTGGCGGAAGGTGGCGTGGAGCAGGGCCTCTCTCGGGCCGGCATAGCGCATGTCGAGGGGATAGCCGGCCTGGAGGATGTTCTTGTCCACGAAGTAGTTTTTCACCAGGATGTCGATACACTTGATCCGCACATCGGCCGGAATGTCGCCAGGCTTCAAGGCGCCGATCAGGGAGTGGATGACAACGCCGTCACACACCTCCACGGCGATCTTGCACAGGTACTCGTGGGAGCGGTGCATGGGGTTGCGCAGCTGCAGGGCGGCCACGTTCTTCCAGCCCCTCTCTTCGAAGACCTTGCGGGTTTCGGCCGGGCGCATATACACGCCGGGGAACTTCTGCGGGAAGTCGCCCTCGGAGAGGACCCGCACCGGACCGGCCAGGCAGACAGGCTTCCTGTTCATAGCCCGCTGGACCCCGGGATGGTCCTGGAGCGCTGTCTCCATGAACTTGCCGCCCGTGCTGTCCGGGCCCGCGCCCTTGTACACCATCTCGCATTCCCATCTCTTCTCGTCGTCGGTCAGCTGGAATTTCTCGTTGACCTTCATGGTCGCAACGAGTTCGCCTTCGCAGCTCAGGGCGATGGAGGAGCCCGTACTGATCTTGGCTTCGTCTTCCTTGGAACAGGAAAGCATCACAGGGACGGGCCAGAAGGTGCCGTCGGCCAGCATGAACTTTTCGCAGACGCTTTTCCAGTCGGCCTTGGTCATGAAGCTGGTCAGTGGGCTGAAGCCGCCGATGCCCATCATGATAAGGTCGCCCCGCTCGCCCCGGGTGATCTCGATGGTTGTGAGACTTGCCGCCCTCTTCTTTTCCGCTTCCAGTTCAGCGCCTTCGAGCAAGCAGATGGTCAGACCTTTTCCGCCATGGGGAGGTACTAGTTTCGACATGTTCTCCTTCTCCTTCCAATGTAATGATTTTTTCAAAATGAAAGTCTTGAGCCCGGCTCATTCCTGTGCAGGCATTCAAATATAAAATGAATATGCATTCATTCACTGAAAAATTAAATTATTCAAGCCCGTACGTCAACAAAAAAATGCCTGTCGGGCCAGGTCGCCGGTCTTTTTTGAAATAATATCGGAAAATCAAATTGTTCTACCGATCTCCCCTCCAGGGCGGCGCATGAGGCCCGGCAGGCGGGGCCTTGACGGAAGGGGGAAATCCGGGGTCCCAGTGACCGGAAAGGCGCGAGAAAGGGGAATCAGGGTCCGGGAGAGGCCCGCGGGATACATCTACCCGTGAGGATTACAGGTATCTTTCGATGATACCGCCGAGGGCGATCCGGTCCACTTCCCGGCGCCAGAGGGCGCCCCGTGAGAGCACAGAAAAGTGCGTGTCGAATGCGGGGCGGCCGGAGCGGAAGATGACCCCCAGAGGGATCTGTTCACCGAATTCCCAGGCTGTCTTCATGGCCAGCTCCGGATTCGAGGCGTCATAGCCCTTGCCAAGAATATGGCAGCGCTTTTTGAACCAGGAAAAGGTGTTGATCTTGTTGAAGGACACGCAGGGCTGGAGCACGTCCACGAGGGAGAGCCCCTTGTGGCGGATGGCCTCGACCAGGACCGACGCGAGGTGGTCTTGCTCCCCGGCAAAGGCCCTGGCCACGAAGGACGCCCCGGCGGCCAGGGCCACGGCCAGCGGGTTGAGCGAGCCGGACGGGGCCCCGTGGGGCTGCGCCTTTGTCACGAAACCCTCCGGCGATGTCGGGCTTGCCTGGCCCTTGGTCAGGCCGTAGACCATGTTGTCGTGCACGATGACGGTAATGTCGATGTTTCGCCGGACCGCGGCCAGGAAGTGGTTGCCTCCTTCGCCGTACATGCATCCGTCTCCGCTCTCCGCGATCACCGTGAGTTCCGGATTGGCGAGTTTGACGCCGGTGGCGGCCGGGAGGCTCCGGCCGTGAAGCCCGTTGAAAACGTTGGCGTTGAGATAGTGAGGGGTCTTGGCCGCCTGGCCGATCCCCGAAACCAGGATCACCTCGTGAGGGGCCAGGCCGCAGTCAACCAGGGACTGCTTCAGTGCCTTGAGTATGCTGAAGTTTCCACACCCCGGGCACCATGCGGTTTCGTATTCACCGTAGTCTTGCAAAGTGACCATGCTGTCCCCCTCGATTTCAGGCTTCCATTTCCGGGATTCGCTCAAGGATAAAGTCCGCAGTGAAGGGGAGGCCGTCGAAGCGAAGAACCCGGCGGGTCATGTGGAATCCGGTCTCCCTCCGGACAAGTCCGGCGAACTGGCCGGTGGCGTTGCCTTCCACGCAGACGACCTGTCCTGCCGATTCAAGATGGTGGAGAAAATGGTCCGGGACCAGAGGCCAGATCTGTTCGAAGTGGAGGGTAGCCGCCGTCTTCCCTCTGCGCCGGAGCATGGAGGCGGCCTCGGCCGCAGCTCCAAGGGTGGACCCCCAGCATACCAGGAGGAGTTGAGGGTCGGGATCCCCTTCCAGCGCGGGCGGGATTGTCTCCTCCACAATGATCCGCATCTTCCGGAGACGTTTTTCCACCATGATCCTGCGCACCGAGAGGTCCTCGGTGATGTGGCCGTCCTCGGTATGCTCGTCGCTGTCCGCCACCACGAGATGGCTTGTGGCCCCGGGGATCAGCCTGGGCGAGACCCCGTCCTGGGTCACCGCATATCTCCCGTAGGGAGGATGGATACTTGCCTCCTCCCGGACCCCGGTGACCACCGGACTGACACGGTTGAGGTCGAGGGGAGGTATCCCGCGGTAGCAGTCGGCCAGGAACTGGTCGGTGAGGAGGAAGACAGGTCCCTGCGATGCCTCCGCCAGCTGGAAGGCCTTCCCCGTGAGCTCGAAACAGGACTCGATGGAACCCGGGGCGAAGACGGCCCTTGGAAATTCGCCGTGCCCGGCGTGGAGCACGAAATCGAGATCTCCCTGTTCGGTCCGGGTCGGCAGGCCGGTGGCGGGTCCCGGGCGCTGGGCGACCACTATCACCACCGGCGTCTCGGTCATCCCCGCCAGGCTGACCCCCTCGGCCATCAGGGCGAAACCCCCTCCGGAGGTGGCAACCATGCTGGGCGCCCCGGCGAAGGATGCCCCGAGGGCCATGTTGATCGCGGCGATTTCGTCCTCGGCCTGCTCCACCACGCACCCCATGGCGTCGGCGTGGGAGATCAGTGTCAGGGGCACTGACGTCGACGGGGTCATTGGGTAGAAGGCGCAGAACTTGACCCCTGCGGCCAGGGCCCCCAGGGCGATGGCCTCGTTTCCGTTGAGCAACATGCGTCTTGTCCCGCCGGCAGGGGTGCGAAGCGGAAAGAAGAATTCCGGCCGCCGGGCCGCGGTCCAGGCATAGGCCCTTGTGAGGGCCTCCTTGTTGGCATCCGCCGATTCCGGATGCTTCTTTCCGAAAAGCTCCGCCACCATCCCGGCGAGAAGCGCCTCGTCGAGCCCGAGCAGGGCACCCAGGGTCCCGAGGCCCACAGTGTTTTCAAGGCGCCTGGGGGCGAGTTCCTCGAAGGGCACGTTGAGACAGGCGCCCTTACTGCAGCCGATCCCTGTGTCCGCAACAAGCACCCCTCGGGCCGAAAGATCGGCCTCGTGCAGCATTACCGTCTCGGCGTTGAGGGCCACAAGGACATCCACACCTTTTTTCGGCGCCATGACCTTTTCGGCGCATATCCTTACGCTGAACGTGTTGTGCCCGCCCCTGATCCGGGATTGGTATCCCTGCGTGACCAGGATCTCATACCCGCTCCGCACCAGGGCCTTGCTGAGAAGCTGGCCGAGGGTGACGAGCCCCTGCCCCGCCTCACCGCCGATGAGTATGTTCAGATCGTCCCGCTCCATGCGGTCTCCTCACACCACTGCGGACACGGCCCGCAGCACCGCGCCGTAGTCCGGCTCTTCAGTGATTTCGGGAACAAGTTCCGAGTAGCGCACCGTCCCCGAGGCGTCCACCACAAAGACCGCCCTGGCCAGGAGGCGCAGTTCCAGGATCAGTACGCCGTAGCCCATTCCGAAGGAGGCGTCCCTGTGGTCGGAGAGGGTCTTTACCCTCGTCACCCCGGCTGCGCCGCACCACCGTTTCTGGGCGAAGGGGAGGTCCATGCTGATGGTGAGGATGTGAACGCTGTCCCCCAGTCTCTGGGCTTCGGAGTTGAACCTCCTGGTCTCGAGGTCACAGACCGGCGTGTCAAGCGAAGGAACAGAGGAGAGAATGCAGACCCTGCCCGCCCAGTTTTTCAGTCCGACGGGAACGAGATCGTTGTCGATGCAAGTGAAATCCGGGGCACTATCGCCGACCTTCACCTCATGCCCCAACAGGGTGACGGGACTTCCCTTCATGGTGACAAGACCTTTGCGTTGCTCCATGGATGCCTCCTTGCGGTGTGGCCATGAGATGCGAAATGCCCTCCCCTGCCTTTTGCGGCCCGAAGCGGAAGAGCGGCTCTGTATGATCGGTTCTCAAGACGTCCACAATCATTTTCCCCGACGCCGCTTCCAAAGTCAAACCCTCGACCGAGGCTCGATCATGATCAAGGCCGCCGGGATCAGAGGAAGGGCGGGGGAAACGTGCGGCCGTATGTTGCCGCCGGCCCCTGTCCGGGTGTTTACGGGCCCTGCAAGGCCCTCATCCAGGCGGTGATCGGAGCAAGGACGGTTCCGGCTGCCAGCAACACGTCCAGCGCCGCCCCCGGGGTGCCGTGCCGTTTTGTCGCGTGCCCGCTCGCAGCCCCGAGGGCGAGCCCGCAGAGAAATCCGAAGAGATGGGCCCCAAGATCGGTGCGGATTCCCTCGGTCCCCAGGAAACCGAGCAGAGCGAGGCCGCCCCCGATGGGGACCAGAAGGGACTTGAGGGAAAGTCGGCCGGCGGAGGCCAGCTGTAGGCCCACGGCAATTCCCAGGGAACCAAAGACCGCCGTGGAGGCACCGATAAAACGGTGGCCTGCGCCGTGGACCAGGGAATTGACCAGGTTCCCCATCGCCCCGGAAAGCAGCGTGAGGCCCCAGCCCAGACCGGAGCCGAGGCGCCCGCACAGACCCACCAGCAGGAATCCTCCGAGGGCGACGTTGCCCAGGAGATGCTCCGGGTCTGCATGGAGGGTCAGCGGGGTGAGCAGGAGCCACCAGGCGCCGCGGAGGATCCGTCCTGAATCCCCCGTCCCCGCATCGAGCAGCCGCTCTCTCAGGTCCGCGGAGAAGGGGACGCTGAGGCATGCCGTGACAATGAGCAGGGCCCAGAGCGTAGATTGGCTGTTGTCTCGAAGGGGCACGGCCGTTCCGGGCGGGGACCAGGTCCTGTTTTCGGTTTCGTACGAGCGCAGTTCCTGCAGGGCGATTTCCTCGTGGGTCGGGGGCACCCAGATTCGGTACCCATCGATGCCCCGCCGGACCCTGTGGGGGATCCGTCGCGCCGTCAGCACGAGGGACCATGCCCTGGCCTGCTCCCGTGAGAGGAGCACGTTCAGATGGATGCCTTCTTCTTTATTCGACTCGTTCACGGAGGCCCGCAAAGCGCGTTCCCCGATCAAGAGCGGGCACGCAAGGCCTCTTGATGCCTTGCAGCGCAGCCAGGGTCGGGTACATTTGTCAGTAAGTCGATTCTCGCCGGTCAAATTATACCCCTTCGCTCCGGTTGTAACCCCGGTTGTGTCAAGGAGAGACGTCATGCTCGGATGTCGGGTGGCGCTCGCCACCGCCCTCGCTGCGGGGATTTTCATTTCAGGCTGCGCGCCCATGACGGAACGCCGGAACGGGATTGTCAAGGGCGCGGCCGGCGGAGCTGCCCTGGGCGCAGCCGGCGGACTGGTCCTTGGATCTTTGGGAGGCGACTGCGGGGATTCTGCTGTACTGGTGAGTCTGGCGGCCGGGGCCGTGCTGGGCGTAATCCTCGGCGCATCGCAGGGGGCCGTAGAGGCCGGGGAGGAGATCGGGGCTGTTCCGCCCCCCCTCCGCCCTGATATCGAGGGGGTGAGAGCCTCTCTGGAGGAAATTTCCTCGCTCCCGGATCCCGAGACGGCGACGGAGGAGGGGGCCGGTGCAGAGGCGTCCGGGGAAAACTTCGGCCTCCGTGGGATCCAGTTCGAGTTCGCTCAGGCCCGGATACCGCCCGAGGCCATTGCGGTCTTGGAGGAAGCAGTGGCCCTGCTGGAGGCCAGGCCCCGGCTCAGGGTGGTGGTGGAGGGCCATACCTGCACCCTCGGGACCGAGGCGTACAACAAGGATCTTTCCGAACGGAGGGCCCTTGCCGTGTACCGATACCTTGTGGATCGCGGCATCAGTCCGGAACGTTTGGAGGTTGTCGGCCGCGGCGAGATAAAACCCCTGGCGGACAACAACACTCCTGAGGCGAGACGGATGAACCGGCGGGTGGAATTGAGACCAATGCAGTGAGGGGGTATGTCGCCGAGCCGTCCCGGCCGGCTTTTCTGGGAAGGAAGCCCGCCCGTCCACTTCATGCAGCGCGCGCGTGCCTCCGGCCGGCGGCTTGCGCCAGGGCCTGTTCCTGAATAGACTTCCAACGGTACAGTTCACGGGCCGCCGGAGGGCGGCGGATCCACTTTCCGGCAGCGGCCATCCGCTCTCTCCCGCAGCGGCGTCAGGTCGGGAGAGGAGGCCAGGGCCGCCCCGGGTAATTTTGTTCACCGATGGCCGGTTCGATTTCTGCGGATCGGATCCGTGCGAGGCGGAGTGGTAGGGACCATGCACCACCGCCCGGTCGATCCGGAGTCACGACCCGAAATCACTGCCTGTAGTCATGATCACGATCAACAATCTGTCCCTGCGATTCGGAGGGAAGGAACTTTTCAAGGACGTTTCCGTAAGGGTGAACGGGAACGACCGCATCGGCCTCGTTGGCGTGAACGGCGCTGGCAAGTCCACGCTCCTCCAGGTTTTGGCCGGGTGCGCAGAGGCGGATTGCGGGGAGGTGGCACGCGCGAAGGGGACGACGGCGGCGTATTTGCCCCAGGACGTTGCCTCTTTTGTGCCGCACCGCACGGTCTACGAAGAGGCCGAAACCGCCTTTCGCCGGACATTGGAGCTCCAGGAGGAACTCCGGGAGGTGAATTTCGGCCTGGCCTCGTGTGCTCCGGACCGGGAGGGGTATGGAGACCTCCTGCGGCGGCAGGGCGAACTCCAGCACCGTCTGGACCAGGCCGACGTCTTCCGGATCCGCCCCCAGATCGAGAAGGTCCTGACCGGGCTCGGATTTCAAATGGAAGATCTCGGACGGCCGTGCGAGACATTCAGCGGCGGATGGCTTATGAGGCTCATGCTCTCGAGGCTTTTACTCGCCGCCCCGTCACTGCTTCTCCTCGATGAGCCTACGAATCATCTCGACATCGAATCCCTCATGTGGCTCGAGGCTTTCTTGAAGGCCTATCGCGGGGCCATTGTCGTGGTTTCCCATGATCGCGCCTTTCTGGACAACCTCACCACCACAACATGGGAACTGAGCCGCGGCAGGCTTACGGTTTACCGTGGGAACTATTCCCACTATGTGGTGGAGAGGGACGGCAGGCTCAGGATACTTCGGGCCGCTCATGCCAATCAGCAGGCCCAGATTCAGCAGACCATGCGTTTCGTGGAGCGTTTCCGGGCCAAGTCCACGAAGGCGAGTCAGGTGCAGAGCCGGCTGAAACAATTGGAGAAGATGGAGGCGGTGGAACTCGATGGGGACGAACGGCAGGTTTCATTCCGTTTCCCGGCCGCGGTCCCCAGCGGGCGCCTGGCCCTGGAGTGCACGGGGCTCTGCAAAGGCTACGGGCGGCGTTCCGTGCTGAGGGACGTTTCTTTCCGGGTGCAGCGGGGGGACAAGCTCGCCGTGGTGGGAGTGAACGGGGCTGGCAAGTCGACCCTGGCCCGGCTCCTGGGCGGTCTTGAAAAACCGGACGGGGGGGAGATCCGCTTCGGGCACAACGTAAAGCCGTCCTATTTCGGCCAGCACCAGGCACAGGAGTTGGATCCGGATCTTACCGTTTTCGAGACCCTGACGCTGGCAGCCCGGGACATGACCATGACCGAGATCCGTTCCCTTCTGGGGGCCTTCCTGTTCAGCGGCGAGGAGGTGGACAAGCAGGTCCGGGTCCTGTCAGGGGGCGAAAAGAGCAGGCTCGCCCTGGCGAGGATGATCAGTACCCCGGCGAATCTGCTGATCATGGATGAACCCACGAACCATCTTGACATGGCGTCTCAGGAGGTGCTGCGGGATGCCATGGCCCGTTATGACGGTACGATTGTCGTGGTGTCGCACAACCGGTATTTCCTGAACGGTTTCGTGAAGTCGGTCCTGGAGATCCGGAGGGGCAGGGCCACGCTCTTTCCAGGTGATCTCGACAACTATCTGCGTCAGGTACGAAATACCGCAGTGGTGGACTGCCGGGACGGAGACGACCCCACCCTGCAAGCGGTGATGGAGGAAGAGAAGGTACCCCGAGGAAAGGAGACCCGGCGGAGGCAGGCCATGGCCCGCCAGGCAAGGATCCGCCTGCTCGCCCCTTTCCGAGAGGAAATCGTCCGGGCCGAGGCGGAGATCGGGGGTTTGGAGTTGAGAAAGGCGGAAATAGAAAGTTCCATGGCCGTCCCGGAGCGCCTCGGCGACCCGGAAACACTCCTCGGCCTGAGCCGGGAGTACCAAGAGATCGACAGAAGGCTTACAGCCCTTTACCGGGATTGGGAAGAGGCACAGGAAAAGATCCAGCAAATAGAGGCTGCGTCTCCTCCGGGCGACTGAGGCCGGCCGCTCCTGTGCCGCGCCCCGGCGCGGCGGCCTCCAGGGCGGTTCATCCGGAGACCGCGGTCGATCGGTCCCTCCTGCGTATCGCTCCCGCCGAGGCGCCGCCGTCTCCGGGATCGCTGCCGCCTCACTGGTCCCGCGGCAGCCGCCCAAAGCGGCTTCGGACAGCGCAGGCAACGGCCAGGGCCACCGCCGGGGCAGCCGCCAGGGTGGTCCTGACACCGAAGCTCTGCGCAGCCGCCCCGTACAACAGGCTGCCCAACGGGAAAGCCCCCATGAAGCTGGTCGTGAAGAGGCCCATGACCTGTCCCCGTACGGCATCCGTTGCAGCCAGCTGGAGGAGGCTCAGGGCGCTGTTGGCCGTGATGACCATGGCGCATCCCGCCAGAAATAGCATGGCCGCGGCCCCCTTGTAGCTGGGCGCTGCGGCAAGCGCCACGAGCGAGAAGGGAAAGAGAAAGCTTCCGCTCCACCACCATCGCTCTCTTTGCCCCCGATGGCCCCAGACCGCCACGCCGATCGCTCCGCAGAGCGCCCCGAGACCGTTGGCGGCGCAGAGGAATCCATACTGCATGGCGTCAAGCCCGAGGATATCCCTGCCCAGGGAGGGCAGGAGCACGGTGTAGGGAAGGACGAGTACGCCGAAGGTGAGGATCAGCAGGAGCACGGAGCGCACCACCGGCGTCTCTCTGGCGAATTCCAGCGTTTTCCCCCAGGCCTGCAGGAGCCCAGGCCGCCGTGACTGCCCCCCCGGGCCCAGGCGCATCCTGTCGATCCGCCGCCGGAGCGCTGACAGTATCCCGAGGATCACCGCGGCGGAGACCGCCTTGAAGTAGAAACAGGCCTCGAGGCTCACGACGCCCATGAGAACTCCGGCCAGAGCCGGACCGGCGAAGCGGGCCAGATTGAACACGGTGGAATGGAGGGCGAGGGCGTTGGTGATGCGGGTCTTTCCCACGAGATCGTACACCAGCGTCTGGCGCGCTGGGACCTCCAGTGCCATACCGCTCCCCATCGCGAAGGCGAGCCCAAGAACCGCCGCCACACCGATGCGGTCCGTCTGGACGAGCCATCCAAATGCCAGGGCCTGGGAGAGGACGAGGGCCTGGGCCGCTATCAACACCGGGACGCGGGATCCTCTGTCGGCGAGCCATCCTCCCAGAAAGGCGAACAGCAGCATGGGCAGACCCGACACGGCGCCGAGGATTCCCAGGAACCATGGGGAGTCCGTGAGTTCGAGCACCAGCCATCGCTGGGCGGTGCCCTGCACCCACGTCCCCTGAAGGGATATCGCCTGGCCGATGAGGAGGAGTCCGAAGCACGGGCAGTTCAGCGCCGCAACCGGCCCGGGCCAGCGGGGAGGCGCGCTGGAATCTGGAAGAGGTCCTGGCAGGGGGATTACCTCTGGATACGACCTCTTGCGTAGTCCTTGGCGAAGTAGGTGATGATCATGTCGGCCCCGGCCCGACGGATGCTCAGGAGGGTCTCCTCCACGACCCTGGCCTCGTCCAGCCAACCCTGGGCGGCTGCGGCCTTGATCATGGCGTATTCCCCGCTCACCTGATATGCGGCCAGGGGTATCGTGAATTCCTGTCTGAGCAGGTGGAGCACATCCAGATACGGCATGGCCGGTTTCACCATCAGAATGTCGGCGCCCTCTTCCAGGTCCAGCGCGGCCTCCCGCAGGGCCTCCCGGAGATTGCCCGGATCCATCTGATACGAACGCCGGTCCCCGGACTGGGGGGCGCATTCCGCAGCCTCCCGGAACGGCCCGTAAAAGGATGATGCATACTTGACGGCGTAAGACAAGATCGGAATCTGGTCGAGGTCGTGTTCGTCCAGGGCCTCCCGTATGGCCCCGACCCGGCCGTCCATCATGTCGGAAGGGGCTACGATATCGGCTCCGGCCACGGCATGGGAGAGGGCGGTCTTCGCCAGGAGTTCGAGAGTGGCGTCGTTGTCCACTTGTCCCTTGGAGAGGACACCGCAGTGCCCGTGGGAAGTGTACTCGCACAGACAGACGTCGGTGATCACCAACAGTTCCGGCACGGCCTTCTTGATGGCTGATACGGCCTTCTGGACCACACCGGAGGCGGACCACGCATGAGAGCCCCTCGGGTCCTTCTGTTCGGGTAGTCCGAACAGGATCACCGCAGGGATCCCGAGATCGAATACCTGCCTGGCCTCTTCCACGGCGGTGTCCGCCGAAAGCTGGAAACAGCCGGGCATGGCCCCGATGGGTTTCTTCAGGCCGGATCCGGGAGCCACAAACAGGGGATAGACGAGATCCTGCACGCCGACGTTGGTCTCGCGCACCATGGCACGCAACGATTCGGTACGGCGCAGCCTTCTCGGACGATATTCGGGAAACATCATGACGGCCAATCCCTCAGTCTCGCGAAGATTTTTTCCGTATCCAGCGGTTCCTGCAGGCAGCCGTTGCAGCCAGCGTCCTGAAAACGTTCCTGCTCCGACACAGACGTGTCGGAGCATATGACCATGATGGGGATGTCTTTCGTCTTCTCCGACTGTCGCAGAAGCACGCTCATGGAGAGCGCGTCGAGGACGGGCACATTGCGGCGGATGACGATGAGGTCGGGTTGTTCGGATTTGGCGAGATCAAGTCCTTCCTGTCCGTCCTCGGCCAGGAAAAACCGCAATTTGAGCCGGGCCGCGGCCTCTTGGAACATTCCGCTCACAGTCTCCCTGTCATCCACAAGGAGTACTGTCTGGCCCTGTTTCACGTACCCGCTCCTTGGAAAGACGACCGGTAGCACGTGCGGATGAGCTTGTTGATGTAGAGTTCGGAATTTTCCACGGCTTCGGCCGGCACATTGAAGCACGCCTGACCCGTCTTTTCCTTCACCAGAGTGAGGCCGTACTCGAGGATGTTGCAGAGCCTCTCACACTGGGTATACAGGTTCGCGGCGTCACCGAGACACCCTTCGAGCAGTTTGTCCACGGCCTCATCTTCCATGGTGATTCTCAATCCGGACCGGTTGAAGAAAGAGACCTCGTAGCTCTTTATCTGCTGGATCCAGAACAGGAGCTTCTCGCTGGCCTCATTGATGTCCATGTCTTCCTTCAGGCTCAACTGCGCCATCAGTTCCCGCCTGAGTTCCGTGACGGCGACATCGGCTTCACGCCAATGCGACAGCTCTTCCTGAGCGATGCGTCTGGCCAGGCTCTCCTTTTCTTCCTGGAGGAGGGCGTGGTACCTTTTGCCGATCCTGGAATCGTTCCCGTGCGCCAGGAGGTGCGTCAGCCCGCCCCGTGGGTCCTCGACCATTTCCCGCGTGACTACGAGGTATTGAGATTCGAGGGACGGCAGCCGCTTTTCGAAGGGCAGCAGCGCCCGTTCTACAACGCTCACCAAAGCCCTGGCCCCCGTGCGCTCCTGATAGGCCTGACGGGCCAGCAGCCGCAGGGCATCCTCCTCGAACTTGAGATCAATCCCGTACGCCCTGAAATCCTGCTTCTTGCTCACGATGACGGCGCTGTTGGGGTTTCTGAGGATCTCGAAGAGGTCGTCTTCGGTGAGCTCGTCCAGCAGGGCGGTCACCGGGAATCTGCCGACAAATTCGGACTCGAATCCGTATTCGATGAGATCCTGCGGTTTGACGTACTGGAGCCAGTGCCGTTCCTCGTGGTCGCTGATGTCGGCTCCGAAGCCGATGCCCTGCCTGCACACCCGTTTCCTGACGATTTCCGGCAGACCGGAGAACGCCCCGCTGGCTATGAACAGGACGTGCCTGGTATTGAGGGTCTGTTTTTCTCTTTTTCCGCTACGGCGGTATCTTTCGATGGCCTCAATCTGGGATATAGGGTCATGGGGGACCCGCAGATCCACGTCGGTCTCTTCCAGCGGCTTCAAGAGGGCCCGCTGGACGCCCGCCCGTGATACATCGAGACCCTGTGTATGTTGGGCCGCGGCGATCTTGTCGATCTCGTCCACGTACACGATGCCGTACTGGGCCCGCTCCAGATCCCCGTTCGCCTCCTGGACCAGATCCCGGATGAGATCCTCCACATCTCCACCCACGTACCCGGTCTCGCTGAACTTGGTCGCGTCCCCTTTGACGAAGGGCACGCCGATCTTCGCTGCGATGAGTTTGATGAGGAAGGTCTTCCCTACACCCGTGGGGCCTATGAGTATGATGTTGTTCTTGATGTTCCCAACAGGGTGGGCGTCCTTGCCCTTCTTCTGGAGGTATCTGATCCGGTTGAAGTGGGTGCAGACCTTTGTCGCCAGGATGGCCTTGGCCGCTTCCTGCTTGACCACGAACTGGTCCAGATATGCCTCGAGCTCTTCGGGTTTGAGGTCGAAACGGATCTCCGACCCGGACCCGGTTTCCTTTCCGTCTGATTCGTCAGTGCCGTCCGCCTCGACCTGCCGGGGGAAGACCAGCTGAGAGACCACCCGGACCTTTCCCCCGTACTTCTTGGCGAGGTAGTCGCTGATTTCCCGCTCCAGATCCTTCTGGGAGGGGATATCCATGAAAGCAGGGTACGCATTGGGGCACGCCCCCTCCGGGAGCCCGGTCCGGGGGAACGCCGGGAATGTCTCCTTCGGGTCCTTCATCATGGGGGTAGCTTACCAGAGACTTCTTGCAAGCTCAATCCTGTCCGGTCGATGTACCGCAGCGCCTGTCTGCACGGCATGCCGCCGGAGGGGGAAAGGGCTCTTTGCGTGTCGCCCCCCCTTGTGCTAACTTCCATGCATTCTGCCCCTGTGGTGGTCTTTCTTGGCGCAAGGCGCTTGGCCGGCGGGACTTACGGGGCGGCATCCCAGGCAGGAGAGGACAGATGGCGAAGAGAATACTCGTGGTGGGTGCAGTGGCGGCAGGCCCGAAGGCCGCCTGTCGGGCCCGAAGGCTCATGCCAGAGGATCATATCATCCTGATAGATCAGGACGATCTCATTTCGTACGGAGGCTGCGGCATACCCTATTTCGTTTCCGGGGACGTGTCGGACGAAAAGGAGCTGCGCTCCACGAGTTTTCACATGCTCAGAGACAACACTTTTTTTCAGGATGCCAAGGGGTTGGAGGTGAGGACTCTCACCCGGGTCGTGGCCATCGACCGTGCCCGGAAGGAGCTCCACATCGAGGACGTGAAGTCCGGTGCCAGGAGCACGCTGCCCTACGATAAGCTCGTCCTGGCCACCGGGAGCAGGCCGTGCGCACTCCCGATACCGGGAAACGACCTGGACGGGGTTTTCAGCATCAGCAGTCTCCACGCCGCCATAGCCCTCAAGGATCGTCTTGCCTCAGGCGAAGTGGGCAGGGCGGTCGTGATCGGGGGCGGCGCCATAGGGATCGAAATGGCCGAGGCCCTAGCGGATCTCTGGGGCGTGGAGACCACCATCGTAGAGTACATGCCCCAGCTTCTGCCCAGGGTGGTGGACAGGACCCTTGCATCCATTGTCCAGCAACACCTTCGGGAACACGGGGTCGTGGTTCACACAGCCGAGTGCGCCAGGGAGTTTCTCGGGGACGGGCAGGGCAGGGTGCGGAGGGTGGTCACCGACAAGAGAGAGATCGAGGCCGATCTCGTGTTGGTTGCCGCCGGCGTCAGGCCACGCGGTGAGCTTGCAAGGGATGCCGGGCTCCTGGTTTCTCCTCAGGGGGCCATCCTGGTCGATCGGCGGATGCAGACATCCGATCCCGACATCTATGCCGCCGGAGACTGCGTCGAGACCTTCCACCGGATAAGCGGCAAGAAGGCCTATGCCCCCATGGGGTCTGTGGCGAACCGGCAGGGCAGGGTGGTCGCGGACAATCTGGCGGGCATTCCCAGCACCTTTGACGGCGTGGTGGGCAGTTACATCATGAAGGTGTTCGACATGTGCGTTGGAACGGCGGGTCTCACCCTGGAAGGCGCCCTGGCCGAGGGTTTCGACGCGGTAGGTGCCTTCACGGTCCAGTCCGACCGGGCCCACTTTTTCCCCTCCCAGTCCCTGATGTTTCTCCATCTTGTGGCGGATCGGACCACCAGGCGGGTCCTGGGTGTGCAGGGGGCCGGGGTGATGGGGGACGGCCTGCTCGCCCGGATCAACGCCGCGGCGGCCCTGCTCGAGCGCGGAGCCGTCATCGAAGAATTCAGCAAGCTGGAAATGGCTTATGCCCCGCCTTTCTCCACTGCGGTGGACATCCTCAATGCAGTGGCCAATGTGGCGGACAATCTCGTCTCGGGCCGGCTCCGAACCCTTCCCATGGAGGATTTCCTCGAATGGATGGGGGGGCGGGTCGAACATCCGCGCTGGCTGGTCCTCGATGTCCGTCAGCCCAAGGCCACGCGGCCTTTCACGGAGAAATTCCCGCCGGACCGCTGGCTGGCGATCCCGTACGACAAGGTCCGTAGCGAGTACCACCGCATTCCCTTCGAGAGACGGCTGGTGCTGGTGTGCAACGCCGGCTTCACCTCTTACGAAACCCAGTGTTTTCTCGACAGCGTCGGGATGGGGGACACCGTTGTCCTGCCGGGCGGACTCAATGTGGTCCGGAAACTGGGGGTCGATTGGTGGCCGGTTTCCGTCCCGTAGAGTTTCAGTGCCAGGGCTTGCGCTTTTTCCCCGCGGCCTTAAAGTAACGGCCATCAAAATTCGTTGAGGTGCAGGCCGCAGGGGACGGGGTGTTGGCTGGCCGTTCCGGAGGGCGCCATCCTTTGTCCGGCTGAGGCGAAAGGGCCGCGGTCCAGGCTGTGCGGCTGAAAACAAACAGGCAAGGAGAATTGAATATGGTGGCCCGACATATCACACGAACCGGTGCGGCCGCAACGGCAGTCCTCGTCTTCAGCGCAGTATGTTACGGGGGAGACTGCCCGGACAGAGAGACCATGAAGGCCGCCCTGGCAGGCATCAACAAACAGATCGAGGTGGTGGACGTCCAGCCGAGCATCGTGCCCGGTCTGTGTGAGACCAAGGCCAGGTTCAAGGGCCAGAACAGGATCCTCTATACCGACAGCCAGGGCCGGTATCTGCTCTCCGGCGATCTGTACGATCTCTCGGACGGGACGAATTTGACCCGACAAAAAATAGCCGAACTCAACAGATTCACCCCGGAGGAGATGGCGCGCCTGGAGTCCCTGACCGCCTTTACGATGGGGGATAAGGGCCACGTCGTGTACTTCGTCACGGATCCGCAGTGCCCTTACTGTTCCAAGGGGGAAGCGGTGCTGGCCCTCATGGCCGAGACGGGTGAGATCCAGGTGCGGGTGCTTCTCTATCCGCTGCAGTTTCACAAGGGCGCCAGGGAGGAGTGCATATCCATCCTTTGCGACAACAAGGGACTGGAGGGCCTCAAGAGCAGATACCGTTCGGAGAACCAGTGCGAGGAGGGGAAAAGGAAGGTGGAGGAGACCATAGATTTTCTCCAGCAGAAGGGCATATCAGGGACGCCTTCCTACATATTCGCGGACGGCCTGTATCACTCCGGCGTTCTCCAGATGGATGCCCTCCGGAAGCGCCTGAACAAGGCAACTGGTGAAGATTCCGAAAAGGTCAAGTAGCGGACGGTGGGGGCTCCCGCGGTACGCGCTGGGAGCACTGGGGGTCCTGGCGGCCGCTGAAGTCTTTCTCTTTCTGCAGTTTCCCGTCGTCCGGGATTTTTTTTACATCTTCGCCTGGTGGCCGTACATCGTCTTGGTGGACGGCCTTGTGTTCCGGCAGTGGGGATGGTCCCTGTTGGCGAGCCGTCCCGGCGCCTTTCTGTCTCTGCTGCCCTGGTCCGTCACCTTTTGGCTCGTCTTCGAGCTTTTCAATCTCCGGCTTGAGAACTGGCACTATGTCGAACTGGTGGGGGACCCTTTCCTCCGGTGGCCGGGGTATACTCTTGCCTTTGCCACCGTGCTCCCGGCGCTCTTCGAGACATCGATGCTTCTCGAGGCCGTGGGCGTCGGAAGGGACATTCGCACCCCTGTCTTTGCCGTCACCCCTGGGTTGGCGCGGGCCTGTATGGCCGCCGGAGCCGTATTTCTCGTCCTTCCTCTGGCATGGCCTCGATATTTTTTCCCGCTTGTCTGGGGCGGATTCGTCCTGCTCGTCGATCCGATCAATGCCCGCCTCAAGGCCCCGAGCCTGCTGGCGGATCTGGCCCTGGGCCGGCCTCAGAAGGTGGTCCGTCTTCTCCTGGCCGGCCTCGGCTGCGGGCTGCTCTGGGAATTCTGGAATTACTGGGCCAGGGCCAAGTGGGTCTATTCGGTCCCCTATGTGGGGGACCTGAAGCTCTTTGAAATGCCGGTCCTCGGGTTCCTGGGTTTTCCGCCCTTTGCCCTGGAATGCTTTGTTCTCTTCAATTTCGTGGGAGCCATGGGATGGGCCGAGCCCTGGGAGCGGCATGGGCCGTCCGGCGGCGGGCGGAGCCGGCGTGCCCTCCTTGCCTTGGTCCTTCAGATTCCCTTCTGGGCCTGGATGTATTTCCTCATCGACCGCTGGACTGTTCTGTCCTTCCGTTGACGTACCGCGCACTCTGACGATATAGTCCTCCATTCACGGTCTTCGGCGGACACTCCGGATCGTTGCCGGGCGCACGGCGTTTCTGAGGGAGGGGGCCTGGCGCGACGACCGCGGAGGGCCATCACGAGCCACGGAAGGAGGGAATCTCAATGAAAGACATGAAGCAGATGTACAAGACCATCCTGGGAGACCAGTTTCCGCTGGATCTCCGCATCTCCTTCGGTGATCAGACCCTGGTCTACCGCAAGCGCACATGGAAGATCCGGGATGAGAAGACCGGAGCCGTCGACGAGCGCGGGATCCGTTACGGCGAAAATCCCGACCAGGAGGCCGCCCTGTATGAGTTGGTCAACGGGAATCTGGCCTTGGGGGGGTGCTCCTACATCGAGCCCGGCAACGGCCTTGTGAGTGCCATCACTGATGAGGACATGATCCAGGCCGGCAAGCACCCCGGCAAGATCAATCTGACGGATGTGGACAATTCGTTAAACATCCTCAAGTTCTTGATGAAGAGACCGGCCTCCGTGATCGTCAAACACAACAATCCCTGCGGAGTGGCCTGCGGAGGGACCCTGGAGGACGCGTTCACCAAGGCCCTGCGGGCTGACCGCGTCGCCGCCTTCGGCGGGTGCGTCTCTTTGAATCGTGCAGTGGATATGGGGACCGCCGAGGCCCTTGCCAATCAGTATCTCGAGGTGGTGTGCGCCCCGGATTTCGAGGAAGGCACGGTCGAGATCCTGGCCAGGAGGAAGAACCTCAGGATCATCCGGATAGGGCGGATTCACCAGCTCGCCGCGTACTGGGACCGTCGTTTCGTGGATTTCAAGAGCCTCATTGACGGAGGCGTGATTGTCCAGCAATCTCCTGTCAACAGGATCCGGGGCAGGGAGGACATCAAGCCGGCGGAGTGCGAATACAAGGGCACGATCTACAGGACGAAACGGCTCCCTGACGAACGGGAAGTCGAAGATATCGTGTTCGGATGGTCGGTAGAACAGGGCGTGACCTCGAATTCGGTGATCTACGTCAAGGACGGGGTCACGGTCGGAATCGGGACCGGGGAGCAGGACCGGGTCGGCGTTGCCGAAATCGCCGTACACAAGGCGTACACGAAGTATGCCGACATCATTTGTTTCGACAGGCACAGGATTTCCTACAAGGAATTGGAGCGGGCAGTGGAGGCCGGCGCACGCCCGGTTTCGGACAAGGATGCCATCGATGACCAGGTGAAGAAGGACAGGGGCGGCCTGGTCGGGTCGGTCATGATCTCCGACGCCTTTTTCCCATTCCGCGACGGGGTGGATGTCGGGATCCGGCAGGGCGTCAGCGCCGTTGTCCATCCCGGTGGCTCGCTCAGGGACTGGGAGGCCATAGAGGCGTGCAATGAGGCTGATCCGCCCGTCGCCATGGTGTTCACCGGGCAGCGGGCCTTCAAGCACTGAGATCCGGGGCAGGCCTGTGAATGCGGAAGAACAGCCGGAAGGGATCCTGAGGCTGGCGGAGTCGCTCCCCCTCGCCAACGGCCTCACTGTGGAATTTTATGACTGCTCGCGGCCCGTAGCAGGGGACAGGTGGTTAGTGGCGCTCCTGGCACGGGTCCGGGTGGAGGCAAGGGAAGATCTGCTGCCCGGCGCGGCCGACCGAGGTCTTGTGCGCGAGTTTTTGGGCGAAGTCGGCCCGTGGGTGGATTTCGAGATGCGCAAGGAGCGGAATTTCATCGACGCCCGGGAAAGGGAACAGGTCTTCAGCGATATGCTCCGCAGCGTCAGGGGGCATGCGCTTGCTTACATCGCCCGCGATGGTTTTGCAAAAGGGGTCCTGCGCAGGCAATTCGACGATTTTCAGAGGAGGCGAAACTGGTGGCGATGAATCCCCTTGAAAAACTCGATCATCCGGGCATTGTGCAATGCCTGCTGAAGGGAGTTGCGGAACGCTCCACCATTGTCTCGGGGGGCGAGGCGGAAGATGCAGTGGTGGAGCGGCTTGCCGTCACTGCGTCGGACCGGACGGAACTTTGCTGCCGGGTGTTTCGGGGTCTGCCGGAAGAGCCGCATATCCTTTTTTTCCCCGGCGAATACGACACCGAAGCCGGCATCTTCGATCTTGCCGGCCAGTTGGGTCGCTTCGGCATGACAGTGATCACGGCCGATTACCGGGGGTGCGGCGGAAGCGGAGGCGCGGCGTGCATCAGCGCGTGCCCTGGCGACGCTGACGACATCCTCCGGGCAGTGTCGGAATGGATCTCTGCCCAGGGCAGGACGGGACCTCTCGTCATCATGGGGCGGTCTTTCGGCTCGGGGATCGCGTTGGATCTGGCGTCCCGGCACTGCGAGGAGACCCTCTGTCTTATCCTGGAGAGCGCCTTTGACCGCACCGCGGACTTTCTCGCAGGCAAGGGCATCGAGGCGATAGAGATCGGAGGGCCCGATGAAGACCCCTTCGCCAATCGCACGAAGATGGCGGGATACACGAAGCCGGTCCTGTTTCTCCACAGCTTCAGGGACTCGGTGGTTTCGCTCACCCAGGTGGAATGGGTTGTGGCAGAGAGCCGCTCCAAGGCGACCCAATTCCAGATTGTGCCGAGCGTCAGCCGTGAAGATCTCGTCAGGGCCGCCGGTGACCTCTATTACACGACCATACGGGATTTCATCCATCTGCGGATGGGGCGCCGGCCCAAGCGACGTCCAAGAGCCAGGTGACATGACCCCCAGTCGGCTGTTTCAGGCCCAGACACCCGGGATTGCCTCTCCGCACTGGGGGCATCGGTCCCCGGCGAGCCGGTTTTCGAGCACGCGAAACCCGAATCTCGTGACCGCCTCCGCGCCGCAGGAAGGGCACCAGGTGTTTTCCGTCCCCTTCCCCGGCAGGTTTCCCTCGTAGACGAAACGGAGACCCTCCTCAAGGCCGATCGTCCTGGCCTGCCGGAGCGTGGCCGCCGGCGTCCGGGGCCGATCAGTCATCCGGTAGGTCGGATGGAACGCGGTCACGTGCCAGGGCATTGAGGGGTCCACTCCGCGCAGGAAACACGCAATCCTGCGCAGTTCCTCCGGAGAATCGTTCAGGCCCGGGATGATCAAGGTGGTGACTTCCACCCACACCCCCAGCTCCCGCATGAGCGAGATGCTGTCCAGCACGGGCTGGAGTTTCGCCTTGCACACATTCTTGTAGAATTTTTCGGAAAAGGCCTTGAGGTCGATGTTGATGGCGTCGAGAACCCCGGCCAGGTGGCGGGTGACCTCGGGGGTCATGTATCCGTTGCTCACGAAGACGTTTCTGAGCCCTCTCTTCCTGGCCAAGGCGGCGCAGTCGTAAGCCATCTCGTAAAAGACGGTGGGCTCCACGTAGGTGTAGCTCACGCTTTTCGATCCAGCAGCGAGAGCGGCCTGAACCACCTCCTCGGGCGACTGATCCGTGCCGGGGATCTCGCCCTGATGCAGATGGGGGTACTGGGATATTTCCCAGTTCTGGCAGTGCAGACAACGGAAATTGCAGCCGACGGTGGCTATCGAATAGGAAATCGAACCGGGTAGGAAGTGGAAAAGGGGTTTCTTTTCAATGGGATCCGGATTCGCCGAGACGATCTTGCCGTAGACGAGGCTGTACAGCGTTCCTCCGCGGTTTTCCCTCACACCGCAGATGCCGCGCCTATCCGGTTTGATCTTGCAGTGATGGCTGCAGAGCGAACAGTGTACCGTGCCTCCTTCCTCGGTTCGGTAGAACAGGGCCTCTTTCATGCCTCTTCTCCCCCGGGCGGGTCGGGCCTCCTGAGAGGCCTCCGCCATGTCTTTAGTTTTCCCCGGCGCCGCACACCAGGTTTTTTGATAGTGTTACGATAAGGACTTGTGAGAAAATGTCACCGGGCGGCGGCCGCGCTGTCCGAAGGCCGGAGTGCGGTGTCAAGGAATTTCTGTTTTGGCCCGACGAGTTGAAGGGACGAATCCCGCTTGGAGATCGAGGATGAAGAGACTGCTTGTGAAGGCGGGTGAATGCGCGGTGAGCACCGATCCTGATGTGATCCTGGAGGCGAAATCACTGGGTTCCACGCTTGGGGTCTGCGTTCAGGACCTCTCACGGGGGGTTGCCGGCATGGCCGTTGTGGTTCTGCCGCGCATCCCTCCGAAGGAGGACGGGACCGATGGATTTCGGGCGCTTGACGCCGTTTCAGGGCTGCAGAACCTCTTCCTGGACTGCCTCGCCGCCGGGGCGCAGAGGGAGAAGCTGGATGTGTGGCTGGTGGGAGCGGCACAGTTCATGGAAGAGCCCAAAGACATGGCGCTGGGGGTTCAGGTCTACGCCGCCGCCAGGAAGGTCTTGGAAAAGAACAAGATAAAGGTCCGAGGCGAGCATGTCGGCGGGCAGGTGAACCGGTCTGTGGAACTGGCGGTGTCCAGGGGAGGGCTGAAGGTGCGTCTGGGCGGCCAGAAGGAGGTCAACCTTTGAGCGGGCACTCCCAACCGGATTTCACCTTGGAGCACGTCTTTGTGAATCTAACGGAACTCCCCACCTTCCCCAAGGTGGTCCACCGGGCCCTCTCACTTCTCGACGATCCGAACGCCACCATGCCGGAGGTGGCGGAGATCCTGAAATACGACCCTTCGCTCACTGCAAACATCCTTCGAATCACGAATTCCGCGCATTTCGGTCTCTCGCGCCAGGTGACCGGGCTGGAAACCGCCCTGGCGCTCCTCGGCCAGAATCAGATCAGGGAGATCCTCACCGCCAGCGCCAGCATGCCCTATCTTCAGCGGTCGCTCCAGGGGTACGACATGGAGCCGTCCGACCTCTGGGAACACTCCATAGGCGCGGCTCTCACTGCCGAAGTGGTGGCGGAATACCGCGGGTACAACGATCCTGCTCTGGCATTCACCGCCGCCCTGCTGCACGATATCGGAAAGATCGTCATGAACATCCACGTGGGGGGACGCATAGACGAGATCCTGGCCGTCGCGAACCAGGAGAGGCTCACGTTTGCCGAGGCGGAGTGGCGCGTCCTCGGGGGGGACCATGCTGTCATAGGATACGAAATCCTCCGCCAGTGGGAGTTTCCGCCGATCATGAGCAGGGCCGTGCGCTCCCATCACGACCCCGACCTCTATGTCCAGGACGAACTGTCGGCACTGCTTGCCCTGAGCAACATACTCACCGTTCAACTGGGCATCGGGGTGGGTGCTGACGGCTTCCGCTACAACATCAGCCCGAGGCTCATGGAGCGGCTCAAACTCAGCCGGACGGACATCCACCGCTGCATGAAGCGGGCACTCTCCGCCTACCGCAAGGCAGGAGACATACTGGCGCTGTATCAGGCCGCCGGAGACGGCGGGGTTCAGGATCCCGGAGGCCGCTGAAGATCCGCCACAAGGAAGGTGTGGTCCGAAGGCCGTTCTGCATTTCGGGGATCCAGGTCGATGCGGGCATTGAGCGCGTTGCCTTCCAGGGCTAAAGAGGCGAGAATGTGGTCGATTCTCCACCCCATGCGCCGCTTCACCGCGTGGGGGACTCGATAGTCGTAAAAGGTATACTGATCCGGTTCCTGGTTGCATTTTCGGAAGACGTCCACGAAACCCCAGTTCAGGAGATCCTTGAAGGCCCTGCGCACGTCCTGGTGGAAGCAGACATGACCGGCCAGGCGGTCCGGGGCGTAGACGTCTCTGGGTTCGGGGGCGACATTGAGGTCACCGCAGCAGACCACGGGTTCGTCTGGGCTGTACCGTCTGTCCAGGAGCTCCCTGAGGCGCCTGAACCATCGCAGCTTGAGCAGGAAATGGGGGTGATCCAGTGCCCTCCCTTGCGGGGCGTAGGCGTTGAGAAATCGGATCCCAGCCACGGTGCATCGGATGAGCCGTGTCCCGTCTTCCTGGGTATCTTCTCCGTCCTCGAAACCAAAGGCAACGTCTGCGATGGGGTGCCGCGAGACCACAGCCACGCCGTTGTACGACTTCTGCCCCTTGTAGGATACGTGCCAGCCGGCGGCGGAGAAGGCCTCGGCCGGGAAGGCCTCGTCGCTCACCTTGGTTTCCTGCAGGCAGAGGATGTCTACCTCGTTGCCCGCTGCCCAGGACAGGACGATGTGCAGGCGGGCCCGGAGTGAGTTGGCGTTGAACGTCGCCACGCGGAAGGGATTCAAATCCATGGGTGTGGCTCCTTTTTCTGTGCCGCAGGTCACGCCCCGGCGCGCCTCGGTGGAGACGGGACGCCTGCCGATCCAATATGCCATGAATCCCACGGGCCCGGGAGGGGCGGTTGCTCCGTCCCGTTTCCCTTGACACTCCTGTCAAATCTTGTTATCAACACATCGCTTTATGGTGTAAACAGGTATTTTATGCATGAAAAATGAGGAGGCGCGTAGCTCAGGGGGAGAGCGCTACCTTGACGCGGTAGAAGTCGGCGGTTCGAGCCCGCCCGCGCCTACCAGACCTTTCGAGTCATCCCTCGCTGGAGGCGAACGTCAAAGGCATCTTTCTTGTCCCTCGAGGGGGCGAAGATGCCTTTTTTCTCTCTTGGGCGGTGACACACATGATGAATGCCGGAACAGGATCGAGTACGGTCACACTGGCTGACGGCAGCTCTCGGGAGGTGCCTACAGGCACTTCCTTGGCCGAGGTGTTCGCCCGGGTGCTGAGCAAGAACGACTGCAAGAGGGTTCTTCTGGCCCGGGTTGACGGCGAGCTGCGCGATCTGTCCGCCCCCGTATCGAGGGACTGCCGACTGGAGGCTGTTCTGGCCGGCGACGAGGCCGCCCTGGACACCCTGAGACATACGACTGCCCACGTGATGGCCCAGGCGGTGAAGGAACTCTTCCCCCGGACCAGGATCGCCGTCGGCCCAGCCATCGAAAACGGTTTTTATTACGACCTCGATGCCGAGAGGGCTTTCACCCCCGATGATCTCGAGAGCATAGAGGCCAGGATGCACGAGATCGCCGGCAGGGGCCTGCCGATCACCCGCCAGGAGGTCTCTCTGGAGGAGGCCAGGGCCCGGTTCGAGGCCTTGGGGGAGACGTACAAGCTCGAACTCCTCGATGATCTGGCGCGGGAGGGTACGGAGGTCGTATCACTGTACGGTCAGGGGGATTTTGTGGACCTGTGCCGGGGGCCGCATCTTCCGGACACGGGGCGCCTGCAGGCCTTCAAGCTCACCGGCGTTGCGGGTGCGTATTGGAAAGGAGACGAAACCAGGCCGATGCTTCAGCGGATCTACGGGGCCGCCTTTTTCGCCAAGAAGGACTTGCAGGAATATCTGCTGCGTGTCGAGGAGGCGAAGAAGCGGGACCACCGCCGCCTGGGAAGAGAGCTCGATCTCTTTTCCACCCAGGATGAGGTGGGGCCGGGACTCATCCTGTGGCATCCCAAGGGCGGTATCATCCGCAAGACCATCGAGGACTTCTGGCGCGACGAGCACCTGCGCCGGGGATACGATATCCTGTTCACTCCGCACATCGCCCGCCGGGATTTGTGGCGGACCAGCGGGCATCTGGATTTTTACGCCGAAAACATGTACGCGCCCATGGACATCGACGATGTGCGCTACCAGATAAAGCCCATGAACTGTCCGTTCCACATCGCCGTGTACAATTCCAGGAGGCGGAGCTACCGGGAACTGCCCCTCCGGTGGTGCGAACTCGGAACGGTCTACCGGTACGAGCGGACCGGAACTTTGCACGGGCTTATGAGGGTCAGGGGTTTCACCCAGGATGACGCCCACGTGTTCTGCAGGCCGGATCAGCTGGACGGCGAGATCCACGAGATTCTCGACATGACCCTCTCCGTGCTTCGGGTCTTCGGTTTCGATCGGTATGACATTTATCTCTCCACCCGTCCGGAAAAGTACGTGGGCACGGAGGACAACTGGGAACGGGCCACGGCGGCCCTGAAGCAGGCCCTCGACGCCCAGGGGCTCTCGTACGAGATCGATCCGGGGGAGGGAGTATTTTACGGCCCCAAGATAGACATCAAGATCAAGGATTGCCTCGACCGGTCCTGGCAGTGTTCCACGATTCAGGTAGATTTCAATCTCCCGGAGAGATTCCAAGTGAACTATGTGGGGGAGGACAGTCAGTTGCGTCCGTCCATTATGGTTCACCGGGCACTCATGGGTTCTCTGGAGAGGTTCTTCGGGGTGCTTATCGAGCATTACGCCGGGGCGTTTCCCCTGTGGCTGGCGCCCACCCAGGCGGCGGTGCTCACTGTGACCGGACGCCAGGATGATTGGGCCCGGTCCGTGACCGGACGCCTGCGCCGGGCGGGTTTCAGAGTCGATGCCGATCTGAGGAACGAGAAGCTCGGCAAGAAGATCCGGGAGGCGCAGATCGCCAAGATTCCTTACATGCTGGTGGTGGGAGATCAGGAGGTGCGGGACGGGACCGTGAGCCCCCGCTCCCGCACCGGGGAGAGCCTGTCCGCCATGACCGTGGATGCCTTCGTCCAGGTCCTGGAGGAGGAATGCCGGAGGGTCTTCGAGGCCGATACAAGGGTTCAGTGATCCATCCGAATCCCCGGTGTTCTATGCATGTGGATTGCCCGCAGCTGGATGAGCTGCGGGTTTCATGAGGCCGGTGTCCCGGAGGGCGCGCGGGTGTGAGACAGGAGGTGTAGCATCGCCAAAGAACAGACAGTCAATGTGAATTACAAGATTCGGGCCGACGAGGTGAGGCTCATAGGAGAGGATGGGGCGCAACTGGGGATCGTGAGTTTGAAGGAAGCCCTTTCGAAGGCGGCCGATCTGGGCCTTGACCTGGTGGAAGTGGCGGCCGCGGCAAAGCCCCCTGTCTGCCGTATCATGGACTACGGGAAGTTCAAGTACGAGCAGAACAAGAAGGCCCAGGAGGCCAAGAAGAAACAGTCGTACGTCACCGTCAAGGAGATCAAGATGCGGCCGCGGACCGACGTCCATGATCTCGACGTCAAGAAGAGACGCATCCGCGAGTTCCTTGGCGAGGGCAATAAGGTGAAGGTGACGGTGCGGTTTCGGGGCAGGGAGATCGTGCACAGGCATCTGGGCCTGGAGATGTTGACCAGGATCGCTGATGAGATGGCCGGGATTTCGGTGATCGAACATGCGCCGAGCATGGAAGGGCCCACACTGCACATGATTCTGGCGCCGAAAAAGGATTGACCCGGGGTCCGACCGGGGTTACTAAGGTTTCTGCCCCTGGACCGTGCCGGGATGGGGGAAGGGCCTGTGTTTTTATTTCACGAAGAGGGTAGGGTCATGCCAAAACTCAAGACTAAACGGGCGGCTGCCAAGCGGTTCAGGACCACCGGCACCGGCAAGTTCATGTACAACAAATCTTGCAAAAGTCATCTGCTGACTCACAAGTCGAGGAAGCGCAAGCGGCGTCTCCGCAAGAGCGCCGTTGTGTCGGATGTGTCTGTCACGTCCCTGGCCCGGATGATTCCCTTCGTTTAGAGGCGGGACAGTCCTGCCGGAGAGACGAGGGAGATGAAGCTGTACAGGAGAGGATCCGGAGAGATGGGTCCATCTGGGGGCGGCAAATGTGGGAATGCATGTATGTTGAAGAGGAGTACCGAAGATGCCAAGGGTGAAAAGGGGTTTCAAGGCCCGTCGTCGCCGCAAAAAGATTCTCAACATGGCAAGTGGGTACCGGGGTGCCCGGCATCGCTGTTTCAAGCAGGCCAAGGAGACCGTGGAGAAGGGATTGTGTTCGGCCTTTCGCGACCGCAGGGCCAAGAAGCGGGTGTACCGCCGGCTCTGGATCGTGCGGATCAATGCGGCCTGCAGGCAGCACGGCATGTCGTACAGCCAGTTCATGAGCGGGTTGAACCGGGCGGGAGTGTCGCTGGACAGAAAGGTGCTGGCCGATCTCGCCGTGACGGATCAGGGGGCCTTTTCCTCTCTGGTCGAGGCGGCCAAGGCGGCATGACTTCAAGAAAATGCCGGTCGGCGGCCTGTACGCCCGGGCGTCACCGGGTTCCCTGCGATGGGTCGAGCCCGGGCATCGAGGACCGGTTTTTTTCTCTTTCAGGCCGCGGCCCGGTCCTTGTTGCCGGCGGCATGACGCCTCTCTTGCGGGGGTGTTCGATCCGGGCATTCATGGAGTGGGAATCAATCCATGCGTGACCGCCTGGAAGAGATACGGGCGGATGCGCGGGCCGCCGTGGAGGCGGCGTCCTCCGTCGAGGATCTGGAGAACGTCCGGGTCCGGCTCTTGGGCCGCAAGGGGGCGATGACCGCTGTGCTCAAAGCCATCGGGCGGCTTTCCCCTGAGGAAAGGCCCGGAATGGGCCGGCTCGCAAACGCCCTGAAAGACGAGATCGAGGCGCTGGTCCTTTCCAGAAGGGAGGCCCTCAAGGAGATCCAGACCAGCGCCCGTATCGCCGGCCTTGATCCCACCCTTCCGGGGCGCCGCCGTCCTCTGGGACATCGCCATCCCATCACGCAAGTGATGACGGAAATATGTGAAGTATTCAAATACATGGGGTTTTCAGTGGCGCAAGGGCCGGAGGTGGAGCTGGATTTTTACAACTTCGAGGCCTTGAACATTCCTGCCGACCATCCGGCCAGGGACATGCAGGACACCTTCTACGTCGACGACGCCGTTCTGCTTCGCACCCACACGAGCCCTATCCAGGTGCGGACCATGGAAAAGCGGAGGCCGCCCCTGCGCGTCATCGCTCCTGGGAAGGTGTACCGGTGCGATTCCGATGTCACGCACACCCCCATGTTCCATCAGGTGGAGGGCCTGATGGTGGATCATGACGTGTCCTTTTCCGACCTGAAGGGTATCCTCACCGTTTTTGTCCACCGCATCTTCGATTCCGGCACAGCCGTCCGGTTCCGGCCCAGTTTTTTCCCGTTCACCGAGCCCAGCGCCGAAGTCGATATCCAGTGCGTGATGTGCCGGGGTGGAGGATGCCGGATCTGCTCCCAGACAGGATGGCTTGAGGTGCTCGGCGCCGGGATGGTGCACCCGGCGGTGTTCAGGCACGTGGGGTACGACCCGGAAGAGTTCACAGGCTTTGCCTTCGGTCTGGGAGTGGAGCGGATCGCCATGCTCAGGCACGGTATAGACGATATCCGTCTTTTTTACGAAAACGACATGCGTTTCTTGCGCCAATTCTGACCGGGTGATTCGGTGTCATGCGAGTTCTCACTTCGTGGCTGAGAGAATTTGTGCCCTTCGAGGTCTCGGTCGAGACCCTGGCTGAAGATCTGACCTTGGCCGGACTCGAAGTCGAGGGCGTGGAGAATGCGTTCTCCGGCCTGGATTCGGTCGTGGTCGGCGCGGTTGTGGACCTCGTTCCCCATCCCCGGCGGCGGGATCTCAGCGTTTGTACGGTGGCCCTGGGGGAAGAGCGGCGGGAGATCGTCTGCGGGGCCCCGAACGTGGCGGCGGGCCAGCTCGTGGCGGTGGCCAGGCCCGGGGCTGTCCTCCCGGGGGGGCGCCTGGTTGAGCGCACAGGTATCCACGGTGTCATGTCCGACGGTATGCTTTGTTCAGAGGTCGAATTGGCTATCGGCGAGGACGCCTCGGGCATCCTTGTCATCGAGCCCGGGGAGGGGGTCTCGCCCGGCAGGCCCCTGGCGGACGCCCTCGGTCTCGACGATCGGGTGCTGGAGATCAGCGTGACCCCCAACAGGCCCGACTGTCTCAGTGTCCTCGGCGTGGCGCGGGAGGTGGCCGCCATGTACGGTCTGCCGATGGAGCCGGCGTCCCGGGGTCCGGAAGGGTCCAGGCCCGGGGAAGACCGTCCCGGCGGAGCGTTTCCCATCACTATAGAGGTCCCGGAGCTGTGCGGGCGGTACACAGGCGCCGTCATGGCGGGGATCCGGATTGGGCCGTCGCCTTCGTGGCTGTCCAGGCGGCTTGAAGCGTGCGGCACGCGTCCGATCAACAATGTGGTGGATATCACCAATTACGTGCTGATGGAGCGGGGCCAGCCCCTCCACGCGTTCGATCTCGATTGCCTCCAGGGACCTGCCATCGTAGTCAGGACGGCGCGCTCTGGCGAGCGCATCCACACTCTGGATGATCGGGTGCGGGATCTGACCCAGGGCATGCTGGTCATAGCCGATTCAGGGCGGCCGGTGGCGGTGGCCGGTATCATGGGCGGGGCCGACGCGCAGGTGTCGGAGACCACCCGGCGGGTTCTCTTGGAGAGCGCCTGGTTCGCCCCCGGGCAGGTGCGCCGGACAGCGAAGGCCCTCAAGCTTTCCACCGAGTCCTCGTATCGCTTCGAGAGGGGAACCGATCCCGAGGGAGTGATTCCGGCCCTGATGCGCGCAGCGGATCTCATTGGCCGGCTTGCCGGGGGTACGCTGGAGGAGGGGGTCCGGGACGTCTATCCTGCACCGCAGCCGCCACGCCGGGTCAGGTTGCGGCCTTCACGGGCCAACGGGATCCTGGGCACGGACCTGCATCCGGACAGGATGGTGGATTTGCTGGGTCGCATCGGCGTCCGTCTCGGGGATTCAGGCGCTGCAGGCGAACTGGAGGGGTTCATGCCCACCCACCGCGTCGATTTGGTAGAGGAGATCGACCTGGTGGAGGAGATCGCCCGGCTCCACGGTTTCGGCAACATCTCGACCCGGGTACCCAGGGCAGAGTTCTCCACGGGCGCCTTTGATTCGGACCTGTTTCTCGAGGAAAGGATCAAGGAGACCCTGATCGCGCAGGGTCTCACGGAAGTTATCTCCTACAGTTTTCTTTCCCCGGGCGAGGTCCAGGCCCTGGAGTTTCCAGAGGCGGACCCCCGCAACCGGGCGGTGCGCATCCAGAATCCCTTGAGTGACGAGCAGTCCGTGATGCGCACCAGCCTCGTCTCGTGCCTTCTGGCCGCCGTGTCCAGGAACCAGTCCAAGAGGAACCTGGACCTCCGCCTCTTCGAGGTCGGAACGGTTTTTCAGGCCCGAGGCGCTTGCCGGCAGCCCCATGAAGAATTGCGGGTCGCCGCGTTATGGGCGGGCAACCGGTATCCCGATGCATGGTGCTGGCCGAGGGAGCCGGCGGATCTCTTCGATCTCAAAGGCGTGCTCGAAGAGTTGCTCTCGGCCCTCGGGATCGTCGGCTGGACCGTGGTTATCGAGACCCCGGACGATCCGTTTCTCCTGCCGGGGGCTTCAGCAAGGGCCGTTTCCCCCGAAGGCGCGGTGCTGGGGGTCTTCGGGCAGGTCCGGCCCCGGGTGCTGGAGCGCTGGGACATCGAAGGCCCGGTGTTCGCTTTCGATCTGGAGGGCGCCGCCGTCAAGAAGGCCGCCAGGAGGATATCCGAATTTTCGTCGCTGCCCAGATACCCCGCTGTGGAACGCGACGCCGCGCTGATTCTCGATGACACCCGTTCCGGCCAGGAACTTCTTGAGTACGTCCGCCGTCAGGGGATGGGCCTTCTTGAAGATGTCCGGATCTTTGATGTCTACAGAGGGAAGCCTATTCCGGACGGGGCCAAAAGCGTCGGCCTCAGGTTCACCTACAGGGCTTTGGACCATACCCTTTCGGACGAGGAGGTCGCCCCGGTCCATGAAGGCCTTGTGGCCTCCGTGCTCGCTCATTTTCATGCGGAGCTGAGGGGCTGATGGGCGCTCTTACCAAGCGGGAGATCGCCGAGGCTGTGAGCGGCGAGCTGGGCCTTTCGGTCCGGGTGAGCCTCGATCTGGTGGACAGGCTTTTCCATGAGGTCAGGACGGCGCTGGCCCAGGGGCATGATATAAAGATTGTGCGCTTCGGCACCCTGGCTCCGGTGCAGAAGGCGGGCCGGCGGGGAACCAGTCCGGCCAACGGCGAGCCCATCCTCATTCCCCCCAGACAGACGGTGGTCTTCCGCCCCAGCCGGACCCTGAAGGGGATTGTGAATGCCGGACAGAGGGAAGAAATATTATCGGATAGGCGAGGTCAGCAAGCTGACGGGGGTTGAGCCCCACGTTCTCCGCTATTGGGAGGGAGAATTTCGTCAGATCCGCCCTCACCGCGTCGCCAGACAGCGGCTCTACAGAATTGAAGACGTGCAGCTCATCCGGCGCATCAAGGGGTTGCTCTATGACCAGGGCTTCACCATCGCCGGGGCGAGAAGGCGGCTCTGGGAGGAGCGCAGGTCCGGGGAAGGGGAGACGCCCCGGCAGGACAGCCGGCCGGGATATTCAGAGGCGGCGAATGATCTCATCGGTGAGATCCGGCAGGAACTCTCAGCCATCAGAGAGATGCTTGGCCCATGCAGACGACCGACGATAACGGGTCCGGAAGGCTCGGATCCCTCAGAGCCAGAATCGACGAAATAGACCAGGGGCTGGTGCGGCTCCTCCAGGAGCGTCTCGCCGTCGCCGTGGAGATAGGGAAGACCAAGGCCAGGGCGAGCCAGCATCCCCTCGATCTCATCCGCGAACGGGAGGTTTTGGGCAATATCCTCGATCGCAACGCGGGCGTGTTTCCTCCCGATGGACTGCGGGTGATCTTCGGGGAGATCATCTCTGCATGCAGGAACGCGCAGCGGCCCGCCCGGGTGGGCTATCTCGGACCGGAGACCACCTTCACCCACATGGCCGCGGCCAAATTTTTCGGCCATGCCCCGGAATTCATTCCGCTTGGTAACATCACCGAGGTATTCGAGGAAGTGGAGCGCCGCCGCCAGGATTTCGGTGTGGTCCCCATCGAGAATTCTGTAGAGGGGACGGTAGCCCTGACCCTGGACGGGCTGTGTGATTTCAAGGTGAAGGTGTGCGGTGAGATTTACCTTCCCATCTCCCACGACCTCATCAACCAGAGCGGCGGGATGGACAAGATTCGACGCATCCTCTCCCATCCCCACGCACTTGCGCAGTGCAGGCTCTGGCTGCGGCGGAATCTGCCCGCCGTTCCCACGGAAGAGGTGGTGAGCACCGCCCAGGCCGCCCGATGGGCCGCGGTCGATCCCTCAGTGGCTGCGATCTCCAGTCCAATGGCAGCGAGGACGTACAATCTGCAGGTGGTCGCGAAGAGCATCGAGGATTTTGCCGGCAACACCACCCGTTTCCTCGTGCTGGGGCAGCATTCCCCCCGGCCCAGTGGCAGGGACAAGACCTCCCTGCTCCTGAGCCTCGAGGACCGCCCGGGTTCGCTGTACCGGCTTCTCAGGCCCCTGGCGGAGCGTGGGGTGAACCTGACCAAGATCCAGTCACGGCCCGTGAAGAACGAGCCGTGGCGGTACCTCTTCTATGTGGACATCGCGGGCCACATGGAAGACCCTCAGGTCACCGACGGGGTGGAGGCGATACGCGAAGGCTGCACCTTCCTCGAATGGCTGGGGTCATATCCCATGGGAGAGATGGCTGGGTCCCCCACGGCCTGAAGCTCTCTTCTTTATCCCGTCACTCCGAGGCTCCCGGCGGTTCGTTTTGGCCGGGGGCCGGGCTTCCCTCCTGCCGGGAAAGTCGTGTGATCCGGTACCGGACGTAGTCGAGCCGCCCGGACTGCGGCTTCTCGGAGAGGAACCGTTCATACGCCTGAAGGGCCTCGTCCGTCTGCCCGGAGGCCTCGGCCACCCGGGCCAAGTCCAGGAGGGCGGTGGCCTCGAATCCATGGCCGATGTCCACAGCACGGACGTATTGCGCCTTTGCCTCGGCGAGGAGCCCCGATTCTTCTTCCACATAACCGAGCCCCAGCGTCGATCCGGCCCCGAGAACCCCGTCCTCATACTCCTTCCGGGCCTTGCTGAAGGATGCCTTGGCCTCCTCAAGACGCCCGGCGTCACGATAGATTGCGGAAAGGAGCAGGACGGCCTGGTCGCCTGCCATGGTGTCACCGTGCCGCTGTATCACCTGCCTGAGCGCGTCGATCTTCCGGTCCGTGTCCTTTTGCTGTAGGGCCGTGGCGAGGGCTGCGGAGGCCTGGTTCTCCTGCTTGGCAATATATGCGGAGTATCCGGCCCACAGGGCCACTCCGAGGACGGCAATGACGATACCGGAGAGTATCTCCCTCGCCCGTCCCTGCAGGATCTCCCGCAGCCATGCCGGCAGGCCGGCAAGCAGTTGTTCCATGCCCTCCTGAAAGGCGTCCCGCTGTTGGGCCGGCGGCTGATCTGGTTTCACCATGGATTGTCTCTCCCCGAAGGTAAAGTTGGCCGGTTTTTCCCGGGTGCGGCCCCATGCCGGTGCGGGCGTTTGTCTTCCTGGGGAAAAGCACTCGCTCTGCCGGGGCCCGCGCCCTGGGTATCCGCGGGCCTGACCGCGGCAGGAGAAATTATAATCGGGAACTCGTCGGTGTCAAAAGGTTTCGCCCCCGGTTTACCCTTGACAGATCGGGAAAAATCGTTCATAGCTATCGCGCACGTGGCGGTGTAGCTCAGTTGGTCAGAGCATGCGGCTCATATCCGCAGAGTCCGGGGTTCAAGTCCCTGCACCGCCACCACGTTCTCAGCCGGTTCACGACGCCCCGCTCAACGCCCGCCGATTTTTTCAAGCCGGAGCCGAGTTTTCATGAAGCTTGCTGTGACTGTTTTGGGACTGCTGCTCATTGTCGAGGGGCTGCCGTATTTCGCCTTTCCGGAGAGGATGCAGGCCCTGATGCGGGAGATCCAGGAGATGCCCCCGCGCCAGCTCCGCGCCGTCGGTCTCGTGTGCATTCTTGTGGGACTCGGGCTGTGCTATCTGGTGCAGCGGACGGCGTTTTTTCAATGACCCAGGGGTTCCGCCTGGATGAGTACGATTATGGTCTCCCGCAGGGTCTGATTGCCCAGCATCCCCTGGAACAGCGGAATTGTTCCCGCCTGATGGTGTTGGAGCGCTCATCGAGGGCCCTCCGCCACTGTGCCTTCCATGATCTCCCCCGGTTCCTCGATGCCGGGGACTGCCTGGTGCTGAACAACAGCCGGGTCTTTCCCGCCCGCCTCACCGGGGTCAAGACGGATACCGGCGGCCGGGTGGAGATCTTTCTTCTGTCGCTTCCCAGAGAGACCGCTGGCGGCAGGGCCGAGGCGGAGGCCCTGGTACGGGCCTCCAAGCCGCTCCGGCCGGGACAGGCGGTGGAATGCTCTTCCGGCCTGGAGGTCACGGTTCTTGAGGCCGGGGAAGAGGGCCGGGCCAGGGTGGAACTCGCCTGCCGGGGGGAAATCCTTGAGGCCATCAATGCCTGCGGGCAGGTCCCTCTGCCTCCCTACATCAGGCGTCCACCGTCGACCTCTGATCAGGAACGGTATCAGACCGTCTACGCCGGGCCCCCCGGGTCGGTGGCGGCCCCGACGGCAGGCCTACATTTCACCGAAGATCAGCTTCGGAACCTCGAAGGAAGGGGGGTGCGGCTCGCGTGGGTGACGCTCCATGTGGGATACGGGACCTTCGCCCCTATCCGCTGCCCAGATATCCGCGAGCACCGCATCCATGCCGAATGGGCCTGCCTGCCCGAGGCCGTGGTGCAGGCGGTCAGCGAGACCCGACGGCGGGGAGGGCGGATCATTGCCGTGGGGACCACCTCATGCCGGGTCCTGGAGGCGGCAGCCGCGGGCATGGGCGGGGTGCGCCCCTTCGAGGGGCCCTGCGACCTCTATATCCTTCCGGGCCACCGGTTCCGGGTGGTGGACGGGCTGCTCACCAATTTTCACCTGCCCCGCTCGTCTCTGCTGGTCCTGGTCGCCGCGTTCGCCGGGCGGGAGACGATCCTTTCGGCTTACCGCCAGGCCGTGGCGGCCCGATATCGATTTTACAGCTACGGCGACGCCATGCTCATCCTGTAGGGGCGGGATGTCTCCCGGAGGGCGCGCTCCGTCGTCATGTTGACAAAAGGCCGAGGAACGAGTATCAAGAGGGCATTCCTTAGGGAAGCGCGGTGCGGGGTGGAGCAGTCTGGTAGCTCGTCGGGCTCATAACCCGAAGGTCGTTGGTTCAAATCCAGCCCCCGCTACCAAGAAAATCAAGAGGCTACGGGTTCTCGCCCGTAGCCTCTTTTTGTTTGGTGTCCATCGTTCCTCTGACAGCCACCTCATCACCCCATTTCATCTGGCTCAATTCTTCTTCCGTTACCAGGTTGTACCGCTTGAAGACCTCCATGGTTTTGTGGCCGCTGGCCGCTGTCAATGATCACCCTAATGAGGCCACCCATAGTCACCTTAATGGAGCCATTTCAAACTGGCCAAAAAGCGGTTTTCGGACCGGCCTCAAACTAGTGTTTTCCACCCCCTTTCAAACTGCCGTTTTT